>Ga0111539_10014036_pt1 | contig 10010 bp, 9 predicted proteins | sample RhiMethybrSRZTD1_FD_79667 | JGI IMG/M metagenome (GOLD analysis project Ga0111539, IMG submission 79667) | Populus rhizosphere microbial communities from Tennessee, USA - Rhizosphere MetaG P. TD hybrid SRZTD1 (version 2) (version 2) | ecosystem: Host-associated > Plants > Roots > Rhizosphere >... | reverse complement strand
GACCTCGAACAGGGTCATTACTTCACCCAGGCACAGCCGGCTGCTGCGTGATCGCGACCACCGCTTCCGAGAATCAGGATGATAGCTGTCATCCTGAATGCCAAACCGAGCAACAACGAGCCGAGGACGTCAAGCTCCGTGGGCAGCTCACAAGCAGACAAGGCCGCCAGTCACGAGCGGATCGTGGAGGCGGCATCACGCCGGATCCGCCGCGAGGGGATCGACACCGTGAGCGTCTCCGAGCTGATGCGTCAGGCCGGGCTCACGCATGGCGGTTTCTACCGGCACTTCGACTCCCGCGACGAGCTCGTGGCGGTGGCCATCGCCGAGGCGCTGGCGCAGGGGTCAAAGCGCATCCACGCATCTGCGAGGCTCGGTCGCCCGGAAGCGCTTGCGGCGACCATCGACGGGTACCTCACCCGGCGCCACCGCGACAAGCCGGAGACTGGCTGTGCGGTGGCCGCGCTCGCGACCGACATCGCGCGCGCCGACTCGCGCGCCCGGGCGGCCTATTCACGCCAGGTGCGCAGCCACATCGACCTGCTGGCGGAGTTGACGCCGGCTCGCGATCGCGACGAAGGCCATCTCATCCTCGCCGCGCTCGTCGGAGCGCTCTTGCTGGCGCGCGCCGTGGACGATCGCGGTCTGTCAAACGAGATCCTCGAAACGGCCGCGCGGGCGCTACGCAGCCACGTCGACGACGCGCAGGAGGTCTGATGCCGCAGCCAGCCCGTCCGATGGTGCCCCCGCCGAGCCCGAGGCTGTCTGAGTCGCAGCTGGCGAGGCTCGCCGAATTGGGCGAGGAGCGAACAGCTGACGTCGGTGAGGTGCTCTATCGGGTCGGCGATCGCGACTACCCGTTCATGGCGATCGTCGAAGGCCAGGTCGCGATCCTCGACGCCGCCGGCAACGAGATCCTGCGCCACGGCCCGTCGGGCTTTCTCGGCGAGCTCAATCTGCTCTCGGGGCAGACGGTGTTCGTTACTGCAGTCGTCACCGAGCCGGTGCAGTACATCGCCGTTGATCGCGAGGTGCTGCGCTCCCTCTTGTATGAGGACGGCCCGCTCAGCGACGTCGTGCTGTCGGCCTTTATCGCCAGGCGCGAAGGGCTTCAGCAGGTCCAGGGAATCGGTCTGGAGATCGTTGGGCCGCACTCATCCAAGGAGACGATGCGGATGGTCGGCTTCGCGCGCAGCAACCGCCTGCCCGTGACGTGGCGCGACACCGAGCGCGGTGACGATCCAGCGGCTGCGGCTCTGGTTGCGGGCCTCCACGAGGCGATGCTGCCATTGGTCAGGTTGCCGGGCGGCGTGGAGCTACAAGGCCCGTCGCCGGGTCAGGTCTCTCGGGCGCTGGGAATCGGCCGAGAGCTCGCGCCGCGGGAGGAAGTCGACCTGCTCGTGGTGGGCGCGGGTCCCGCCGGACTCGGCGCCGCTGTATATGGCGCTTCCGAGGGCCTCGACACGCTCGTCGTCGAGAGCACCGGACTCGGCGGTCAAGCGGGTGCGTCCCGCCGGATCGAGAACTACCTGGGATTTCCGGCGGGGGTAAGCGGCTCCGAGCTCACCAGCCGCGCCGTGATCCAGGCGCGGAAGTTCAACGCGCGCCTGGCCACGCCGTATCGCGCCGTCTCCCTGGACCCCGGCGACGAGCGCCACACTGTGAAGCTCGAGGAGGATCACGAGATCGCCGCCCGCGCGGTGGTGATCGCCACCGGCGCGCGATACCGGCGCCTGCCGGTCGACGACCTCGACCAGTACGAGGGCATCAGCGCCTTCTACGCTGCGGGACCGCCCGAGGCCCAGCTCTGCGGCGCCGAACGCGTGGCCGTGGTCGGCGGCGGGAACTCGGCCGGGCAGGCCGCGGTCTGGCTCGCTCGCGGCGGCGCCTTGGTGACACTGCTGCACCGGCGCGCCGATCTGCGGGAGACGATGTCGGACTACCTCGTGCGGGAGCTCGACCGCTACGGGGTGCCTGTACGCGACAACAGCGAGATCGCCGCCCTCCATGGCACGGACGGACAGCTCGAGGCGGTCACGCTCAAAGACGGCGAGCGCCTGCGGTTCGCATTCCTGTTCCTGTTCCTCGGCGCCATGCCGTGCACCGAATGGCTGGACCACGGTGTCCGGCGCGCCGACGACGGCTTCATTCTCACCGGTCCGTCTATCGGCTCCGAGACCGTGCTCGAGACCACCGTCCCCGGCGTCTTCGCGGCCGGGGACGTCCGCTCCGGGTCGACCAAGCGATGTGCCACCGCCGTTGGTGAAGGGGCGTGGGCGATCCAGCTCGTCCACGCCCATCTCGGACGCGGTTGACGTTCGATCAACTGGCCTCGGCGAGGAAGGCCTTCACGTCGGTGGCGAACCGGCTGTGATGCTGGAAGAGAAAGCCGTGGGCCGAGTCCGGGTAGATGGCGAGCCGCGCGTCCGGCAGCAGTCCCGCCAGCAGGTAGGAGTAGCGGGGAAGGATCATCGGATCGCTGTCGCCGTTGGCGACGAACACGGGGAGCTCGATCGCGGCGACGCGCTCGAGCAGCGAGTGGTTGGGGATCCCCCACGTACAGACGGCGTCGTACTGCGCCTGGCGGGTCTGCCACGTGGTCGGCGCATCCTGGTTGGTCGTCCTTCCGAAGATGCGCCCGGCGGCCTGCTGCCCTGCTTCGCGGCTCGTGCGGGTGTGGGCGAAGAAGACGTCGATGTATCCCTGCGGGTTCGGTTCCGGCTCACCGACGGCGCCGATCACCTCCGGCGCCCAGCCGTGCATCCCGGACGCACCCTGTGGAGCCGAGGACGCAAGCACGACGCGCCGGAGCAGGTCGGGGCGGATCAGCGCGATTTCTTGTGCGACGAAGCTGCCGATCGAAAACCCGAGCAGATCGACCCGCCCGAAGCTCATGGCCTCGATGAAGGCGATTGCGCCATGAGCCATGGCCTCCACGGTGTTCGGCGTCACGCCGGTCGTGCCGCCGACGCCGACGTTGTCGAACGTGACGACGAGTCGCTCAGCGGCGAGATCGTCGATCAGCGCGGGGTCCCAGTTGTCGAGATTGCCGCGGAAGTGCTGCAACAGAACGAGCGGCACCTCGCCGGCTCCGAGCTCCCGATATGCGTACTCAATGCCGTTCGCGGCCATAACTCGTTTGATCAATGCATCGGCGTAACCAGCTCGCGCGTCGGCTGTCGTCCGTTCGTCTGTGGCGCTCATCAGGGCTCCTTTTTAGTTACAGCCCGCGGGCTAGTTAATTTAGCCAGCCGGCTCCAGTCGAGCTTACGCGGCAGTCTCCGGTGTGAGAGCGCAGGAGGCATCGCACGAACGCGCTATTTCAACGTCCGCCTGCTCGGCGATCCAGGACTCGGCCAGGGTGGTCCAGGCCGCTGCATCCCCGGCGTCGCGGGCGAGGCCGAGGCTGTGCTCTCCGTGGGCGAAGACGTGCACGGTGTGCGGGACGCCGTTGGCGGCCAAGGCCTGCGCGAGCCGGTAGGTGTGCTCCGGGGGCACGAAGCTGTCCTCGGCGGTGTGCCAGACGAAGAACGGCGGCGACTCCGGGGTGACCAGCGTGTCCAGAGAGGTCCTGCGGCGCAGCTCGGGCGTGGCCGCCTCGCCCAGCAGGATGATGCGCGCCGGCCGGTAGGTCTCCGTCTGCATCGACGTGATCGGATAGCCGAGGACGGCGAAGTCGAGCCTCTCGCGAGCATCGGCCTCGGGGGCCAGGCTGGCCATGCCCGCGAGGTGGCCGCCCGCGGAGAAGCCGACGGCCCCAATTCGGTCGGCGCCATCGTCGCGGAGCCGGCGGATCTCGGCGCGCATCGCCTCGAGCGGCGCAGGATGGCGGGCGTGCAGCGGGTAGCGGAACACGCTCGCCCGCACGCCCACGCGCTCCAGCCAGCGGGCCACCGGCTCGGCCTCGTGGGCGACATGCACGGCGTAGCCTCCCCCTGGCAGGACGATCACGTGCGAGTGCGCCCCTGTCATGCCTTGCTGCTCGGCGGCTCGGCGGCGGCGAGGGCAGCCCGCGCTTGCCCGGCGATCTCGTCCTGGGTGTTGGCGTGTCCGGCGATGCCCCAGCCGCCCTCGGGCGACTCGGTGATCAGAACCCACGTGCGATCGACGAGCGTTGGGTCGCCCGCGGCGTCGGCCACGATTGCGGTGAGCTCCTGAACCACGCCCAGCTGCTTTGCCCGGTCGAGCACCGCCTGCGGCGTGAGGACCTGAACCCGCACGTGGTCGCCGGCGCCCGCCGCGTCGGCGATGGCGTCGGGAGGAAGGTCGTGGATGAACGCGGCCGTGTTGTCGCGGAAGAGCGGAAGGTCCGGTACCCCCTCCCACCGCATCACGGCCGCAGCGAGGTCCTGGGCCAGCTGACGCTTGTCGGCGAAGGTGCCTGCCGTGGCATAGACGTCGATCATGGGCATGCGCCACCTCCAGTTGGTCGTGTCCGGGTTGTCGGGTGGCCGAGAACGACGAAGGCAGGATTGCCGGCCCCGTCCCGACGACTGACCACCGTGACCGTGCGGGTGGCGACCTGCATCGCATGAACGTGGGATCCGATTTCTGCGGGTCGGTTCGACATTCGGACCGACCCCCTCTACTCTGAGCGGATGGGCGCACAGCCCAATGGAGCTCGTGTCTGCTCCGTCACCGACGCCCTCGCGCTTGTCGGCGACCGGTACTCGCTACTGGTCATCCGGGAGATCAGCTACGGCTGCCGGCGTTTCACCGATCTGCTGGAGCAGATCGGTTGCTCTCGCGAGGCCCTCACGGCGCGCCTACGGAGGCTCGAGGGCGTCGGCATCATCGAGCGCCGGCGCTATTCGGAGCGTCCTCAGCGCTACGAATACCACCTGACCGAAGCGGGCACCGAGCTGCGGTCGATCGTGCTCGCCCTGAAGGAATGGGGCGACGCGCACCTGAATCGCGGCAAGGAGCCCGTCATCTTCGCCCACACCTGCGGCGCCGAATTCCACGCCCGGACCGTGTGTGCGGCGTGCGGCAGAGAGGCGGATCCGGGCGAGCTGCGGATCATCGGCGGTACGGACGCTGTCGTGGGCACCCCGTGGTGAAGGCCCCAAGTTGACCGCCGTCCGCGCGATTCAGGCCGAGACGCTCGCGTCGTCGACGCCGTTGCGCGGCAGGGAGCCGGAACTCGGGACGATCGGCGAGCGGATCGCCGCGGCGCGGTCGAGTGCCGGCTCGGTCCTCATCGTCGCGGGCGAACCGGGCCTCGGCAAGACGCGGCTGCTCGAGGAGGCCTCGCGCATGGCCGAGCGCACCGGCGTACGGTTCGCGTACGCCGCCGCTGAGCCCACCGAGAGCGTGGTGCCGCTGGGCGTACTGATGGCCGCGCTGTTCGATGGCGACGAGCCTCTCCTTGATCGATCGGCCATCGGCGCGCTGAGCGCCCGCCGCGATCAGCGCTATTGGCTGCTCCAAGAGCTCGGGTCGCTGTTGGAGGAGGCGGCCCTCGCGGGGCCGGTCGGCATCTGCCTGGACGATCTGCAGTGGGCGGACAGTGGCACGGTGGCCGCGCTGAGGGCGCTTCCGCGGCGTCTCGCTTCGGTGCCGATCGTCTGGATCGGCGCGCTGCGCCCGGGCCAGGCGTCGGCTGAGCTGCGAGCGGCGCTCGCGGAGCTGCATGAACGCGGGGCTGAACGCGTCGACCTTCGGCCGCTGGATGACGCGGCGGTGGCCGAGGTCGCCACGGACATCGTGGGGGCCGAGCCGACGCCAGAGCTTCTCGAGGTCACAGAGAGCGCCAAGGGGGTGCCGTTCTTCCTGAAGGAGCTGCTCTTCGGCCTGGTCGAGGAGGGGCTTGTGCGGCCCGACCGGGGCATGGTTCAGCTGGTCGAGGCGCGGCTCCCGGCCCGGGTTCGGGAGAGCATGACTCAGCGCCTCGATCGGCTGTCGGACGCGGCGCGCAGGACGGCGCTGGTCGCCTCGGTCCTGGGCCGCGACTTCAGCTTCGAAGACCTGGCCTTGATGCGCGAGGCCTCGCCCGGCGGGTTGCTCGATCCCGTGGAGGAGCTCACCCGAGCCGGCATCTTGGTGGAAACCTCGACCGGCCTTGCCTTCCGCCACGACATCACTCGTCAGGCCGTGCTCGACAGTCTGCCCGCGTCCGCGCGGCGTGCCCTCGAGCGCCAGGCCGTTGAGGTGTTGCTGTCCGGAGGGGCGTTGCCGGTCGAGGTCGCGGCGCAGCTCGCAGCTAGCGCCGAGCCCGGGGATGAAGCGGCAGTCGCCACCCTGCGGCAGGCCGCCCAAGCGCTTGCTTCGTCGGATCCGGACGCTGCGGCCGACCTGAGCCAGCGCGCTCTCGAGCTCACCCCCGAGGACGGGTCCGGGCGGGCCGGGCTGATCGCCGAGACCGCGTTGTTGCTTCATGCGACTGGTCGGGCGGAGGACGGGAGGGTGCTCGTAGACGGTGCGCTCCGGACCACGTTGAGTCCGGAGGAGGAGGCGGAGGTGCGTCTGTCGATCGCCGGGATGCTGGCCCTCTCCCCGGAGGTGCGGGCAGAGGCCGGCAGGTTGGCCCTCGGCCTGCCGAACCTGCCCTCGCAGTTGCGAGCGCAGCACCTCGCACGCCGCGTCCACAACCTCCTGGCAGCGGGCCGCCCCGACGAGGCGCTGGCCATGCTTCCCGAAGCGACCGAGATCGTCGACCGCGCCGACGACAAGGGCGCCACCTTTGCGCTCGACCTGGCCAAAGGCGGCCTCGCGTACGCCGCGGGCGCGTTCGAGTCGTCGCTCCGCCAGATCGAGGCGGCGGCGGGGCTTGGCCGGTCGACGGGTGAGGTCGCCCGGCGGTTCCTGTCAGCGGAATGGGCCGCCGAGCTGCTCGTCGTCCTGGATCGAATGGAGGAGGCGTTCCAGCTGTCCGACACGCTGCTCCAGACCGCGGAGCGCGGCCGTCAAGCGTGGGAGGTCCGCCTGATCGAGTCGTTTCGGGCGCGCGTGTTCTTGATGGTCGGGCGGCTATTCGATAGCTCGGCGATACTCGAGGACCGCTTCAGCGCCGAAGGCGCGGAGTTCATCGTCGGCGTCCAGGACGCCGCGGCGCTTCTGGCGTTCGGCGAGGCGGCGCTCCACACCGGCAATGACCGGGAAGCCCGGCAAGCGACCGAGATCGCCTCGCGGCTGCTGGCCTATGACGTTCCGGGAGTCAAGCGTCAGGCCATGTGGCTGCTCGCGCTCGACGCTATGGCGCGTGGTAGGCCGTCCACCGCTCGAGCTCACCTTTGTGGACTCGGGGAGGAGGAGCGCCTCTCGCTGCTCCCCCTGTTCCCACTTGACGTCACCGACGAGGTGCACATGGCGCGGATCGCCCTCGCCACGGGGGATCACGAGCTCGCGGTGGCGGCCCGGACGAGCGCGGAGGGGCGGGCCCATCTCAACCCGGGCGTGGCTTCGATCGCCGGTGCGGCTGCGCATGTGCGCGGGCTCATCGATGACGACACGGGCGACCTCCGCGACGCGATCAGGCACTTCGAGCGTGGCCCGCGGCCGATCGCGCTGGCCTCGGCGCTCGAGGATCGCGGGGTCGCGCTGGCTCGACGCGGCGATCGCGACGAGGCCGTTGCGACCCTTGAACGCGCGCTTCGGCTCTGGGCCCAGACCCGTGCGTCTCGGGACGAGACGAGGGTGCGGGGGCGGCTTCGCGAGCTGGGCGTTCGCCGGCGGCTGGTGTCGCCCAAGCGTCCTGAGAAGGGCTGGGAGGGCCTCACCGAGTCCGAATTGGCTGTGGTCCTGCTCGTGGCCGAGGGGATGACCAACCGCCAGGCGGCGAGGCAGCTGTACGTCTCACCACACACGGTCAGCACCCATCTGCGCCATGCGTTCTCGAAGCTTGGGGTCAACTCGCGCGTGGAGCTGGCTCGCATCGCGATCGAGCGCGGTGTCAGCTCCCGCCCGTAGAGATCACGCGGTCGCGTGATGTGGACGGGGCCGGCGTGCACGACCGTGGCTCGTGTGACCGCCGTCTTCGTTCACGGGGTGCTCGAGACACGGATCGTGTGGGACGCCGTCAGAGAGGGGCTCCAGCGGGATTCGGTCGCCGTCTCCTTGCCGGGCTTCGGTGCTCCGCTGCCCGACGGGTTCGGAGCGACCAAGGACGACTACGCGGAATGGCTTGCCGCCGAGGTGGATCGGCTCGACGGGCCGGTCGACCTGGTGGGCCACGGCTTCGGAGGACAGCTCTGCCTTCGTCTGGTCACCGGCCTGGGGATCCGGCCTCGCAGCTGGGCGGTCGACCTGGCGAACGTTTTTCATCGGCGGTATGTCTGGCACCGTACGGCGCGAATCTGGCAGACGCCGGGAGCGGGGGAGGAGTCCCTGGCGCGTGTCCGGGCGGACGGCCGGAACGGTCCGAGCCGCGGCGAGGCGAGGCTGGAGCAGCTCGGGTTCCCCTCCGACGCGGCCCGTGAGATGAGCGTGGCGCACGACCGGACGATGAGCGAGTGCATCCTCCGCATCTATCGCTCGGCTCAGCCCAACTTGCGGGCCGAATGGCGGATCGAGGCAGCCGTGGGCAGCATCGCGCCCGGGCTGGTGCTCCATGCCGCCGCCGACCCGTTCGGTGACGAGTCGATGGCCGACGAGGTCGGGGCCGAGCTCGGGGCCGCGAAGGTCAGGCTCGACGACCTCGGCCATGGCTGGATGCTCGAAGACCCCGAGCGGGTGGGGGCGATTCTAGAGCGGTTCTGGGCCTCGCTCTGAGGCCGGCCGTTAGATATCGCACGAACGTGCGTTGCCGAGTTGGTTTGGCGCCAGCATTCTCTGCTTCATTGCCACCCACCAGGAGGGGACACCGTGAACATCGTTCTTGTCCACGGCGCGTGGGCCGACGGCTCATGCTGGAGCGACGCCATCGAGCGGCTCCAAGCCGAGGGCCACAGCGTCACCGCGCCGCAGTTTCCGTTGGGGGCACTCGAGGATGACGTTGCCCGCCTGCGCCAGGTGCTGGCCCGGCAGGACGGCCGGACGGTGGTCGCCGGCCATTCCTACGGTGGCCAGATCATGACGGCGGTCGGCACCGACGCCCCCAACGTGGTCGGTCTCGTGTACATCGCCGCATTCGCCCTCGACGAGGGCGAGTCGATGGCCGCCCTGCTCGCGCAAGGCCCCCCGCCTCCCGCGATCGCCCACCAGGACATCGATGAGCAGGGGTATGCGTGGCTCCCCGAGGACGACTTCGTCCATCACTTCGCTGCCGACGTGGATCCCGCCAAGGCGAGGGTGATGCACGCCGTCCAGCAGCCTCTGGCCGGGAGCGCGCTCGAGCAGAGGATGGGTGCTCCGGCCTGGAGATCGTTTCCGGCGTGGTACCTCGTCGCTGAGAACGACGAAGCGATTCCCCCGGAAGCCGAGCGCCAGTTCGCGGCCCGGATGGACGCGACCACGGTCGACGTTCCCTCGAGCCACGTCGCGATGGTCTCGCATCCGAACGAGGTGACCGACCTGATCCAGCAGGCGGCGAAGGCAGCGCTGGTCGCGGCCTGACATGGGCCAAGTAGGCGACGACGTCATCATCGGTCACGACGGCAAGCCGCGTTGTGCCTGGGCGGGCGCCGGCGATACCGCGTTCGGCCGCTACCACGATGAGGTCTGGGGTACGCGCACCGACGACGAGCCGGCGTTGTTCGAGGCGCTCACCCTGGGTGTGTTCGAGGCCGGGCTCAGCTGGTCGATCGTGTTCGGCAAGCGGGACGCGTTCCGGGGCGCGTTTCACAGCTTCGACGTCGCACAGGTTGCGGCGATGACGGAGCGGGATGTCGACCGGCTGCTGCACGATCCCTCGATCATCCGTAACCGCGCCAAGATCCAGGCCACCGTCGACAACGCGCGCACAATGCGCACCGCGCGGCCCAATCTCGCGGCGCTTGCGAGGTTCTACGAGAGCAACCGTAAGCGCGCGCCGCGGTCCATCGCTGGCCTCCCCGCGTCAACGCCGCAGGCGGAAGCATTCGCCAAGCAGTTGAAGTCACAGGGATACCGCTTCGTGGGGCCCACGAGTGTGT
>Ga0111539_10014031_pt1 | contig 10013 bp, 8 predicted proteins | sample RhiMethybrSRZTD1_FD_79667 | JGI IMG/M metagenome (GOLD analysis project Ga0111539, IMG submission 79667) | Populus rhizosphere microbial communities from Tennessee, USA - Rhizosphere MetaG P. TD hybrid SRZTD1 (version 2) (version 2) | ecosystem: Host-associated > Plants > Roots > Rhizosphere >... | reverse complement strand
TCGAGGCCGCGCGCGCGGCGCGATCGGGATCAAGCTGGCGGCCGCGCGGCGCGCGTCGGACCGCTTGCTCGATCCGTTGATGCGGTACGCAAAGGACCAGCACTTCCCGGTGCTGCACCACGCCTGGCAGCGGCGTCCGTCCTGGGTTCCGGGACAGGACCCGTCGGACGCGCTCGACCTCTGCGACCTCGCGTCACGGCATCCCGGCGTGGCCATCCTGCTCGCGCACATCGGCGGTGGCGGCGACTGGAGCCACACGCTGGCGGCGGTGCGCGACGTGCCTAACGTTTACCTGGACCTTTCCGGCAGCGGCGTCGATCGCGGGATGCTCGACCAGGCGCTCGAGGCGGTGGGCGCCGGCCGGCTGGTGTGGGGTGCGGACATCACGATGGAAACCGGGCTCGCCAAGCTCTGGGCGCTCGACGTCATCGGGGTGACGCCGGCGGACCAGGAAGCCATTCGCTGGAAGAACGCCGCACGGATCTTTCCCGCCGGCGCATTTCCCGGACTCGCCGCATGAGCCATACGACCGTCGACGTATCGGCGCTCATCGGCGCCTACCCCTTTCGTGAGCTTCCGCATCCGGATGCCGGTACGCTGATCGGCGTATTGGATCGCGAGGAGATTCCGCGCGCATGGGTGGGCCACTTGCCGACGGCGTTTCATCGCGATCCCGGAAAGGGAAACGAGTCGCTGTACCGTGAACTTGCACCGTACCGTTCGCGCCTCGATCCCGCGCCCGTCGTGCGTCCCGACTGGCCCGGCTGGGAAGAGGAGCTCGTACGCGCCGTCGATGAACGTGCGGCCGCGATCCGCGCGTATCCCGCGCATTGGGGATTTGGAGCGCACCATCCTGCGCTCGCGGCACTGGCACGCGCGTGCGCGTCAATGCAGCTGCCGATCCTCTTGACCGTTCGCTTCGAGGATTCGCGGCAGCGTCACGCGATCGATGTGGCGGGTGACCTTCCCGCGGCGACGGTTCGCGAACTCGCGCGCGCAGGCACCGGTGCGCGAATTGTCGTCATCGCTTCCGGCAGGGCGACGATCGAGGAAGTTCATTGGGGACTTACTCCCGAAGAGCGCGAACTGGTTTGGTATGACACGAGTTGGATCTGGGGACCGCCGACCGATGATTTTGCGCACCTGCTCCGCAGTATCGGCGCACGCCGCTTCGTTTACGGCACGGGTTGGCCGCTGCGACTGGCCCAGGTGACTCGCGCGAATCTCGCGCTGCTGCCACCGGACCTTCGTGATGTCCAGCTTGTCGATCCGATGGAGTGGAGGAACACCTGACACGGCAGACCAGTTGGACGTTGGCAACTCTTGTCTGTGCCGTCTCTTGCGCGAGGGGTGATCCCCACACATCTTCCGTGCCGAAAAGCTTTGTGAAATAGTTCACAAGGCTCGGAATCCACCGTGACCATCTCAAAAAAGATGAGCCGAAGGCGGTCGTGGGCGCTCGCTTCCGGGTTCTTCGCCATCGCGGTCGCCGCGTTAGGCCTGTCGGCGTACAGTGGCGCTTCGTCGTCGCAGGGATTCGCGCCGCAACAGCCGGTGAACTTTCCGCATCCACGACATGTCCAGCAGTTAGGCATGAACTGCCTCTACTGCCACTACGGAGCGAATCGTTCACCTGATCCGGGACTCCCCGCCGTCGGCACGTGCATGGGGTGTCACGCGATCGTTCAGGGACGCCGCGCCCCGATCCAGGGCATCGCCGACCGCGACACGGCGGCGATCAACCAGTTGCTCTCGTACGCGAAGGGCACGCCCGATCAGTGGAAGCCCATCCCGTGGGTCCGGATTCACAAGCTTCCTGAGTACGTCCACTTCCCGCACTTCCGGCACGTGAATGCGGGCGTGACGTGCCAGACCTGCCACGGCCCGATTCCGGAAATGCAGCGGGTCTACCAATACGCCTCGTTGAACATGGGATGGTGCGTGAACTGTCACGTGAAGGGCTACAAGCTTGCCGATGGACTCCTCGCGGCGGGTGATACCGCGGCCGCGCGGGCCGCGGCGAATGTGGAACCCAAGAAGGCGCGGTACGACTGCGCCGTCTGCCACTACTAGGCCGCATGAGCCAGCCTCCGAAGACGGTCGTCAAGCGACGCGAGTTCCTGAAGGTCCTTGGCACGACCGGCGCCGCCGCCACGGCGGTCGGGTGCAGCATGGAGCGGGTCGAGCAGCTCATTCCCTACGTCGTGTCGCCGGACCACACAGTCCCGGGCGTCTCGACGGATTATGCCACCGTCTGTCGTGAATGCTCCGCCGCGTGCGGGGTGATCGCCGAGGTCCGCGACGGTCGCGCGATCAAGCTCGAGGGCAACGTCGACCATCCGGTCAACCACGGCGCGCTGTGCGCGCGCGGACAGGCGGCGCTCCAGGGACTGTACAACCCGGATCGCTATCGCGGTCCGATGATGCGCAAGGACAACCGGCTGCAGCCGGCCACGTGGGACGAGGTGCTGGCGCGCGTTAGGCAGGGGATCGACGAGGCCCGGGCGGCCAACGCGGCCTCCGGCGTGCGGTTCCTGAGCCATCACGAGAACGGAAGCTTTGGCGCGTTCGTCGACCAGTGGATGTCGGCCGGCGGGTTCGGTGCCCACCTCGCGTTCGATCCCGAGGCGGACCTCGCCGCGCGCGCGGCGAACCAGGCCGAATACGGCTCGGCGTGGCCGGCGCTCGACTTCACGGCGGCACGGCTCATCGTCTCGATCGGCGCCGACTTCCTGGACGGCTGGGGCGCCTCGGTCGCGCACCAGCTGTCGTTCGCCGACGCGCGCGCGAAGCTTGGCGACGCGCCGCGCTTCGTCTTCATCGGCGCCCGCCGTTCGCTGACGGGCCTCAACGCCGACGAATGGCTTGCCTGCCGCCCCGGCAGCGAGCTGGCGATCGCCAATGCCTTGTTAGGCGCCGTCGGCGGCGGTGGCAACACCACCATCGCGCAGGCGGCCACGGCCAGCGGCGTTCCCGAGGCGCTGCTCCAGCGTGTCGCCGATGAACTGCGCAGCACGAAGCCGAGCCTCGTGCTCGGCGGCGTGAGCACGCCCGACGCGCACCTCGTCGCGCAGGCGGCCGCACGGATCAACAAGGCGGCGGGCAACGTCGGCGTCACGGTGAAGCCTGACGAGGGTCTGGCGGGCCTGGGCGGGGCCGCGGGCGCGCCAGCGCTCGCGGACCTGGCAACAGCAATGAATGCGGGCACCGTGCGCGTGCTCTTCCTCCGCGGCACAAACCCGGTGCACGACCTCCCGAAGGCGATGCAGTTCGCGGAAGGACTCGCCAAGGTTCCGCTCAAGGTGTCGTTCTCGAGCTATCCCGACGAGACGAGCGAGTTGTGCGACGTCGTGCTGCCGGACAACCACGCCCTCGAGTCGTGGGGCGATTCGGAGCCGGTGCGCGGAACGCTCGGCCTGCAGCAGCCGGTGATGGATCCGGTCTTCAACACGCGCGCCACCGCCGACGTGATGCTGGCGATGGCCCGGGCCGACAACGCGATGTCGTCGCGCTTCCCATGGGCGACGTACCGCGACTTCATCGCGTCCCGGTACCCGAGCGGACGTGCCGCCTTCGCGCAGGCCCTGGCGAAGGGCCTCGGGCAGGGCACCGCGCTGGCGCGTGCGGCGAGCGCTGCCGCGCTGCCGACCACCGCGCAGGCCATCGCGGGCGACGGCGAGTTCTTCCTCGTCGTCCATCCCTCACCGGCGTTAGGCGCCGGCGCCGGGGCCAACAAGCCGTGGCTGCAGGAGCTGCCGGACCCCGTCAGCAAGATCGCCTGGCAGTCGTGGATCGAGATCCATCCGTCTACCGCGGCCCGCCTCGGTGTGCAGGCGGGGGACAACCTGACCGTCACGACCGCCGCGGGATCGCTCACGGCGCCCGCCTACGTCTACCTGGGCATCCAGCCGGACACCGTCGCCGTCGCGCTCGGACAGGGCCACACGGCCTACGGACGCTACGCCCAGGGCATCGGCGTGAACGCGGTCGATGCGTTAGGCGCCTCGTTTGACGGCGCCGGCCGTCTGGCCTGGACGCAGGCGAAGGCCCGCGTCGCGAAGGCCGGCGACCGGACCCGCCTGGTGACCGTCGAAGGCTCCGCGCGGCAGCATGGACGCGGCATCGCTCGCGCCATCACCGCGGCGCAGTTCGCGGCCGGCGAGATGGGAGAGGAGGAGCCGCACGCCTTCATCGGTGATGCGTCGCACGAGTTCCTGCCTGGCCTGCGCTCACCCGTCGCCAACGACGCCCAGGGCGCGCTCGGTGATACGACGTCGAAGAGCAAGGGCATGTACGCTCAGGACCACTGGAGCGGCATGGCGAATCGCCGGTGGGCGATGACGATCGACCTCGCGCGGTGCACGGGGTGCTCGGCCTGCGTCACGGCGTGTTATGCAGAGAACAACATCCCGACGGTTGGCGCGCGCTGGCAGGGCCGGTCGCTTCGTCCGTTCCATTCCGCGGACGGCGCCGGCTGGGACAACGCGCCCGGCGCGAACATCCTCAAGGGTCGCGAGATGGCCTGGATGCGCATCGAACGGTACTTCGAGGGTGGTGAAGACGGGTCCGCGGATTTCGAGACGCGCTTCCTGCCGATGTTGTGCCAGCATTGCGGTAACGCGCCCTGCGAATCGGTCTGCCCGGTATTCGCGACGTACCACGCGCCCGACGGGTTGAACGTCCAGGTCTACAATCGTTGCGTGGGAACGCGGTACTGCTCCAATGCGTGCCCCTACAAGGTCCGCTACTTCAACTGGCACGGCTACGGTGAAGTCGAGCGGCGCCAGTACGCGTTCCCGGAGCCGCTCAACCTCCAGCTCAATCCGGACGTGACCGTGCGCGGCAAGGGCGTCATGGAGAAGTGCAGCTTCTGCGTGCAGCGGATCCGCGACGCGGAGCATCGCGCGAAGGCGGAGAATCGTGACGTCCAGCCTGACGAGTTCACGACGGCGTGCGCGCAGGCGTGTCCATCGCGCGCGATCACGTTCGGCGACGCCGCGCATGAGGAATGGGCCGTGGCAAAGCAGGTCGAGGACCGCCGCGCGTATCACGTCTTCGAGGAACTCAATACTTACACCGCCGTGGTCTACCTGAAGAAGGTGAACCATCCGGCCGCGGGAGGGACGCGCTGATGGCGACAGTCGCCGAGCCGGTCCGTCCCACGGGCGCTGCGCGACCTAACGTCGCGTCGGCCAACATCCAGCTGCCGGGCGTCGAGAGTTACGAGCAGGTCGATCGAGACATCTCCGGTACGCTCCAGCCCACCGCAGGCTGGTTCGCGCTGCTGGGCATCGCGGTGGCGTTCTTCCTCTGGGGCGCCGGCACTTGGGTCTACCAGATCTACTGGGGACTCGGCAACGCGGGCTACAACCCGCCGGTGATGTGGGGCGTCTACATCATCTCCTTCGTGTTCTGGGTCGGTATCGGACACGCGGGCACGCTGATCTCTGCCATTCTCTATCTGTTCCGCGCCGGTTTCCGCACGACGATCTATCGGTGCGCGGAGGCGATGACCGTGTTCGCGGTCATGACGGCCGGCCTCTTCCCGATCATTCACATCGGGCGTCCGTGGAAGTTCTTCTGGCTGGTGCCGTATCCGAACTGGCGCCTCATCTGGCCGAACTTCAAGAGTCCGCTGGTGTGGGACGTCTTCGCGATCTCGACCTACCTGACCGTCTCCGCGACGTTCCTTTATGTCGGCCTGATCCCCGACCTCGCGGTGCTCCGCGACAGGGCTACCAATCCGGTCAAGAAGCGCCTGCTGGCGGTGATGTCGTTAGGGTGGCGGAACTCCGAGCCGGAGTGGCGTCACTTCGCCAGGATGTACCTGTTCCTGGCCGCGTTGAGCACGCCGCTCGTGCTGTCGGTGCACTCGGTAGTGTCGTTCGACTTCGCGATGGCCGTCACGCCGGGATGGCACGCCACGATCTTCCCGCCCTACTTCGTTGCCGGCGCGATCTTCTCAGGGATAGGGATGGTCTTCACGATCATCATCCCGATCCGGAAGTATTTCAGGCTGCAGCACATCGTCACGATCAACCACCTCGACGCCGCCGCGAAGCTCGCGCTGTTCACGTCGCTCGTGGTGGGCTGCGCGTACCTGATCGAGTTCTGGGTGGCCTGGTACAGCGCGAACGAGTTCGAGCAGGCGTACTTCTGGAACCGCGTCTTCGGGCAATGGTGGTGGGCCGCGTGGATCATGCTGAGCTGCAACATGATCTTCCCCCTGTCGCTGTTCTCGCAGCGACTGAGGCGCAATCCGTCCTGGCTCTTCATCATCTCCATCCTGATCAATATCGGGATGTGGTTCGAGCGTTTCGTTATCATCGTCCCGTCGCTCTCGCACGAGTTCGAGCCGTGGCAATGGTCCGGGTACATCCCGAGCTGGGTCGACATCTCGATCCTCGCCGGCAGCTTCGGCTGGTTCTTCATGTGGTTCCTGCTGTTCATCAAGAACCTGCCGGTCATCGCGATCGCCGAGGTGAAGGAAATCGTGCCGCCGCGGCTCCGCACGCACCGGGCGACGGCGGACATCGATGTCACGGGGCACCACGTGGACTTCTCACCTGAGACCCCGGGAGAACACGACTGATGACACGGGGACTCATCGCCGCCTACAAGGAAATCGATTCGCTGATCGACGCCATCGAGGCGTTGAAGCAGCGCAAGTTCCAGCGATTCACGGTCTACACGCCGACGCCGCGGCACGAGATCGAGCACGCGCTCCATCCGCCAACGAGCAAGGTGCGTCTCTTCACGCTCATCGGCGGATTGTGCGGCGTGACGTTCGGCTACTGGATCGCGATCTGGACGTCGGATTACTGGCCACTGGTCGTCGGCGGCAAGGCCATCGCAAGCTGGATCCCCTACACGATCATCGGCTTCGAGGTCATGGTGCTCGTGGGCGCGCTCAGCACGGTGTATGGCATGTTCATCCTCTCGCGGATCCCGAAGATCACGCAGACGATCGGGTTCGACTCGCGGTTCACGGGCGGCCATTTCGGCATCTACGTGGAGACGGAGCCCGAGCGCCTGAAGGAAGCGGAAGCGGCGCTGCGCGAGACGGGCGCGGTGGAGGTGACGAATGAGCGCTAATGCCAGGTCACAGGCCGCCTTCTCAAGGATCGCGATGCGGCGTGTCGCGCACCTGACCCTTCTGGTGGCGGGGACAGCCGCAATGAGCGGCTGCGAATGGTTCACCGACTTCAAGCGCCAGCCGCACGTGGTCACCTGGGAATCGTGGCGAACAGATTCGTTAGGCGTGCGGGGCGCGCCGCAGGGCTCCGTGCCCACCGATGGCACCGCCATGCCCTCGTGGCTCGTGTCCTACTCGCCGTCGATTGCCACGATCGACTCGCTGGCCGCGATCCCGAACCCGGTGCCGGTGACGGAAGCGTCCCTGGCCAACGGCCGGAAGCACTTCCAGATCAATTGCGCCGTTTGCCACGGCGCGAACGCGGATGGCCAGACGCCGAACTCCCGCTACGGCCTGATCTCGATTCCGCTGACGGCCGACATCACGAAAAGCCGCACGGACGGATACATCTTCGGCATGATCCGCAACGGACGTGGCACGATGCCCACGTATAATCGCATCGAGGAGCGCGACCGCTGGGACGTGGTCAATTACGTCCGCGCGCTGCAGGGCAAGGTCACCGGGATCCCCTTCGAGCGCGGTCCGCTGGCGCGCCCGGGCGTCAACGGCGACAAGGTTCCGGGACCCAGCACGTTAGGCCCCACCCGCGCGATCCCGTACCGGCCGACGCCGCCTGAGGGGACACGACCGGGAGGCGATCGATGAGCCATCACGAACACGGCTTCCCGTCCCGCCAGGAAATCGCCGCGCTGATCACGAAGCCGGTCTCCCCGCGTCTCAAGCAGGTGTCGCTGCTGCTGGCTCTCCTTGGCATCGTCATCTTCATCATCGGCGCCGCCACCGGGCAGGACCGCGCGTGGCAGGCGTGGCACGTGAACTGGCTGTTCTTCACCGTGATCGCTTCCGCGGGAGTCGTGCTGTCGGCGGTGCAGCGCATCACGACGGCGCGATGGTCGCGGGCGGTGATGCGCATCTCGGAAGCCCAGGTGGCCTTCCTTCCGGTGGCCTTCGTGATGCTCCTCGTCACGGTCATCGGCAAGGGCCACATCTTCGAGTGGGTGCACGAGCCACCGACACAGCCCGAAAAGGCGCTCTGGCTCGACCCGACCTTCTGGAGCATCCGGACGCTCGTTGTGTTCGGGCTGATCACGTGGTTGAGCATCTGGTTCGTATATCGGGCGGTGAGACTCGATGTCGGCGTGCTCCCCGAGTGGGGCGCCGATTGGGCGAAGGGCATTCGCGCTCGCATGCGCAACGGCTTCGCCGATGAGCGACGCGAGCTGCACTCCACGCATTCGCTTCAGGGAAAGCTCGCGGTCTTCCTCGCGCTCCTGTTCGGCTTCGGCTGGGTCATGCTGTCGTGGGACCTGTCGATGTCGATCGATCCGCACTTCCAGAGCACGATGTACGGCTGGCAGTTCTTCATGGGCGGCTGGCTGTGCAACCTCATGCTCCTCGCGCTGCTCGTGCGCGCGTGGCGGACGCAGATGGGCGCGGAGCACGTGATCACCGAATCGCACTTCCACGACATCGGAAAGTTGTGCTTCGGCTTCACCGCGTTCTGGGGCTACCTGACATTCAGCCAGCTGTTGGTGATCTGGTACGGCAACATGGCGGAGGAAACGCACTTCTTCCGCACGCGGCTTCTCGAGCCATGGACGCCGCTCACCGTCGCGGTGGGATTCCTGGTGTTCGTGCTGCCGTTCTTCGGTCTGCTCGGCAAGTACCCGAAGGTGTGGACGCCGACCATGGCGTTCTTCGCGACGACCAGCCTCCTGGGCATCTGGATCCACCGATACCTCGAGATCTATCCCGCGATTTACGTCGAATCGGTCACCGCGGTGCCGATCGGTCTCTGGGAGATCGGGATCTTTCTCGGCTATCTCGGCACGTGGGCGTTCTGCTACCTGTCGTTCATGGATGCCTTCCCACGGATGCGCGTCTTCCTGATGACGTCTCCGTATCGTGACGAGGTACAGGTCCCGTGTGATCCGAAGACGATGGAGCCGTTGCCGGCACACGAGTAGCCACGAGGAGCGGGTCGCGATTAGCAGGAAGCGAGCAGCAAGCGGGGAGCGATTCGCCATAAGCAGTCAGCAAGCGGCAAAGCAATCAGCGGTCAGCGGGAGCGAATCCTGCTGACCGCTGTGCGCTTTCCTGCTTGCTGTCCGCTAGTCTGCTTTTCGCTGACCGCTTGCTGTTCGCTCTCTTCTACTCGCTGCTCGCCAGCAGTCTATCGAGCTCCGCATACTTCACCGCTCCCGTTATGCGGTTCGCTTCCTTGCCGGCGCGGAACACGACGGAAGTCGGGATGCCCCTGATGTTGAATTTCATCGATGTCGCCCGCGCCATCTCGGTATTGAGCTTCGCCACAAGCGCCGTTCCCGTCTTTGTCGCGGCGAGCTTGTCGACCTCGGGCGCCATGATCTTGCACGGACCGCACCAGTCGGCGTAGAAGTCGACGAGAATGGGAACGTCGGTCTCCGCGATCGTCCGGTCGAACGAATCCTCTGTCAGGATCCACGGACGGTCGAGGAGGATCGGGCGGCCGCAGTGGCCGCACTTCGGGCGATCGCCGGCCCGTGCGGCAACGATCCGGTTCCACGTATCGCAGAACTGGCAACGCAGCGTGAGGTGTTTGGTATCGTCAGTCATGGGCTGTGAAGTGCTCGTCCTGTTATTTTAGTTATTGTAGCCGCCGGCGGCTGGTGCTGGTCGCTGGTCGCTGATCGCTGGTTTGAAGGGGCGGTAGCTCAGCTGGGAGAGCACCTGGTTTGCAACCAGGGGGTCGCCGGTTCGATCCCGGTCCGCTCCATGAACAAGCTAGGAGATGGGAGACAGGAGACGGGGAAGGAACGAAACGGTTGGATCTTGAGGGCCCGAGCGTCAGCGAGGGCCCTCAATCATTCCCTGTCTG
>Ga0111539_10014025_pt1 | contig 10015 bp, 7 predicted proteins | sample RhiMethybrSRZTD1_FD_79667 | JGI IMG/M metagenome (GOLD analysis project Ga0111539, IMG submission 79667) | Populus rhizosphere microbial communities from Tennessee, USA - Rhizosphere MetaG P. TD hybrid SRZTD1 (version 2) (version 2) | ecosystem: Host-associated > Plants > Roots > Rhizosphere >... | reverse complement strand
CGCATCTCGGCGAGGCTGCGCGGCTTGTACGAGAGCAGATTGAGCGCCCGCTCGAAAGTCTTCTCATAGGGCGTCTTCGTCATGGCGGAATGGTGAAGCGGCGCTCGGCTGCTCGTCAAGCGCTCCCTTTCCACTATGAAAAGCCACAGAGCCACAGAGCCACAGAGACGGGGAGACAAGGTGGGTTTCTCCTTGTCCACTTGTCTCTGTGGCTCTGTGGCTCTGTGGCTTTTCATAAGGCGCATGTTAAGTTTACGATTTCCAAACGGGCATGCTATATTGGCTGCTACTTTCTCACATATTTTTCCTGCGCTCAGACGAATATCATAGAGAGGTACTAGGCCTATGTCAGGGCATTCAAAATGGCATTCGATTAAGCACAAAAAGGGCGCGCTTGACGCCAAGCGCGGAAAGCTATTCACGAAGCTGATCAAGGAACTCACCATCGCCGCGCGGACCGGCGGCAGCGGCGATCCGAACCAGAGCCCTCGCCTGCGCAAGGCCGTCAACGACGCCAAGGCCGCGAACATGCCGAACGACACGATCGATCGCGCCATCAAACGCGGCACAGGTGAACTGGAAGGCGCCACCTACGAAGAGATCACTTACGAAGGCTACGGGCCGGGCGGCGCCGCCGTGATGGTCAACGCGACCACGGACAACCGCAACCGCACGGTCTCGGAATTGCGCCACCTCTTTTCGAAGAACAGCGGCAACCTCGGTGAGTCGGGCTCGGTCGCCTGGATGTTCAACAAGAAGGGGCAGATAATCGTCGACGCCTCGTCGAAGAGCGAGGACGAGATGATGGAAATTGCGCTCGATGCCGGCGCCGAAGACATGCAGAACGACGGCGAGAGCTACCAGATTCTCACGGCGCCGGAGGATTTCCACTCAGTCCTCGACGCGATCAAGGGCAAGGGAGTCGAGCCGGTCTCTTCGGAAATCGCGATGATCCCGCAAAACACCGTCAAACTCGACGGCGCACAGGCCACGCAGATGCTCAAGCTCTACGACGCGCTCGACGACCATGACGACGTCCAAAGCGTCTACGCCAACTTCGAGATTGACGACGCTGTGTTGCAGCAGCAGGCGTAGTGATTGCGGATTGCGGATTGCGGATTGGGAAGTCGCTAACCGACGCAGTTTTTTTCAATCCGCAATCCGCAATCCGCAATCCGCAATCCTGACTATGAATCTCAAACGTCGCGGCGCAGAAACCGGCAGTGGTTTTCAAGAGACGGTCAACCGCACCAACGAAGGTTACGAGCGCGCCGGACGGGCCTACGTCACCCGCAAAGCAATTCCCGGAAAATATCTGATCCAACGCGGCGAATCGCGGCGCGGCTTGTCGCTGCCGATCGATTTCGCTTCTAGTGAGGCGCAGCCGCGCCTGTCTTACGCGGAACTCAGCCGACTGAGAGAGGAGTATAAGACCACGGATCGGAGGCGGTTCGTGCCCGAATCGAAGGCAGAGCCGGATTACGGCGGGGTAATCTCTCCCGAAGGCCGCGCGATCTTTTACGACGCCAAGACCACCAAACGCAATCTCCTCGATTTCGACAACCTGCACGCGCACCAGATAACCTTCCTGGAACGGGCGGCTCGCTTCGGCGCCGTGGCCGGCTTCCTGGTCGAATTCAGCGCCTGCGGCGAGGTCTACTTTCTGCCGATCCAGATCGTCGTCCGCTGGCGCGAAGAGGTCGCGCGCAAGAGCCTGCCTTACCGCTTCTTCGCCGAACACCTGACGCCCGCGCCGCAAGGCAAGGGGTTGATCATTTACGACTATCTGAAAGCCGTCGAAGAGCAGGAGCGGCTTTACGGCCGCGACTACGAGAGATTCGTTCTGACCGTCCCGCGCATATGGCCTCGGCGCAAGTCCGAGGCGGGCGAGACGGACAGTTAACTGTGTTGATATGTCGTTTACCTCCAAACTTCGCGGAATCTTCGGCCTCGGCGGAGAGCCGATAGAAGAGCCTGGGCCGGAATTGGTCGACCCAGTTCTGGGCAAGATGAAATGGAACGAAGACGACGAAGCCTGGATCGGGGAGTACAACGGATTTCGCTTTGCATTGTCATACGAACGAAAGCGGGAGCCGACCTGGGCCGTCATTGAATACGCGCGCGAGACGTTGACCAATCCTCGATTGCTTAATGATGGCCTTGCCCAGGCCAAAGCTGCGGCGGCAAGTGACTTCGGGCAATATTATCTCGATGAAGTGAACTCGCTTATATTTGGCCTGATTCACTTTTACTTCTATAAGAATAAGCCTCGCATCTTCGCCGAACTCGAGGGTGGAAGGGATTTCAGATGCTGGCGAATCGAGTACTCGGGAACGAAGTGTGAAGGAATGGGATTCGATACTTAAGACGCAATGACATATGTCACATCGCATATGGCATATGATACATCAGGAGGAAAGCCATGACCCCACACCCTTTCACGTTGATTCACGCTCCCAATTCGCATATCCGTTTGATCGCCGCCTTTGCGCTCGCCGCGATTGGGGCGATAACCGCGACGGCGCAACCCGAGCGTAAGATATTTTTGCCGGGTCAACGGGCCGTAGTTTTCGACGAACGTTTATCGGCTCTGCGCGACCGACCCGACGTCAAGGCGCCGCTCAAACAGCGCATGCGCCGGGGCCGCCGCGTGGGCGTTCTTGGCGCTAACACGGCTAAAGACGGCGTGAAGTTTTTCCGCGTGGCTGTTTCGCGTAACACCAGCGGCTGGGTCTTGGCCGACGCCGTAATCAGGCCCGGCGTCGCCGCAGACGCCGAAAGGTCACTGAGGCTGATCGAAGGAACGGAAGACGAATTCACGAAGGCGCGACTGGCGCGGCTCTACGCCGACGAGTTCCGGTCGACGAATTTCGCGCCGAGGGCGTTGATGATCCTGGGCAAGACCGCGGAAGGGGCGGCGGAGAGGCTTTCACGCGACGCTAAACGCCGCGTCGGAGATGACGACTCGGGCGCAGGGCCGAACGCCGGATTGACCAAGCGGGACTTCATGCTCAATTACTCGGGGCTGGATCGTTACAACCGCATCGGCGTGACCTTCGATTACGACGCGACATCGAATCGGATCGTTTATGACGGCGCGGCCTATCGCGAGTTGCTACGGCGTTATCCTCGCAGCGCCGAGGCGCAGGCCGCCGGCGAACGATTGGAGAAACTCAAATCCCGCTGAACCGATCAATGATGGAATCATTATCATCACAACCTGCTCTCGTTGAAATCAGTCATGTCACAAAGTCATTTGGCGCTAAAGTCGCGCTCGATGACATCTCTGTTTCGATTCCGCCCGGCCAGATCTGCGGACTGCTCGGCCCCAACGGCGCCGGAAAAACGACCCTCTTTCGACTCCTCATGGGGATCCTCAAAACCACAGAAGGCGCTCTTTTCATCGACGGCCGTGACGCGTTTGACGAACGGATCGAGGTTAAGCGTTTGGTGGGGTTTCTTCCCGACGAGCCGGTTTTCTATTCCTTTCTGTCCGGGCGAGAAATACTTGAGCTTAGCGCAGGGATGCACGGCTTGGATGTGAAGGCGACGATGGATAGAGTGGCGCCCCTTATCGCTCGACTGCGACTGGCGGACGACATCAATTTCTATGCTGAAGACTATTCACGGGGGATGAAGAAAAAGCTCGGTCTGCTTCTTGCGATGTTGCATGAACCCAGGCTCCTCATTCTCGACGAGCCGACTAACGGGTTGGACGTCGAATCAACCCACCTCTTTTATGACTTGATGCTTGAAGAATCCGGACGTGGCGTGACCGTTCTTTTCTCAACTCACCTCATGGATCATGTGGCCAGAATCTGCTCCCATGCGATCATCATCAACGAAGGGAGAGTAGTGGCAAAAGGGGCATTGAACGAGCTTCGTTCGACATTCGGCGAATCATCGAGTTTGGAAGACGTCTTTCTCAAGCTTACGGCCAGACCCTCGCAGATATGAACACCGAATCGCGCGCATCCATACGCTCCCCGGGCTTCTGGCGCACGCTGAGATTGCTGCTCGGCGCCGCTCGGCGTCGCGCCTCCGGTCGAAGCAGGCGGCGAAAAGAGCTGTTACATCATCGCAGCGGCAAAAGTTCAGACACGCTCGGCTGCCTGGGCCTGTTAGGGATGACGACTTTTATGGCGCTCCTTAACAGCTACGCGGCGTACACCGTCAATTCCGCGATATCGGCTGGTCAGCGCCTGGAAGCTGATCGTCAAGGGAAATTCGCCGTGCCGAGATATTTCCTTGAAGCGCTCCGTGGGATCGAACGAGGGGGAGCGGATCTCTCAAAAGAAGCGGCTCAAGAACGTCTTGAAAGCCTTTGTCGCATTGAAGCCGGAGATCGCGCCCGTGAAATAGGCGGCTCGGAGGAAGAGCATAAGAAACTCCTGCTGGAGGCCGCGCGGGCGCATGGCAGCCGTGACTTTATCGCGGAAGACGATGGGATAAGTGGTCTGGCGACTGCGAGGTCGTTCCCGGCCATGCTCGGTTCTATCACGCTGCTGTGGTGGCTCTTCATGATGATGTCTCAAGGGGAAGGTCTCGAACTTGATCTTCAACGCCGAAGGCATCCGATGTGGGAGTGGTTATTCAGCCATCCCGCGCCGCCATCCGCAATTTTTCTTGCCGAGATGCTGTCGCCCATCGTGGCGAACCCCATTTACCTTACCGGGCCGTTTTTCTGCGGGTTCTTGTATGGCGCCATATATGGCGCGGCGCCTGGTATGGCGGCGGCGATATTGGTCGGAGCGCCGATCTCGGTGGCGACTGCTTGCGTGGGAAAAGCTTTTGAGATCGGCATCATGCTCCGGTTCTCCCTGCGTTCGCGCGGCGCGATGATTGGGCTTAAGAGCTGGTTCGGCTATGCATCCATGGTGTCGTTTGCGCCCGTCGCATTGGCGATGCCGCAAATAGTCGGGACTCTCGAAGGGTTTCTGCGGCATGTCGCGGCATTGCTTCCCTGGCCATGGCTTGGGTGGTTCGTCGGGGCGCGGCCTGACGGCTCATTTTCATTCATTACCGGAGTGGTTAGCTGTTGGCTGGCGACGGTTGTCATGATAGCCGGCGGTGTGTGGTATAGCGTTTGGGGCGCCCGGCGCGGTCTCGCGGGCGGCTTCGCCAAAGCGGACATGGCCCCATCGGCGCTGTCGGCCACGCCGAGAAAACTCTTCAGGAACAATCCTCTATATCACAAAGAGCTGTTGTGGTTCTTAAGGGATCGCGGCGCCATCGTGCAAACTATCCTCATTCCACTGACTATCGCCGGCTATCAGCTTATCAATTTGCGAGGGATTGTCAGCGGGGCTCGAGGTTCGTGGAATTACCTTGCTGGCGCGGCGATAGTGGTCGGCACTTATTTTCTGTGGGTTCTGGGCCCGAAGTCTCTCGCCTCGGAAGGTCCTGCGTTGTGGCTTGCGCTGACCTGGCCGCGCGGGTTGGAAGGAATTCTGAAGTCGAAGGCGCGGCTCTGGTCGCTCATTGCGACCGGGATGGTGGCTTTGATACTCGCTTACACGATCTTCCGCTTCCCACAAGACACATGGAAAGTCTTGCTCACAGGAATTGGCTGGCTCGCGTTCGGACGCGGCATGGCGGAAAAATCTGTCACGCTCGTTTCAACGCCATCTTCCTCCGGCGAGCCGGAACCGATTCCCAAAGGTCGCCAGTGGGCAGCCTCACTGGGAATGCTGACCTTCGGGATTGGTATTGTGACGCAGCGATGGCAAATAGCCGTCATGGGAATTGTCTACTCCTGGGTCACGGCGGCGGCGATGTGGCAGAATTTTCGCGCCCGGCTCCCTTTTCTCTACGACCCCTGGTCCGAGAAACTCCCTCCGCCTCCGACTGTCATGCACGCGATGATCGCAATCAGCGCCCTGATAGAAGGTGGCGCCGTGGTGACCGGCATATGCGCTTTGTTCGTCGGGGCTGAGAACATAGCCTGGGCGCAGGCCATTGCTTATGGACTTTGCGCCGCGGCTGTAGCTATGTTCGTGTCGAAATTTCTTGTCGACCGCGGAGTCGCGCTTGGCGAGGTTCTGTGTTGGCGAAATCGCGTCAACCCTGAAATGGAAACCAGACTCTGGTGGAGCGGAGATGGGACCCGTGGAAGCCGCTTCGCGGCGTCTATGGCCGTGGGAGTTTTAGCCGGGGCGGCGCTCGGATTGCTCGCTCGCGGCTACATCGCGCTCTTGCTTCATTTCCCTGCGCTTGCGGAGACGGTTCATGCGTCCCAGGAGCAGATGGCGAAAGTTCAGGGGCTGAAGCTCTCATACGGCTTAATCGCCATAGCGCTCGCGCCATTCGCGGAGGAGTACCTCTTTCGCGGCTTGCTTTTTCGCGCGCTCGATCGCGAGTGGGGCGGCTGGCGCGCGGTGGCGGCGAGCGCGGCTTTGTTCGCAATCTACCACCCGCCGATGTCCTGGCTGCCCGTCGGCCTGTTGGGAATAGCTGGCGCGCTGCTTTTTAAGAACACCGGCAGGCTCGCCCCGGCGGTGATACTTCATATGGCTTATAACACGGTGGTTTTGATATAAGCAGATGTGGAAAAATTTTGAGGTGTAACATCAGAACATTGTTCATCGCACAATGTTCATTTTTCATTGCTGAGTTGCGCGGTTTGTTACTGGAAATATAAGCCGGCCGCTGTGCGATGTCTTTGTGAGTTTAACACTTTTGCAATCAATACTTTTCAGCCTTACCCGCGATAAAAAGTTTTCTTAGGCGCCTCGAGATTGCAAGTATTGGTGTCCAGTCTATCGAATGCCCACATCAGCTTTCGATTCTTCCGTGAAATACTTCTCTGATTTTTACATTAGTTATTGGAGGGGTTTTGATCAGTGACAGAGCGCCTGGTCTCAAAGCTATCCGGCGCATAGCTGGCAAAAGCGCCATGCGAAATTCATTGCGGAAAATGACGGCTTCCATTTTCCGCAACGCATATTTTGTGTATAGTGCCCGAACTGGAAATCATACCTGTATTTGACATCATATTTTTCGTTTTACTTAGCTCTAGAACGACCCGTAACACAACAATAGTTGCCCAAAAACCTAACTAACGAAGAAGAGGTATATATGACACAGAGACTCACCATACGTTATGCCAATATCATAGGGGTCCTTATAGGACTGGTGGTTGTAAGTTCTATTCTGCTCTACTCCGGATGTGGTATGACAAGGAGCCCCAACACCCCAGCGACTCCGACTCCGACTCCGACTCCGACTCCAACTCCAACTCCAACTCCAACTCCGACTCCAACTCCAACTCCCGCCCCCATTCGGCCGACTTCGACAATCACGTCTCCAGCAGCAGGGGCGACTATAATTATCGGAACCACAGTCAACATCACTGGGACTGCGAGCGCCGCTGGCGGCAGGTCGGTGGTCAGGGTCGAAGTGTCGCTGGACGGTGGCCTAACCTGGAGCCTGGCCACGGGGACGAGCGCCTGGAGTTTTAACTGGACGCCCGTCTTCTTCGGACAGACAACGATTAGAAGCCGCGCGTTCGACAACAGCGGAAGCGAGCAGATTCCGCCGGCGGAAATTACAGTCACAGTCACCTCCCCGCCGGACACTACGCCGCCGACTATCACATCGTTTTCCCCGACGGCTGGAGCAGTCGATGTGAGCCCCGAGACAAAGGTGGTCGTGACTTTCAGCGAGGAGATGGACTCGTTTTCGGTGCTAGACAGTGATGCTATCCAGATTCTCGATCCATCGGGTGTCCCAGCGCCAGACAGATTAAGAAGTTATTTCCCTGGTTCATTCACCGTCATGCTGACTCCAGTACCGCCGCTGGTGGCGGGAATTACCTATACCGTGCGGGTCAGGGGGGGCAGTACGGGTCCTCGGGTAAAGGACCTGTCGGGCAATGCTCTGGCCGAGGACATGACGTGGACTTTCACAACTATGCCTGTGCCGCCGCAGGTTGTTACTACGAGGCCTTTTAATTCCGCTACTAATGTTTCGACCGGCGTCGCGCCAGTAGCCATATTCTCGGAAGCTCTCAATCCCCAGACCGTGAACTCCTCTACAGTCATGCTGACCCTAGAAAATGACGAGGCAAACAATCCGATTCCCATCAATATTTTCTACGAGGCGAGCGCTTTCAGAGTCATGATCGTGCCGCAGGCTCCGCTACAAGCCGGGCAGAGACACAGGGTGACTCTCAAGGGCGGCGCCGCCGAGCCGCATATCACCGATTCGGTAGGAACGCCTCTCGCTTCCGATCATACATGGCCATTCACCACCGCGGCGGCGCCTCCGCAGATTCCAGTCTCATCGATCTTCGTGCCTCCTAACAACGACGTGCCGGACGATCCTATATTTGAGGAGGATGACCTTGCCGTGGAACTCGGACTTAAATTCCGTTCCGAAGTTGACGGCCTTATTACCGGCATCCGCTTTTTCAAAGGAGGCGCGGAGAATGGCGGCCCGCACATAGGCCGTCTTTGGACCAGCGCGGGAACGCTGCTCGGAGCCGTGACCTTCTCGAACGAAACAGAGAGCGGCTGGCAGCAGGCGTTCTTTCTAACGCCGATCCAAATCACTGCGGGTACGGTTTATATCGTGTCTTACTTCGCTCCGCAGGGAAATTATGCGGTTTCCAGAGACCAGTTCGGATCACCAGTGGTCACTCCGCCGCTGGAGGCATTGAGTAACTCAGAGGCCGGGGGCAATTGCGTTTTCTTCTATGGCCCGCAAGGAGGATTCCCGAACAACAGTTCCAACGGGTTAAACTACTTCGTGGACGTTATTTTTACGGATGGCCAGGCAGCGCCTCAGGTTCTTTCAGTAAATCCCGCGCCAGGCGCGGCTGGTGTTTCAACCGGCGTCAAGCTAACGGCCAGTTTCTCGGAACCGCTTGATCCCGAGACTGTGACCGCGGGTAACGTCCGGTTGTCCGACACACGGGATGTTTTGGTTCCAGTCACTGTTTCCTATGAGCCGAGCAGTTTCACGGTCACGCTCACTCCGCAAGCGCCGCTACTTCCTTCACAGGCGTATACAGTGATTCTCCGGGCCGGCGCCAACGGGATCAAAGATTCGACGGGGGATCCGCTCGCTGCCCCTTACACATGGGCATTTTCCACGGCGGATTCCGGGTCGCCGGTCACAACTTTCTCTATCTTTGCTCCAGCGTCGGCTCCGGCCAACCCGACCGATCCCGATGCGCAGGCTAGAGAGGTCGGACTGAAATTCCGTTCCAATACAGACGGATTCATTACAGGCGTCCGCTTTTACAAAGGAGACGCCACGAATGGAGGCCCGCATGTGGGACGTCTGTGGACCAGCGCTGGAACGCTGCTCGGTTCCGTGACGTTTACTAACGAAACGGATAGCGGCTGGCAGGAGGCGATCTTCCCAACGCCAATCCCGGTCACTGCGAATACGGTTTACGTCGTGTCTTACTTCTCTCCGCAGGGACATTATGCGAATGACAATAACTCTTTCGATCCGGATGGCGTGAACAGTGACCCATTGTTTGCGTTGAGTAATTCAGAAGCGGGCGCCGATCCCTTCGGCAATGGTGTTTACCTTATAAGTCCGCAAGGAGGATTCCCGGTCTTTAGTAATTTGGCGTCCAACTACTGGGTGGACGTTATTTTTGTCCCCGTCCAGCCGTAGGTTCCCGCGCCGGGCGAGAATTCAGCCCCAGAGGGCGCCAGAGAACATAGAGAAATCATTGTGTCCTCTAGCGCCCTCTGGGGCTATTCATCCATATAAAAACCGCTGTAATGAATCGATTGGCGTTGCGCCAGCGGCCACGTTTTCGCATATAGATTGGAATGGATCGAGTGGCGCAAGCTTGATGCGTCGGCGATCTCCCCACCGATCAGGTTGCGAAAGTCAGCCCTGTAGTTTGGAAGTGGGGATGGACGAGCTTGCTGACCGATATCTCATCCGAAAAGTTTCCGCCTGACTGCTCTGTTCGTGTTCTTCTACTTGCGGGTAGCCGCTAACGGCCGCGGCCCGAAATTGCCGAACAGATAATCAACAAGCGGCTCCTTCT
>Ga0111539_10014022_pt1 | contig 10016 bp, 10 predicted proteins | sample RhiMethybrSRZTD1_FD_79667 | JGI IMG/M metagenome (GOLD analysis project Ga0111539, IMG submission 79667) | Populus rhizosphere microbial communities from Tennessee, USA - Rhizosphere MetaG P. TD hybrid SRZTD1 (version 2) (version 2) | ecosystem: Host-associated > Plants > Roots > Rhizosphere >... | reverse complement strand
CTCGAGCGCGGACGCCTCGCTCTTTACGAGGGAGACTACGATCGCGCCGTCGCGATCCTTTCCAAGCCCGAGCTCGCGCGCTCGGACGCGGGGGCCGAGCTTCTCGCGGTGTCCGAAGGGTGCGCGCGCGCCACCGCCGGCGCCGTGCTCGAGGTGGACGCGGCGCGCGGGGTCAACATCCGCTTTCAGGACGAGAGCGACGCCCCCCTTGCGCCATTTTTGGCGGACGTGGCCGCCGCCGCGCGCGAATCCCTGCTGCGCGATCTCAAAGTCGATCTCCCTCGCCCCCTTCGCATCGAGCTCGTTCGCGATCTCTTCACTTTGGCGGCGATGACCGGGTTGCCCGAATCAGCCGCACACACGACGGGCACGGTGGCCGTCGCCAAATGGGGCCGGGTGACGATGATCTCCCCGCGCGCCGTGCACAGTGGGTATCCGTGGGCCGACACGCTGGCCCACGAGATGGCGCACCTCGCCCAAACGCGCGCCTCGCGCGAGCGCGCCCCGCTCTGGCTTCAAGAGGGGGTCGCGAAGCGCCAAGAGACGCGCTGGCGCCCCGATCGCCGTCTCGACGATTTTCCCGCCGCCGACGCGTTGGCCGCGGTCGGTTTGGACAAGGGGCTCGGCCGTCCCATCGACAAGCTCGGCGGCTCGATCGCGCTCTTGCCTACCGCCGAGCAAGCGATGGTCGCCTTCGCCGAGGTCTCGAGCTTCGTCCGCTTCTGGATCAAATCGACGAACGACGACGCGCTACCCGAGCTCTTGGTGCGCCTTCGCGTGGCCGACGGGGAAGACTACGTCAACACCGCGATGAAGGCTGTCACTGGAAACTCACTGTCCGAGTGGAATGGCCGCTGGCTCACTTATTTAGGAGGTGTCCGTCGTGAGCTCCCGCGCGGGGCGCGGCTCGGCGAGGGGCACGCCAGCGCGGCGGACGTCCACAGGGGGCTCCGCCTCGGCTCCCTCCTTCTCGATCGCGGGCATCATGACGCCGCCCGCCAGGTGCTCGATCCTACGCAAAAGCTTGCCCCTTTCGACCCTTTGCTGCGACATCACCTGGCGCAGGCTCTCTACGCCCTGGGGCAGAAGTCCGAGGCCGAAAAGCTGATTTCCCGCATGGAAGACGTGCATTCGGAGTTCGGACCGTGGATGGCACTGCACGGTCGTTGGCTCGAGGAACAAGGAGAAGGGGCGCGTGCCGCGTCCGCATTCGAGACCGGGCTCCACCTCTGCCCCCTCTCACCCGAGGTAGCTTGCGAAGCCAAGTCCCCGCCCGACCTGCCCCAATCACCTACCAAAGCGCCCCTTTGCCAGGCCGCCCGGTCGGCGCTGCAAGATTGACCGACCCTTTGCCCCCGCCGTACGATTCGACAGGGTGGCCCAGTAGCTCCCCGTATCAATGAGCGTAGCCTCTTTCGCTGCCGTGCAAATCCTGCGCGCCTTGCCGAGAACCCGCGTCAGTCGGGCGGTGGGGCGTCTCTGCGACACGCCACTCCCACCCGGACTTTCGCGTGCCGTCGTGAGCCTTTACGTGCGCGCGTACCGCATCGACCTGGGCGAGTGCCAGCCACGCGACGAAGCGTATGAAAGCTTCGATCAGTTCTTCACCCGTAAGCTTCGCCCCGGCCTCCGCACCATCTGCCCCGACGCCAAAGAAATCGCGAGTCCGGCCGATGGGGCGATCGAGGCGATCGGTCCGATCGACAACGCCGGGATGCTCGTCGTGAAGAAGCAGCAGTACACCGTCGCCGATCTCATCGGCGATGCCCAGGACGCCGAGCGCTACGCCGGCGGTCAGTTCGCCATCGTTTACCTCTCTCCGCGCGACTACCACCGCGTGCACGCCCCGGTCGATGGAGAGATCACCCGCATCCGCTCCATGCCGGGCGACCTTTTTCCCGTAAACTCCATCGGGGAACGTCACGTTCCCCTGCTTTTTTCCAAGAACCGTAGGGTGGCCATCGTCATCGACACAACCGCCCTCGGACGTGTCACGCTGGTGATGGTGGGGGCGATCATCGTGGGCCGCATCACGGTCAATGCCATTCCGGGCCAAGACGTGCCGCTCGGCGATCACGTCATTTCGCCGCCGCGCCCGGTAAGAAAAGGGGAAGAGGTCGGCATCTTTCATCTGGGATCGACGGCCATCGTCTTCGCGCCGCGCGGCGCTGCAGCGCCCTTTGCCAGAGCCACCGGCCCGGTCCGACTGGGGCAGTCGCTTGCGGGGGAGGCTTGAGCGATACCCCCGCGCCCAAGCCCGAGCTCGAAGCCGGCGGTCGTGACGTCGGTGCGCGCGACATCAACGCGTCCCAAGGGAACGCCGACGCTGCGAACATGAAAGATGCGGCAGATCGAAAAGAGATCTCCAAGACGCTCGCCAGCGCCAAAAATCCCTTCGAAGAAGACGAAGAAACGCACCCCAAGAAACCCGTTGTCGTGACGGAAGTCGCGGCACCCAACGACGCCGCGACCCAGGAAGCCGCGCCGAAACCGGTGCGACCGTCCGTTCCGCCGCGCCCCGGTCCCGCACGTGGAGCCCCGCTCCGCACGACTGGTGTCACGGGTTCGAAGCCCTCCGCGCCGCCGCGTGCCGTCTCGTCGCCCCCCGGTCCCATGCCGGCTGCCGCGCGCTCGCCGTCGGGCGCACCACCGCCGGCCGCGTCTCGTGCCGCGGCGCCGGCTCCCGCGCCTGCACCGGTCGCAGCTCCGCCTTCCAAAATCGAGTCGGCGATTTCGTCGGACGCCATCGCTGCGATGCCCATCATCACGCTCGGCACCGCGGCCAATAGCGACAAAGATTCGGTCGCCATCGCGTCGAGCGGTATTCGACGATCGTCGATTCCGCCGCCCCCTGCGCTCGATCCGACCCCTTCTCCTCTCGGTAGCGACGGCGGGATCAGCCTTCTCCAGGATCTTCCGCGCGCGCGCCCCCCCGCCGACTCGCTGGTCGAAACTGTGACCTCGCCGCGCGCCCCGCTGAAATCCGATCCCAACATGACCCGCCCGGTCCCCGGAACGGGCGCGGCCTTGGCCGCAGACGACGACGACAGCGGCGTGGGGCCGGCCATCGACGTATCGGTCGAAGAAGAGGACGACGCCGGCATCGACGTCGAAGACGCGACCGAATCGGAACCCCCGCCCGATACCGAGGTCGAGTCCGAGCGAGAGACGCTGCGCGCCGATGACGTCATCGAATCGGCCGCCGAATCGGAGCCGGACCTCGACAGACTCGACAACACGCCGACCGACCCCGTCGCGACCAGGCCGATGCCGGTCGGTTACCACGACGCGATCGAGGGGCTCAAATCCTCGGAACGCGCGCTCCCCGTTGCCGCGCCCGCGGAGCCCTCCGCGACCGACCGTCGCGACATCGCAATGACCGAGATCCGTGCGGCGCGATCGGCCGGATCCACCTCGGGACCCAATGACGACACGCAACCCGAGGGGATTCGCGCGCGCGCGTCGGAGCCGCCCCCCGAAGTCGACCCCGAGGACATGGAGATCCATGAGGCGGATTCGGCGGGGCTCGGCGCGTTGTCGCGTCGCGGTGACGCCAAGAAACCGCCCCCTCCGAAGGTGCCCCCGCTGCACCAGCGCGGGGCCGCGCTCGCCGCCGCGGTGCAAGCACAGCGCGCCGAGGAGCCCAGCACCAAGCGCGTTCGCTACTGGTGGGACGAGCTCTTCGGCGACGATTTCCTGCGCACGATGGACCGGCTCACCGACGCGCAGATCCAAACCGAAGTGACGTTCATCGAAGAGAGCCTCGGCGTCCAAAAGGGGGGCGTGGTGCTCGATCTCGCATGCGGCGCGGGCCGGCACGCGGTGGAGATGGCGGCGCGCGGCTACAACGTCGTAGGCTACGACCTCTCGCTGGCCATGTTGGCGCGTGCCGCGGACGAGGCCCACGATCGCAAACAGAAGCTCAATTTCCTGCATGGCGACATGCGCGACATGGGCTTCGAAGAAATGTTCGACGGCATTTATTGCTGGTCGACGAGCTTCGGCTATTTCGACGACGAGAAGAACCAGCTCGTCGCGCAGCGCATCCACCGCGCATTGCGCAAAGGGGGCATGCTCCTTCTCGATGTCGCCAATCGGGATTTCGTGACGCAGCGCCAACCGAGTCTCGTCTGGTTCGAAGGCGACGGCTGCGTGTGCATGGACGAGATGCGGGTCGACTTCATCAGCAGCCGGCTCAAGGTCAAGCGAATGGTCATTCTCGACGACGGCCGAACCCGCGAGATGGACTATTCGATCCGCCTCTATACGCTGCACGAGCTGGGCCGGATGCTGCACGACGTCGGTTTCAAGGTCACCGACGTGAGCGGCCATCCCGCGACGCCCGGTGTCTTCATGGGTGCAGATTCACCCCGTCTCATCGTATGCGCTGAAAGGGCTTAGGACTTTTCGCATACGCCGCCCGATCCTGGCGGCTCTCCTTCGAGACGCTAAAGTCAATGGGTGTGGTTGCCGCTCAAGCTCGAAAAGCTGACGCTGGCGACGCGCCTGACCCCCGACGAATGTCGGGCCCGGCTTGATCGGACGACGTCGCACCTCATCGGCTTTTTTCGCCCGGGCCTGAAGCCCGTGCGCGGCTTCGTACTCAAGCGCGGCTTCTATCTCGGGCGCGGGGCGAGCACCCGCGCGTGGCTCCGCACCTGGATCTCGGGGCAGATGCGGCGCGTCGAACAAAAGACCCTGATCGAGGTGTCCATCGGCCCGAATCGCGTGGCCGGCCTCTTTCTGACGGTGCTCGCCGCCATGCTCGGCGCGGGGGCCGCCATCGCCACCTTTCTCGCTTTTACGAGCCCCTTCGAGTCGTGGCGCAGCGTGCTCCTCTCGTGGGTCGTCGTGGCCACGTTCATCGCCGTCTTCTTCGTTTTGCCGGCGAGCGACCACCCAGGTGAGCGCGCCTTTTTGCTCGATTACCTACGTCGCACGCTGGAAGCGACGGACCCCGCCAGGGATTCGCGCCACTAGCCGCCGAAGACCGCGGGAACGAGCTTGGCAATGCGCGCCGCCGTGTCGTTGCTGAGCCCCACGTTTTTGTGCGGCCATATGAAGTTTTGCGCAGCCACCTGATCGCACGAGAAGGACACGAGCACGTCCGCCGGGGGCTGTCCGATGCGCGCGAACGAGAAGCCGTATTCCGGATACATGCAGCTCGCCTGCGGCGCGTCGAAGTTCTTCGAAAAGCCAAAGATGGAGATGAGCTCTTCGCGCAGCTTGTTGTCGATGACGTTGACCGGCATACCGAGCACGCGGAAGTTGTGAAACCGCGGCGTGTTGTCGACCTGCGGCGGCGGGGGAGCCCCGACGCCGGGGATCAAGCCCGGAGGCAATAGTCCGGGCGGGATCATCGAGGCGCCGGCTTGCACCCACTTTTGAATTTCAGGCGGGAGCCCCGGAATTTGGCCGGGCGCGGTGGGAGCGGCGGCCTGCGGCGGAGGCTCGTAGTTCTGCAGGCGGAAGGCCTGGATCGGCGCGCTCTTGAAACTGTCGAACGGCGCAGCCGGCGTACCGGCGCATCCGAAGGAGAGCCCCGCGACGGAGAGGCAGGCGAAGAAGACGGCGTTCCGGGTTCGCTCGTTCATGGGTGGGCGCTAGCATACTACGGGCTGGTAGCCGTAGGCGACTTCTGCTCGCGCGATGCGATCGATGCGGAAATGCCGGCGTTCTCCCTGATCGAGGTCGACCGCGTCGATGCGCGTCTCGTGCCGGTCCATGACCACCGATTCGATGCGCACGGTGCGCGTCGTTTGGATGAAGTTGCCATCGACATAGACGATGCGCAGGGGCTGCTGCTCGAACCACGCGCGCTCGATGGCCGCGCGCACCTCCTTGTCGCTGGGGAGCGCGGGGACACCGTGAAAGGTGAGCTCTTCAAGCCGCGCAAGGAGCTCGCGCTGCGCCGAGGTGGAAAGTGCGGCGCGCACCTTGTCGAGCCCCGATTGAAGCGTGTCCGTAAAGGGCAAAAGCCTCATGTCGATGGCGTACCGCCCGAGCGCGACGATGAGCGCCGCTTCGCGCGCCGTGAAATTCACGGGGGGCAAGCTGTAGCTGCGATCGAGCGCATATCCGCCCCCTGGACCGCGTTCGGCCCCCACCGGCATCGATGCCGCCCGGAGCGCGTCGAGATCGCGGTAAATGGTGCGCACCGTCACGTCGAACCGTTCGGCCAGCGCCTCGGCAGTGACCCCCGTGCGCCGCCCGCGCAGGTACTCGGCCAAGGCGAAGAGACGCTCGGTCCGTTTCATCGAGCATACCTGACATAAAACTGTCAGCGTCGCACGACGAATCCCTTCGCACGCGAATGAGCCTCGCAATGACGGCAAAAGGAGAGGAGACTCGCGCCCATGGCCCAAGACCGACCCATTTCCGCCTCCTCGACCAGCCCCCAGGATCAAGCTTCGGGCACGGCTCCTTCCCCGGCGCCCAAGGTGACCCTCTCGCGCGCGGCCGACCGAGCGAAAGTGTCTGAAGAGTCATTTTCTCATCCGTTCAATCCGAACTCGCAGATCTTCGGCGCCACCCTGAGCGACGGCACCGGGCTCGAGCGGATCGGCGTGCACTGGATTCGCGTGCCCGCAGGCAAAGAGTCGTTCGTCTATCACCGCCATCGCACGGAAGAAGAATTCATCTACATCCTCGCAGGGCGCGGGATTGCCGAGATCGACGGCGAGGAATTCGAGGTCGGCCCCGGCGACTTCATGGGCTTCGGTACGTCGCCCCCCGTCGCGCATCATCTCCGCAATCCTTTTACCGAGGATCTCGTCTACCTCTCCGGCGGCGAGCGCCGCCCGAGCGAGATCGCGGAATATCCCAAGCTCGGCAAGATGATGGTCCGCGCCGGGACGGCCATTTCGATTTTTGAAACGGCGAGCGCGCAAGGGATGGCGGGCTTCAAGAAGATTGAGTAGCGAGGTTTCCTAGAGCCGATTGGTTCGGCGCCTACATGTCGCATTGCACTGAAACGTGAGCGCCTTCATGTGTCAATCGGATCCACTGGGGCCGATCGACGGGCGTTGCTATCGTCAATAGGTGATGGAAAAGAGTCGGCGCAGCGCATCTGCGCACTTCGCGATCGCCTTGGGATTCGTGATCGCATGCGGCGGCAGGGTGTCGCCGCCTGACTCAGGCGCGGGTGGAAGCACGATGACCGGCGGACTGGGCGGGCTCGGTGGCAACGGCGCGGGGGATGGAACCAGCGGTGGTACGGGTGGCAGCGTCGCGACGGGCGGCACCTCGCCAACCAGTGGAACGGGCGGAATCGGCGCCGTCGGAGGATCCGGCGGAAACGGTGCCATCGGTGGCAGCGGTGGCGGCGCCGGTCGCGGTGGTTCGGGCGGAGGTGACGATGGCGGTGCGGGAGGCGGCGCTGGCGTTGGTGGCGTCGGCGGAAACGGCGCGGGAGGACAGGGCGGAAGCGGCGGGGTGCCAACCTGCATGCCCGGGCAAAGCGTGAGCTGCCTTTGCGCCGACGGAAGGACGGGCGCGCAGGTTTGTCGAAGCGACAGCACCCTCGGGGAATGCATTTGTCCCGTTCCGGATGGAGGTCCGTGGGAAGTTCAACAGCTCGCGCGACTTCGTCGCGGGATCGTAGGCCGGTGGACGGGATTGCAGCACAACCCGTGGGACTTCATCACGGGTCCTTGTACGTGCACCGTGAGCTTCTCTGCGACCAATTACACGGGCCACAGCATCGGCGACAGGTGCACCGTTTTCAATTGGGGCACGAACATGGATTCGCCGCTCAAGATCTACGGTATCGATAGCGCGAGTCCGGAGGGCGTAGGAAAGGGACGCCTTACGCTTTTTTGGGACGCCGGCACCACGAACGAAGCCGACATTCTCGATCTCAACCTGAGCAACGACGAGAACGAGCTCCAGTTCAAAGTGATGTACGCCGGCAGCGGGCCGCTGGAGTTCAGCTTGAAACGCGCCCCCTGATTTCGGGCGCGAGGCGTCGTCCCGCGCTGCCCCCTTCGTGTCGCGTCCGCCGCGACGTCAGCGCGGAGGAACGGAAACGAAGCGGTTCCCGCGCTCGAAAAAGCGCCAGGGGCGCGCCGCCCAATCGCCCGCGTAGTCGACGTTGATGCGCGGCGATCGCGCGATCGCGGTACGCGGACCGTCGAGCAGAAAGAGCTCGTCGCCCGCGAGATCGCGTCCGTAGTCGTCGCGTGTGATTCCGAGCGCGTGACACAGCTTGCCCGGACCATTGGTGAGGAGCCGCGAATGCGCGGGCGCGCCGCGCCGCGCGGCCATGAGATCGAGACCGATCGTCGGCTCGAGCGCGCGCACCAAGACAGCGTGCGGCTCCCCCTCTTTGGCTACCACGATGTTGAATGCCCAGCTGACACCGTAGAGCAGATAGACGTACGCGCGCCCCGGCGGTCCGAACATGGCCTCCGTGCGTTTGGTTCGACCGCGCGAGCTGTGAGCGGCGAGATCGGTGGGGCCGCGATACGCCTCGCATTCGACGATTCGCCCGCCCGTGAGCCCCTCCGGCGTCCGACGCACCAGAATTTTTCCGATGCAGTCGCGCGCTACCGTGAGCACGGGGCGTGCATAGAACGAGCGAGGGAGTTTACGATCGGCGCGCATTTGTGCTTCTCTTATTGGCCATGAATCGATTCCCGCTACCCGCTATCGTCATTCTTGCTACCGCATGTGGCGGTGCTTCCTCGGGCGGGGGGCCCTCGAAAGAACCGGCGCCGCCAGGTTCCGCAGCTTCCGGCGAACCGGCCGCCCCTGCCGCCCCTAAAGCCGAAGAGCCGGCACAGCCCGCATCGCTCGACGCGATTCCCGACAAGTGTGCCGACGGGCAAGCGGAAGGGATCTGCGCGCCGCCCAAGTCGTTCGTGCAGGCGCTCTGCGGCACGTATCCGAGGCCGGAGCTCGCGCTCGTCATGTTCTCGAAGAAGTCTCCCTTCACTCGGGTGTACATGAACCGAAACATGGAGGGGTGGTACACGTCGGGGCAACAATCGACTTCGGCCAAGCTCATCTTCGACGAAGAGCTCATCGTTCTGACCCATCTCAAGGTCAACAAGAACGGCATGGTCATCGGCAACGGCGCAACGCCGTACGACGTCCTGCGGCTCGACGGTGTGTGCTCCTCGGTCGAGAGCGAGGCCATCACGAGCAAGCGCCCCCCCGCCCCCAAATACGCGCTCGTCCCGTGGCAGCACCTCGAGAAGAACGTGAAAGACGCGCTTCTCGCCGACGCCAACATTGCCGCTGCCGAAACCGCGCGCCGCAAGGAGTGCAAAGGAACGACGTCGCTCGGCGTCGTCAGCCCCAAGTGCGCAGGCGCCGATGACCGCCTGTCCAAGGCCATCGTCGACTTCGTAAAGAACGGCGGCGAAGTCCCGATGCCTAAAGTGTCGCGTTAACCCGCCACGCCCGGGAGCTTCCCGTCTCCAACGAGGGACGGCTTCGAGATTCGATCGAGCGACGTTTAGTTGTCGCTCGAGCTCCAACCGTCCGTCGCGCGATGCTCGGGGACAAGATGCACGACGAGCTGCGCCATCCCCGCTGGGTCGAAGTGGAACCAGACGTCAGCGTCCTTGTTGAGGAGCGCGGAGACTTCGTCGAACAGCCGATCGAGCTCCGGGCTTTCCGCTTCGCCCTGCTCGAGGCGAAAATCGAGTTCGCTGTAAAGGCCGGCAAGCTTGTCCATCTCAGAAGACGTCATGGGCCGCATCATAGCTCCGAAGAGGGCGCCGAGGTACGAGGTGTACGCCCAAAGTGCGATGATTTGGTGAGGGCGTAGGTTTTCGATGTCGCCGCTCATCGCCTCGATGACCGGTTTGAGGCCGGATTTCGGGGTGTTCTGGCGCCATTTTCTGCATGGGCTTGCGGTGTTAGCGGCCCCGGAGTATCCCTCCGCCCGTCGGCCTTTTCCAGCCGATGCGCGGAGTCCTCCGAGCATTCCTCGATTCCTGGGGGATCCACTCGCGAGGCCCGAGCGCCAGGAGAGGTGACCGAGTGGCCGAAGGTGCATGATTGGAAAT
>Ga0111539_10014021_pt1 | contig 10017 bp, 10 predicted proteins | sample RhiMethybrSRZTD1_FD_79667 | JGI IMG/M metagenome (GOLD analysis project Ga0111539, IMG submission 79667) | Populus rhizosphere microbial communities from Tennessee, USA - Rhizosphere MetaG P. TD hybrid SRZTD1 (version 2) (version 2) | ecosystem: Host-associated > Plants > Roots > Rhizosphere >... | reverse complement strand
CGCCTCAACCAGTCGGACGGCAAGGGCCCGGACGCCAACATCGGCCTGCCGATGGCGACCGCGCCGGCGGGACAGGGCCAGTTCCTGCTGCAGTTCCGTGTCGGCACCGGCGCGGTCGACGACCGCAGCCTCGACCTCGAGACCAACCCGAACGTCGCGTACTACGCGCTGCCGTCGCGCCCGCTGCCGCGCATCAGCCGCTCGTTCCGCTTCGAGCGCGAGCTCGACCAGTGGGTGGTGAACGGCAAGCCGTTCCCCGACAGCGCCGACGTGGTGCACTTCCGCGTGAAGAAGAACAGCGCCGAGCAGTGGACGATCTGGAACACCTCGGGCGGCTGGATGCACCCGATCCACATCCACTTCGAGGAGTTCCGCATGATCACGCGCAACGGCGTCACCATCGCGCCGGGCAACGTCGAGTACTCGCGCAAGGACGTGATGCGGCTGCAGCACGGCGAGAGCAACGTGGCCGCGTGGCGCTTCCGCGACTTCGAGGGCCGCTACCCGATCCACTGCCACAACACGATCCACGAGGACCACGCGATGATGATGCGCTTCGACATCGACGCCACCGGCGACACCAAGACGGTGCCGTGATGAGCAAGTCGAGCCGCGAAGCGATCCGCAAGCGCTACCTGCCCGACATCGTGGTGCAGACCCACGAGGGCAGGAGCGCGCTGTTCTACGAGGACCTGGTCAGGGACAAGATCGTGGTCTTCAACTTCATGTACCTGAGCTGCGAGGACACCTGCCCGACCACGCTGCACACGCTGATGGACGTGCACACGCTGCTGCGGCCGCGCATCGGCAAGGACCTCTTCATGTACTCGATCACGCTCGACCCCGAGCGCGACAGCGTGGCCGCGCTGCGCAAGGAGGCGCGCAGCCACGGCGTGCGCCCGGGCTGGCTGTTCCTGCGCGCCGCGCCGTCGGACACCGAGCTCTTGCGCCGCAAGCTCGGCTTCGTCAGCAGCGATCCGAAAGTCGACGCCAACAAGTCGGCGCACGCGGCCATGGTGCGCTTCGGCAACGAGCCGCGGCAGCTCTGGTCGATGGTCTCGGCGTCCGCTTCGCCCGAAGCGATCGCGCGCGCGATCCGCTGGGTGGCATGAGACTGGCGGCCGCCCTCCTGCTGTGCGGGATGATCGGCCTCGCCCGGGCGCAAGGCCTGGGCGAAGTCGCCCTCGCGCCGGAAGGTGATGCGACCGGCGGGCCGGAAGCGCTCGCTTTCGACGGGCGCCATATCTGGGTTGCGCGGCCATTCGCCGACGCGGTGGCGAGGATCACCGCGACGAGCGGCGCGCCCGCCGGCAGCTTCAGCGTGGAGCGCCCCGGCGCGGTGCTCTACGCGCTGTCCGCCGTCTGGGTCGCCAATACGCGCGCCAACAGCGTGCTCAAGCTCAGCCCCTTTGACGGCAAGGTGCTCGGCACCTACCCCGTCGGCAGTGTGCCGGCGGCGATGGTGTCGGACGGCGAGCACCTCTGGGTGGCCAACAGCGGCAGCAACAGCGTCATGAAGCTCGACCGCAACGGGCGCAAGCTGCTCACGGTCGGCACCAAGGCGCGCCCGCTGGCGCTCGCGTTCGACGGCGCGAACGTCTGGGTGGCGAACAACAAGGCGCGCAGCATCATGAAGCTGCGCGCGAGCGACGGCGAGGTGCTCGGCGTGTTTCCCGCGGGCGACGGGCCCGCGGCGCTCGCGTTCGACGGCGAGAGCATCTGGGTGGCGAACTACTTCAGCGGCAACGTGATGAAGCTGCGCGCCGCCGACGGCGCCGCGCTCGGCACGTTTGCGACCGCGGACGGCGCCGCCGGCCTCGCGTTCGACGGCCACAACCTGTGGGTGACGAGCACGAGCACCAACCGCGTGATGGCGCTGCGGCGCGACGGCTCGCTGATGGCGACTTACGCCACCGGCCAGCGCCCGCACCAGGTGGTGTTCGACGGCGTCAACATCTGGCTCGCCAATTCCGCGAGCGACTCGGTGTCCTCCACCGCGCTGGGGTGGCGATGAACAAGCTCTGGCAGGAGCTGCGGCCGCTGCTCGGCAGCCTCGCCGGGCTGTCGTTCTTCATCAACCTGCTCTATTTGGTGCCCGCGGTCTTCATGATGCAGGTGTTCGACCGCGTGCTGCCGAGCAACAGCCAGGAGACGCTGCTCGTGCTGCTCGGCGGGACCATGGTTGCCCTGCTGCTGCTCCTGCTGATCGATTACGTGCGCTCGCGCCTGCAGCAGCTGCTCGGCGCCCTGATCGAGGAGCGCCTGTCGCCGCCGGTGGTGAGCGCGGTGGTCGCGGCCGCCGCGCGCGCCGGCCAGGGCGGCGCCTCGGACGGTGTGCGCGACGTCACCGCGCTGCGCACCATGTTTTCCGCCAACGGACTGATCGCGCTGTTCGACGCGCCGTGGGTGGTCTTTTATGTCGCCGTGATCTGGGCGTTCCATCCGGCGCTCGGTATCGGCGCCGCGCTCGCCGCAGCCGTGATGCTCGCCCTCGCCTGGCTGAACGACCGGCTGAGCCGGCGCAGCCTGGAGCAGGTACAGAAGGAAGGGCGCCGCGCCACGCAGTACGTCGAGAGCTCGCTGCGCAATGCCGAAGTGCTGCAAGCGCTCGGCATGACCGAGGACCTGCTCGAGCGCTGGCGCGCGCTCCAGGGCCGCATCGCCGCCGAGCAGACAAGCAGCGGGCGCACCACGGTCGCCTTCACTGCCGGCACCAAAGCCCTGCGCCAGGTGATCCAGATCTTCATGCTTTCGCTCGGCGCCTACCTGGTGCTGAGCCAGCTCGCCTCGCCCGGCGTGATGATCGCCACCACCATCCTGCTCGGGCGCGCGGTGCAGCCGGTCGAGCAGCTGGTCGGCAGCTGGCGCATGCTCGCCGACGCGCGCGCCGCGTACCGCCGGCTGCTCGAGCTCTCCGCGCTGTTCGAGCGCGACGATCCGCGCCTGACGCTCCCCAAGCCCGCCGGCGGGGTGAGCGCCGAAAGCATCCTGTACCGCGCCCAGGGCAGCGAGAAAGCCATCCTCTCGGGCGTCGGCTTCAGTCTGAATCCGGGGGAAGCCATGGCGATCATCGGCCCGAGCGCGGCCGGCAAATCCACGCTCGCGCGGCTGATCACCGGAATCTGGGCGCCGACCACGGGCTGCGTGCGCCTCGACGGCGCCGACGTCGCGACCTGGCCGCGTGCGGCGCTCGGCCCGTGCATCGGCTACGTGCCGCAGGACGTGGAGCTGTTCGACGGCAGCGTGGCCGACAACATCGCGCGTCTGGGCAAGGTCGATCCCGAAAAGGTGGTGGCCGCGGCGAAGCGCGCCAACGCGCACGAGCTGATCCTCGGCCTGCCGCAAGGCTACGACACGCAGGTGGGGCCGCAGGGCTCGCGCCTCTCGCCCGGCCAGCGCCAGCGCGTCGCCCTCGCCCGGGCGCTCTACGGCGACCCGAAGCTGCTGGTGCTGGACGAGCCGAACTCGAACCTCGACGGCGACGGCGAGGTCGCGCTCGCGCAGGCGCTGAGCGCGGTGCGCAAGGAAGGCGTCACCGCGATCGTGGTCACGCACCGCCCCTCGCTCATCGCGCACGTCGACAAGATCCTGGTGCTCGCGGCGGGACGCGTGCAGCAGTACGGGCCGGCGGCGCAGGTGATGAAGGCCATGCAGCAGCAGGCGCAGGCCGCGGTCTCGGCGAAGGCGGCATGATGGATACGGCATCCCACGCAAGACGTCTGGTGCGCGCCGGCTGGTGGATCGTGCTCGGCGCGGTGCTGCCGCTCGGCGCCTGGATGGTGCTCGCGCCGCTGTCGATGGCGGTGGTCGCGCCGGCCTTCGTCAAGGTGGACCTCAACCGGCGTCCGGTGCAGCACCTCGAAGGCGGCATCGTGCGCAGCGTGCTGGTGCGCGACGGCCAGCGCGTCGGCGCGGGCGAGCCGGTGCTGATCCTGGGCGACGTCAGCGTCGATGCCGAGCGCAATCGCCTGACCTATCGCGCCGAAATCGAGCGCGCCGGCATCGCCCGGCTCGACGCCGAGCAGGCGCGCGCTGCCACCCTGAGCTTCCCGGCTTCGCTGCTCGCCGTCGCGAAACGCGACGTGCGCGTGCAGGAAGCCCTCGCCAAGGAACACTCGCTGTTCCGCACGCGGCGCGACGCGCTCACGAGCGAGACCGGGCTGCTCGAGGCGCAGCGCGCGCGCATCGAGCAGGAAATCGTCGCGCTGCGCGAGCAGATCGCGCAGGTGCAGGCCTCCCTCAACCTGCAGAAAGGCGAGCTCGACCAGCAGCGCAAGCTGCTCAAGGACGGCTTCATCTCCGCCTCGCGCCTGGCGCAGGTCGAGGCGATCGTCGCCGACTACGCCTCGAAGCTGGAGGAGCGCCGCTCGGAGCTGGCGCGCGCCGGGCAGCGCCTGGGCGACGTCGACCTGCGCGCCAAGGCGCTGGTCAACGAATACGTGAAGAGCGCGAGCGACCAGCTCAAGGCGGCCGCCGCGCGCCTCGGCGAGATCGAGCAGGAGCTGCGCAAGTCCGAGGACGCCGCCGCACGCCAGGTGGTCACCGCGCCCGCCGCCGGTGAAGTGATCGATCTGAAATTCACCTCGCCCGGCGCGGTGGTGCGCGCTGGCGAGCCGATCGCCGATATCGTGCCGGTGGATGCCGCGCTGGTGCTCGAAGCGCACCTGCGGCCGGAGGACGTCAGCAACGTGCGCCTCGGCCAGGCGGCGCGCATCAAGTTCACCGCCTACAAGTACCGCAACCTGACCATGGTGGCGGGCAAAGTCAGCTACGTGTCAGCCGACCGCCTGCTCGACAAGGCGAACAACGCGCCCTATTACAGCGTGATGATTACCGCGGACGCGCAGTCGGTGCAGGGCGCGGGCGAGCTGCAGGTGCAGGCCGGCATGCCGGCCGAGGTCTACATCGAGGGAACCACCCAGACCCCGTTTCAATATCTCGCCGAACCGGTGCTCTCGACCATCCGGAAGGCGGGACGCCAGCTCTAGCCGGCGGCGGCGCGATGCTTGAGCGCCCTAGCATCGGCTAGTCAAAAGGTACACGGCGCGGAACTTTTTGCTTTGAGCGCTGCGTGAGCGCTCAAGCAGCCTCAGGCGCGCGATTTCCGCCAGCGCGCTGCGGCAGCCTTGGCAGCGATCTCGGCGCGGCGTGCCACCGACAGGCTGGCCGCGCGCGCGCGGCCGCCCTTGAGGCCGCCCATGCGTCCCAGGGCCACCGCGGCAGGGTTCTTCACCTTCGCAAGCCTGGCCGCGCCCATCGCCTTGGCGACGATCAAGGTCGCGGGATAGATCGCCTCCACCGCGCCCTGCACCATCTTGGCGGTGACCGGTCCGGCATCGTTGCTTGAGCGCTTTAGCATGGCGGCGAAATCCAAAGTTGGAAAAACAACGAGGGCGCAAGCATTTGCCGCGCCCTCGTCGTCGGGACTGCTAGAGGCCGAGCGGCCTAGGGCTGTCCGTTATCGCACGCCGCCTCGAGCCCGGCCTGCAGCTGCAGGTTCTGCGGGTCGAACGCGAGCACCAGCACCGAGTGGAAGTTGTCGTCCAACCCGGCGCGCGCCACCTTCTTGAACTGCAGGATCTCGATCGCAAAGGGGTCGATCTCGAGGTCCTGCAGGCCGGGGGCGGACACCGTGTAAGGCTGCGCCGGCACCAGCGGGTTGATCGGCGCCAGCGTGTTCAGGCCCGACAGGGTGGTGGCTTCGGCGAACTGCAGGCGCAGGCGCCCGTCCGGCATCAGCCAGACGCGCTGCTGCAGGTTGGTGCTGCCGGTGAAGGCGATGGCTTCCAGCGCCGTGGTGCAGGGATTGTCGAGAACCGCGGCCAGCGGAACCGTGGCCGTCACGTCGAGCAGCAGCGTTTGCGCCACCGCCGGGACGGCGCTCGAGAGCAGCGCCGCGGCTAGAAAGGTCCGGAAAATCTTGATCATAGGTCGGCCTGTGTCGTCCTGGAGGTTGATCAGTCTTCGTTCGGGCCGCGCGGCGAGCCGTCGCGGTTTGAGCAATGCTCGTCCGGCGTCGCGTCGGGCTTGATCGGCACGCCGTTTCGGGTTTCGCTCCTGGTTGTGACCACAAAGCGGCTGGCGCACGCGCGGATGTTGGTCGGGCTGCAAGTGCCGGGAAACTTCTGCGGCTGACCCTGTTCCCGGTTGAAGATCTTGATGCGGGACTCACCGGGCCGGGTGCGGATCACCGTGGTGTTGTCGAGCGCGATGTTGTAGCGCACCAACGTGACGTCGCCGATGCCGAAGCCGTCGCCGCGGGTCCGCGTGCGCTGCTCCTGCTTGTCCCCTTGGTCCTTGGTGCGCGTTTCGGTGCGCAAGATGCCGCAGCCATTGGGATTCACGTTAGGGTCGCACTGGATGAACTCCTCGATCCGGTCGCCTTCGCCCATGGTGGCCGGGTTCTTCACGCACGGATTGCGCATGTTGGCGAACCATTGTTCCTTGGTTTCCTGGCGGGTCTGGTCGTTGTCCGCGAAGGCGGGCGCGATGCTGCTCAAAGCCAGAATGGCAGCGCAGGGCCAGTGCAGCCACGAGCGCTCGGGTTCACTACCGGAATGCATGGGTCTCTCCGCTTGTCAAGTGGTTGGGCATTGCGGCGGGAGCACCAGCAAATACCGGACCTGAAAAGCTAGGGGGAAACGGCGACAGGGTTGCGGATCGGCGTCACCCTTTCGGGCACACCGATTGCAGCCCGCGGTGCTTTTCTAGCGGGTGACGAGCGAGTTCTGGATCGCGAAGCTGGTGAGCTCGGCGGTGTTGTGCAGGTCGAGCTTGCTCATCAGGTTGGCGCGGTGCTTCTCCACCGTCTTCACGCTGACGAAGAGGTAGGCGGCGATGTCGCGGTTGCGCTGGCCCTCGGCGATCAGCTTGAGCACCTGCTTCTCGCGCGCGGTCAGCGTGTCCGAGCGCGCGCGCATGCTGCCTTCGGCCGCGTCGCGCTCGAGGTAGCCGGCGACGATGCGGTCGGCCACCGCCGGGCTGATGAAGGTGCGGCCGCGCATCACGCTGACGATCGCGATCAGCAGCTCGGCGCGCGCCGCGTCCTTCAGCAGGTAGCCGCTGGCCCCGGCCTGCAGCGCGGCGCGGATGTGCTCCTCGGTCTTGTGCATGGTGAGCACCAGCACGGTGATGTCGCTCGCGCGGCGCTTGAGCTCGCGGATCGCGCTCATGCCGTCCATGTGCGGCATGGCGAGATCCATCAGCACCAGGTCGGGCTTGAGCAGGCTCGCGAGGCGCACCGCGTCGCGTCCGTTGTCGACCGCGCCGACCACCTCGAACTCGGGCTCGGCCTCGAGCAGCGAGCGCAGCCCTTCGCGCATGATGGTGTGGTCGTCGGCGATCACGATGCGGGTGCGGTCTCCGAGCCGGCGCGCATCGGCGCCCGGCGCCTCGTCCTCGAGGCGTTCGGGTGCGCTGACGTGTTCTGTGGCGACGGTGGTTTCGGTCATTTTCTCCCCCTTGCATTGCGTGGCGCGCGATAGATCGGCCAGCTCACCGCCACCGTGGTGCCGTTGCCCGCCTCCGAGCTGAGCGAGAAGCGGCCGCCGGTGACTTCGGCACGCTCGCGCATGGTCGCGAGCCCCAGCCCGCCGCGCTTCTTGCCGCGCGCGCGCGCGTCGCAGCCGGCGCCGTCGTCCTGCACCTGCAGCTCGAGCTGGCGCTCGCGGCGGCGCAGGACGAGCGATACGCGCCGCGCACCGGAGTGCGAGACGACGTTGTGGAAGGCTTCCTGCACGATGCGGTAGATCGCGGTCTTGAGCGGCGCCGCGATCTCGCCCTCGTCGACGTCGACCAGCGTCTTGAGGTCGATGTGGCCGTAGATCGCGCTGAACTCGCGCGTGAACCAGCCGAGCGTGGGCAGGATGCCGAGGTCGTCGAGCGTCGAGGGGCGCAGGTCCATCGAGATGCGGCGCACCTCGTCGATCACCGACTGCATGCGTCCCGCGAGCTGGTGCAGCGTGCGCGCCGTGCGCGGGTCGGCGCCGAGCTGCGCCTCGCAGGTCTCGAGCTCGAACTTCACGCCGCCGAGCGCCTGGCCGACGCTGTCGTGCAGCTCGCGCGCGATGCGCTGGCGCTCGAGCTCCTGCGCCGCGACCAGCTGCGCCGACAGCAGGCGCATCTCGCTCTCCGAGTGGCGCAGCGCGTTCGCGCGCGCGGTGATGTCGAGCATCACCGATAGCACGCCGAGCAGCTTGCCGTCGCTCGCCTCGACGCGCTCGCTGCAGACCTCGACCACCAGCGGGCGGCCCGCCTTGGTGCGCAGCTCGGCCTCATAGCGCTGTTCCTGCCGCGCGTTGATTTCGCCGAAGTAATGCGCGGCGCGTTTTCCGATCAGCTCTTCGCGCCCGCGGCCGAGCATCTGGCAGGCGCCGTCGTTGGCGTAGACGATCTCGCCGTCGCGGCCGAAGAGCGCGATGCCTTCGAGCATCGCCTCGCTCAGGCGTCCGAGCACCAGCTTCAGGCGCCGGTTCGACGCCGCGGCGGTTTCTCCCGCGAACAGCGCGCGCAGCGCGCTGCGCAATGAGGGGCTGGCCGTGCGCGGCTTGCGCCGCGCAACGCGCGGCATGGCGGTCTGGATGAAGCCGGCGGTGTCGAGCGAGCGCAGCGCCCGCGCGATGAGCGCGATCCGGTCCACCTGCACCGTGGCTTCGTTACTGGACATTTCTCCCCCCCGGGAGGCCAAGCTGCTTGCGTCTGTCGCACGTCTCGTGACATGCGGTGTAAGGGTTTACCCTACTGGGGGGAATCTTACTACGCGTCAACAACAGCCAAGGACAAATCACACTCTCTCACACTCGTCGTCGGGCATGCCCGACGCTTTCGGTACGGACAAACGGGTAAAAATGTCCAGCCGAAATACGTAGTTCGCCCCAGCGCCACCGCCTGGCCGCGCTCCTACGATGGCGCGAAATGAAAAATGCGCCGCAGAGGGTGGAATCCGGGCCGGTCGCCGACGCGGCACTGCGCACGCGCGTGCTGATTGCCGACGACCAGAGCATCCTGCGGGAGGGAGTGCGCGCGCTGCTCGAAGGCGAGCGCGGGCTGGAGCTGATCGGCAGCAGCATCACGCCCGCCAAACCGGACGTCGTGCTGATGGATCTGTCGCTGCCCGAGCAGCAGGGCCTCGAGGCCATTCGCGAGATCAAGCGCCGCTGTGTCGGCACCAGGGTGCTCGTGCTCTCGCTGCACGACACGCCGCAGTCGCTGCGCGCGGCGCTCGACGCCGGCGCTGACGGCTACCTGCTGAAGGGCGCGTCGCGCGCCGAGCTGGTACTCGCGATCGCGGTGGTGCTGCGCGGCACGCTGTTCGTCAGCCCTGCGCTCGGGCGCCGGCCCGCCGAGCCTGCGCTCGACAGGCTCACCTTGCGCGAGCGCCAGGTCCTGAAGCGCATCGCCGAGGGCGCGCGCAATCGCGAAATCGCCCAGGAGCTCGCGCTGAGCACCAAGACCGTGGAAAAGCATCGCTCGAAGCTGATGCGCAAGCTCAATCTGCGCAACATCGCCGCGCTGACCAGCTTCGCCATCGCCCACCGCATTACTTCACTACCGAGTCGATCACCACGCTGACGCCTTTGGCGTCGTTCGTCACCGGCGCCGACAGGCCCTGAAGATCGCCGGCCTGCGCCGTAGGCTGGCCGCTTTTCGAGATGCGCGCACCGACCACGACGCGCGGGTGGGCGGACAGGTTCATGCCGGGCGCCATCGCCATCGAGTCGTCGAGCGCGAACTCGAGCGGCAGGTCGCGCACCCGCACGCGTTTCACGGCGAGCGGCAGCGGCGGCCCTTGCACCGCGCGCGCGAAGATGAACACCACGTCGTCAGGGCTCGCCTGCGCAGCGAGTTTTTTTGAAATCGACACCCGTCCATTCAGCGCGCGTGGCGCCGCGCCGCCGAGCGAGCGCGCCTCGGCGATACTCCCCTGGATTTGCCGCGCGTCCTCCGAGCCCGCCTCGACCAGCGGCAGCATGCGCTGCCAGTAGCGCACCGCGCCGTCGAAATCCTTGCGGTCGAAGG
>Ga0111539_10014019_pt1 | contig 10017 bp, 6 predicted proteins | sample RhiMethybrSRZTD1_FD_79667 | JGI IMG/M metagenome (GOLD analysis project Ga0111539, IMG submission 79667) | Populus rhizosphere microbial communities from Tennessee, USA - Rhizosphere MetaG P. TD hybrid SRZTD1 (version 2) (version 2) | ecosystem: Host-associated > Plants > Roots > Rhizosphere >... | reverse complement strand
TACTTGCTGCATTAGCTTTATTGATTGATCTTTGCATGCCTTTATAACTTACCACAAGTTAGTTTTAAAACAATATAGATCAACGTAAATGAAGGTATTTAAATTTGGTGGAGCATCCCTCCGAGATGCCAAAGGGGTTAAAAATGTAGCCTCAATCATTGCTTCTGAAGCATCGAAAAATTTACTTGTAGTTGTTTCCGCAATGGGCAAAACCACGGACATGCTGGAGCGCATTTTGAGCCTGGCTTCTTCAAAACAAGATTATCGTGTTGCCCTCGATAACCTAAAAAAATATCATCACGAGATTATCGAAGGGCTCTTTCAGGATCCTTCATCGGTTATCAGCGAAGTTGATGTTCACTTTAACGATATTGAAAAACAGCTAAGTGTATCCGCAGCGTTCGACCAGGTATATGATCAGGTGGTGTGTAAAGGTGAATTGGTTTCATCTGCCATAGTGCATCATTTCCTTCTTTGGAAAAATATCGCAAGCTTTTGGCATGACTCAAGATTATCTGTCAATACAGATAAAAATTTCAGGGAGGGAAGGGTTGATTGGGCTAAAACATCCATTGCCATTGAGAAGCTAAAGCCCGTGCTTCAAAAAAATATAATCGTCACCCAAGGTTTTATCGGCAAAACAGAAGATGGTTTCACGACTACGCTGGGACGCGAAGGTTCAGATTTTTCTGCAGCAATTTTTGCTTCCTGTCTTCTGGCGGAATCAGTTGTGATTTGGAAGGATGTTCCCGGAGTTATGAATGCAGATCCTAAAAAAATTCCGACAGCAACGGTGTTCGAAGAATTGCCATTTAAAGAAGCAGCGGAGATGACGTACTATGGTGCCTCGGTTATACATCCAAAAACCATCAAGCCCCTTGCCAACCAAGCTATTCCACTGTACGTAAAAAATTTTACGGATGCGACGTTACCTGGAACAAAAATTCACGAATGCCAGGTAGAAAAGCTACCTCCACTCATAGTATTTAAAGAAAATCAATGTCTTATTTCATGCAAAGTCACTGACTACACTTTTATTTCAGAGCAGCAATTAAGCATAATTTTTCACGCACTATCAGAACTTGACATTCGATTAAATCTCATGCAGAATTCCGCAATTTCACTTTCGTTTTGCGTCGATTTCCGCGAAAGCAAAGTATCAAAACTGATAGAAAAACTTCAGCAGCATTTTGAAGTGTTCTACAACACGGGGTTAACCTTGATAACAATCAAAAATTATGATGAACCGACATTTGAAACGTATAGGAAGCGGAAAGGCGTGTTGCTGGAACAGTCCTCGAGAAGCACGTTGCAAGTCCTGGTAAAATAGGTTTTATAGGATTTGCTGAGTACGAGGCTCTCCCTTGAAAATTGAATATTGAAATATTGCGAATTGAGTGTTTTTTACATTTTGAACATTCTGATAAACACACAATATTCAATAAACAACTCGCAACACCCAAGGAAAGCTCACCCTTAAGAGCAGTCAATAATCTTTTACAGGTAAAAAATACTTTTTCGCACTCTCACAAACGTGACATTTATAAGAGTCAGGCAAGGATTCGAACGCCACGCCAGCTGGAATATTTGACGCTGGATCGCCGTATTTTTTATCGTATATGGTCAAGCAATTACTGCATTGATAGCTGGTTACAAATCCATTCACGTGCGCTTCCTTTTTCACCTCGCCAACATGTTCTTTCTCCGGATTAAGCTGCCGGAAATACAGCTTGCTCAACTCGATCAACAATGACGGAATCATTTCCTTTTTCACATTTCGCGCGTACGTGTGATGGACTACATTGTTGGGATTAAAATCTTTGGCATACAAAATATTGTAATGATCACCGGGCGTTGATCCGTTCGCCGAACTCTTCTCGATCACAATGGCCGTGAATAAAAACAAGTCGCGGTTTGTTTTAATCGTAAAAGTGAGTCCGTGGGTGCTTATGTCCTGTTGGTCAAGCTCCCTTACCAAAAACTTCTTTAGTTCAAGCGCTTCACGATCAATCACGGGGAGATGCCAATTCAACTCCAGCGATGAGTGTCTTTCATTGATACCAAACTTACCCATTAACTTTTCCCAGCGAAGACGATCCGAGGACTTTATGCCTTTAATGATAAAGGCTTTCCAGGGAATGATATTGATCTTGCTAATATTTGTTTCCTGACACAAGCGGCATGCTGCCGTCATAAAATCGATATCATACTGATTGTTTCTCCAGTAGAGGCCCAACCAGTACTGATTATTCCGCATTGCGTTTAATCCTTCATAGTATGGAAACGTTGTTTCCGGAAATTTTAATTTCTCAGGAATCGTCTTATAGTTGATCCTTACATAATTATTTTTCAGGATCATGTGAAGCTCTTCAGCCGTGAATGGCAATAACTCCAAAAAAATCTTTTCCAATTCACGCGCTATCTTTGGTATGTCCTGACCATAGATGAGTTTTGGCCACGCTTCAATCACCTGACCTTTGCGGGGATCACGAATGTAGAGATACCAGTAATTCTCTTCCTTTGACGCGATGAAATTCAATTCTCCTGTAAACAAGGGAACCAGTCCCTGAACCGGGTCCACTATGTTGATTTTCAACCGAGGCATGTATTCAAAGCCGTCGATGATAACGTTATAAGTATCTTCTTTAACCCAGTTAGTAGTTTCAACTACGTTAACCACTGCATAGGAACTTACAATATTCTGGTAGATCGATTGGTCACTCCCGAGCTCGTATTCGATGTTGATTGCGCGGAAAGCTTTTTCAAGCGACTTTTCCTCGGCACCATTCGACGGAAACATAATATCCTGACGGGAACCAAAAAGAACATACTTATTTCCCAGGTTCTTTGACAATTCCATGATCCTTAACAAATCGGCAGGCGATAAAAAGCCTCCCTTTACAAAAGCCCGGATCAGGTCACTCTTCTTTTTCGTTTCCATGGACAAAACTAAACCTTAAAGCTTAAAGCTTAAAGCGGAAAGCTGATTTCGATTTTTATTAATTTATCTCAGATATTTTAAATGAGCAAAGTTTGGAAGCACGGTTCTTTAAGCTTTATGCTTTTAGCTTTATGCTCTAAGCACCAGGCTCTCTTTAATGATCTGCTGAACCTCCGGCTTACAACTTCCGCATCCAAGCCCGGCTCCGGATCGTTGGCAAAGGGAAGCTAAGGTGTGACATCCATCTTCAATAAGCTTAGTCAGGTTTCCTTCTCCTACCTGGTTGCATGAGCAAATCAATTTGCCAAGAACAGGCTCCACTTTTTTTCCGGAGCGAAGAAGCTGCATTCGTCTCTCCGATAATTCAATTTTATTTTCAATCAGGGATCTGAACTCTGCAAATTCACTTTTATCGCCAATCAATATGGCGCCCACTAATCGATCATCCTTCACGATACATTTTTTATAGTATCGAAGAGATTTGTCAATGAACAGAATCTCGTCATACCCTTCACCATTCACGGGCACCTCCGCGATACCCAGGGAACACAAATCCAAACCAGAAAGTTTGAGGATGTTCATCGGAACGGCACCATCGTATAAACTCTGTAAATCCCCGTGAATAAAATTGGCCAATACGTCGGCTTGTTTCTCAGCTGCCGCCGTAATGCCCATCATTCTGCCGCGATGTTCAGCAATTTCTCCTATAGCGAAAATATCGGGATCACTGGTTTGCATGTAATCATTTACGATAATGCCTGATGCTGACTCAAGGCCAGATTCAACCGCGAATTCGATGTTGGGACGCGTGCCCACCGCATACACCACCGCATCAGCTTGTAAAATTTTCCCGCTGCGAAGTTTGGCTCGCAACTTTCCATGTTGATGTGCAGGTTCTACTACCTGAACCTGATCATTCATGTATACCGTGATATTTTTTTCCTCAATAAAATCTATTAAAAGTTCACCCGCTAAATTATCGATCTGTCGCTCCATCAGACGGCTACCCAGCTGAAGAATGGAAACATTAACATCGATATCACTTAGGGAAGCGGCGAGCTCCAGGCCAAGAAGGCCACCGCCAATAATCAACACGTGCCCCTTTGGTTCGAGAAAGTTCTTTAACGTATCAGCGTCGTGACGAGTACGCATCGTAAATATTCCGGGTAAGTTGACCGGTGCATCTTTTGGGATATGCGCACGTGTCCCGGTGGCCAAAATTAATTTATCGTACCGGTGACGATGCCCCTGTTTATCAACCACGTATTTATCGGCGCGATTGATCTCGACAACTTCTGTTTCAAGGTTTAGCTTAACATTCAATTCTTCAAATTCCCCGGCTTGAAATTTTTGCAGCTTATCCCAGGACAATTTATCATTTACGTACTCCGGTAACAGAACCCTGTTATAAAATGGATATTTTTCCTTGGAGAAAACTTGTATCTCATCGTTAGGATTCAGGGCGCGATAAGTGCATAAAAACCTGTACGACGCCGCCCCTGCTCCGGCAATGATAATTTTTTCAACTGGCTTTTTGTATTTCTTGATTTCGACCGTGGAGAATTTAAAATCGGGCTCTTTCGAAATCGGATCAACCAATGTGCTGGTTAAGTTATTGGCGCGTGCATAATCCTGATTCAGAATTTTTCCCCAATGCATGGGCAAGAAAACGACGCCGCGTTTAATGTCTTCTGTGATCTTCGCACAAACACGAACTTCTCCCCTTACGTTCTCGACAAGAACCACATCCCCTTCTTTAATATTGCGTATATAGGCATCGTGAGGGTTAACTTCGATGTAGGGTTTGTCAATGTGCTGACGAAGTTTGTTCACTTTTCCCGTTTTTGTCATGGTGTGCCATTGATCACGGATCCGTCCTGTCGTCAATATCAATGGAAATTTGTTGCTGACGGGCTCAGAAAGATTTTCAGGGTTGTCAAGCGGAAAAAAGCGTGCTTTTTTTGATGGTGTATAAAATGAGTGGTCGGTAAATAATCTCTTTGTACCTGGATGTTCGGCTGAAGGTACCGGCCATTGGAATGTGCCCTCTGATTTTAATCTTTCATACGAAAGGCCGCTGATATCAATATTTGTATTTTTTGTAAGAGCACAGTGCTCTGCATAAATTTCTGCAGGGCTCTTATAGTCAAAGCCCGAAAAGCCCATTGCCTTCGCAAACATGCAGAGTATTTCGCTATCGGCTAATGCTTCACCGGGTGGGCTGACAACTTTGCCCAGGTGACTAATTCTGCGGTCGGAATTAGTCATGGTTCCTTCTTTTTCGAAATGTCCGGCAGCAGGTAAAATCACATCTGCAAATTGCAGCGTATCCGACATTCTTGAAATATCCTGAACGACTACAAATTTTGCTTTCTTCAAAGCAGCTTCGGCACGTCTGGCATCCGGCAAACTGACCAGGGGATTAGTACAGATAATCCATACCGCTTTAAGATCACCGCGTTCCAACGCTTCAATCATTTGAGTCGCGGTCAGACCAGGCTTTTCGGAGATGGATGGAACACCCCAAAATTCGGCGACTTCCTTGCGATGTTGGGGATTGGCGATACTCCGATGGGCAGCCAGCATCGTAGCAAGCCCTCCTACCTCTCTGCCGCCCATGGCGTTTGGCTGTCCCGTTAGTGAAAATGGACCTGATCCTGGCTTTCCGATGTGCCCTGTTATCAAATTAAGACTGATCAAAGCGAAGTTTTTCTTAACACCAATAACGCTTTGGTTAAGTCCCATAGCCCATAGCGTAAGGAAACCTTTGGACGATGCTATGTAGCTTGCCGCTAACCGAATCTGATCAATGGTAATGTCACATCGTTCAGCAGCTTCTTCTACGGTTATTCTAAAAACTGAATCTCGGTATTTCTCAAATTCCTCCGTGTGTTTGGTGATAAAATCATAATCCACTTCTCCATTTTCAATCAACACGCGGGCTATCGCATTGTAGGCATAGATATCGGTGCCGGGCGTAATTTGCAAATGCAAATCTGCAATGGCACAGCTTTGTGTTTTCCTGGGATCGACGACGATAATTTTTACTTCGGGATTGTTCTGTTTGCGCGCTTCAATTCTTCGAAACAAAATAGGATGACACCAAGCGGGATTTGCCCCTGCAATTAGAAAACAATCTGCTATTTCGATGTCTTCATAAGAAACGGGAACGGAGTCTTCGCCCAGCATGTTTGCATAACCAGCAACAGCACTGCTCATACAAAGCCGTGAATTTGTATCTATGTTGTTCGTTCCAATAAAACCCTTAACAAGTTTGTTGGCGACATAATACTCCTCTGTCAAACATTGCCCTGAGACATAAAATCCAACGGCATCAGGACCGTGAGCTTGAATGATGGATTTAAAAACGGCTGCACTCCGTTGAATGGCTTTATCCCAGCCGACGCGTTGATAGGGATGGTTCTTGCTCCAGCGCATTTCAGGATACAATAGCCTGTCACTTGTATCCTGCATCGCATAATGTAGGTTCATTCCCTTTGAACACAGCATGCCTCTATTGGCAGGATGATCTTTATCTCCCTCGATCACAAGGTTATTTTTCCTGTCTTTCTTCACAACGATGCCACAACCTACACCACAATAGGAACATGTTGTTTTAAAACTTCCTTCACTTTTTATAGCCACAGTCAAATTGTTTGAACTACCAATAACCCATCAATCTTGCCAGAGCAATTTCGCGGGGCATCAAGCTGCTTGCTCTTCCTTATAAAACTCACCCTCATCCAGTGCAACCTTTTCCACCAACAAACTCAACAAGCGTTCGCGAATGATTTTATACTCAGGAAGGTTCACAGTGTCCTTTTTATTTCTTGGCCTGGGCAAATGCACTTCTTCTATTTCACGTATCGTTGCCGCCGGTCCATTGTTCATTACCACAATTCGGTCTGAAAGAAACACCGCCTCTTCAATATCGTGGGTTACCATTATAATCGTTTTAGACCGGTGGGTAAGGTTCCATAGTTTTAATAGCTCGATATGAAGGGATGCTTTTGTTAAAGCATCCAACGCACCGAAAGGCTCATCCAACAAGAGTACTTCGGGGTCAATAGCAAACGCGCGGGCTATTGCTACGCGTTGTTTCATACCACCGGAAATTTGCTTTGGATATTTTTCACGGTGTTCCCAAAGGTTTACCATTTTCAGATACTTTTCGCTCAACCCGTGTTTCTCCTCTTTACTCTGGTTCTTCACCGCTGCATCTACTGCCTGGAAAATATTCTGATAAACCGTAAGCCATGGAAGAAGTGAGTAGTTTTGAAAAACAATTCCTCGATCAGGCCCGGGGCCCTTTATTTCTTTCCCCTTTAATACCACGTTGCCTTTTGAAGGAAAGACCATTCCACCAATGGCATTCATAATGGTAGATTTTCCACAACCAGAGTGGCCAATGATAGAAATGATCTGACCTTTTTCCACTTCCAGGTTGATGTCTTTTACCGCTACAAATTTGCCTTTCACAGAATTGAAGGCTATTTCCATATTTTCAATTTTCAGATAGCTCATACGTGCCTTTTTTAGATTGAATAAGTGACTTTCTTCTCAACAAAAGCGAAAACTCTGTCGAGCAACAGCCCGACAAGTCCTATGATGAGGATCGCGGAAATTACCTTTTCGAGACTGAGAGAATTCCAGCTATCCCACACAAAAAAACCGATTCCCATACCGCCCGAGAGCATCTCACCTGCCACAATCACCAACCACGCAACGCCGATACTGAGGCGTAATCCCGTGATGATATGTGGAAGGCTGTAGGGAATCAAAACTTTTGACAGATACTTCCATTTCGAAAAGCCAAATGCTTTCGATACATTTTTATGATCATCGGGAATGGATGCAACACCAAACGCGGTGTTAATTAAGGTTGGCCATAATGAGGTGATCACGATGATAAAAATGGTCGCATCGCTGGCAGATTGGAAAGCAACAAGTCCGATGGGGAACCACGCCAATGGTGATACCGGTTTTAATATCTGAACAACTGGATAAAATACCTTTCTGCAAAAAGCGTTTGCGCCCATTAATAATCCAACGGGGATAGCGATCAACGATCCCAGCAAAAATCCGGTAAACACACGTATCAACGAGCTTAACAACTGTAGGGCAATTCCCTTGTCGTTGGGTCCATAGTCATAAAAAGGGTCACTTATCAATTCCAAAAAAATTACTGAGGTGGCAAGAGGGCCTGGAAGCTCGCCCTTTGTAATCAAACTTACGAAATACCAGGCAACAAGCAGGGCAACAAAGCCAAGGACATTGTAGGATATGCCTACGATCACTGAAACTATTTTTTCTAACGTCGTGATCAATCCGGAGGGCGCTGATGTATTTCCTCCACTCATCCACTCTCTCGTCAGCGATGGTGTTATGATTATTTCTTTTTTCATGCTATTATATTTTAAGTTGACCACCGTTTATCAACAGAGGCTAACATGTTATCATTGATTAATGCTGTTTACTTGTTTCAAATATTCTCCAGGATTATTGGGATCGAATTTCGCTTTGTCAAGATCCAGCGTGAAAGGTTTCATATCGTCCGTGGGAATTTTAATTTTCATGCTTGTCGCCACTTCCTTATATAGGTCCTGCAGAATCAATTTGTCGGCAATGGCTTTATAGTCAGGAGGTTCTTTCAGGTAGTCAAATCTCATGTATTGCGCCATGAACCAAATGGCATGGGCCTTTCTAGGGAAATTTGTTTCGCCGCCACGATGAAACAACATGTAGTTGTCGGTGTATATCTCAGTGCCCTGATCACATCCTAAATTGTAGTCCCCCATGAGTCTGGCTTCGATAACATCTGCGGGCGCATTCACGTATGGAGTTTTGCCGATTATCTCAGCTGCCTTTTTCCGGTTCGCACGATTGTCTAACCATTTACAAGCTTCCAAAACTGCTTTCATCACATTCTTCAGATCCTCGCGCCGTGCTTCGCTGAACTGTTTGTTCACCACCAGGGCTTTTTCAGGATGATGTTCCCAGATATCCTGAGTTGAAATTTCTGTAAAACCAATACCTTGCTTTACAGCTACGCCATTCCACGGTTCGCCTACACAATAGCCATCCATGTTGCCTACCTTCATATTGGCGACCATTTGAGGAGGGGGAATGGTTATGATTTTTGAAGTTTTCTGACTTACGTTCGCTGCCGCCAGCCAATAACGCAACCAGATGTCGTGCGTTCCGCCGGGAAAGGTCATGGCAAAAGTAACTTCCTTATCTGCTTTTAATTTAGCTGCTACTACGGGTCCGACTTTATTCGTTTGTTTAAATCCTACTTTCCCGCAGAAGTCCTTTGATAGTGTTATAGCCTGACCGTTGTTGTTCAGGATCATGGCAATTTTCATTTCCGATCCTTCTTTGCCCCCGACACCAGTGTAGACAGACAATGGCATACTGAAAAGACAGTGTGCACCATCCAGTTCGCCGGTTAAAATCTTATCTCTTACGTTGGCCCAGGAGGCTTCCTTTGATACTTCAACGTTTACACCATACTTTTCAAACAAGCCAAGTTCCTTGGCCATTACGATCGGTGCACAATCGGTCAATGGGATAATCCCAAGGCGAATTACTTCTTTTTCACTTACATCAATCTGCAAGGGTCCGGCGGATGTTAGCAACAGGAACAAGACGGGAAGTGCAAACCAGGTGTTTATTGATTTTATATAGGATGTTATTTTTTTCATGATGTTGGATGTTAAGGTTTGAAGACAAACTCAGGTTTGATGGAGATCATCAGGTAGGCCCAGTTCGATGAGGTGTCTGGGTTCTTTACGTTTTTAACTTTGGAAGCCGTCATCGTATCGCTTGAGAACATCGCAGAATATCCACCCTCGATATTTATAACCTTAGTCATCGCATAATTAAATACAAAGTCGATTTCTGTGCCCAAGCCCTTGTCCAATACCGTACCAACCTCGTTCGTTACTGCAGTGGGAAGTGCAAAACCATGAACATCCAGGGAAAGTGTAAGATTATCTTTTGGCTTGTACTTGGATTTTAAATAATAGTTAATGAGTCCATTGGGACCGAAGCCATCAGCAACGTAAAAATAATCC
>Ga0111539_10014017_pt1 | contig 10017 bp, 7 predicted proteins | sample RhiMethybrSRZTD1_FD_79667 | JGI IMG/M metagenome (GOLD analysis project Ga0111539, IMG submission 79667) | Populus rhizosphere microbial communities from Tennessee, USA - Rhizosphere MetaG P. TD hybrid SRZTD1 (version 2) (version 2) | ecosystem: Host-associated > Plants > Roots > Rhizosphere >... | reverse complement strand
TTCCGAGGGGCAACCGCAGCTGCCGTCGTCCCGCCGACTTGATTCCGCGCATGTCCCGTTGTCGGCGTGGGCCGCGGCGGGTTGCGTGGTGAACGGCCGGACGATCGGCGCGCGGTCGGCCGGACGATCGCCGCGCGGTCGGCCGGAGGATCGCCGTGCGGTGAACGGTCGGACCCCGGTAACGGCGGCCCTCGTCTCGACTTGATTCCGCGGATGTTCTGCCGGCGGCGGCGCGGGGGCGCCGACGGGTCAGGCCCGGCGGGGCCGGGGACGGCGCGGTCTTGAATCCGCGGATGTCGGGGCCGCCGAAGATGTGACGAATCGTGAGAGCCCCCGGCTAGCGCGAGAGGTCGACGGCCAGCTTCACGACGATCGCGGCGACGACCAGCAGCACGACGGCGCGCACCAGGCGATCGCCGTTGCGCACGGCCAGGTGGGCGCCGGCCGCCGCGCCCAGCGCGTTCGCCGCCGCCATCGGCAGCGCGACGTTCCAGATGACCACGCCGCGGTGGGCGAACAGCAGCATGGCGGCGAGGTTCGACGCCAGATTGACGATCTTGGCGTTGCCGGACGCGCGCGTGAGCCCGTCGCCGAACACGACCGAAAACGCGACCACCAGCATCGATCCCGTGCCCGGCCCGAAGAAGCCGTCGTAGGCGCCGAGCACCAGCCCGATGCCCGCGAGCGCGGCGGCGCGCGCCGCCGGTGTCATCGCGCGCGGACGCGGCTCGACCCGGCGCCGCGCGAGCACGATCGTCGCCGCGATCACCAGCAGCACGATCACGATCACGCGCAGCGGGCGCAGCGGCACCGCCAGCACGCCCCACACGCCCAGGCACGATCCGACGAAGCCGGCCGCGAAACCGAGCGCCGCACGATCGCGATCGACCATCCCGCGCCGCCAGAACGAGATGGCCGACGACGCAGCCCCGAACACCGCCTGCCCCTTGTTGGTCCCCAGCGCGACGTGCGGCGGCAGCCCGGCCGCCAGCAGCGCGGGCAGCGCGACCAGCCCGCCGCCCCCCGCGATCGCATCGATCAGCCCGGCGAGGAACGCCGCCGCCACCAGCAGCGCGACCATGGCGGGCGAGGTCATCTCGGCTCCCCACATTGGCACGCCCCAGGTTCCGGCTGAAAGAGCCGAGTCAAGGGGTCCCCTGAGGCGCCGACGAAGCTCAGGTTCTCCAGCGGGTCGGACGGCATCGGCCGCAACGAAGAGGGGGCGAAGATGGCGGGCGGAGGAAGATGGCGCAACGGGGCGACCGCGTTGGGATTGATGGTGGCCGGCGGCATCGGCGGTTGCAGCGCCGACGTGTTCGACGTGCCCGTCGACCTCGGCGCGCGCAGCTTCGCGCTCGACTTCGGAGAACCGTCGGGGACGATTCCGACCGTCACCTGCGACGAAGCGATCGTGCAGGAGGCATGCGGCAGCTCTCCGACCGTCGCCGTCGATACGTCCTCGACCACAGGTGTGCCGTCGGACGTCGAGGTCGCGCTCGGGTGCGACGACAGCACCGACCGCTGCTTCGCGCAGGCCAGCGCGCACCTCTCCCAGCCGGTCAACGTGCTGCAGGACGATGCCTTCGTCACCCGCGTCGAACGCCACGCGCTCGCGTTCGTGCACCTCGTCGATGTCGCCTACACGATTCCGTCCAACACGCTGACGTTCGATATTCCGCAGATCGACATCTATGCCGGGCCCGCCGGCTCGCGGCGCGAGACCGATCCGGGGGTGGCGATCGTGGGCAGCACGCAACCGATCGCCGCCGGCACGGTCGTCACCGAGCCGCAGCACGTCACGATCAGCGATGACACACCCGCGCGTCCGGTCATCGAAGACGCGATCGAGAACAAGCAGGAGTTCGTGTTCATCGTCGTCGCCAACCCGAGACTCGAATCGGGCGCCCCGATCCCGGCGGGCGCCGCCCAGATCGACGTCTTCCCGAGCCTGGTCATCGGCCTGCCACGCTGAATCGCCGAGTCAAGGGGTCCCGCGCGGGCGGCTCGACCCGTAGGTTCTCACCAGGCCAAGGCGATCGCCGCGGCTGAGGTGGAGGGGACGATGGGGGTCGCGGGGATACGGACCGGAATACGAGCCGGCGTGCTGGCGGCGCTGCTGGGCATTCCGGCGGGCTGCGATGTGTTCGATTTCTCGGTCTCGCTGACGTCGCAGACGTTCAAGCTCGATTTCGGGCAGCAGTCGGGGACGGTCCCCGCCGTCGCGTGCGACGCCGCCGCGGACGTCTGCGGCAGCACGCTGGCCGTCAACTTCGACACCTCGTCCGTGTCAGGCGTACCCTCCGATGTCGACGTCGCGGTCGCCTGCGACACCAGCAGCGGTCAGTGCTACGCGCAGGCAAACGCGCGCGCCGCGCAGACGGTCGGGGTCCTGCAGGACGACGACTTCAGCTCGAAGGTCGGGCGAAACGGGGTGGCGTTCGTGCAGGAGGTCAAGGTCGGGTACACGATCCCGTCCAATACGCTGACGTTCGACATCCCGCAGCTCGATGTCTACGCGGGCCCCGCCGGCTCGGTGCGCGAGACCGATCCGGGGGTGGCGCTGGTCGGCCACACGCAACCGATCGCGGCGGGCATGACCACCACGACCCAGGTGCACATGGAGATCAGCGACGACACGCCGGCGCTCCCGGTGATCCAGAACGCGATCGAAGACAAGCACGACTTCGTGTTCATCGTCGTCGCGACGCCGCGCATGGACGCCGGCATGCCCGTCCCCGCGGGCGCCGTCCAGATCGACGTTTACCCGAGCGTCGTGGTCGGCCTCTAGCGCTGACGCTGACGCCAGGGCGAGGGCGGCCGCTCGCGCTCGACCAGCGCGGCACCTGGCTGGTCATCCCGAATCTAGCCACTTCGGCGAAAAAACGGCCGAAAGCCGGGGGCCCCTCAACAGCCTGTTGCTCGCCGTCCCGGCCCGTGATAGCCGAAAACCATGAAAACCCTCCCCGCAGCCTCGTTTGCCGCCGCCCTGGCGCTGGCGTCGTTCCCGTCGATCGGCACCGCGGCGCCCTGTGGAACCGAAAACCTCCTCGCCGGAAAGAAGCCCTCCGCGTCGCAAGCGGTCAAGGGAGACGTCGGGCTCGTGACCGACGGCACGGTCGGCCCCGAAGGCGCCGACTGGAACGCCCCGGTCACGGTGACGCTGGAGAACCCGAACGCGTCGCTCACCTACGACCTGGGTGAGCCCCGCGAGGTCTCCGCGATCCTGATGCAGGGCGACGCCAACGACACCTACAAGGTGACGGGCTCGCTCGACGGATCGCCGGCGAGCTACAAGCTGCTCGCCGAGTTCGCCAACGTCGTGAACACGGGCCACGGGCTGCGCACCCGCTCCACCACGGTCATGGCGACCACCGTGCGGTACCTGCGCGTCGGCGAGGCGAACGGCGACAACTACTTCTCGCTCTCGGAGTTCGCCGCGTATTGCAAGGCGCCCACGCCGTTTCCGCCGGGCATGAAGATCGTCGACGTGCCCCCGACCGCGACGCCGGATTCGCAGGCGACGCCCAAGCCCGGGTCGGACACTGGCCGCTGGGCGCTGCTGCTGACGGCGGTCGCCCTGGCCCTCGCCTGGCTGGCGTACAAGACGATCACGCGCCCGGCGATCGACGCGAGCAAGTCCGCCGAAGCCTCGGCGCCGCCGTCCGACAAGCCCACCGAGCCCCCCGCCGGCGGTAACCCGCCCCCCGAAAAGCCCAGCAATCCTTGAAATGGGCCCCCTGAGCGGGTGTGTCCGGCGATGACCAAGGCGCCGGTGAGTCCGGCGCGCCCGCGTCGCTGAGGCGCCTCGCCGATCGGGTCGTGCGGGACGACCCGGCCGCGCCCGGCCAGTGGCTCGGGCGGTTCGTCGTGCTGCGGCTGCTGGGGCTGGTCTACCTGATGGCGTTCCTGACCCTGGTGAACCAGGGTCGCGGGCTGATCGGCACGCACGGCCTGGAGCCCGCGGCCCATTTTCTCGACGAGGTCGCCGCCCAGCTCGGCGGGCGCGTCGCCGGATTCATGGAGATGCCGACGCTGTTCTGGCTCGGCGCGAGCGACGGCTTCATCGCCACCGTCGGCTGGGTCGGCGTCGCGCTGTCGCTGGCGGTCGTCGCGGGTTACGCGAACGCGCTGGTGCTCGCGGCGCTGTGCGTCCTGCAGATCTCCGTCGCCGCCGTCGGGCAGGACTTCTATGCGTTCGGCTGGGAGCTGCAGCTGGTCGAGACCGGCTTCATCTGCATCTTCCTCTGCCCGCTGCTCGACGGCCGGCCGTTTCCGCGCCGTCCCCCGCCGCGGCCGGCCGTCTGGCTCCTGTGCTGGGTGGCGATGAAGGTGATGTGGGGCGCCGGGCTGATCAAGCTGCGCGGCGATCCGTGCTGGCGCGATCTCACCTGCCTCGATTTCCATTTCGAGACGCAGCCGATCCCGAACCCGCTCAGCGCCGCGTTCCATCACCTGCCCGCCTGGATGCACAAGCTCGGCGTGCTGTTCAATCACGTCGTCGAGCTGGCGGCGCCGTTCTGCATGTTCGGGCCGCGCCGCCTCCGTTACGTGGCGGGCGCGCTGATGGCCGGCCTGCAGATCGTGCTGATCGCCAGCGGCAACCTGTCGTTCTTGAACTGGCTGACGCTGGTCCCGATCCTCGCCTGCTTCGACGACGGGCTGTGGCGCCGCGTGCTACCGCGACGGCTCGTCGCGCGGGCCGAACGCGCGCGGGCGGCGGCGATCCCGTCGCGCGCGCAGGGCGGTGCGGTGGCCGTCTTTGCCGTCACGGTCGCGCTGCTCAACATCCCCGTCGTGGTGAACATGCTGTCGGGCAAGCAGGCGATGAACACGTCGTTCACGCGCGTGCCGCTGGTCAACACCTACGGCGCGTTCGGCAGCGTCGGCCGCGAGCGCGACCAGCTGCTGTTCGAAGGAACGATGGACGAGGACATCACCGCCGCGACGACCTGGCGTGCGTACGAATGGAAATGCCAGCCGGGCGATCCGGCGCGCCGCCCGTGCTGGATGAGCCCCTACCACTATCGTCTCGACTGGCGCCTCTGGTTCGCGGCGATGGCGGCGCCCGCCGACGAGCCGTGGTCAGTGAACCTGGTCTGGAAGCTGCTCGAAGGCGATCGAACGGTGCTCGGTCTGCTCGCGACCGATCCGTTCGGCGGCACGCCGCCCCGCCACATCCGCGTCGATCGTTACCGCTATCGCTTCGCGCCCCGGGGCGCCGGTGTGTGGTGGACGCGCGAGCGTGTCGCCACCTGGCTGCCGCCTGTCTCGCGCGACAACGAGGAGCTGCAGATCTATCTGCTCCGGCGCGGCTGGCTCCGCGAATAGGTCCAGATCCCACGGACAGGGATCCGCCTGAATTTCCGGATATCGCGCGTTCTTACGGGCTTCCCCTGTTAGTCAACGGCTGACCCCATCGCTAGGGAGAAGACACCCGACAGTCGGGACAGTGCCGGCGCTTACGTCGGCGAGTCGTTCCTTTCGCGGAGGTCCCCATGAGATGGAAGATGACGACCAGACAGTTGCTGTGCGTGACGGCGTTCGCTGCCGCAGGCTGCGGCAATGCGCCAGATGATGTGACGAGCATCCATTCCGCCGCCGTCGGCGACAACCTTTCGGGGCTGCAGGTGTCCAGCGCCGACCTCCTGGACGAGGCCGACGAGGCGTTCCGCGCCATCGAGCAGATCACCGACGGCGTCGGACCGATCTTCAACGAACGGTCATGCGGAGGTTGCCACCTGGAAGGCGCAGTGGGCGGCTCCGGTCCGAACACCGAGCGCCGCTTCGGCAGGTTCGTCAACGGCATCTTCGATCCGCTCGCGAACCTGGGCGGAACGTTGCGCCAGCTGTTCACGGTCGCCAACTTCAACAACCCGAACCTGCCCGCCGCCAGCCGCGGACGTTGCCAGGCGGGCAACCCGACGCTGTGCTGCGTGCCGGCGGAGGTCGACCCGCCACAAGCCACCGTTCGCAACGTCGGTCGCGTGACGACGTCGCTGTTCGGACTGGGCCTCGTGGACTCGATTCCCGATTCGTTCTTCGACGGGTTGGCGGCGGCGCAGCCGGCGGCGATCCGCGGCATCGTCAATCGGGTGCCCGTGTTCCTGCCCAACCCGGGCGATCCCAGCCAGACCGTGGGGTCGACCCGCGTGGGCCGTTTCGGCTGGAAGGCAGGCGTGCCGACGCTGACGCAATTCTCCGCGGACGCGTACAACAACGAAATGGCGATCACGACGCAGAGCTGCTTCCGGGGCGCGCCCGTCAACACGTTCGCGCTCGAAAACGCGCCCAACGCGCCGGCGGGATCTTTCCTCGACGGCTGCGACGACCTGGCGCCCCGCCAGACCGGGCCCAACCCGGGCGGCCTGACCGCCGCGCAGTGGGCGCAGGTCGACGACGCGGTCGGCGCGTGCACGAACAACCGCACCGAGATCCAGGACGACGTCTTCCTGTTCACCGTGTTCATGACCGCGCTGGCGCCGGCGCCGCGCGACTTCAGCGATCAGATCTCGATCACCCGCGGCGATCCGCTGTTCACCAGCGCGGGCTGCGCCGGTTGCCACGTGCGCACCACCTTCCGCACGCCGGCGAACCCGGCACCGATCACCATCGACGCGGCCGGGTCGGAGAGCATCCGGGTGCCGGCGAACCGTGCGTTCAATCCGTTCTCCGACTTCCTGAAGCACGACATGGGCGCGCTGGGCGACATGATCGGCGACGCGCCTCCCGACGATCCGGCGCAGGGGCTGGGTGACACGGTCGCGACCACGCGCCAGATGCGGACCGCGCCGCTCTGGGGCATCCGCTTCCGCAACCGCTTGCTCCACGACGGACGATGCGGCGACATACCTTGCGCGGTTCGCGCGCACGACGGCCAAGGAGCGGCGGCGCGCAATGCCTTCAACGCGCTCAGCAGCGCCAACCAGCACAACCTCGTGCAGTTCGTCCGCTCGCTGTAGATCATCAAAAAAACTTCGTCTGCTGCCAATGAGCAGACGCTTTCCACGGCCGAAGCGGCCTCCTCCCGCTTCGGCCGTTTTCTTGTGTACAGCTTCCTGCTCCGCGCCAGCATCTTTCCCGATATTGACCTACCCCGGAAACGTTGCCGGCGGCTGCTACAGGGATCTTTGTAATTCGCGCGCCTAACTACCCATGTTCATTCGCGCAATGCGAATTGCTCCTGGATTGCCCGCGCGAACTGCCTGCTCCGGAATTCCAGGGCGACTTATCCGGAACCAATCGGCTGCAGCAGGGGAGGACACGCGTCGGGGACAGTGTCGCTGCAGCGATAAGGCATTTCTCGCGGAGGAGACGCCATGACATTCAAACAGACCAGCAAGTTGCTATTCGCAACGACACTGATGGTCGCCGGTTGCAGCGACCTGATGGATGACACGACGACCACGGCATCAGCCGTGCTCGGTGATCGGTTGCCGGGCCTGCAGGCCGACGACGATCTCTTGGATGAAGCCGACGAGGCTTTCAACGCGTTCGAAAATTCCGACGACGGTCTCGGACCGATCTTCAACGCCGCGGCGTGTGGCCAGTGCCACACCAACGGCGCCATCGGCGGCGCCGGCGAGCAGATCGAGCGGCGCTTCGGCCGCTTCGACAACGGCGTCTTCAACCCGCTGGCCAACCGCGGCGGCTCGTTGCGCCAGTTGTTCACCAACGGGACGACCCCGGGCTTCAACAACGCGGCTTGCAACGTGCCGCTCGAGGTCGAGCCCGCCGAGGCGACGGTGCGAAACGTCGGCCGCCTGACCACGCCGACCTTCGGCCTCGGTCTGGTGGACGCGATGCCCGATTCGTTCTTCGACGGCCTGGCGGCGGCACAGCCGCTCGCGACGCGAGGCACGGTCAATCGCGGCCAGATCGCCGTTCCGAATCCCGGCGATCCCACCCAGTCGGTCGGCTCGACGCGCGTCACCCGCTTCGGGTGGAAGGCGGGCGTGCCCAGCCTGACGCAGTTCTCGGCTGACGCCTACGTCAACGAGATGGGCATCACCACGCAGAGCTGCTTCCGCGGCGTCAGCCTGAACGCGTTCGCGATCGAATCGGCGCCCAACGGCGTCCCGGTCTCCGCCAACTGCGACGACCGTGCGCCGCGGCAGACAGGAACGAACCCGGGCGGCCTCACCGCCGCGCAGTGGGCCCAGGTCGACGACGCCGTCGGCTCGTGCGCCAACAACCGCACCGAGATCCAGGACGACGTGTTCCTGTTCGCGGTGTTCATGACGGCGCTGGCGCCGGCCCCGCGCGACTTCAGCGACCAGATCTCGATCACGCGCGGCCAGCCGCTGTTCTCGCAGGTCGGCTGCAACAACTGCCACACGCCGACGACCTTCCGGACGCCCGCGAATCCGGCGCCGGTCACCATCGACGCGGCGGGCAGCGAGAGCATCCGGGTGCCGGGCAACTTCGCCTTCAACCCCTACTCGGACTTCCTCGCCCACGACATGGGGGCGCTGGGTGATCGCATCGGCAACGCGGGTGACAGCGTGGCCGTGACGCAGAGGATGCGGACCGCGCCGCTCTGGGGCATCCGCTTCCGGAACCACCTGCTGCACGACGGGCGCTGCGGCGACATCCCGTGCGCGGTCCGCGCGCACGACGGCCAGGGTGCGGCGGCGCGTAACGCGTTCAACGCGCTCTCCAGCGCCAACCAGCACAACATCGTTCAGTTCGTCCGGTCTCTGTAAGTTCAAACCGATCCGTTGCGGGGGACCGCGGGCGGTCGGGGCCTAAGACCTCTGGCCTCGACCGCTCGCGGTTTTTTTTGTTCAGAACCCTGGGGAGTGCCGAAGCTCCCGCGATGGGCTCCGACGGGCAAAGCCCGTCTGCGCCCACGCGATCATTATTTTTCGCGGCCGCGCCAGACGTCGATGTCGAGGTCGGCCAGCTTCTTGTCCAGTGTGGGGCGGGACAGGCCCAGCGCCTGGGCGGCGCGGGCCTTGACCCCGCGGGCGCTCCGCAGCGCCGCTTCGATCTCGGTTCGCTCGAGCGCATCGACCTTGCTGGCCAGCGTGGTCGCGCCGGCAGCGCCGGCCGCGCGGGGCGCCTCGTCGAGAGACGCCGTCACCTCGTCGACGGTGAGCGGCCCGGTCGTGCCGGGCGCGCGCAGCACCAACGCCCGCTCGAGCACGTTGCCCAGCTCGCGGACGTTGCCGGGCCAGCGGCCACCGCGCAGCGCCTCCAGCGCGTCATCGGCGATGCCCACGTCCCGGCGGCCCAGGGCGGCCGCGGTCCGCGCGAGCAGCGCCCGCACCAGCGGCTCGACGTCCTCGGGCCGCTCGCGCAGCGGCGCGATCCTGATGCGAATCACGGCCAGCCGATAGAACAGGTCCTCGCGAAAACGGCCCGCGCGCACGTCGGCTTCCAGATCGCGGTGGGTCGCGGCGACGAAGCGGACGTCGACCCGGCGCGGGATGGTCGAGCCGACGCGGCAGAAGACCCGCTCCTGCACCACGCGCAGCAGCTTGACCTGGATGGCGGCGGAGAGCTCGCCGACCTCGTCGAGAAACAGCGTTCCGCCGTCCGCCGCCTCGATGCTGCCGGTGCGCGACCCCGTCGAGCCCGTGAAGGCCCCCTTCTCGTGTCCGAACAGCTCGCTCTCGGCCAGCGTCTCCGCGATCGCGCCGCAGTTGACGGCCACGAAAGGCCCCGCCGCGCGCGGGCTGCGCCGGTGAAGGTAGCTGGCGATCTCTTCCTTCCCGGTTCCGCTCTCGCCCGTGATCAGGACCGTCGATATCGCCGGCGCGCTGGCGTCCGCGACGCGAAGCGCGGCCCGCCACGACGCGCTGACCCCGAGGGGCGCGTCAGCGCCCGCGCCGCCCGGGCGGCCGGCGTCCTCCGGCGCGGCCGGCGCCGGGGCTTGCGCGCGCAGGTGTCCCCCCAGGGCGAACGCGGACGCAAAACAGTCGAGCAGCGCGGCGTCGTCGGCCCCGTACTGAGGGCGTTCGCGATCGACATGGAGGAACCCGGCGACCTCGCCCCCGACCAGCACCGGAGCGACCG
>Ga0111539_10014014_pt1 | contig 10018 bp, 8 predicted proteins | sample RhiMethybrSRZTD1_FD_79667 | JGI IMG/M metagenome (GOLD analysis project Ga0111539, IMG submission 79667) | Populus rhizosphere microbial communities from Tennessee, USA - Rhizosphere MetaG P. TD hybrid SRZTD1 (version 2) (version 2) | ecosystem: Host-associated > Plants > Roots > Rhizosphere >... | reverse complement strand
CTAACCCACGCCAAGGCATCGGAAGGCTTCAACCTTTCCCGCTGGGCCATCGGTCATGGCAGCTTCACGGCGTTTCTACTCGTGCTGTTGCTGGCCGCCGGCGCATTCTCGCTATTGCGGATCGGACAAAAGGAGGACCCTGATTTTACGTTCCGGGTCATGGTCGTCCAGGTGCTGTGGCCGGGTGCGACGACCGAGGAGATGCAGGACCAGGTGATCGACAAGATCGAGCGAAAGCTGCAGGAGACGCCCGGGCTCGAGTTCCTCCGTTCTTACACCCGGCCGGGCTTCGGCAGCATCTTTGTCAACCTGAAAGGCTCGGTGCGCGGGGAAGCCGTCAAGGATGCGTTCTATCAGGCGCGAAAGAAGGTCGGCGACATTCGCCAGACGCTGCCCGAGGGCGTGATCGGCCCGTTCTTCAACGATGAGTTCGGCGACACCTACATCTCGCTCTATGCCGTTGCCGGCCAGGGCTACAGCTACCCGGAGCTCAAGGCCTTCGCCAAGAATGCGCGCGACATCCTGTTGCGCAATCCTGGCGTCGCCAAGGTCGATCTGCTGGGGCTTCAGGATGAACGCGTCTTCATCGAGGTATCGTCCTCCGCACTTGCCGAGCGCGGCCTGTCCGCGCTCGACATCCAGGCGGCCCTTGCCGGACAGAATGCCATGGACTCCGCCGGCCGGATCGAGACGAGCGAGCGCTCGGTGCGCATCGATGTGCAGGGTGGTCTGAGGTCTGCTGAGGACATCCGCGAGCTGCGACTGCGCGCCGGGCAGCAGACGTTTCGGCTCGGAGACATCGCCGAGGTGAGAAGAGGCCTCGAGGATCCGCCGTCCGCCAAGACCCGCTACCAGGGCCGGGAGGCAGTGTTGCTCGGCATCACGATGGCGCCCGGCTCCAACGTCACCGATGTCGGAGCCGCGGTCGAGCGGACACTCAAGGGTATCGAGAAGGACCTACCCATCGGAATCGAGCTCGGCAAGATCTCCGACCAAGCCCAGGTTGTCAGCACGTCGATCCATCAGTTTCTGGAGGCGCTCGCCGAAGCCATCGGCATTGTGCTCGCGGTCTCGCTCCTGGCGCTCGGCTGGCGCGCGGGCCTGGTCGTCGCCTTGACCGTCCCCATGGTGCTGGCCGCCACGTTCTTCGTCATGGCGCTGATGGGGATCGACCTGCACCGCATTTCGCTTGGCGCGCTTATCATTGCCCTCGGTCTTCTGGTCGACGATGCGATGATCGCCGTCGAGATGATGGATCGAAAGCTCGAAGAAGGGCTCGACAAACTCAGCGCGGCGACGTTCGCCTACACTTCCACCGCGTTTCCGATGTTGACGGGCACGTTGATCACGGTTGCCGGCTTCATCCCTGTCGGCTTTGCGCAAAGTCAGGCGGGCGAGTACGTCAGCACGTTGTTCTGGGTGACGGGCATCGCCTTGATGATCTCGTGGTTCGCAGCGGTCTATTTCACGCCGTGGATCGGCTATCGGCTGCTCCAGACTCGCAAACGCGAGAAACCCGACGACCGGCACGACGCCTTTGACAGTCGCCCCTATCGCGCCATCCGCGCGGTCGTGGCGTGGTGTGTGCGCCGCCGCCGTACCGTCGTCGTGTCGACCTTCGCCGCATTGGCCGCCAGCATCGCCAGCTTTGCGCTCATTCCGAAGCAGTTCTTCCCGACCTCCAACCGTCCGGAACTCCTGGTCGACCTTTGGCTGCCCGAGGGCGCCTCCTTCGCGGAGACCGAGCGCGACGCCAGACGCCTCGAACAGAGACTCCTGAAGGATCCCGACGTCGCCTATGTCGTGAGCTTCGTCGGCGAGGGTGCGCCGCGCTTCTATCTGCCTCTCGACCAACAACTCAAGAACCAGAACTTCGCCCAGCTGCTCTTGATGTCGACGTCGATCGAGGCGCGCGAGCGCGTTCTCGTCCGCGTGCGTGAGATATTGGCGGAGGAATTCCCGAACGTCCGCTCCAAGGCCGATCGCCTGTTCAATGGCCCGCCGTCTGGCTGGCCGGTGCAGGTGCGCGTGACGGGACCCGATCGCAAAGAGGTGCGCCGCCTCGCAGGCGAGGTGGGCGAGGCGATGCGCAGGACGCCGGAGGTCGGCAACGTGCACGACGACTGGCTCGAGCCGGTGCCGAGCTTGAAGCTTCATATCGACCAGGATCGCGCGCGTGCGCTTGGCATCAGCTCCCAGAACATCCGCCGATCGTTGCAGGCCATCCTTTCCGGCTTCCAGATCGGGGAATTCCGCGACGGCGACGAGACCATCAAGGTGATGTTGCGCGAGCCTTCCCACACGCGCAACCTGCTCACGGCCTTGGACAGCGTTTATGTGAAAACGGCGACCGGTGCGTCCGTTCCGTTGCGTCAGGTCGCCCAATTCAGCATGATCCTCGAGCCGGGCATTCAATGGCGGCGCGACCGGCTGCCGTCCATAACCGTGCGTGGCGTCGTGCCGGATAGCGTGCAGTCTCCCGACGTTGCCAATGCCGTATTTGCCAAGCTGAAGCCGCTGCGCGATGCGCTACCCGCAGGCTATCGCGTTGAACTGCAGGGTGCGGTCGAGGAATCGGCCAAGAGCCAGGCATCGATCAACGAGAAGATGCCGGTGATGCTTCTCGTCATTCTTCTTTTGCTGATGGTGCAGCTGCAGCATTTCGGAAAGACGCTGCTCGTTCTCGTGACCGGTCCTCTCGGGCTGATCGGCGCGGCAATGGCGCTGCTGCTGTTCCAGGCGCCGTTCGGGTTCGTCGCGATCCTTGGCGTCATCGCCCTGGCCGGCATCATCATGCGCAACAGCGTGATCCTAGTCGACCAGATCCAGCAGGACATGGCCGCGGGGCGCGATGCTTTCACGGCCATCGTGGAGTCGGCGGTACGCCGGTTCCGGCCCATCACGCTGACGGCGGCAGCGGCGGTGCTCGCCCTGATCCCGCTTGTCCGAGAGGTGTTCTGGGCGCCAATGGCGCTGGCGATGATGGGCGGGCTGATCGCGGCCACCATCCTGACGCTGACATTCCTTCCGGCGCTCTATGCCCTGGCCTTCAAGGTAGCAGCGCCGATGCGCGGCAACGCGCAATCCATTGACGAGACGTGCACGCAACCAAGCGAAAGGGAAGCCCTTCTGGCAGCGGCATAGTGACGTGAAATGCGAAGCCGCCCTGAACAGCGATTCGGTCGAACGCTTGGAGCAGCGCGTGTCGGCTCTCGAGCGCGCCGTTCGAGATGGGGAGGTCCATCAGAGGTAAGCACGCCGATCCTCGCGGCGTGGGCGACAGCATCCGTGCGGCTGACGGCGTCAAGCTTCTCGAGCAAGGACGCGTGCGCACGGATTAGTTAGTGGATTGCCTAAGTGTCTTGACAAGCGACGTCGGCCATTATAGTTAGGCATATGCCTAATCAAATCCCCCTGAACCTCGACCGCGTGTTCCATGCGCTATCAGACCCGACCCGTCGGGCGATTGTGCACCGGTTGAGCCGCGGCCCCGCCTCCGTGAGCGAGCTGGCCAAGCCGTTTGCGATGGCGATGCCGTCATTGCTGCAGCATCTGCGGGTGTTGGAAGACAGTCGTCTTATTCGCAGCGAGAAAGCGGGGCGGGTGAGAACCTGCGAAATGCAGCCGTCGGCCTTGAGCGGTGCTGAAGGCTGGCTCGCGGAGCAGCGCGCGCTTTGGGAAGGTCGCCTCGACCGTATGGAGGCATACGTCGCCACACTGCAGAGCAAGGAGAAGAAGCATGGCAAGAGACACAAGAAATAATGGCCATCTCGATCTTTCGCTGGAGCGTACGATCGACGCGCCGCGGTCGCTGATCTGGAAGGCGTGGACCGATCCGGAGCATGTCAAGAAGTGGTGGGCGCCAGCGCCCTGGACAACGTCGCAGTGCGAAATGGATCTGCGCCCGGGCGGGGTCTTTCGCACCGTGATGCGGTCACCAGAGGGTCAGGAATTTCCCCATGTCGGCTGCTTCCTCGAGCTCATCGAGAATGAAAAGATGGTCATGACCAATGCACTGGAACCCGGGTACCGACCGGCAAGCGTCGGGAAAGGCGGCGAGATGGCGGACTGCGCAGACATCCCGTTCACCTCCGTCCTGACGCTCAAGGAGCGGGGCGGGAAGACCCACTACTCGGTGACCGTGCTCCATAAGGACGAAGCGGGGCGACGGCGGCACGAGGAAATGGGCTTTCATAACGGCTGGAACATGTGCCTTGACCAGCTGATCGACGTGGTGAGCCAGCTCAAGCTGACGCGTGCTTGATTACGACAAGCGCTGGGCGGGATCTTGCGCAGGCGGATCCGCGTCGAAGAAGCCGCCCGTCGCATCGTGCGCGTTGCCCCGGTAAAACCGCGCCGAGGAGATCGCGGTATTTGTCAGCCAATAGAGCGTGACGTTGCCGAGCACGTCCCCACCCCAACGGGAGCCGAGCAACGTCGTCATCGACGACCTGGCTGCAGCATCCCAGTCAACCGGAACAGATGGTAAGACTCAAGGAGTAGGGCGATACCAGTGCCCAATCAGGAGCCATTGGCCGGATCTGAAAGGGAGGTTCGCGATGCGTGGCGTGATTCATCACCTCGACCTTACGGTAGGTGACCCCGACCAAGCGTTTGCGTTTTACGACGCCATCCTTTCGGCCCTCGGGTATCGGCTCGAGCGCAAGAGCGACCGGGGCTTCGATTGGAACCTGCAATCGCCACTGGGAGTCCATTCGATCGGGGTCGTGAAAGCGAGCAGCGAAGGTGCGCAGCGACCACACGACCGTTATTCGCCGGGCCTCCACCACGTAGCGTGGGGCGTCGACAGCCGAGAGGAGGTAGACCGCATGCATGAGGTCGTGCAGCGCATTGGCGCCAAGGTGCTCGACGCGCCCGCTGACTACCCCCAGTACAATAACGGCGGCGGTTACTACGCGGTATTCTTTGCCGACCCAGATGGATTGAAATTGGAATGCGTCTACACACCGCATCCGTCAGATGCATGAATGAGAAGGTGCGTGCTTGGCGAGCTTCAATGCGGAGTCTAGACGACCGCGCAGCGGGGCGCAGAGCGTGCGGTCGGGCTGCGGCGTGACCGCTCATGCCCGATGGCCTAGCGTGGAACTAGTGCCGAGCGTAGAGTGAGTAGGCCAGACAGACGTCAGACGCAAAGGATCGCACCCATGGTCGACCGCCTCAAGTTCTACATCGACGGCGCATGGCAAAGCCCTGTGTCGAAGAAGACTTGGCCCGTGGTCAATCCCGCGACGGAGGAGGTTCTGTACGAGATCGCTCTCGGTTCCCAAGAGGATGTGGACAAGGCCGTTGCGGCCGCGCGCCGCGCTTTCGAGCCGTACTCGGTCACAACACGCGAGCAGCGCATCGAGCTGCTTGGCAAGATCATCGAGGTCTACAAGCGCAGGATGAAGGACATCGGCGCTGCCATCTCCGATGAAATGGGCGCACCTTTGAGCTTTGCGGAGCGATTTCAAGCCGGCGCGGGCCTCGGCCATCTCATGACGACGCTCGATGTCCTCAAGAGTTATCCTTTCGAGGAGCGGCTCGGGTCGGCGATGATCGTCCGCGAACCGGTCGGCGTTGTCGGAATGATCACTCCGTGGAACTGGCCGCTGAACCAGATCGCTTGCAAAGTTGCGCCGGCGCTCGCCGCGGGTTGCACCATGATACTGAAGCCGTCGGAATACACGCCCTCTTCTGCGCTCATCTTTGCCGAAATCCTCGACGAGGCCGGTGTGCCGAAGGGGGTCTTCAATCTCATAAACGGTGTCGGGGCCGAGGTCGGCGCGGCGATGAGCGCACACCCCGGCATCGACATGATGTCGTTCACGGGTTCGACCCGCGCGGGGATCGACGTCGTCCAGCGGGCGGCGCCAACCGTGAAGCGCGTGACGCAGGAACTTGGCGGCAAGTCACCGAATATCATCCTCGAGGATGCGGACCTCTCGAAATTGATCGCCAGTGGAACAGCGCACTGCTTCAACAATACCGGCCAATCCTGCAACGCGCCGACGCGCATGCTAGTGCCGCTCACAAAAATGAAGGAAGCGGCCGACATCGCGAAAGGCGTGGCAGACAAGGCCAAGCCCGGCGATCCCCGGAGCGCGGATACCACCATGGGTCCGGTCGTCAATCGCGTGCAGTGGGAGAAGATCCAAGGCCTCATCAAGAAGGGCATCGACGAGGGCGCAACGCTCGTCACAGGCGGCCTTGGCCGGCCCGATGGGCTGAACAAGGGCTACTACGTGCGGCCCACTGTATTCGCCGATGTCTCGAACGAGATGACCATTGCCCGCGAGGAGATCTTCGGGCCGGTGCTGTCGATCATCGGCTACAAGAACGAGGACGATGCCGTCCGCATCGCCAACGACACTCCTTACGGGCTCGCGGGCTATGTTTCCTCAGGCGACGTTGAGCGCGCGCGGCGAGTTGCGCGGCGCATCCGAGCTGGCAATGTCAACCTCAATGGCACAGCCAATGAACGTGCTGCACCCTTCGGAGGCTACAAGCAGTCGGGCAATGGTCGCGAATGGGGCCGTTTTGGCGTCGAGGAATACCTGGAGGTCAAGGCGGTTGCGGGCTGGGGCGAATAATTAAGGCGCGGAAGCGTCCTGCACCTGCTCCGGTTATCCTCTCACCGGGGCCGGCGGACGGCTCTCACTTTGCCGCTGCCGCCACCGCCGCAGAAAAACGTGTCGCCGCCGTTCGACTCGAGCCCCGATACGCTGATGCCTGGCGGCATGTCGATCTGCTCGAGGACTTCGCCCGACTTCGGATCGATCCTGCGCAGTTCGCTTCGATCGGCTTCCCAGGTGCCGTGCCAGAGTTCGTCGCCGACCCACGTGACGCCAGTGACGAAGCGGTTCGACTCGATGGTGTGCAAGATTGCGCCGGACTCCGGATCGACCTGATGAATCTTGCGGCTGCGATGCTGTCCGACCCAGAGCGACCCTTCCGCCCAAGCCATTCCGGAAGCGCCGCCCTCGGGCGTCGGAACGCTGGCGATGATGTCGCCGGTGTTCGGGTCGACCTTCTGGATGCGATCCCCGGAGATCTGGAACAAGTACCGGCCGTCAAAGGCGGTTCCCGCATGCGCTGGAACGTTAAGCGCACGCACCGTAATTCCGCTCGCGGGGTCGATCGCGTTGAGTGTGTCGCCGGTTGCAATCCAGATATGGTTGCCGTCATAAGTTACGCCATGGATACTGGCGATGTCTGGAAACGGGCCGTATTCGCGGACGATATTTGCTGCCGTTCGTTTCATGTGTCGATCCTGCGCTGCCGATGGTTGCTCGATGCGATCACCCTAGCCACCGGGCAGCGCAGCCGGGAGTAACAAGCTTGACGGGAAACCGGGCAGCGGCGGCGCCATCCAGCGGCGCGCACGGCCACGGCCGATCGCCTGGACTTTGCCGTCGGCTTTCAGATCGTCGAGCGCGCGCTGAACAGTGCGCTGGCTTGCGCCGAGCGCCAGCGCCAGCGCGGAACTCGACCAGGCTTCGCCGTCGGCGAGCAGGGCAAGCACTGTCGCGTGCGCTTCATCGGTGTGCGGGGCGAGCACGGCGACGTCGCGTCCGTGGCGCGGCTTGAGGGTGAAGCCGTCCTTGGTCGCCTCGATGCCGGCGACCTCGCGCAGTGTCTTGCGCAGGCGGCCGATCTCGACGCGTAGTCGCGCGCGATGCGACTCATCGGCGTGCTTCGCACCGAATGCGCGCGCGAGCAGCATGCCGCGCGATACGTCGCTGGGAAAGGATTCGGCGAGGGTGCGGGCGAGGGCGAAGAGCACCGGGCGTGTTTCGAGCGAGACGACCTTGCCGGATTGTCTGACCGCATGCCGGCAGGCGTCGACAACGAGCGCTTTCGACGCCAACAGTGCTTCGATGTCGTCGAGCTGCAAAGGACGCGCCGTGCCCTGCGCAATGAGCCGCGCTGCCGGCGTATCGAGGACACGGACAGCGCTTTCGACCTCAGCCACGAGAGAAGGGATGCGGACCTCGCGCGCAACGCTCTGGGCGTGCATTAGTGCGGTGCGCGCTGCTTTGATCTGCAGGCGCCGGATCGCCATGCCGCCGACAACCAGTTGATAAGCGGCAAGCGAAGCGTTCGGCAGTGACGCGGTATCGAGGTCCGCGATCGAACGCTCGGCCTGATCGAGACGGCCGATCAAGAACAGACGCCGGATCGCAAGATAGCCGGCATGCGCGGCGTTGGCGCGGTCGCCGTGCCGTTCGAGCACCGCCCGCGCGGAATCGAGTGGCTTTGCCGGCCAACCGAGGTCGCGCGATACGAGAGCGATTTCGGCCTCGGCGACAACGCATCGCGCGCGGGCAATCGCTTCTGTTGAGCCGAAAGCGCGAGCCGCCCGCCGCAGCAGCGTTCTGGCGCGCGCGAGATCGCCGAGTTGCGCCATCGCTATGCCGCGCAGCGCCAGTGCCGGCGGGTCGTCACGCAACGCGATGAAATTCAATGCCCTAAGCGGATCGCCCGTTGCGAGAGAGCGTGCCGCGGCTGTGATCAGCGAGTCCATTGAAATCCCGACACACTTGTCACTCCCGGCCGTTCGCTGGCCGGCAGTAAATCTATCTCACGATCAATGCCCGGCAAGCCGTTGCGGGAACGCGGTGGGCGGCCGGGGCAGCCAAAGGAGCGACAAGACGATGGAACACGCGATTGCAACACGTGAGGCGTGGCTGGAAGCGCGGCGCGATCTGCTCGCCGCCGAAAAGGATCTGACGCGGCGCAGCGATCAGGTCGCGCAGCTACGCCGGCAGTTGCCCTGGGTTCGCGTCGACAAGAAATACTTCTTCGATGGGCCTGACGGCCGGCAGACGCTCGCCGATCTGTTCGACGGCCGCCGCCAGCTCCTGGTTCAGCACTTCATGCTCACGCCGGGCGCAGAGCAGGGCTGCCCGAGCTGCTCCTACATGGCCGATCACACCGACGGCATGACCGTGCATCTTGCGCATCGCGACGTCACCTTCGTCGCCATCTCGCGCGCGCCATTCGCCGAGATCGAGCGCTTTCGCCAACGCATGGGCTGGCGGTTCAAGTGGCTGTCCTCGCACGGCAACAGCTTCAACTACGATTTCCGCGTCAGCTTCACGCCGGAGGAAGTGGCCAAGGGCGAGCTCGCCTACAACTACGGCACGTGGCCGCATGCGTTCGAGGAATGGCCGGGAATCAGCGTGTTCTGGAAGACCGAGGCGGGCGATGTCTTTCACACCTATTCGACCTACGGACGTGGCGTGGAAGTGATGATGGGAACCTACCGCCTGCTCGACCTCACGCCCAAGGGGCGCGACGAGCGGGACACCTTCTACAAGATGGAATGGGTGCGTCACCACGACCGCTACGAGCCGGAATTGCCTGCGGCTAAGCCGGCGGATGCCGCGTGCTGCAAGGCGTGCGCCTAAGGTATCCGTACATGGCTAAGGCGCATACGAGTGGCGCTCAGAAACGCGGATGCGTTGGGAGCGGCCATGCCGCCGCTCCTGGCGCAGCCGGCTGGCCCCTGCGTAGCTGAGCAGGAACCCTCCCGCGCACGTCGCGTTTTCATGTTATGGCACTCTCATCTCCGATACGGCAAGGGCGCGTGTCGTTCCTGGATCGCCTAGCAAAGATGCTGCATGCCCACTTCGACGCGGTCGTGCACGAACCTCTCCCGCAGCGCTGGATAGATTTGATCAATTACCTAAATGCCAAGGAGAAGGCGCAAACTGAGGGAAATAAACCGAAAGCTTCGCCAGAAGACCGCTGATGCCACCCTGTCGCAGACGGTCGCCAGGAAACGGCGGCTAGTCCAGTGATCACAAGCCCTTAGAAGTTTATCCACAGAACGCGCGCGCCGTCATCGGAACGTTGCATGAAGAACCTAGTTCTCTCTGTGACCGCGCCCTTCCCTTCCCCCTTCCCCTCCGGCGCGGATGAGCCCTTAGTCTCGGGCACCTGATTGTACTGCGTTAGTAATGCGTACAGGTGCCCACCCTTTCAGAGAGGTTCAGGGAAGACGTTGCCAGTT
>Ga0111539_10014013_pt1 | contig 10018 bp, 11 predicted proteins | sample RhiMethybrSRZTD1_FD_79667 | JGI IMG/M metagenome (GOLD analysis project Ga0111539, IMG submission 79667) | Populus rhizosphere microbial communities from Tennessee, USA - Rhizosphere MetaG P. TD hybrid SRZTD1 (version 2) (version 2) | ecosystem: Host-associated > Plants > Roots > Rhizosphere >... | reverse complement strand
TCCGTGGCACCGAAAAGCCAGGAACCGTTTCAACGGTTTCTATCCCACCTCGGTTGTGCTCAAAGGGGTTCCTGCTCGCAAGCGGGGTAAACCGTTAAAACAGTCAGCTACTATCTCTTATGCGAGCCGAGACCGGGCTGAAGCCCGGTCTGAATAAGACGGAGCCAAACTCGAAAGACAAAGTCATTCCCGCTTCACTTGCTTACCGCCGCGACAAACTTGACCGACCGCGTGTACTTTCCGTCGCTTAGCTCGCTCTTCTCTTCATCGCTGCCTTTGACGACGTCGTTCTCGACGACATAATCCTTCAGCGTCGGTCCTTTACTCTCCTGATACTGTCCCGGATGATATCTGACCCAGTAACCGTCTTTCATGATGGCGTATTCAAGGCCGCGAATCTTGCCGTCGAGCAGCATCGTTTGATCTTTGATTTCTTCGGCCAGAGCTGCGGCCGGAATTTCCTGGTCCGTTAGCAGAATGACCATGCTCTCGCTGCCAAACCGTTGCGCACGGCCGGCGTAAGCGTATTTCAAGGTGATGGTTTCGCCTTTGATGGTAAAGCTGCCGCTGGCTTCGCCCACTTTGAGCGCGCCAGCCTCAGCCGGTGGCTTTGCCGGTTCGGTGGCAGGTTTTGGCGTTTCAGTGCCGCGCGAAGTTGTGGCCGGAGCGGTGTTAGCGTTGGGTTGCGTCGACTGCTTAGTCGAACACGACCAGATCGTAAATAAGCTGAGCACCAGTAATAAGCGAATCATATTGGTCGGGTGAAACATTGTTCCTCCAGAATGTGATTAAGATTTATTTTCGGTTTTACCTTCATACAGCGCGATAAAATCAGGATCGCGCCGCCTAAGCGTTTCATGATCTATGCGCCCGCTGCGCGTCATCAACACGTAAGCCAATTCAATTGGCGCCAGTTGCATGTAGTCTTTCGCGTTTTCAAACCATAACATGCTTTCCTCTGCGGCGGCCTGGTACGCTTCGATGACCGGTTTTCGTTCCGCCTCGAATCGGCGCAACGCATCGGTCACCTCGGCTCCGGGTTTGAAGTATTGCGCCAGCGCGATGGCGTCCTCCATGGCTAACTTGGTGCCCGAGCCAATCGAAAAGTGTGCAGTATGCAGCGCGTCGCCAAGCAATACGACGTTGTCAAAATACCAATTTGCGTTCCTCACGAGAAGGAAGTTTATCCATTTCGAATTGTTCGAGAGCAGTTGATGCCCGGCCAGATCCCCGGCGAATACGTTTTCCAGAAAGGCGCGTGTTTGCTCGTCCGCCATGCCGTCGAAGCCCGCATTGGTCCAGGTCTGGGGATCACATTCGATGATGAAGGTGCTGGTCGTTGTATCGAATTTGTAAGAGTGCGCGGCAAACACCCCCTCCCGCGTTTCGCGAAATGTCAGCGTCAGGCCGTGAAACAATTGCCTGGTGCCGTACCAGATGTATTTATTTGGCCGCGTGCTGAGATCAGGTTTGAATTCATTGGCAAAGACCTGACGGACGGTGCTGTTTACGCCGTCCGCGCCCACGAATAGATCGCAATCGCTTACAAAAGATGCGAGGTCGCGAATCTCAGTATGGAACTTGATCTTAATTCCCAGGTCTTCGCACCGTCTTTGCAGAATCTTCAGCAAGCGGAGACGAGCAATACCGGAAAAGCTGTTTCCGTGAATCGAGATCTTTTCGTCACGATGAGCGACGTCGACATTATCCCAGGCTGCGAAATCGCCCGTGACTTCAGCGTGCGAAGCGGGGTCAGCTGCGCGCAGATTGTTGAGCGTTCTGCCTGAGAAGACTACGCCCCAGCCAAACGTGTCGTCCGGCCCGTTGCGTTCATAGATGGTGATTTGATGTCCGGCATCGGCCGCTTTCATGAGGATGGCGAAGTACATACCGGCCGGCCCCCCGCCGATGATCGTGATTTTCATCGCAACTCATCCAGCGCCGCAGCCAAACGCTTCACGCCTTCAGCAAAAAACTTTGGCTCGGCGCACATTCCGATCCGCAGGTGCTGCGGTGATTCGAAGAAGCGGCCGGGAACAAACGCCGTGTCGTACTTTTCATTGAGGGCGGTCCAAAGATCGTCGACACGGCCCTTCAACAACAGCGGAAACGAGGTGGTGCCGTAATCCGTTCGTACGGCTTTCAACTCTTCGCGCGAATCGAGAAAGTCCTTCAGCACGGATCGGTTCGTTTCGAGAATGGTCCTGGCGCGGTCAATGAATTTCGGAAGTTTCTTTACGGCCAGCAGGCTCAGTGTTTCCGCCGGATGCGGTCCCACGGCGCCAAAAACATCGTGAAGCAGCCGCATACGTTGGGCCAGGTCCGGCTCGCAGAGTATCCACCCGCACCTTAAGCCGCTTAAGCCGTAACCCTTCGTCAAGCTACTGGTCGAAATGAACTGTGGACCGAGATGCACGCACGAACGCGGCGCGGCCTCAAACATGGCTTCGAGATAGACCTCGTCGACCAGCACCCGCGCACCGGCTTCGCGGGCCAGCTCACCAATGCGGCGCAGAGTGTCTTCATCAATCAAAGTACTGCTCGGATTATGCAGGTTGGTCAGTACGATCAGACGTGTTCGTGACGAGATTTGTTTCGCGAGCTCATCAACATCCACCCGAAAATCGTTCGCAAACGAACGCGGAAAGCGCTTGATCTCGGCGCCGAAATATTCGGCCAGCGCCAGCAGTGGTTCATAGGTTGGCTCTTCAATCAGGACTTCGTCGCCATGTTCGATCGCGGCGGCCACCGCCAGGTGGTTCGCCATTGAAGTGCCGCCTGAGATGGTCACGACCGAATCCGGATCGACCTGGCAGTGCGCCGCCAGAGCTTCGACGAGCGGTCGATAGCCATAAGAATTGTCACCGTTCAAATCAACGTCGTCGATCTTTGCGTCCATCTCGGCGAACGGTAAGTTGAGAATGCCACTCAAGGCCAGATCATAAGTAACCTTAGGGCGCGTCTTAGCCCACTGCATGTAAGTCGATTGAGTCTTCATTGTTTTTGAAATACGGGCGTTAGAGTACCGACTTTAGTCGGGCTTTTACAGTGATTAAGAAGGCTCCTTGCGTTAACGAAAGACCCGATTAAAGTCGGTAGTCTAACACCGTCAATCGACGTCCCACGTCTTACCATAATCGAGAATAGGGAACTCACGCCAAATCTGTGATGCGCGTTCTTTTCCGACTCGTTCAATGAAATCGCGTGCGCTCGACCAGGGCCAATCTTGCCATTTCTCAACATAGCCGTGATGCACTGGATTGTGGTGAATGTAGTTAACAGTCGCCCAAAAATGCCGGTGTGACTTGATTCCTCGATCCAGACAATTGTGCCAGACTTGTCGGCCGCGAGAGTCATCTTCGCCATTCCATTTGAATGAGGTTCGGCCATGAAGCTTTCCCAGTTCGGCACGTAGCTCCTTGAGCCGATCGGTTTGCAGCAATATGTGATAGTGATTTGGGAGTATGCACCAGGCGTAGATATTAGTTGTCAGCTGATCACAAATTTCTAGCAGGGCGCTTTCAAATTCCGTCATTCTTTCAGGCGTCACCCCGATGATGGGGCGGTGTTCATAAACTGCGCCCGAGATCATGAATTGAAGGATTCCCTGAAATTCCCAATGCGGCGGTGAATGCCAGGGACGTTCCCGCAAGCGTCGATATTCAACCGCCTCGTGCTTTTGCGCTGGAGTCATCTTGCGATAATCGTACATCGACGACACTCAAGTTACAGGTGTTAGTACCGACTTTAGTCGGGCCTTTACACGTAAGTAAAAGAAGGTTCTTCGCGATAACGAAAGGCCCGACTAAAGTCGGTACTCTAACACCGGGTCATCCTCGCGCGCGTTTCGCTCGACGTGCCCAGACAAAATATGCCGGTATGCCGAGCAACATAATGCCAAAACTAATCGAGCTGTTTAGCGGAAACTTGTAAATCAAACTGAAAGTTATCACACCACACGCGCCAATAAAGAAGAGGGTCGTGAAAGGATGGCCGGGAACGCGAAAGACACCCTTTTCCGGGTTTTGGTTTTTCTTCCGGAACGCAAAAACGCAGGCTGCCGACAACGCGAAGAAGATGACATCGACCGAGACCACATAATTGAGAATCTGTTCAAATTTGCTGGCGACGAGAGCGATCACAATTGCGAGGACGCCTTGGAGCGCAATCGCCAGCGCCGGGACGCGTGCCTGGTTGAGCCATGCCAGTTGTTTGAAGAAAAGCCGATCTTCGGACATCGCGAAATAGACGCGGGGCGCCGTCAACATACTCTGACTCAGGAATCCGATCGTTGAGATCGCAATACCGGCCGCCAGAAACCTGGCGCCGCGATCACCCAACGCCAGTCGCATCACTGCCGATGCCGGGGTCTTTGTTTGGGCCAGACCGTCAGCCCCCAGCACATGCACGCACACATAATTAACCGACAGGTAGACGACGATTACGCCGAGGACACCGAGCATCAATCCGCGGGGCAGGTTTTTGCGCGGTTCGCGGACCTCGCCGGCCACGAAACAAGCGGTTTGCCAGCCACCATAAGCAAATTGGGCCGGAATCAGCGCCGCGCCAAACGCTACCAGAGACTGCCAGGTGGTGGCCGAGGCGCCGGCCATTTGCGATGTGCCGGATGACGATGGGCCGCTCACGGTCAGGCCAATAACAACCAGCGCCGCGATCGCGACGAGTTTCAGGACCATGAACACATTCTGGGTGACGCTGCCTGCCCGTACGCCGATGCAATTGATAATCGTCAGCAACGCCAGGGCAATTGAGCCCAGGATCGCCGCCCGAAACTCATTGGTGGCGACGCCAAACAGTTCCAGCAAATGGTTCGCAAAGATGAGCGACACCGCGGCCATTCCGCCGGTCTGAATTACAAACAAAAGGCTCCAGCCATAAACAAAGGCGACCAGCGGATGCATTGCATCACGGAGATAGACGTATTGACCGCCGGAGGTAGTTACCTGGGATGAAAGCTCTGCGTAGATGAAGGCGCCCGCCATCGCGATGAGGCCGCCGACGGCCCAGGCGCCCAGAATTAAGAATGGAGTGTGAACCTGCTGGGCAACGACATGAGGGGTGGTGAAGATACCCGCGCCGATGATCCCGCCCATCACGATCATCGTCGCGTCGAAAAGCCCGAGCCGGCGGGCGAGGTTGTGTTTGTCGGCATTTTCTTGGTTGTGTGTTTGATTGGGCATTCGCCGCAATAGGAACTAGCGCTGACCGTAGAGTTCAAGGATTGCAGCCCAACCGAACGGAAGAAAGTCAGGCGGTGACTCCAGATCGTGTGCATACTTGAGCATCATTTCCAGGAAGTACCTCGCGTGCAGAAAAGCTTCCACGATTGGTCGAGTATGATCTGGCCACTCGCGGTTGTGTTCAGGCTGGAACTCTTTGCCAGTTCCCGCTGTAACGATCTGTTCGAACCAGTCACAGAGATGAAAGCCGGATGCTTCAGCAATACTTCGAAAAACCTCGACTGCGCTGAGCGTGCAGTCTTGCAGGCTATAAACTTTGAACGACTGATGGTAGAAACGATAGAAACCGTCCTCATATTCATAACCAAAAGTAACCTGAACTCGTTCGAGCTCAGGTAGCTTACCCTTGATTGTGTCGAGCAATGCAGCCTCTATTTCAAGTCGCCTCTGTAAAAACTCCTTTTGTTTCGCGTTCAGGTTCAGCAATACGTTCACTCTTTCAAGAGCTGAGTAGCGATGACCAGTCTTTGTATTTCAGAAGTGCCTTCATAGATACGCAAGGCGCGCGCGTCGCGGTACAGGCGTTCGACCACGGTGCCGCGTACCAGGCCTGTGCCGCCGTGAATCTGCACGGCCTGATCGATGATGCGGCCGGCGGCTTCGGTCGCGAAAAGTTTTGCCTCGCTCGCTGCTCGCGTCGAGGGCTCAACGCCCGTATCCTTCGCGTGCGCGGCGCGATAAACCAGCAGGCGCGCGGCATCGAGTTCCGTGGCCATATCGGCCAGTTTTGCCTGAATCAACTGATGCCCGGCCAGGGGCTTGCCGAATTGTTGGCGTGATTTGGCATGTAACAGACTCTCGTCGAGCGCGCGCCGGGCCATGCCGCAGGCGGCCGCGCCGACACTGGCGCGAAACATGTCGAGCGTTTGCAGGCTCAAACGCAAGCCATCCCCCTGGTTGCCAATCATGTCTTCGGCAGGCACCTTGCAGTTCCTGAATTCAAGTTCGCCAATCGGATGCGGGGCGATCATTTCAGTGCGCTCGGCGACACTGAATCCGGGCATGCGCGCCGACACGATGAAGGCCGAGATTTCCGCGCGTCCGTCTTCACGTGTGCCCGTGCGTGCAAAGACAGTGTAGAAGTCAGCAACGCCGGCGTTCGAGATGAAGCGTTTGTGGCCGTCGATGATGTACGCGTCGTCATCAAGTCTCGCAGTAGTCTTTAAGGCTGCTACGTCTGATCCGGCGTCCGGCTCAGTCAAAGCAAAGGCGGCGATGGCTTTGCCAATGGCGGCGCGGGCCAGCCAAAAATCGCGCACGTGTTCAGTCGCGGCCAGGCTGATCGCGTAAGTTCCCAGGCCCTGCATCACAAATGCCAGATCCGCGAGCGAAGACGAGTACGAGAGTATTTCGCGAATGATGCAGAACGCCCGCAGGTCGAACGGCTGACCGGGCTGGGCGACCGCGTACTTCAGCAAATCATTTTCCGCCAGTAGCAGGACGTAGCTGCGCAGCGCTTCATCGGCATTGCGCTCGTCGTCGCCGGCGTGAACTTCGATTTCGCGTTCTGAGAATTGGGCGAGGCGCTCCGCCAGGGTGCGATGCTCGGCAGAGAAGAATGGAGTTGTCTGAATGAATGTGTCCATAACTAATTTGCAGCGCCGGCAGAGCGAAGCGGCGACGGCGCTTTGTCGTTGTGCTTAGTGCTTAGTACTTTGTTCTTTGACTTCCTGCTGAGATGTTCTCGCAAATTTCAGGTTTCAAAGTACCAAGTACAAAGCACCAAGTACAAAGCACAGCTACTTAAACTTCGCCGGGCGTTTTTCCAGGAATGCTGCGTGTGCTTCCTTGAAATCCGGAGTCTGCATGCACAAAGCCTGGGCGACGGCTTCGGCTTCCAACGCCGATTCAAAGCTCATGTGCATTTCCCTATTTAACATCTCTTTTGTTTTGGCCAGACCCAACGCCGGGCCGTGGGCCAACTTTTCGGCACACTCGCTGGTGACGGTTTCCAATTGATCACGTGGCACCACGCGATTGTAAAGCCCGATTCTTTCAGCTTCCGCCGCGGAAATGAAATCGCCGGTCATCAATAACTCGGTGGCCTTCGACAAGCCGACGATGCGAGGCAAAAGGTAAGTGGCGCCCATGTCGGTCCCTGCTAACCCCACCTTCACAAACACGAACGCGATTTTCGCCTCTTCCGCGGCGATCCGGATGTCGGAGGCCAGTGCGATACAGGCTCCGGCGCCGGCGGTAGTACCGTTGATACTGGTAATAATCGGCTTGGGCAGCGCGCGCATGTTATGGATCAGTTCGCAGGTCAGCCGCGTGAATTCTAAAAGGCCCGCAGCGTCGCGGCCCTGCAATTCGCCGATGATGTCGCGTACGTCGCCGCCTGAGCAGAACGCCCGGCCGGCGCCCGTGATTACCACCACGCGCACTTCCTTTTCATCTCGCAACCTGGCAATTAGATCGGTCAGCTCACGATAGACTTCGGATGTGATGGCGTTCAGACGCTCGGGACGATTCAGCGTGATCGTGGCGATGCCGTCGTGTTGTTCGTAAAGAAAACTCTTTGGATTGTTCATACGTTAACTAACGGTCGGTACTGATGCAATTTGGAATAAATGTCCGACAAACTTCAGTTTGTCGCCAAGCTTCGCCAAGCTAAAGCTTGTCGGACATCAAACTGCGTCATCACCTAACGGTCGACTTTCTCCTCGATCAGCGTCACAGCCGCGGGTAGCGCGCCTGCCTTCAGCACCAGCGCGAGATCTTCGGCCGATTGCTTCGTAAAACGCCCGGTGATTTCTCCCCGATCGTAGATTTGCGACTTGATGTGGGCAATAGATTTTACTTCGTCATTTAGCACCACTCCGAGATATTCATTGATGTTCGTTGCGGTCCATGTTCCGAACTTAGCGGCGCCGTCCGCCTTCAGCGAGAAACTGATCTGATAATTGTCGCCCTGGCTCCGCACTGCGTCAGCAGTTCTGAGATCGCTTCCGCCGATGATTGCGGGCGACTCAACCGCGACCCACTTCTGCGCGCTGCGAATATTTCCTGTGGGATCATCGCGCTCGGTGAAGGGAAGCACTCGGCGGTTTCCGGGAATTGAACCGGCCGAATTCAGCGAAGCAACAGCCTCTGTTTTCGTCGCATATGTCTGCACTACAGACGGGCTCGGCGGACTGACGACATGCACGAGTTCGAGTTTACCCGCAGCCGTAATCAGTTGCTTCAGTCTCTCTGGATCATCCAGCGCGGGAAGGTTTATTAGAATGCGGTCGCTCGTCCCGATTTCCTGCGGCTTAACCTCGTAGTTGCGCACACCCGCGGCATCGAGCCGCCTTTCGATTATGGCGACTGTTTGTTGAACGGCATCTGTCTGAGCTGCCGCCTTAGGATCCACCTGCAAAACCAGGTGCCATACAAACGGCTTTCTGCCAAACATGTTCCAGGCTCCCAACCCCACGCCTCCTAAGAGCGGAACGCCCAGGGCGATGACGACAATCCAGACGATCAGATTGCGTCTGGGCTGGGACGGTGCGGCGACAGTCGGCGGAATGTGTCCAGTTATCCGCGGTGGAGGCTGTGCCGCCGTCATGGTCGGCTGATGTTCTTGATCGGCAGGTAAAACCAGAGTTGCCGGCGCCGGATTCTCGGAAGGTTTGTCGACGAGTGGGCTGCCGTCGTCGAGACAGAAACGCAGGTGCTCACCATCGTAAACCCGTGTGCAGGTCGGACAACGTTTCATCACAGGACTGCAATGCCCTCAATTTCGATCCTGGCGGCATCGTCCAGAAGGCTCTTCACTTCGACCAAAACCATGGCTGGAAAATGTTTCCCCATGTGGGCGCGATAGCGCTCGCCGATTTCCTTCATGCGCCGCTGATAGTCGTTCTTGTCGGTGACGTAGAGTATCAGTCGCGCGATCTGATCGGATCTGCCGCCCGCTGCGGCGACGACGGTAATCACATTCGCCAACGCGCGATCGAATTGGGCGACCAGATCGTCGCTGACAATCTGTTGTTCCTCGTTCCAGGCAATCTGGCCTGAGACAAAGAGCAAACGCCCGCCTTCTGTCAGTACGCCGTTCGAATAGCCGCGGGGCGCACCGAGTGACGCCGGATTGATAAAAGTGAAGCTCATCCTTGCTGAACTATCTCGAGTTGATTTCCGGCCGGATCGCGCACGTAAAACCGCGACGTGCCGGGAACCGGCCGCGGGTCGGAGATGACTTCGACGCCGGCATCGCGAAATTTCTTTTCCGTTTCAGCCAGGTCGGAAACCCGAAAACAAACGTGTCGCGAACTCAAGTCATTGGTCTCTGCTTCCACGGACAAGTGCAGCTGGTTGTCGCCGATTTGATACCAAGCGCCGTTTTGGCGCGCCGCCGCCGGCTTTGGCACCTGGTTCAGTCCGAGCACTGTGCCGTAGAAATCCTTCGCCGCCTGTTCCAATTCAGCCGGTACGGTTACGTTCACGTGATGAAGTTGAGTGACCATATGTTTTTCGTTTCAGAAGCCTTTTGGAGTGCGGCGACTCGTCGCCGCTTTTGCGTTAACAGAGAAGCAAATATTGAGCTTTGTAGCAAATCTTACGTGCGGCCAAAGCGGCGACGAGTCGCCGCACTCCAAATTATCGGCTCCAGCAATTACAGCATCCTACTAACGGTCCCGTCATCTGAATAGACCGAGAAACATTGTCTCTCCTTCGTGTCAGAAGCCCGACCGTCAGGGCGGGCACCGTACGCAACGAGGCCCTCCCTCCCTCACGGTCGGGCTTCTGACACTATGACTTCATCTTCTCTG
>Ga0111539_10014012_pt1 | contig 10019 bp, 7 predicted proteins | sample RhiMethybrSRZTD1_FD_79667 | JGI IMG/M metagenome (GOLD analysis project Ga0111539, IMG submission 79667) | Populus rhizosphere microbial communities from Tennessee, USA - Rhizosphere MetaG P. TD hybrid SRZTD1 (version 2) (version 2) | ecosystem: Host-associated > Plants > Roots > Rhizosphere >... | reverse complement strand
GGCCGCGGCCTAGCGGAGGCGGAGCGCCTCGGCCACCATCCGTCGCGCCATCACGAGCGGCTTGCGCCGGAGGCGGGACGGAGTGTCGCAGCGCATGTGGCGGCAGGGCTCGCCGCCCGCTCCCACGCCGAGCTTGGCGCCCGGCAGGCCGAGCAGCTCGAACTCGCGGTGGTCCGAGTTGCCGGTGTCCTCGTCGCGGACCCAGGTGACCTCGGTGCCCACGCGCCCGGCCGCGTCGGACAGCGCGCCCTCTACCGCGGAGCGCGGCGCGCCCACCGGCGAGCGCAGCCAGAACGGATAGTCGCGCCCGACCTCGTCGAGCGACAGCGCCCACCGGAGCCGCTTCCTGCCGTGGTGCGCGCGGGCGCGGCGCGCGAGCTGAAGTGCGCCGAGGTGGTCCGGCTTCCCCGTGTAGCCGCGCTCCTCGGCGCCGGTGGCCACGAGCCAGACGTCGCACCACGGCCTGATCCGCTTCATGCGGCCGGCGAGCTCCGCCACCACGCCGAGGCCGGAGGCGTTGTCGTTCGCGCCGGGGGCGGGCGGGAGCGAGTCCGAGTGCGCCATCACGATGCGCAGGCAGCTGCGCGGCGTGTCGTACACGCCGATCACGTTGCGCGAGCGGCCCTTGCCCGGCACGCGGAACTCCTGGACACCCACGCGCAGTCCGCCGTCGCGAAACGCGCGTCCGATCAGGCGCTGCGCCCTCGCCTCGCCACGGCTCGCCGCCGGGCGCGGCCCCCAGCTCGAAATGCGCGTGGCGATGCCGTGGGCGTCCGCCGGGACCGGCGCCCCGGCCGCGGCGATCGCCAGAAGGGTCGCGATCAACTAAGGAGGGCCTTCAGCTGGTCGGGCTCCGTCACCGGCGCCCTGCACGCGAACTGCTCGCACACGTACGCGGTGGCCCGGCCGTCCACGGCGTCGCGGCCCTCGAGCAGCGGCACTCCGTCCGGCTCGCCGCCGGCGAGCACGAGGTGGGGGCGGAACTCGTCGCGCACCACGCGCTCGAGCGGCCCAATCTCCGCGCCCACGAGCGCCACCTCCCTCACCTGCGCGAGCCGGAAGTCGAGCGCCTGGAGCAGGTGCCCGAACGCCTGCGCGTGCTTGGGCGCGATCTCGGCGAGGAGCCGGAGAACCGACTCCGCCCGGTCCGCGTAGGCGTGCTCGCCGGTGAGCGCGGCGAGCCGCAGCAGGCCGTAGGCGGCGCTCGAGTTGCCCGCTGGGATCGGGTGGTCCTCCAGGTCCTTGCGGCGGGCCACCAGCTGCTCGTGGTCCGACGAGGTCTCGAAGAAGCCGCCGTTGTCATCGTCGGCGAACCGCTCGATCATCGTGTCGGCGAGCGCACGCGCCTCGCCGAACCAGCGCGGCTCGAACGTGGCCTCGTATAGGGAGATGAGCGCCTCGAGCAGAAAGGCGTGGTCCTCGAGGTAGGCGTTCAGCTTGGCCTGGCCGTCCTTCCAGGTGCGCAGGAGGCGGCCGCCGGGGTCGCGCAGGTCGCGCAGGATGCACTCAGCGGTTCCGCGGGCGGCGTCCAGGTAGTCGTCGCGTTCGAGCACCGCGCCGGCGTCCGCGAGGGCGGCGATCATCAGCGCGTTCCAGGACGTGAGCCGCTTGTCGTCCAGCCCTGGCCACACGCGCCTGGCGCGCACCTCGTAGAGCCGCTTCCGCCAGGCGTCGCGCCGCTCCGGCTCGCCCGGCCCGCGCACCGGGATGTTCCTGCCCTCGAAGTTGCCGCGGTCGGTGGCGCCGAACCAGGCGATCGCCTCTTCCACGTCGGGCTCGCCGGCGAGCGCCTCGCGCAGCTCCTCGACCGTCCAGACGTAGAACTTCCCCTCCTCGCCCTCGGAGTCCGCGTCGAGCGCGGAGTAGAAGCCGCCCTCGGGGCCGCGCATCTCGCGGAGCGCCCAGTCGAGCGTCTCCTCGGTCACGGTGCGGAACAGCGGGTCGCCGGTGACCTGCCAGCCGTGCAGGTACGCGCGCGCGAGCAGCGCGTTGTCGTAGAGCATCTTCTCGAAGTGGGGGACGAGCCAGTATGGGTCCACCGAGTAGCGCGCGAAGCCGCCGCCGACCTGGTCGTACATCCCCCCGGACGCCATGGCGCGCAGGGTGTGTGCGGACATCTCGGTCTCCCCGCGGCGCAGCAGGAACTCGAGCGCCGACGCGGGCGGGAACTTCGGCGCGCGGCCGAAGCCGCCGTTTGCGGGGTCGTAGTTCGTGCGGAGCGTCTCCACGGCGGCGTCGAGCGCGGCCTGGTCGAGGTCGTCCTCGGACGGGCGCAGCAGCGCGCCGCCCTGCAGCCGCTCCGCGATCCGGGCGCCGCCCGCCTCGATCTCCTCGCGGCGCTCCTCCCACGCCTTCGCCACCGCCTCGAGCACGGAGCGCCAGCTCGGCATCCCCATCCGCGAGTCCGGGGGGAAGTACGTGCCGGCGAAGAACGGCACCTGCTCCGGTGTGAGGAAGACGTTCAGCGGCCAGCCGCCCTGCCCGGTCATGGCCTGGCAGGCCTCCATGTAGATCGAGTCGAGGTCCGGCCGCTCCTCGCGGTCGAGCTTGATCGGGACGAACAGCTCGTTCATGACCGCGGCGATCTCGGGATCCTCGAAGGACTCCCGCTCCATCACATGGCACCAGTGGCACGCCGAGTAGCCGATCGACAGGAGGATCGGCCGCCCCTCTTCACGCGCGCGCGCGAGCGCCGCCTCACCCCACGGGTACCAGTCCACGGGGTTGTCCTTGTGCTGAAGGAGGTACGGAGAGGTCTCGTCCGCCAGCCGGTTGGCCATGCTCTCAGGCTACCCGTGCGCCGCTTTACACAATCGGCATGATCATTTACACAGATTCTGTGTAAACTTTCCAACCGTGGCGCGCAAACCGGACAACCTTCGGAGCCCCAGCGGAAGACTGTTCCCGACGGATTCTCCGGTTCCCGCCGGACAGCTGATCGGCCGCCGCGACGACATCGCCGAGATCGCCACCCGGCTCGAGGCCGGCACGCATCTCGTGGTGGCCGGGCCGCGGCGCACCGGCAAGACGAGCGTGTGCGAGGCGGCGCTCAGCCGGGTCGCGCGGCGGGGCGCCTACACGGCCAGGCTCGACCTGTTCCGGCTCTCCGACGCGGGTGAGCTCGCCGAGGCGATAGCCGCGGCGGTGATCGCGAACAGGTCCGCGACGCACCGTGCGTTGCGGCGCGCCCGGAGCGCCGGCCGCGCGGCACTGTCGGCCGCTCAGGCGCGGGCGGTGCTGAAGATGGTCGGGGAGCTGGGGGAGGGTGTCGAGCTCGCGCTCACGCCCGGGCTCGCCGCGCAGGACCCCGAGCGCGCCCTCGACCTCGCTCTCGAGCTGCCCGAGCGTGTGGCGGTGGCCGACGGGAAGCAGCTCATCCTCTTCTTCGACGAGTTTCAGGAGCTCGCGTCCGCCCGCAAGCCGTACGGAGACCCAGAGGCGGTGACGAACCGCATGCGCGCCGTGTTCCAGCGCAGCACGTCGGTGTCGTATCTCTTCGCCGGCAGCATCGAGCACGTGATGCGCGACCTGTTCGCCCCGAGCCGGCGGGCGTTCAGCGGCTTCGGGAGCTTCTACTCGCTCCGGCCAATCGAGGCTCATGAGTGGCGCGCCGGGCTGGCGGCGCGGTTCGCCGAGGACGATTGCACGGTCGCGGACGCGGCGCTGGCGCGCATCGTCGAGCTGGGCGGCGGGCACCCGCGCGCGACCATGCGGATCGCCCAGCAGACGCACCTGGTCTCGCTCGAGCTCGGCACCCGCGAGATCGGCCTCGATCTCGTGCAGCTCGGCTTCGAGCGGGCGCTCGAGGGCGACCGCCCGACGATGGAGCAGGTGGTGGAGCGGATCCGGCTGCTCCACAAGCATGCATTCCTGATCGCGCGCACCGTGGCGGCGGGGAACCCGATGCCGCGCCGGGTTCAGCCGGGCGCGCGCGACCGCGCCCTGAAGCTGCTCCGCGACGCCGGCATCCTCGAGCACGAGGCCCACGGCCGCTGGCGGGTCATCGACCCGCTGCTGCGCCACTACCTCGCGTCGCTCGACCCGCTCGGCTGACGGCGCAGCTCGGCGCGCTTGATCTTTCCGCTCGGCGTCTTCGGCAGCTCGGACGCGAAGTCCACGATGCGCGGGTACTTGTAGGGCGCCGTCTCCGCCTTCACGTGCTCCTGGAGCTCGGTCGCCAGGGCAGGGCTGGGGGAGTGGCCGTCGCGCAGGACCACGACGGCGCGGACCACCTGGCCGCGCACGTCGTCCGGCGCGGCCACGGCCGCGGCCTCTGCCACGGCGGGATGGGACACGAGCGCCGACTCCACCTCGAACGGTCCGATCCGGTATCCGGCGGAGATGATCACGTCGTCGGTGCGGCCCTCGAACCACAGGTAGCCCTCCTCGTCCTCGCTCACGCGGTCGCCGGTGCGCCAGGGGCGGTCGCGCGGGCCGTCGATGAAGAAGGTGGGCACGGTGGCGGGGTCCACCACCAGCTCCCCCTCGTCGATCCATGCGTGGAAGCCGGGGAGCGGCCTGCCCATCGACCCCGGCCTGACCGGCGGGCCGATCGGCATCCCGGTGACGTGGCCGGTCTCCGTCTGGCCGTACCCGTCGTGGACCGACACGCCCGCGTCCTCCTGGAACGCCCGCACGACCTCCGGGTTGAGCGGCTCACCCGCGGCGCAGGCGTGCCGCAGGCCGGTGGGCGGGCGGAGCGTGCAGCGCTTCGCGATCGCGCGGTACTCGGTGGGGGACATGCAGAGCACGCTCACGCGCTCCCGCTCGAGCAGCTCCATGCGCTCCTCGGGGTCGAAGCGCGCGTCGTGCAAGAGCGCGGCGGCGCCCCGGATCCACGCGGCCACGAACGCGTTCCGCGCCGACAGCGACCAGCCGCTCGCGGCGGTGCACCAGCACAGGTCGCCCGGCCCCGCCCCGTACCAGTGCTCGGCCTGCACGCTCTGACCGCGCAGGTAGCCGTGCCCGTGGCGGATCGGCTTCGGCTCGCCCGCCGTGCCGGAGGTGAACACGATCAGCGCGGGGTGGTCGTCCGCGAAGTCGCGGGCCGCCACCGGCTCGTGGTCGAACACCGCCTCGTCGGGCACGGCCAGCACCGGGCCGTCGAAGCCGCTCGCGGCCACCAGGTCGAGGTCGCGCGCGTCCGCCACCACCGCGGCGGGCTCGACCGCCTCCATGCGTGCGCGCAGGTCGGCCGGCCGCAGCTGCTCCGAGCACGGCTGGGCCACGGCGCCGATCCGCCAGCAGGCCAGCATCGCGTACGCCCACTCGGGCCGGTTGCCGGCCACGGTCACCACCACGTCGCCGGCGCGCACCCCGCGGGCCGCGAGCGCGCCGGCCATCCGGGCCGAGCGGTCGGCCACCTCGCCGAAGGTGATCTCGCGCCGCTCGCCGTCGCGCCCGATCGCGACGAGGGCGAGCCGCGACGGCTCGGCCGCGTCGACCACCTCGCGCGCGAAGCTCATTCAGGCACGGACCAGCGATCGCCGCGGCTCAGCCGCTCGAGCCCGAGCCAGGCGAAGTCCATCGCGATCGCGACGAGCTCGGCGCGCGGGGTGTCGGGATGGTCCGTCCACCAGTTCGCCATCGACTGAGCCCCGCCCACGAGCATCTCGGCCAGGAGGCGGAGCGACTGATCCGCCTGTCCGCGCGTGAGGTCGCGCGCGCCCGGGTCCTGTGAGATCAGCACCGTCACCTCGGCGGTGACCTGGCCGACCATCCGGTCGAGCACCGCCGCCGACTCGGGGTCGCTCGGGTCCCGGAACAGGATCCGCCATGCAGCGCGGCGCTCCTCGACGAAGGCGAAGAAGGCCTCGAGGCCGGTGGCGAGCCGCTCGGCGGTGGCCTCGACCTCGACCCCCGACAGCGCACCCGCAACGCGCTGGGTCAGATCGCGCGCGTTCCGGGCGATCAGCTCCCCGTACAGCTCCTGCTTCGAGGAGAAGTGCTCGTAGATGAGCGCCTTCGACACCCCCGCCTCACCGGCGATCTCGTCGATCGAGGCCTCGTGGTAGCCGCGCTCGGAGAAAACGGCGAGCGCGGCGTCCAGGATTCCGGTCCTGCGCTCCTCTGCTGTGAGTCGGCGTTTGGCGGGTGCGGCCATGGGCTAAGAACACTCTGTGACTGACGTCACAGTCAACTGACTGACCGTTCAGTTAGGTTTTCCCTCGTTCTGGGAAGACCAGTCTTTATGCGGGTTTCGAGGCAACGAGGAGATAAGCACATGCGGGGCGGAATTATCGGTGCTGCAACCGGCGTGATCGGCATGCTCGCCGCGGCCGGGCCGGCGTTTGCACAGTCCAACGGGACCCAGCCGGCCGGCGGGGCCGCGATCGGAGAGGCGATCGGCGCCACGGCCGGCGCGCTCGTCGCGACCGCGCTCATCGTGCTCCTGATCGCGCGCCATCGCGGCGGACGCACGGACGTGCTGAACCGATTCGGCGACTGGGCCGAGCGCCAGACCGGCCTGCCGGCCTGGGCGTCGGTGCCGTCGATGCTGCTGAGCGTGTCGCTGCTCGTCGCCGTCCTCGGCATGTACTGGGACATCTCGCTCCACATCGACAACGGGCGCGATCCGGGCCCGCTGGCGAACCCGGCCCACTACCTGATCCTGGTCGGCCTCTACGGCGTGCTCGTGGCGGGCGTGTTCTCGATGGTCATGTCGGGGACCGAGCGCCCCACCAAGACCGCGATCCACATCGGTGGCGAGTGGTGGATCCCCGTCGGCGGGCTGATGATGACCGCGTGCGGCGCCTTCGCCCTGGCCGGCTTCCCGCTCGACGACATGTGGCACCGCCTGTTCGGCCAGGACGTGACGCTCTGGGGCCCCACGCACCTGATGCTGATCGGCGGCGCGTCGCTCGCGACGCTCGGCGGCATGGTGCTGATGGGCGAGGCAATCACGGCGATCGGGCGCGACCCCGAGCGCGAGGCCACGCCGTGGGTCTACCACGTGCGGCGCGCGCTGCTCGTGGGCAGCTTCCTCGTCGCGCTATCCACCTTCCAAGCCGAGTTCGACTTCGGCGTTCCCCAGTTCCGCGAGGTCTACCAGCCGATCCTGATCATGCTGGCAGCGGGCGTGGGCCTCGTCACCTGCCGGCTCTTCGCCGGCCGCGGCGGAGCTCTCATGGCCGTGGGCGGCTACATCATCATCCGCGGCTTCCTCACGATCATGGTCGGAGTCGTGTGGGGCGAGGTCACCCCGCACTTCCCGCTCTACATCGTCGAGGCGCTCGTCGTCGAGGCGGCGTTCTTCCGCGCGGGCGGCCGCAGCCCGGTCGTGAACGGCGCGATCGCCGGCGCGCTGATCGGGACCATCGGCCTCGCGGCGGAGTGGGGGTGGACCCACGTCTGGATGCCGATCCCGTGGAACAGCTCGCTGCTGCCCGAGGCCGCGATCGCCGGGATCATCACCGCGGTGGCCGCCGGCGCGCTCGGCGGGTTCATCGGCGGCGCGCTCGTCGGCAAGAGCGGCGCGCTGATCAGCCGCGAGGACGGCGCCCGGCTCGGGTCGGGCGACCGCCGCGCCGCTCTCGCGGGCGGGATCGTGCTCATGGCCGTGATCGCCTGGGCGCTGCCTCTGTCCACGACCGGTCCGAAGAGCGCGCAGGTGGCGCTGAACGACCTGCAGGGCGGGAGCCACCGCACGGTCGCGGGGACGTTCAAGCTCGACCCGCCCGACTCCGCGGAGAACCCGGAGTTCATGAACGTCACGGCGTGGCAGGGCGGTGACAAGCGCGTCCTCGACCCGCTCGAGAAGGTCGGGACGGGCGTCTACAAGACCACCAAGCCGATCCCGGTCTACGGCGGCTGGAAGGCGACCCTGCGCATCCAGCAGGGCGACGCCCTGATCTCGATGCCGATCTTCATGCCGAAGGACGTGGCGATCCCCGCCAAGGAGGTCCCGGCGAAGCCGACCTTCACGCGCGCCTTCCTCAAGGACAAGAAGGTGCTGCAGCGCGAGCAGAAGCAGGGCGTGCCCGGCTTCCTCACGCTGGCGGCGTATCTCACGGTGCTCGCGATTGCGCTCTCGCTGATCGCCCTGATCGCGTGGGCGCTGCTCCGGGTGGACCGCGGCGAGGCTCGTTCGCCCCGGGTCGGCAGGACTGGGCGCCGCCAGGCCGAACTCGTGTGATACCGCATTAAAGAACCGGCCACGGTCGCCGAAACATCTGATAGCTTCACCGCCACGCCGAGTCCGCCACAAGCGGAACGGGGGAACCAAGGTGGCCATGCCAACGGCCACTGGGGCGAACTTCCTCTTTGAGGAGGCGCGCAAGCTCTTTCAGCGCGAGCCCGTCAGCTAACCCCGTAGGCGTTCGAAAGAGAATGCCTTCCACCTTCGTAAACAGGTTGCTTTTCGCCGCGCTGGCGCTCGCATGCGTGCTCGTCGCCGTGCCGAGCGCGATGGCGCAGACCTCCTCCACCGCGACGAGCGGAGGCGGTGCGGCCTTCCAGCCGCCCCCGCCGCCGCCCGAGAAGGCGAAGCTCGTGAACGGGCGCCTGCTCGCGCCCGCCTCGGCGCCGACTCGCATCAAGCGCGTGATCGCCGCGGCGAACCAGATCGTCGAGAAGCCGTACATCTACGGCGGGGGCCACCGGCCCTACCGCCGTGGCCAGCTCGACCGCGGCTACGACTGCTCCGGCAGCGTCTCGCACGCGCTCCACGGCGGCGGCTTCCTCCGCTCACCGCTCCCGAGCGGCGCGCTGATGAGCTGGGGCTCGCGCGGCCCGGGCTCCTGGCTGACCGTGTACGCGCACGGCGGCCACGCCTACCTGGTCGTGGCCGGATTCCGCTTCGACACATCGATGCACGACTCGGACGCGCCGGGTCCCGCGACCGGCCCGCGCTGGAGCAAGACGCTCCGCCGCTCGTCCGCCTTCGTGGCGCGCCACCCGAGCGGATACTGAGCCGCCGTAGGTAATCTGCGGCGCCTATGGCCGTCGCTACCGCCTACACAGACAAGACCGACGAGCAGAAGGCCATCACCGAGATGGTGAGGCAGTTCGTCGACAATGAGGTCCTCCCGATCGCCGAGGAGCACGACCACGAGGACTCGTTCCCGGACGCGGTGGTCGAGCAGATGAAGGAGCTCGGGCTGTTCGGGGTCACGATCCCCGAGGAGTACGGCGGGATGGGCCTCGACCTGACGACCTACGCGATGATCGTCGAGGAGCTCTCGCGCGGCTGGATCTCGGTCTCGGGCATCGTGAACACCCATTTCATCGGCTCCTACCTGCTGATGAAGTTCGGGACCGACGAGCAGAAGCAGGAGCTGCTGCCGAAGATGGCCACCGGGGAGATCCGGGCGGCCTTCTCGCTGTCGGAGCCCGAGGTGGGCTCGGACGTACAGGGCATCAAGTCCGTCGCGAAGAAGACCGACGACGGCGACTGGGAGCTGAACGGCCAGAAGATGTGGGTCACGAACGGCCTGCGCTCCGGCGTCGTGTTCGTGCTCATGAAGACCGACCCGAAGGCCGACCCGCCACATCGCGGCATGACCTGCTTCATCACGGAGAAGGAGCCGGGCGCCGCGGAGAACGCCGGCCTCACGATCCCGCCTCAGATCAAGAAGATGGGCTACAAGGGCGTTGAGTCCACCGAGCTCGTCTACGACGGCTACCGCTGCCCTTCCGACCGGATCCTGGGCGGCGAGGAGGGCGGGCTCGGCAAGGGCTTCGGGCAGATGATGGACGCGCTAGAGGTGGGCCGCGTGAACGTGGCCGCGCGCGGCGTGGGCATCGCCCAGCGCGCGCTCGAGCTGGCGCTGCGCTACTCGCAGGAGCGGAAGGCGTTCGGAAAGCCGATCGCGCGGCACCAGGCGATCCAGTTCAAGCTCGCCGACATGGCCACCAAGATCGAGGCCGCCCGGCTCCTGACGCTGAAGGCGGCGCGCATGAAGGACGCGGGGCAGCGCTCGGACCTCGAGGCCGGCATGGCGAAGCTGTTCGCCTCCGAGACCGGCAAGGAGGTCGTGGAGGAGGCCTTCCGCATCCACGGCGGCTACGGCTACTCGAAG
>Ga0111539_10014011_pt1 | contig 10019 bp, 9 predicted proteins | sample RhiMethybrSRZTD1_FD_79667 | JGI IMG/M metagenome (GOLD analysis project Ga0111539, IMG submission 79667) | Populus rhizosphere microbial communities from Tennessee, USA - Rhizosphere MetaG P. TD hybrid SRZTD1 (version 2) (version 2) | ecosystem: Host-associated > Plants > Roots > Rhizosphere >... | reverse complement strand
TTGTTATCACGACGATGACGCTTGTAATCCTGGTGATGGCGGCGTTGTCACAGCGGAGCTCACTGGCGGCGCCTGCGCCCGCAGGCGATGGGGCGGAAACCTTTAAGGCAAAGTGCGCAGCCTGCCACGGCCCGGACGGCGCCGGCGCCACAGCCGCCGGGAAGGCGATGAAGGTTCGCGATCTCGGCTCTGCCGACGTTCAAGCCCAGACCGATGATCAGCTCTTCGACATTATTGCCAAGGGCAAGGGCAAGATGCCCGGATACGAAAAACCTCTTGGCGCTGACAAGTGCAAGGAACTCGTCGCCTATATTCGGACACTGAAAAAATGACGCCGGGCGTGGGCAACTAAGTTGATCGCTGACATTTTCTGCCCGATTTGATGAGTTCGCTTTCGCGGCCCGTCGTTCAGCAGACGTGCAAGGTTAACGATTAACGCAATCTCAGGTTGTTGTCGGGCAATCGCTGTTGTCCAGCAGCAGTGTTGTGTACTTACGAAGGGGCATCCGGTGAATTGATAGAAGTCACGATTTAGATTTCTTTTTCGTGCTGTAGACGTCGCTCGCGAATGGACGATAGACCGCAGGTCTACTGGAAATCCTTATGAACAGCGAATCACGCCACGAAGAACATATGCACGACGGAGATTGCGCGAACTGCCCGAATCGCATGTCGGCATCAGATTCCGAGCCGCCCACCCGACGACGATTCCTCAATTACTTGCTTGGCACGGGCTTCGTCGGGACGGCATTTGCGGTCCTCTACCCGATTCTCAAATTCATCACACCGCCGCATTTAATCGAGGCCGCTCAAAACTCAGTGACTGCTGGAAAGGTAAGCGACCTGGCATTGAATTCGGGAAAGATATTCAAATTCGGCAATAAGCCGGGACTCCTTATTCGCACCGCGTCGGGCGACTTCAAAGCCTTTTCCGCGATATGCACTCACCTCGACTGCATTGTTCAATACCAACCTGAAAACAAACAGATTTGGTGCGCCTGTCATAACGGGCAATACAACATGAGCGGCGCGAATGTCGGCGGACCTCCGCCTCGCCCGCTAGAAGAGTTCGTCGTGAATACACGAGGCGACGACATCGTCGTCTCAAAGGCGTAAACGATGAAAGTGGAACCTGTCACCCTGTGGCTCGATGATCGTCTGGGAATTGGCTCGATCGCCCAACTTGCGCGCAAGAAGGAGATTCCGATTCATCGGCACTCTATTTGGTACTACTTTGGCGGAATGACTCTGTTTCTCTTTGGTGTGCAGGTGGTCACCGGCATTCTTTTGCTGTTGTACTATCGCCCCAGCGCCGAAACTGCTTTCGAGAGCGTCCAGTTCATCGTCACCGAAGTGCAGTTCGGATGGCTGATCAGGTCGGTGCATAGCTGGTCCGCCAATCTGTTGATCGCGACTCTGTTCATTCATATGTTCAGCGTTTATTTCATGAGGGCATATCGCCGGCCGCGCGAGGTTACCTGGTTGAGCGGTGTTTTTCTTCTGTTGCTCGCCGTCGGTTTTGGCTTTAGCGGATATCTTCTTCCGTGGAACAAGCTGGCGTTCTTTGCTACGAAAGTCGGGACGGAGATCGCCGGAGTCATCCCCTTGATCGGCAAGCCGATGCTCAGATTTCTGCGGGGCGGCGAAGATGTCACCGGCGCTACCCTCACCCGATTCTTTGGTTTTCACGTAGCGGTGTTGCCGGCTATTTCGACGGTTATACTCGCGGTCCATCTGATACTCGTGCAATTACACGGTATGAGTGTCCCTCCTGGGCTTGAAGGCAAGAATCTGAGGAAGATGAAGTTCTTCCCCGGGTTCCTTATGCGTGACCTCATTGGATGGATTCTGGCAATCGGAGTACTCGCGGCTCTTGCAGCGCTCTTCCCCTGGGAGTTGGGCGAGAAGGCAGACGCTTTTGCGCCGGCGCCTGCAGGAATAAAACCCGAGTGGTACTTCCTGTTCATGTTCGAGACGCTGAAGCTGCTTCCGCCGAAGATCCTCTCCTTCGACGGCGAGGTGTTAGGAATTCTTGGATTCGCCGCAGGCGGCCTTGTTTGGTTTATTCTGCCCTTCCTGGATAAACACCAGCGGACTCGAAGAAGACCTGTTTTCACCGTCATAGGAGTGATCGTCGTTCTCTTTATCGTGACGCTGACGATCGTCGGGTTCGTCAGTTGATGGGGTAAGACGATGAAGCTAACAAATGATCCACCTTCTTACTCGCGAAGCCGGCTTACCTTTTTCGCGCTGATTCCGATGATCGCGCTTGTGCTGTTTCAGACAGCGGCCGCTCAAAAAAAGGACTCGTGCGTTGAATGTCATTCAAGACTCGAGGGCCCGCTGTCGGAACCGGTTCGTTTGTCCAAGGGTGACGTGCACAACGCCCGTGGTTTGTCCTGCGTCGATTGTCATCGCGGCGATGCGTCCAGGGATGATAAGGCGGCGGCGAAGGGCCGGCAAACCGGGTACATCGGCAAGCCCAGATCCTCCGATATACCACGTCTATGCGGCCAATGTCACAGCAACGCGGAATTCATGAAGAAGTTCAATCCCAGCCTGCGCGTAGACCAGGAGAGTGAATATTCAACCAGCATTCACGGCAGACTTCTTAAGAGCGGGGATCAAAAAGTGGCCACCTGCGTTAGCTGTCACGGTAATCACGGAGTTCGAGCAGTGAAAGACCCACTGGCGAAGGTCTATGCGCTGAATGTCGCCGAAACTTGCGGCTCGTGTCACGCCAATGCTGGCTATATGAACAGCTACAGGATTCCGCACGATCAATTCGACAATTACAAGAAAAGCGTTCACGCCAGGGCTCTCTACGAAAGACAGGATCTTTCCGCACCGACCTGCAACGATTGTCACGGCAATCACGGAGCTGCGCCGCCGGGGTTGGCCTCGGTCGCTAATGTTTGCGGCCAATGCCACAGCCGCCAGGCGAGTCTGTTTCAGGCCAGCGTCCACAAAACGGTATTCGGCCTTATGGAAGCAGGCGAATGTGTACAGTGTCACAGCAATCACGGGATCACCCCGCCGAGCGATGAGATGCTGGGTGTTGGAGAGAAATCCGCTTGCACTAATTGTCACGGTAAGGGCGATAGCGGATACGCGGCCGCGGAAGAGATGTTGGAGAAGATCAATCAAATGTCCGCGAGCATAAGCCGATCGACCGAGATTCTAAATCGCGCGGAACGCGCTGGTATGGAGGTCAGCAAGCCCCGGTTCGAGTTGAACGACGCGAAAGACGCCCTCACACAGTCAAGAGTGCTGGTTCATACATTTTCGACCGATGAGCTTGATAAAGTCATCAAACCGGGAATGGACGTGGCGAATAAGAGCTACGGCGCCGGAGCATCCGCGCTCGACGAGTTGAGCTTCCGGCGCAAGGGCCTTGCGGGTTCTTTGTTTTTTATCCTGTTCCTGGCAGCGCTGATCTACCTGAAAGTGAGAGAGCTGGAGCGCCGCAGCCAAGCGGAGAAACCGGCCGGGGGTTAAGAGATCCTCATGGAGGAGACGATGTTAGAACTAATCCTGGCACTGGTGCTGTTCATTATAGCTTTTGGGTTTTTCATGAAATTGGTGTGGGAGATGATCAAGGACTGAAAGAGGGCATGGTCATGGCCTCTCCGGAAACGTCCGATCCCGAGCAATCAGTCTCGTGGCAGTCACTCGATGCGCGAATAGCGAGGCTCGAGCGCCATCTTGGATTAGCGCCCCTGGATTCCGCTCGCCAGACGACCGTTGTGGAGGCTGCCTCAGTCATTGCGCAGAACCAACAAACTCAACAAGGTCCAGAGTTCGAAGCGAGCGTCGGAGAGTTTGGGCTCGCCTGGATCGGCAGCATCGTATCCTTCCTCGGCGTGGTTTTCCTGATAAACTACGCGTCAAATCTCGGCTATCAAGTCCTATCTACCGCCTTGGGTTACTCAGCTGCCGCGGGTTTATTTCTAATCGCAACGCGTTGGAAGACACGAGCCTCTTATTTGTCGCGCTTACTTGTGAGTGGCAGCCTCCTACTGCTTTTCTATACAACGATGCGATTGCACTTCTTCTCGTCGAGCCGGCTGGTCGACAATTCATACCTTGTTCTTTCCCTTCTGCTGGCCGTCGTTACGCTTAACCTCTATCTTGCGATCCGCCGTGATTCGCAAACACTGGCGGGGCTCGGAATTCTGTTGGGAATGATCGCCGGGCTTCTCGTCGACCGGACCCATATAACACTGTCTCTTATAGCGGCGTTCTCCGCCGCCGCGGTGTACCTGGCCAGCCGCCGTGGCTGGTGGCGATTACTAAATGTCTGCATTGTGCTCGCTTATGCCGCACATCTCTCGTGGCTGTTGAATAATCCAATTGTGGGTAATGCACTTAAGGCGGTTTCGGAACACCAGTACAATCTCGCCTATTTGTTCTTATATGCGGCGATGTTCTCCCTGCCATTGGTTCTGAAGAAGCAAGTTTCAGTTGACGATGTCACGTCGCTTGGATTGGTGTTTCTCAATTGTATGGGGTTCAGCGTGCTCGTCTTCCTTGCAACGCTGACACATTTGCGGAAGGACAGTTCGGTAATAGCCCTTGGCTTCTTCGGGTTGTTGATGATTTCGTCGATTGTCCAAAGGATTAGAACACACCAGCAGCTTGGTCCGGCAATTTATGCGTGTTTCGGGTTCATGGCCCTGAGCATCGCGATCTACGGATATGCCGCGATTCCGGATTGCTTCCTATGGCTGTCGTTACAAAGCTTGCTCGTAGTCTCGATCGCGTTGTGGTATCGATCCAAGATCCTGGTGGTAGTGAACTCAATTATCTATGTTGGAATTCTCATCCTGTATTTTGCTTCATCGCCTTCTTCGCATCAGGTCGATTTCGGCTTCGCATTAGTCGCGCTTGCAAGCGCGCGAGTGATGAACTGGCAAAAAGAACGGCTGACACTTCGAACGGACATGTTGCGAAATCTCTATCTGTTCATCGCTTTTGTTTTGATCTTCTACGCACTTTATCGCGCAGTTCCTCCGCAGTACGTCACTCTCTCGTGGACCTTGACCGCGGCCGGATATTTTTTGTTGAGCTATCTGCTGACAAGCACCAAGTATCGGATTATGGCAATCTCCGCAATGCTGGTGACCGTGGTTTATCTCTTCGTGGTCGATCTGGCGAGCCTCGACCCTCGTTTCAGAGTTGTGGCCTTTATGTTCCTGGGGTTGATGGCGGTCGTGCTTTCTCTTTACTACACGCGAATCAGAAAACCCTCGCACTAACTTAGTTTAGAGAGTTGCGATCGATCTTTTCTAAAAGCGGAATGTCGGGCCCTTGTGGCAGCGCTTGCAGTCTGAGAAGTTCGCAATCCCAAAAGCTTGTTTGTCGTTGTGACAAGTCTCGCAGCTCGCTACGCGATTCGAAGCCGGATGCTGAGTAGGTAACGGTGAGCTGACCTGCAAGCGCCCAGTTCGGCCGGTTATCTTGTGGCAGTTGAGACAGCTCAATCCTTCATCCTTGTGTTGATCGTGGCTGAAACTAACCCTGAATGCCTTTGCCGAGGTTGAAGCGCGCGAATATTTGCCTGGCTTGTGACACTCACCGCACGACGAAATATCCCGGCCATTAGCTTTCGCTCGCGGCTCGTGGCAGCGATAGCAGGTTGTATGAGCCTGCGTCCCCGCCGGCATTGATAACGCAACCCCACGGTTGAGCGGCCTATGACAGGTCGTGCAGTCGACATTTCTGTGCTTCGCATGATTGAAGGTCATGTTGAAGCTTCTCAACTTTGGAAACGGCTTCAGTTCGCGACCTCTGGATTCGACGTTGGTATGGCAGATGGTGCATATTTGCCCGCTCCTGGCGGCAAATTGCTCCGAGTGGCATCCGGCACAGGGGGTGTGCTGCACCGAACGCACCGGCACTGCTGCACTGTTCTCTCTTCGATGGCACAACAAGCAAGGTAGCCGTTGATGGCTCGAGCTTTGGTGTGAGAATTTCGAATAGTCCTTGCCTTCCTGGGAAGGTTCCGAACCCGCGCCTGGAATCATCAGCCAGGTGGACTCCACCTGAGGATCCGCGGAGACGGCAGATCCCTGCCAGCCGGAACAAAGAAGCATCGCAATGCAAAAGCACCCTGCAATCAGGGCGCAAACCGACAATCGCCGCCTGGCATCGCGCCGCGAATAAACGGGTGAGTTTTGTTCAGCAGGTTCGAGTGCCTTCATAGCAGCGTTACTTTTTGCCTGCGGCAGCGACCGCGGTGATGTGAGTTTGCGGCGCCGGCAGTGTGCCGTTTCGGAGATGGCACTTCGTGCACTGGAAAGCCGGATTAGCTTTCTTCTTTTCAAACTCGAGGTTCAATATCCCATCGGTAGTCGCTTCGATGTGGCAGCCGGTGCCTTCTCCTCCGCACGATTTGACTTGCGTTCTCGTTTTTGGATCCAGCGTGTTCAGTGTCGCAACCGTGTGACAGGTAACGCAGCTCAGACTCGCGTGCGGAATCCACTCGTGACGGAATTTAACTGTGTCGCGTTTGCTCCACTTCTGCAGAGCGACTCTGTCACTTATTCCCATGGTCGCCGCAAATTTTGGATCGAAATCATCGTGAGCTTGTGTCAACTGTATTTGCCGCGCCGGCGGCAGAAGTTTGTGGCACGCACCGCAGTCGGAAGACGCGGGCTGAAGACCGTCCTGAGTGTGGCATGTGAAGCATACGGCGTGTGTCGGGGAAGTCTTGAATGTTCCCTTCTTCAGCCAGAACGCGGTCTCTGCTAAGTCCTTCGGGGGGTTGGTGACGAACTCTTCATCCGACTCGCCCTGAGGTTGATGAGTCTTATGGCACACGGCACAGCTCTTTGGTTCACTCTCCTCGGCTTTTTGTTCGCTCTTGGCGGCTGATGTACTCTGCTCGAAAGAGGCGAGCCGGAATGGAAAACGCGCGCCACCCGGCACATCCTCACGGCCCACTATCTCGACGTGTTTGTCGTGTGGAAAACTGATGCCGAAATCTGGAACCACACCCTGACTCTTCGGAGAGGCATTGAAAATTTCCGGCGGATTGGGGAATGGGTGGCGCGATCCGTCTTTGGGTGAGGGGTTCGTGTGGCAAATTGTGCAGATCTCGGGTCGAGCCCCGCGGAAAAACTGTTGGCGGTGGCAGCCAATGCAAGATGAGTGTTGAGGATAATCGGTAACGTCCTGAAACGCTGTGTCGCCCTTGCGCACCTTGTTCCAGTTAGCGCTTGGAAACTTATGGCACAAGTTGCAGGCTATTTGATGTTGCGCAACATTGTGGGAAAACTTCGAATAGTCGCGCCGGGCGGCCCTCGACGGAGCGGCTTTCGGAAGGCGCCTGACCTTCGAGGGTTGTCGCTGGAATCCTTCCTCGGTCGATCCGGATGTCCTGGAGGTCAATAAGTAGCAAGTTCCCAGGAAACAGATAGCCAGAACGGTAATCAGTTTAGCCAGTTTAGCCGGACGGTTTTCCATTTAATTGAATTCTGATTCTCTTAGCTCTTTTAACAGCTCACGTAAAACCTGTCGGTGACGGTCATCAAGCATCAATGTGCCGGCGGTCACGATTGTGACCATAAATCCACGATCGGTCAATTGCCAGCACTTGACTGGACACTTACAAACCAACTCAAAGCTTGCGTAAAGTTCCCCACCGCACCTGCGCAAAAACCCAATCGGCAACGCGTGTTTGGTCAGGCAAGTTGCATTTTTATTCAATAACACCCTTTCTCAACCGGCATAGAGGTTGCACGCCTGAATGGGGGACCCGCTGGTTCCTCTGTGCTGAACTTGAGTATGAAAGGCAAGACGATGATGATGAACAAAGGAGTGAAGCTCGCAATAGTGCTTTTGGCTGTCCCGGCACTCGCGGTAATACTGCTGACTTCGACCGCCGCGTCGCCTCGCGCGCAAGGAGATGACATCGCTGGTGTGTACAAGGCGAAGTGTGCGGCGTGTCACGGGGCAAAGGCCGAGAAGTCTTTTGACGCTACCAAAGCTGATGAATTGCTGGTCGATGTCGTGATAAAGGGCGTCAAGCCAAAGATGCCATCCTACGACCAAAAGTTGACGCCGGAACAAGCGAAGGCTCTGGTTTCTTTTATGAAGTCCGCCGGGAAGTAGATCGCATCGCGTGCTTTCACGATTCCGATTCTCGCAAAGCACGCTATGACTTGCGACGATGCGGCGTGATGAAAGCTGTCTGGCCGGATGGCATGAGCTTATGAAGCGCAGTCTCTCGATCTTTGTGCTATTGGTGTTCGCAGCGTTCTTAGCAGTGAGTCAGTTCGAGGCAACGCCTCCAGTTTGTGCTGAACCAATCGCGACAGGGGAGATTAGAAACGCTGCGTTCGACACAAAACCACCAGAGCCCGTTGAAGGCCAGTCGGCAGATAAACCAACAGCCCGCTCTCTCGATTGCGTTGGATGTCACGGGCCGGGGAGGACGCTTCCTTATCTGGGCCCGGACCGTTTCCACGCCGAGGCACACGGCGCCTATGACCGCGGGTTCCACGCTCGATCAATTCAAAACGGAAGGCGCGCCGCAAATTGCCTGGATTGCCATTCAAGTAATGGCGATATGACGACGATGCTTCCGGCCCGAGATCCGAAATCGACGGTCAACCGAGCCAACATCGCCAAGACCTGCGGATCCTGCCACAGCCAGAAAGCCGCAATGGAAGGCACCGGCATAAGCAATCGGCCTTTCCTGTCGTATCAGGAAAGCGTTCACGCTCAAGCCATAGTCAACGGCAACACCAAAGCTGCGGTGTGCACGGACTGCCATAGCAGCCACGACATAAGGCCTGCGTCGGATGGCGGGTCGCCAATATTCAAAGCGAATCTCGCCAAGACTTGCGGTCAATGTCATTCCGACATAGCGGGCGAGTACAATCGGAGCGTGCACGGCGAAGCTGTGGCTCGTGGCGTTTCGCGTTCTCCGGTCTGCACGGATTGTCACGGAATTCACAACATCAAGCCGCATCTCGACCCGGCAACATCAGCGACCTCGCAGGCATTGGCGACGGGGAGTTGCGTCGGATGTCATGACGGAGTGGCGCTGACTCAGGAATTCGGCGTTGCCAGTGGAAGAGTGACCAGCTATCAGGACAGTTATCACGGGCTGGCTTCAAAACTCGGATCGACGGTGGCCGCAAACTGCGCTAGTTGTCACGGCGTCCACAACATCTTGCCGTCAACAAATCCGCGTTCGATGATCAATCGTTCAAACCTGGTGACCACGTGCGGACAATGCCATCCGGGAGCCGGAGAGAACTTTATTCTCGGGCAGATTCATCTAAACGTGGCGGCTTCGTCCGGCGGAAGCCCGCCGTCCGAGGACATCGCGGTGGTGATGACCGGATGGGTACGCCGGGTCTATCTGTGGCTCATTGGCGTGGTTATCGGCGGCATGTTGATTCACAACTTTTTCGTTTGGCGCAAGAAGGCCCTCGCGAAACGACTCGCAACGATCCGCTCAGTTGTTCGAATGAGCCGCGCGCAGCGAATTCAGCACCTGGTCATGCTGGTCAGCTTCACTGCGCTGGTCCTGACTGGTTTCGCATTGAAGTACCCGGATTCGTGGCTTGCTGCACTACTCGGCTCGAGTGAGCCGTTCAGACGAATCAGCCATCGGGTTGCCGGCGTGCTTCTAATTGCGGTCGGAATATTCCATCTGTGGTACGTTGGATCAACGACGGAGGGCCGAAAGGCGCTGTGGGATATGTTACCTCGCCGAAAGGACGTCGCCGATTTTATTCAGGCGATGCGCTACTACGTCCTGGGGAATTCCACCAAGCCCAAATTTGCCCGGTTCAACTATGCTGAAAAGGCAGAGTACTGGGCGGTCGTCTGGGGAACGATTATTATGGGCCTGACCGGGGTGATGGTATGGTTCAAGGTCGAGATTTTTGGTTTCTTACCTCGCTGGATTATCGAAGTCGCGCTGGCGATTCACTTCTACGAGGCGATCCTGGCGACTTTGGCGATTGTCGTCTGGCACCTTTACAACGTAATATTCGACCCGG
>Ga0111539_10014010_pt1 | contig 10020 bp, 5 predicted proteins | sample RhiMethybrSRZTD1_FD_79667 | JGI IMG/M metagenome (GOLD analysis project Ga0111539, IMG submission 79667) | Populus rhizosphere microbial communities from Tennessee, USA - Rhizosphere MetaG P. TD hybrid SRZTD1 (version 2) (version 2) | ecosystem: Host-associated > Plants > Roots > Rhizosphere >... | reverse complement strand
TCCGCCGACAAGGCCGAGCGTCGCGCCGCTCAACTATTCCTTCGCATCCTCGAGCTCGCGGGCGCTCTATGACGCCAAATTCTTCACAGCCATCCCGATCGTCGCGCGCTCATCGCTTGAGGCCTTGGCAGACCTGCTGTGCTTGCAGAGGAATCCAGCGCACGTCGATTCGATTGATCTGAGAGAGCTCAAGCAGGAGGACATGTTCTGGAACGATCCGATCGCGCGACAGCATGAAGCCTTGAAGGAAGGATTGAAGCATCCTACAGCCACCCAAGATCTCAAATGGCTCGAGAACAAGATCAAGGAGCTGGAGGGAAATAAAGCCGCCTGGCGAATCAAGAAGGTGTTCAAGGACGCAGATCTCGAGGTGACTCACGCCGTGCGTTACAACCGGCTTTGCGTCGAGACGCACAACAACGGTTCGTTCGTTGCGGGAGAGACACTCCGCGATTGATCCTAAGACCGGCGTGAAAGTACCCGCCTATCTTAAGTACCCGACACAAGCTACCGAGGTGGGGCTCGACTCAGTGCGCGGCAGTCTCCAGGTCGGACTAAATGTCTTTGCCGAAATGCTCGGCAGGAGGGACTTGCTGCGCGAACTGGACGGGATGCCCTCGAAGCCCACCTCGGATCGAGGCGATCACCCGACGTAATCGCCTCACGGCTGGCGACCTATAAGGGCCGGAGTTCCGGAGTTCCTAGGTACTGGCGGCCATTCAGTAGGGCTTTGGAAAGCGGAAAAATTTGGGCGCCATCAACTTTCGGGCGAGGATTCCGCTTTGTCGAAGTTCCTGGCTCTGCGCCCGGGGCATTGCACATGAGCGACCGTGTTACGAGAACGAGCGAATAGCGCAAATCAACCAGCCAGAATGCTCCCTAAAAGTCGCGGGCGAGTTCAGCAGCGATGCGAACTTACGAGACCAATATCCCTAAAATTGATTGGGGGAGTCGTTGAACAACCGGCTGACTTTCCGCGACTCTTAATCAGTTGGTTATAGGTTCGAGTCCTATACGGCCCACCAACTTTCTAAGAGCACGCGCGCGACGTGCGACGGTCTGCGGGGCGGGCCGCATCCTTTTCTCATTGCGTTCGCACACTGCTCCTTTCTACTATCGGCCCATAACGAACTAGAAGCTGGCCGGTCTGGGGTGTCTATGTCTGTGCCGCTCGCCGCGAAGCGCGCTTGCGCGTCTTCGTCCATCGTCGTGCTCACGCGCGCTCTGCTCGTGCTCTGCTTCGCACTGCTTATGTCGTGCGGCGGTGGCGGCGGCGGTGGTGGAGGAGGCGGGGATGACCCGCTGCGCGTCACGCTGGACCGGAACTCGCTGAGCTGGACCTACCTGGAAGGCGAGAACGCTGGTGGGCAGACCGTCACCGGCACTGCCACCGGCACTTACGAGGGCGATCTGTTCGTGGGTGCGATCGTCGAGAACAACGGCGCGGTCAACGCGATCAACCCGAACATCGAGATCCTCCTCAGCGGTAACCAGGCGACCGCCACGATTTTTCCCGTTGCAAATCTCGCCGCTGGGACCTACACCGGACGCATCCTCTTTCTCGCCTGCTCGGATGCCGCCTGCAACAACCGGATCGGCGGCACGCCGCTCCCGGTGAATTTCACGGTGACTGTGCAAGCGGGTGTGCGCGCGACGCCGGCGGCGATCACACGCACCATTGAGAGTGGCTCGGGCATCGTCGAGGACGTGGTCGTCACGCCGGGAACCAACGAGACCGGCTTCACCATCGGCGCGACGTCCGCGTTCGTGCAGATCTCGAACCAGTCGGCAGGCGGATTCCGCGTCACGCTGCCTTCGCTGCCTCAGGGTGTCTATACGGCAAGCATTCCGCTGCTCGGCTCGAACGGCAGCAGCGCCACGATCCCGGTCACGTATACGGTGACGGAGCCGCCCGGCGGACAACGGATGCTGTCGGTCAGCCCGAGCACCGTGACGTTCACGGCCAGAGAGGGCACCCGCTCGCCGCCCGAAACTGTCCTGGTCTCCGAAGCGTCGTGGCTGCCAGGTGTGCGCATGTCGCCAGTCAACTATGGCGAAGGGCAGGACTGGCTCGAGATCACGCCCGTCGACGGCGGCTTCAGCTTCGTCGGCAACGCAACGAATCTGTCGAGCGGCACGTACACGGCGATCGTCACGTTTGGCAACAACCCGCTGCCGGACGGAATTCAAGAGCCCTTCGGCCAGCCGGTGCAGGTCTTCTTCTCCTTGACGGTCGGCCCCGGGCTCGTCAGGCCCGCTGATATCGAGCGCACGATCGACGCGGAGACTCTTTCGTCAACACTGAGCGGCGACGTGGACATCGATGTCGCCAGCGGGGCGGCGGTGAATTGGATTGCGCTCAGCGATGTGCCCTGGCTCACGGTCACGCCGAGCGGTGTGACCGGCTCGGCGCTGAGCTACTCCATCGATCCGGCGTTCCTCAGTACGGCGGAGAATTTCGCCGAGCATGTGGCGAACGTCACGGTCTCGGCACCGGGTACGGTGCTCACGCCTATCTCATTCGCCGTTCGCGTGCAGCGCAGGCTTGCCGAAGTGACCGGCGTCGGTGCGCACATTCAGGCAGCCGGACAGCCGACGACACTCGTCGTCATCGGTCGCGGCTTCGCTGCGGTTACCGACCCAGAGGCGCGTCTGGTTGCGACGGATGCAGCGCCCACCTCCGTGCAGCGCGTGAGCGACATCAAGCTGCTGGTCTCCTTCGCTTCGCTCAGCCCCGGCGAGCATGTCGTCAGAGTGAACAACGCCCTGGGAATTTCCACCGCGGCGCGCAGTGCAATCGCCGTGACGCCGACTCCGTACCCGTACTTTGCCGGCGCCAGCGGCGGCAGAGTCATCCACCTCGCGGTCGATCGTGAAACCGACACGCTGTACGGCGTGCGTCTCGCCTTCGATGCCGACTCGACGGTGGAGGGGAGTCTGGCCCGATTCCGGCCGAACGGCGCCAACTGGATTGTCGATTCGCCGCCCATCGCGGCCGTCGACAACGTGGGCGTGCTGCTCAACGGCAACGTCATCGTCACCACGGCGCCCGGTGGACTCACGATCCTCGAACGCGGCACGATGAACCCGACTTTCAGCCTCGACCTGCAGTGCACGGCTCACCATCGCAGAAGCGCGAATATGCCCGTCACGCTCGATGGGCGCGTCTGGCTGGGGCAAGCACAGGGCCTCGACTGCATGGGCTTCCCGCGGCATGGCCGGCTCGGCTGGTTCGATCCGGCGACGCAGAGCTTCCAGCTGTTTGACGTGCCACGGGATCCGTGGTCCGCGCAGCTCTACACGGACGGACCGAGCTTCGTGATGTCCGGTAACGGCGAGCGGCTCAATATCCACCAGGAAACCAACCAGGCGCTTCCGGCCATCGTGTATCTCGATGCTTCGGAGTCGGTGCTGCGGCCGCAGCCGTTCGACGGCAACATCGACCGTTTCAATTTCGGGACTGCTTCGTCCTCCGACGACGGCAGCAGGATCCTGCTCGACGCGCGCAATGTGGTCGATGACCAGTTCGTAGTGGTAGGCAGTATCTCGATTCCGCCGTACTCGATGCCCTTCACGGACCCTGCACTGCCATCGGCCGCTGTGCTGTCGCCGGATGGTTCTCGCGCGTACGTGCTGACCAACCCAGGCAGCTACCTGGGCCAGCCCCCGCCACCCTCACCGCTGCTACCGCGCGTGTGGGTTCTGGACACGAGCGGTGACGTCGGCGAAGACCCGGTGCCGGTGCTCGGCTATTTCGAGATCGCTGACAACCCGAGCTGTCTGGAAGGCGTGGACCAGGGCTGCGACTACCGGGCGCGCGCCGAGATCAGTCTGGATGGTCAGACGCTGTTCTTCGTCGGCGACGAGCGGTTCGTCGTGACGCCGATCCCGCCGGAAGGCACGATTAACCAGCTGGGCGGCGGATCGGGCAATGGGCAGATGAAACCTCAGCCCTGGCGCGTGTCGACGCACTAGAGGCGCGGCGAGACAAATGAACCGGACGATAGTCGTACTCCTTTGGTTAATCGGCCTCTTCGGACCAGCCGGGGCTCGAGCCGCTTCCACCGCACCCGTCGCTGCCGAGCACGGCATGGTCGTCTCCGCCCAGCACCTCGCGACGCGCGTCGGCGTCGACGTCCTCAAGGGCGGCGGAACCGCAATCGACGCATCGATTGCCGTCGGTTATGCGCTCGCTGTGACATTTCCTGCCGCAGGCAATCTTGGTGGCGGCGGGTTCATGACTATCCAGCTCGCCGATGGCCGCAAGACCTTCATCGACTTTCGCGAGACGGCGCCGCTGGCAGCTACGGCCGACATGTTTCTCGACGCGAATGGCAACGTCATCCCTGATCGCAGCATCCGCGGACAGCTCGGGGTCGCCGTACCAAGCACGGTCTCCGGCCTCGAATACGTGCGTGAGAAATACGGCACGTTGCCCCGCGCGGCGCTGATCGCACCGGCGATCGCGCTCGCGCAGCGCGGGTTCGTGCTCGACCAGGGCGATGTGGATCTGCTGAACGAAGCGACCGAAGACTTTCGCAAGGACGCACCCTCAGCGGCGATCTTCCTGAAAAACGGCGCGCGGTATGTGGCGGGAGACCGGTTGGTGCAGGCCGATCTCGCGCGCACGCTGCGCGCGGTTTCGCAGCTCGGTGTGGCGGGTTTCTACAAAGGCCGCGTGGCGGCAGCGCTCGTCGCGGCGAGCAAGGGCGGCGGAGGCATCATCACGCAAGCGGATCTCGATGCGTACCAGACACGCGAGCTACCGCCTCTCGAATGCGACTATCGCGGTTTTCACATCGTGTCATCGCCGCCGCCCAGCTCGGGCGGGGGCACGCTGTGCCAGCTGCTGTTGATTCTCGAGGGGTACCCGCTCCGCGATCTCGGGCACGGCTCCGCGCAAGCGCTGCATTACCAGATCGAAGCGATGCGACATGCATACGTCGATCGCAATCACTTGCTGGGCGATCCGGCGTTCGTGAAGAATCCGCTCGACCGGCTCCTGGATCGGAACTATGCGCAGGCGATCCGCGCCACGATCGACCCGAAGCGGGCAGGGGATTCCGCGAAGATCAGGCCGGGCGTAGCGCCGCACGAAGGCAGCCACACGACGCACTACTCCATCGCGGATTCTCAGGGCAACGCCGTGTCGGTGACGTACACGCTGAACGACTGGTTTGGCGCGCGTGTCACTGCCGCAGGCACGGGCGTCATGCTCAACAACGAGATGGACGATTTCACCGCCAAGGTCGGAGCACCCAATCTCTATGGGTTGGTGCAGGGCGCGGCCAACAAGATCGAGCCGGGCAAGCGGCCGCTGAGCTCGATGACGCCGACGATCGTGACTCGCGAAGGCAAGCCGTGGCTGATCGTCGGCACCATGGGAGGCAGTCGCATCATCACGGCAGTGATGCTGACGATGTTGAACGTTATCGATTTCGGAATGGACGTGCAGGAAGCGGTCGACGCACCGCGGTTTCACCAGCAGTGGCAGCCGGAGACGACCTCGGTCGAGCGGTTCGCGCTGAGCCCGGACACCCGTCGTATGCTGATCGACATGGGACACAGGTTCACGGAGTCGGCACCTGAGAATCACATGACGGCGATCCTGATCGGCGCGCCAGCGCTCGACGCAAAGCCGGTCGCGCGCAATCGGTTCTACGGCGCGAACGATCCGCGGCAGCGGACTGGGCTGGCGCTCGGCTACTAGTCTTGTTTCGTCAACTGCCTGTTCGGCGAATAGGCGGTCAGGTGCAGCGTCCGATCCTGGATCTCGCCGACGAGGTCGCCGTACTTCGCGCCGGTTTCCTTTTTGATCGCCGACCACTCCTGGTCCGCCATGAACTTTGCCCAGCGGTCTTTCATCGTCGCCTCGTCCGGCCACTCGAGCAGGTAGACGAATTCGGTGCGCGCGCCGTTCTTCGCTTCCCACATCGCGACGATGTTGAAGTCGTACTTCGCCATGATGCGCATCGCGTGATCGCGGAAGCGTTCGTGGAACGCTTGTTTGTTGCCGTCGAAGATCTCGTAGATGCGGAGCTGGTGGACGACGTCGGCGAAGGTCGCTAACGGCAGGAGCAGCAACGTGAGCAAGAGTGTCAGGCTGAAGCCTGACCTACACAGTTTCATGGCGGGTCCTCCTTCGTCTCGACGAGCGCAGTAACGACTGCAGACAGCCGCGGTTCCCGCGAGTTGGGTCCTACTTGAGTGAGGAGGCGGCGGCCGTGGCGGCGGGACCGGTCACGGCGCTCGCAGCGCGTGGCTTGGTCGCTTCGAGGACGCGGGCAAGGTCCGCACGCGCCAGCGGCTTGGTGATGTAGTCGTCCATGCCGGCGGCGAGGCAGCGCTCACGATCGCCCTGCATCGCGTTTGCGGTGAGCGCGACGATCGGCAGACGCGTCGGCCCCGTGCTGACATCGCTCGGACCGACGTGCGAAGCGCCTTCCCATTGCCGGATCGCGCGCGTTGCTTCGAAGCCGTCCATCTCCGGCATCTGGCAATCCATGAAGACAATATCGAAAGGAATGCTCTGCACCATCTTCAGCGCCTCGTGACCGTTGCTCGCAACGTCGACACGGCAGCCCAGGCGCTCCAGCATGCGCACGGCGAGCTTGGCGTTGACGATGTTGTCTTCTGCGAGCAGCACGCGGCGCGGCGTGATCTTCCTAGTATCGAGGAAGTGATCCGCCGCGGAGTGCGCGCCGGTCGCGACACTCGCGGCATCCGTCGCGTCTTCGCCGATCGTCCGTGGCGCAGCGTTCATCGCCGAGTGCAGCACGTTCAGCAGCTGTCGGGCGCGGACCACGGGCTTGACCATCACTGCGAAGAAGCCGGCTTCGTGGAAGCGCTTCGAGTTCGTCTGGCCGGCGGAGGAGAGCATGACCATCGCGGTGTGCTCCAGCTGGCGATCGGAGGCGATCTGCCGTCCCAGCATCAGCCCGTCGACGTCCGGCATCATGTGATCGATCAGCGCAAGCCGGTACGGGTTGCCCGCCGTCGCCGCATCGCGCAGCGCAGTAAGCGCGTCGGCCGCGCCGTTGACGCAGTCGTGCTCGACGCGCCAGCTCGCGAGCTGCCGCGACAGCACGCGGCGATTGATTTCCAGGTCGTCGACAATCAGCACGCGGCCGCCGGTCGCCAACGTCGGCGGCAGCATCAGCGTCGCCTTCGGCGCGACGCGCAGCGGCAGGCGGAACCAGAACGTCGAGCCGCCGCCTTCGTGGCCGCGCATGCCGATGTCGCCGCCCATCAATTCCACCAGGCTCTTGCAGATCGCGAGTCCCAGGCCCGTGCCGCCGTAGCGGCGCGTGGTCGACGAGTCGGCTTGGCTGAAGCGCTTGAACAGCAGGTGCTGGCGTTCGGCCGGCACGCCAATGCCCGTGTCACTGACGCTGAAGAGCAGGTGCTGTACGCCCTCGGTGCCGTCGCGCGAGCGGTGCTCCTCGAGGTGAATCGCGACGTGCACGTAGCCGTGCTCGGTGAACTTGAGGCCGTTGCCGACGAGGTTCAGCAGCACCTGGCGCACGCGGCCGCAATCGCCGATCAGGCTGCGCGGCACGTTGTCGGCGATCTCCAGCGCGAGCTCGATCCTCTTCTCCTCGGCGCGCGCCGCGAGCAGATCGAGCACTTCTTCCACCGCCTGGTCGAGGTCGTAGGCGACGTCTTCCAGCTCGATGCGGCCGGCTTCGACCTTCGAGAAGTCCAGGATGTCGTTGATGATGACCAGCAGGCTCTCGGCCGAGCCGCGGATCGTGCGTGCGAAATCGGTCTGCTCGGCGTCGAGCCGGGTGTCGAGCAGCAGGTTGCTGAAGCCGATCACGCCGTTCATGGGCGTGCGGATCTCGTGGCTCATCGCTGCCAGGAACTCGCTCTTGGCGCGATTGGCCGCTTCGGCTTCGTCGCGGGCTTCGGTCAGCAGCTGGCCGTGCGCGTCGATGCGCACGAACGCTTCATCGAGCGTGTGCGCGAGCTCGCCGAGCTCGTCGTTCGGCGCAACGCGCTGCAAGGCGGCAGTATCACCGGAACGACGCTTCTCGACCGCGGCCGCGATGCGGTCTACCGGCCGCAGTACGTGATGTCGCAGCTGACGCCATGCCGCGAGCGACAGCAGGATGACGACGACGAACAGCCCGGCGGCCACCTGCTGAGCGTCGTGAATCAGATCGCGGCGGATCGCGCGTACGTCCATGCGCACCAGCACCGCGCCGCGCTGCTCGCGGTCGCTGTCGAACAGTGCGCCGTTGATCGAGATCGGCGCGATGAAATCGAAATCCGCGCCGTCGAGATGCGAGACGAAGCGTTCGTGGCCGCCGATCACGCGTTGCAGGTCGACGGCTGTATGCAGACGCGGATCGCGATTGGCCTGGCGGTCGATCAGGTTCGAGCTGCTGGCGGCGATGATGCGCTGGTTCGCATCGACGACGATGATCAGCGAGGTGTCGGGCGACACGCTCACGGCGAGCACGACGTGCTGCAGCTCTTTCACCTCATCGAGACTTTCGCTGCCGACGCTGACCGTGTCGATCAGCTGCACCGCGCGATAGCGCAGCTGGCGCATGAGCTGCGCCTCGATGCTCAGATACGAAAGAACACCGATCCCGGCCGCCGCAAGGATGCCGAGCGCCAGCAGCGGCAGCATCACCTTGTAACGCAGCGGGCGAGCAGTGCGTTCGCTCATTGCTGCACGGCCAGCGCGGCGGGATGCGCGTTCAGAAGGTCGTGCTCGGTGCGCACGCTGGAGAGCAGACCTTGCTCTTTCAGCAGCTGCGAGACGCGCGTGACGACGGTAGTCAGACTCGACTTGTCGCCGAGAAAGCGCTGCTGATCGGCGAGCGGCACCAGTGCGATGCCCGAGTGCAGGGCGCTCTTGAACTCTTCGGGCGTCACGCGCTCGCGCTCCGACATGATCCGCCACGCGTCCTCGGGATGCTCCTGCGCGTAGCGCACGGCGCGATAGAACGCGCGGATCAGCCCGGCGACGTCGTCGGCGCGCTCGCGGCAGATCTGCTCGTCGAGGGCCAGGACATCGACGATCTCGCCGGGAATATGGCTGCTGGTGAAGATGGCATGCGCGATGCCTGCGCTTTCGATCTCGGTGCTGTTGGGCGGATACGAGGTGACGGCATCGACCTTGCCGGTCCGCAGCGCTTCCGCGGCGTCGTTGATGCGGACGTACACGGGAGTGATGTCCTGCAGCGTCAGGCCGTTCTCTTCGAGCGCGCGCGTCAGGAAGAACATGTCGAGCGGCGAGAGCGTCACGCCGATGCGCTTGCCGCGCAGGCCGCGCATGTCCGGGATCTCGGGGCGCGCCATGATCAGGTCGGCGCCGTCCGAGAAATCGATCACCAGCGGCACCTGCATCTTGCGGGTCAGCTGGTCGCGGTTCTGCAGCACCTGGAACAGGGAGAACGTGCCGCCATCGATCTTGTCGTGCTCGAACGCGCGCTGCGTGTCGTTCACCGCGACGAACTCGATCAGGCGCACTTCGACGCCTTCCTCGGCGAAGAAGCCCTTTTCCTGCGCCAGGTGCAGGAATTCGAACGGCGGCCAGCGGATCAATGCGATTCGCAACGGCGGCTCGTAGGAACTGCAGCTAGCACTTCCCAGGATTGCCGCCGCGGCAAGCAGCACGCGGGCCAGGATTGAGATGGGCTTCACAGGAGTCGCTTCACGCCAGGGACCCTCACTCCCCCCTGATATCGGCCTGGCGCGGCGAGTCTTGATGGCCCTCGTCGGGTATACTCCGCGCCCCCGCGAAAGTGGCGGAACTGGTAGACGCGCTGGATTTAGGTTCCAGTGGGCAACCCCCGTGAGGGTTCGAGTCCCTCCTTTCGCACCAGCCGCGCGGGCCGGACGTGTGTGGCACAATTGTTCGCGCCACGGCGCTCGGTAAGTGTCTGATTCACATAAGCCAATATTCGCGAAGAGGGGTCTTCGGTCCATGCAGGTTTCGGTAGAGTCGACCGGCACGCTGGAGCGCCGGATGGAAGTCCAGGTGCCCGCCGTCGAGATCGATAAGGC
>Ga0111539_10014009_pt1 | contig 10020 bp, 10 predicted proteins | sample RhiMethybrSRZTD1_FD_79667 | JGI IMG/M metagenome (GOLD analysis project Ga0111539, IMG submission 79667) | Populus rhizosphere microbial communities from Tennessee, USA - Rhizosphere MetaG P. TD hybrid SRZTD1 (version 2) (version 2) | ecosystem: Host-associated > Plants > Roots > Rhizosphere >... | reverse complement strand
GACCGTGACGCTCCAGCTGCGCTCCCCGGTCGCGTGGCCGCTCGACTCGGTGGCGGTGACCGCCAACGGCGTGCCGTGACGTCGGCGTGCCGCCTGGTGATCGTGGCGCTCGCCCTGACCGGCTGCGGCGGGGTCGCCAAGCCGTCGGCCGACGTGGATGCCCCGGCGCGGACCGGCGCGAACGCGGCCGAGCAGCCACCGAGAGCTGCCGAGCCGCCGGCGCGAGCCGCCGAGCAGCAGCGCCTCGAGCTGACTCGCGTCGCCGGCGAGCTCGCCGAGCTCCAGAATGCGGTGGCAAAGCTCATCGTGGCGTCGCGGCAGCAGGAGGATCAGCTCACATTCCTGCGGCGCCGGCTGGAGGAGCTCGAATCACAGAACGCCGGCCGCCAGCCGGCGGCCGTGCCGCGGGGCTTCGCGCCGTCGCCCGGATCGTCGCCGGCGTCGCCTCCGGCTCCGTCCTCGGGCGCGAGCCTGGTGCCCTCCGCGACCACGTCGCCGGCCGCGGAGCTCTACCGGACGGGCACCACGCAGCTCAAGGCCAGGAACCTCGACGCGGCGATGCTGAGCTTCTACGACCTCATCGTGACGTATCCGACCGATCCGCTGCGCGAGTCGGCGCAATTTCTCGTCGCTGACATCTACTTCAACCAGAAGGATTACCGCGGTGCGCTCGCCGAGTTCGAGGCGCTCGTCGACGCGGTGCCGGGGGGCGAGCGCGTCCCTGACGCGCTCTTGAAGATCGGTCAGTGCCAGAAGAGCCTGGGCGACACCGGACGGTCGAAGCGAACCTGGGAGCGGATCGTGAAGGACTATCCGGCGAGCGTCGCGGCTCGCCAGGCGCGAGCCCTGCTCAGAAACTAGGCGTCGACCTGAACAACGTCAGCGGGATGGATCTCGACCACCGCGGCCTGGCGAAGGAGCGTGACGGCGAGGACGAGCCGCGTCACCCGGTCCTTGCGCAAGAGCTTGCCGCGCACGCCGGCGAGCGGGCCGCGCACCACCTCCACGTCCATGCCCTCGGCAAGGAACGGGTGGGGATCGCACCGCAGCGTCGTCCGCGCCAGGCGCTGGATCGCGTCGATCTCGGACTCCGGCACCGGCTCGGGACGACCGCCGTCGCCGATCAGATCGGCGACGCCGGCCACGTTGAGCACGCGCAGACGGTCGACGAGTGAGAAGCGCGCGAAGCAGTAGCCCGGAAAGAGCGGAAAGGTGATCTTCTTGCGCCGGTCCTTCCACCGGCTCCAGCGCTCGACCGTGGGCAGGAAGGTCTCGACCTCGCGCGTCATCAGCTGGTCGCGCACGGTCTTTTCATGACGGGAGCGGGTCCGTACCACATACCAGAGGGGCCCGGCTCTCGCATCAAGAGCTTCAATATCTCTCAATGTCGACACAGCCATCGTGGTCAATAACTAACAGCAGTATAAGACACGTCCGTCTCACCACGAAAAACCGAGGGTTCAGCATGACGCGCACGCCGTTCGAGGCAGGCCGACTCCTGCAGTGGCTCGACCAGGTCCTGAGAACCGCCGATCGGGTCGATGTCGACGTCGTGGTCGTGGGCGAGCCGGACTCGCGCTCGTCCGTGCAGATCACGCTGCACGGCATCCCGGACGTGTTCGACGGCCTCGAAGTGCGTCCCCGCAAGACCGACTGAGCGGCGGCGCTCGCCGCGGCTCAGGCCTTCCGGATCTGCCGTAGCACGGCCAGCATCTCCTCGTGGATGCGGCCGTTGGTCGCGACCAGCGTGGGCGCATTCAGGTCGAGCGCCCCGCCGACAAGGTTCGTCACCCGCCCGCCCGCCTCCTCCACGAAGAGGCTGCCTGCCGCGACGTCCCACGCTCCCAGGCGCAGCTCCCAGAACCCGTCAAACCGTCCCGCCGCGACCCACGCGAGATCGAGCACGGCGGAGCCCATCCGGCGCACTCCGCGGCAGCGGACTGCGAAGGCCGCGTACTCCGGCAAGTTCGTGTCGCGCGTCTCGCGGATGCCGTAGGGAAAGCCCGTCGTGAGCAGGCTCGCGTCGAGCGTGGTCGTCGCCGAGACGACCAGGCGCTCGTCGTTCACGGTGGCTCCTCGGCCGCGCTCGGCCACGTAGAGCTCGTCAAAGCTCGGGTCGTACGCGACGCCCAGCTCGACGCGGCCCTCGACCTCGAGCGCGATCGACACGCAGTAGATCGGCACCCCGTGCGCGTAGTTGGTGGTGCCGTCGAGCGGGTCGACGATCCAGCGCCGGCCCGAGGGGCCGCGGGCCGCGCCCCGCTCCTCGGCCAGGATCCCATCGTCGGGGAACGCCTCGGCGAGACGGCCGACCACCAGCTCCTCGGCGCGCTCGTCCATCTCGGTCACCAGGTTGGTCGAGGTGCCCTTGAACGCGATGCGGTGAGCGGCCCGGAGCTCGCCGTGCAGAAGGCGCCCGGCCGCCCGCGCCGCGTCGATCGCGACCAGGCGCTCCCGCGACGCCATCAGAGCTTGCGAAGCTTCGGCACCAGGAACGCCGCGGCGGCGCCGACGGCCATCAGCGCGAGGCCGTTCACGCCGAGCGCGGCACCGACGCCAAAGAGCGACGCGAGCGCGCCGATCTGGAACTGGCCGAGGGGCGCCATGCCGATGGCGACCACCCACGCTCCGCCGGCGCGGCCGCGGCGATCGCTCGGGACGGTGAGCTGGATGAGCGTCTGGGCGAGCACGTCGGTGACGGCGCCGAGCGCGTTCGTGCCGACGAGGATCAGCACGACCAGGACGAACGTGTCGGCCAGGCCGAGCGAGACGAGCGAGGCCCCGAAGGCCACCAGCACGGCCAGAAAGAGGGGACCGAGACTTCGCGCCGCGCCGAGCGTCGACGTGAGGGCGATGCCGATGAGCCCTCCGACCTGACGGGCGGCCGTCATCACGCCGAGCCCCTCCGGCCCCACGCGCAGCACGTCGCGGGCCAGGCTCGGCAAGAGCGCCTGGTGGGAGAAACCGAGCACCTCGGCGATCGCCGTCAGGCTCATCAGGTGCAGGAGCACCCGGTCGCGCCGGATGGTCCCGAGAAAATCGAAGACATCGGCACTGACCGAGCCGGTGTCGGCGCCGCTCGGCCGCTCGTTCGAGCGAGCCGGCAGCATCGCGACCGCGCTCGCGAGGTAGCCGGTGGCCACGGCCAGGTACGCGACCGCGCTCCCGCCCCGGGCGATCAGAAAGCCGGTCAGCAGCGAGCCGACGAGGCCCCCGACGCGCGAGGTGAACGCCACCAGCGCGAGGGCATGCACCAGGCCGCTCGGCCCGGCGATGTCGTGGGCGTAGCTCTGGCGGGCGGTCTGGTGGAGCGCGCGGGCGCAGCCGGTGATGAACGTCAGTACCAGGACCGGCCACACGCCGGCGATTCCGAGCGCGACGAGGAATCCGAGCGTCGTGGTGACCAAGGCCATCACGATGCCGGACATCTGCAGGAGCTTGACGCGGTCGCCGCGATCGGCCAGGACGCCGGCCGGGATGCCGGTGAGCAGGAGCGGAAGATTGCGTAGCCCCAGCGCCAGGCCGACCATGAGCGCGGAATCGGTCAGCTCCAGGATGTACCAGCCCAGGACGACCTGCTCGCCGACCATGCTGAGCGAATGGAAGAAGACGCCGAGGTTGAGGCAGCGCGCGTCGTGATGACGCCAGAGCTGGATGAGCGGAACGGAGGCCAGGCGCACTCCGCATATCCTACGCCGAGCCGGCCGCCTGCGTGGCCTGTCTTGACGTGCTGACAATACATTGTCCTGATGCGACGACAAGGGGTTGTCTTGACGTGACGACAATCGATTGTCCTGACGTGAAGACAATGGATGTCCTGACGTGACGACAACCAGTTGTCCTGATGAATTGACAAGCGCCTGTCCTGATGTGACGACATGCCTTGTCTTGACGTCAGAACAAGACGCTTGCTAGCCTCCCACAGAGAGGACGCCAATGATTTCCAAGTTCTCGACCGTCTACGCCGGGCACGTCGATCTGGGCGACATGGGCCAGGCGGCCACGCCCGCAAACGAACGCCGCTATTCCAACGCGCACCTGGCCTCGGTCTTCGACAAGACCGAAGCGATCGCGCGCTGCATGGACGAGCACGGCTATCACATCCTCTGGCTGGCCGAGCACCACTTCCAGCACGAGGGCTACGAGTGCATCCCCAACATCCTGATGGAAGCCGTCCACCTGGCGTACGTCACCAGGCACCTGCGCATCGGGTGCGGGTTCAACATCACGCCCATGTGGCATCCGCTGCGGCTGGCCGAAGATTTCGCCACCGCCGACATCCTGACCGGCGGGCGTACGGTGTTCGGCGTCGGCCGCGGCTACCACACGCGAGAGGTCGAGACGTTCGGCAGCCCGATGCTCGACGCCGAGGCGAACCGGCTCCTCTTCGAGGAGCAGGTGGACGTCATCATGAAGGCGTTCCACTCGGAGAAGTTCTCGCACCGGGGCAAGCACTACACGCTGCCGCCGGACGTTCCCTACCGCGGCTACCAGCTCCGCGAGCTCACGCTGGTGCCGCGCCCGCTGCGGCAGCCGGTGGAATGCTGGCAGCCGGTGGTGAGCGCCAGCGCGCGCGGCCTCGACTTCATGATGAAGCACCGCATCAAGGGCCTGATCGGCGGCGGCGCCGCGACGATGGCCGAGCGGTCCATTCACGCGTACCAGGAGGCCGCCGAGCGCGCCGGCGTCGACTACAAGCTTGGCGAGGGGCTGAGCCTCGGGATCTTCTTCCACATCGCCGAGTCACGCGAGCGGGCGGTGCGCGAGATCACCCCGTGGTACGAGGAGCACGTGAAGATGTTCGGCCCGCTCGGCTTCGTGCCCGGTCTCACGCGCGAGCAGAACGCCGCCGCCATGGGCCGCGGCGGCTGGGGCGCCGCCGGCGTGCCGACGGTCGAGCACTACCAGAAGGTCGGCGCGTGGTTCGCGGGCCCGCCCGAGGAGTTCGTGGCGCACCTGAAGTCGCTCGAGCAGCGGTTCCCGGGGCTCGAGTACGTGCACGTGAGCAACAGCATGGGCACGCCGCAGAGCGTGATGCTCGAGCAGCTCGCGTGGTTCGCCAAGGAGGTCAAGCCTCACTTCGCGCCGCGCGCCTGACCCGAATCGAGCCGTGCTAGCTGGCGGTCACCCGCCGAACGCCGCGAAGCACTTGCTCGAGTTGAAAATGTAGGTCTGCACGAAGCTCGCCGCGTCCGGCTTGCGTCCGAGCTCCGACATGGCGCCGGCCAGGCACATCCAGTTGAGCATCTCCTGCTGCCCGCTCTCCTCGAGCGCCGCCAGCGGCGTTCCCCGCCACGTGTCGTAGTCCCCGACCCGCAGTCTCTCGTAGAGCGCGCGGTCGGCCTCCACGTCGGGATAGAGCAGGTGATGCTTCGGCGTCAGGAAGGCGTGCGACCAGCTCGACGAGGCGACCAGGGCCACCCGCCACGGGCCCGTCGTGAGAATCTGCGCCGCCGCGCGGCCGAGATCGAAGCAGCGCGCCGGTGACGGCGACGGCGGATCGAGCTGCTCCTCGGTCGGCAGCTCGGCGAACGTCGAGGCGCCGCCGTACTGCGAGACGACCCGGCGGCCGTAGCAGTTGATCGAGAACGGCACGACCGGATAGGGGAAGCCCTGCCGATCGTAGTCCAGGTAGAGTAGCGTGTTCATGAACGCGTGGCCCAGCGGGTGATGCAGCGGCCGGTACGCGTATGAGACGTCGAAGCCCTTCTCGAGGAGGCCCGTCACCAGCGTCTTCGCGGCGGCGCGGTGCCCCTTGTAGACGAACGTGGTGTCGTTCGACTCGTCCCACGCATTGCCAGACTTCTTCCAGCGCGGCTCCGACCACGGCCGATGCTCGATCGCCTCGTAGGCCAGGACGCAGAAGGGCGGGATGACGTCTTCCTTGAAGTTCTCGTACTGGTCGTCGCCCCAGATCAAGACGACGTCGGGCGCGAACTCGTCGAGCCGCTTGCGCGTTTCCCTGAATCCCCTGATCAGGGCCTCGCGGTGACGCCGCGCGGCGCCGAGGCCTTGGTCGGCGCCGTACTCCTCGGCCATCGCCGAGGGCCAGCCGGAGGGCTGCCGGTACTTCTCGGGAAGGCCGGGATCCTGGAGGACGCGCTTGAGGATGCGCGCCATGTCTTCATCGCGGCCACAGAGCGGGGGATAGTGCGTCACGCCGAGACCCAGGATCGCACCCATGATTCGCCCTCCTCAGCCGGTCTTGGTCAGTCGCCTCGTACGCTGGTGCAGATGGTACCATCCCCGGAGCATGGATGTGCGCGCTGCAGGCCGTCGCGGGGCTGGGGCCCCGCCGGCCGAGGCGCGCCTATGGATGGATGTGCGCGCTGCAGGCCGTCGCGGGGCTGGGGCCCCGCCGGCCGAGGCTCGCTTTGGCAAGGAGGGTCCCCATGACGGCTCCCGCGGTCCCCCCACTCATCTCCAGCGACGGTCACCTGGAAGTCCGCCCGGAACGCTGGTCGACGCGGATGCCGGCGAAGTATCGGGAGCACGCGCCGCGGACGATCAAGCTTCCGGACGGCGGCGACGCGATCCTGGTCGAGGGCCAGCCGCCCTATCCGGCGCCGTTCCTCGATTTGCGGGCCGGGCGCACCAACGAGACCTGGTCGCCCCTGGGCGTGACCGTCGACGACACGGCCGGCGTGGGGCCGCCGGAGCAGCGCCTGCGTGAGCAGGACATGGACCTGCTGCACGGGGAGGTGCTCTTCCCCAACATGCAGGTGGGGCCGCGCCTCTGGCGCACGATCAAGGACGAGGACGTGTACCGCGCGACCGTGCGCGCCTACAACGACTGGCTCGGCGAGGAGTACTGCGCGGCGTCGCGCGACCGGCTCATCGGCCTCGGCGTGATTCCGTGGACCAACGTCGACGACGCCATCGCCGAGCTCGAGTACTGTAAGCGCCTCGGCCTCAAGGGCGTCTGCCTCGGCGTCTTCCCCAGCGGCAAGGGGTACCCGACGCCCGAGGACGATCGCTTCTGGGCTGCGGCCGTCGAGATGAAGCTGCCGCTGACGGTGCACGTCGGCTTCGACCGCCTCGGGCCCCGCGCGTCGCAGCCGACCTTCGAGTATCCCGGCGTCTCGCCGGACATTCTCCAGAAGATCGGGCCGCGCAAGCTCGTCGAGTGGGTCGCGCTGCCGTTCCTGGGCACGGCGCCGTCGATGAGCTTCGCCCAGCTCATCCTCTCGGGCGTCTTCGACCGCTTCCCGACTCTCAAGCTCTTCTTCGCCGAGACGCGCCTGGGCTGGGTGCCGTTCTGGATGGAGGAGGCCGACTACTGGTACGAGCGGCACCGCCACTGGGCCGCGCGGCTCTTGAACTTCAAGCCGCTCAAGCAGAAGCCGAGCGAGTACGTGCAGGAGCACATCTTCTTCAGCGTGCAGCACGTGGAGCGCGTGGCGATCGAGCTCCGGCATCACATGGGCGTCGAGCGCATCATGTTCGCGACCGACTTCCCGCACATCGAGTGCGACTGGCCCAACACGCGCCCGTTCGCCGAGCGGCTCTTTGCGGGCGTGCCGGCCGACGAAGCCTTCAAGATCGGCGCGGGCAACATGCTGTCGTTCTTCGGGCTCGAGGACAGTCCAATGGGGAAGAAGGTCCGCGCTCAGGTAAACACCTGATTGCTCCGCCGGTAGAACATCGAGAGAATTCGACGGTCATGGAAAGTCTGCCCAAAACGCCCACCGGCATCGAGGGCTTCGACGAGATCACTGGTGGCGGTCTCCCCACGGGTCGGCCGACGCTCCTGTGCGGCGGTGCCGGATGCGGCAAGACGTTGTTCTCCATAAGCTTTCTCGTCAACGGAGCGACGCAGTACGACGAGCCCGGCGTGTTCATGAGCTTCGAGGAGAGCTCCGACGAGCTCGCGCAAAACGTCGCCTCCCTGGGCTATGACCTGCCGCAGCTGATCAAGGACAAGAAGCTCCTGCTCGATCACGTCCGCGTCGAGCGCAGCGAGATCGAGGAGACCGGCGACTACGATCTCGAGGGCCTGTTCATCAGGCTCGGATTCGCCATCGATTCCATCGGCGCCCGTCGCGTCGTCCTCGACACCATCGAGTCGCTCTTCGCGGGTCTGTCGAACCAGACGATCCTCCGCGCGGAGCTGCGTCGTCTGTTCCGCTGGCTCAAGGACAGGGGCGTCACCGCGGTGATCACCGGCGAGCGGGGCGACGGCACGCTCACCCGCCAGGGCCTGGAAGAATACGTGTCGGATGCCGTGATCCTCCTGGACCATCGCGTGAACGAGCAGATCTCGACGCGGCGACTGCGCATCGTCAAGTACCGCGGCTCGGCTCACGGAACGAACGAGTACCCGTTCCTGATCGACGAGGGCGGAATCGCAATCCTGCCCCTGACCTCGCTCGGGCTGTCGCACGCCGCGGCGTCCGAGCGCATCTCGAGCGGCATCGAGCGGCTCGATACGATGCTCGAGGGCAAGGGCTACTATCGAGGCAGCACCATCCTCGTCTCGGGCACCGCCGGAGCGGGCAAGTCGAGCATTGCCGCCCATTTCGCAGATGCCGCGTGCCGGCGCGGCGAGCGCGCCCTCGTCTTTCTGTTCGAGGAATCGCCCGGGCAGGTCGTCCGCAACATGCGGTCGATCGGGATCGACCTCCAGGAGTGGGTCGACCGGGGCCTGCTGAGGTTCTACGCGGCGCGGCCCTCGCTGTACGGTCTCGAGATGCATCTCTCGCAGATGCACCGCATGATCGAGCGCTTTCGACCGAGCATCGTGGTCGCCGACCCGGTGAGCAGCCTGCTGACGGTGGCGACCGAGGCCGACGTGCAGGCCACGATGACGCGTCTCGTCGATCACCTGAAGGCCCAAGGCACCACCGCCCTCATGACCAGCCTCACTCGCGGCAAGATAGAGGACGAGCGCACAGACATCGCGATCTCCTCGATCGTCGATACGTGGCTCCTGCTGGTCACGCTCGAGTCGAGCGGCGAGCGTAACCGCGGCCTCTACGTGCTCAAGTCCCGCGGAATGGCGCATTCGAACCAGATCCGCGAGTTCCTCCTGACCAGCCACGGCGTCGAGCTCCTCGATGCCTACATCGGCGCGGGGACTGTACTCGCCGGATCGGCGCGCCTGACCCGGGAGGCCGAGGATCGCGCGGCGGCCGTGTCGAACGACCAGGAGCTCGAGCGCAAGGAGCGCACGCTCGAGCGGCTGCGGGCGGCGTTCGAGGCGGAGCTGGCCGCGCTCCGCGGCAAGTTCGAGGCCGAACAGGCCGAGCTGGCGTCCGCGATCGGCCAGCACCGGGCGCGCCAGAAGCGGCTCCGCGACGATCGAGTCGACATGGCCAAGAGCCGGCGGGCCGACAACGAGCCCGCCGAGCGGAGATAAGACGCGCATGGAAATTGAAGCGACGAAGAGGCTCGACGCCGGCGCACAGCCGTGCGTCGATCAGCCCGATGACGTGCACTTGCTGCGCCTGTATGTCGCCGGACAGACGCCCCGATCGATCGCGGCCTTCGCCAATCTCAAGCGGCTCTGCGAGGAGCACCTGGCCGGGCGGTATCAGATCGAGGTGGTCGATCTGATCCAGAACCCCCAGCTGGCTCGCGGCGATCAGATCCTCGCGGTGCCGACGCTCGTGCGCCGACTACCCGAGCCGGTCCGAAAGATCATCGGCGATCTCTCGAACAGCGAGCGTGTCCTCGTGGGACTCGACATTCGATCGCCCGGGGATTCACGATGATGCGCGAGAAGACGCCCGAGGCCCTGTCCGACCACGCCGCGGCGCACCCGCCTGTCGCGTACCAGCTCAGGCTGTTCGTGGCGGGACTGACACCGCGGTCCACGCGCGCCATCGCCAATATCCGCGCGCTCTGCGAGCGGTACCTGCCGGGCGCGTACCAGCTCGTGTTTGTCAATCTCTCCGCGACCCCCGAGAGCGCCAGCTCCGAGCAGATCATCGCGGCTCCGACGTGCGTGCGACGCTTCCCGCTTCCGCCCAAGCGCGTGGTGGGTGACATGTCCAACTCCGATCGCGTGATCGCCGGTCT
>Ga0111539_10014008_pt1 | contig 10021 bp, 8 predicted proteins | sample RhiMethybrSRZTD1_FD_79667 | JGI IMG/M metagenome (GOLD analysis project Ga0111539, IMG submission 79667) | Populus rhizosphere microbial communities from Tennessee, USA - Rhizosphere MetaG P. TD hybrid SRZTD1 (version 2) (version 2) | ecosystem: Host-associated > Plants > Roots > Rhizosphere >... | reverse complement strand
GTGACTTTTCAGCAACTAAAACGCACGAAGGATCTTGAAGCAATTCATCAGGCCGCAGCATCAGTGGGCGAGACATTGGCCCGCATCGGCAGATTTGAATTCGTAGCGCCAGGGCGACTAAACGAGGATATGTCGGTTGGTGCGCGTTATATGGAAGGTCCTGATCCAATTCCGTGTCTGCTCGATTCATTCCTGGGATCGAGACATCTGCAAAAACGAATTGATGCCTCACTTCAGCAACAGCTCCACAACTTCATTTGGTCGTGGGCCGATCGACTGCGAGAGTTCGATAACGATAGCCAGTTGGTCCATTGTGACTATGGTAATCGAAACATTCTGGTGGATCGCATAGCTGGACGTTGGCAGGTTGCGGCCGTGCTCGATTGGGAGTTTGCACTGTCAGCCTCGCCGTTAATAGACGTCGGTCATTTCTTGCGATACGAAACGGAAGACCGGCCATTGTGCGAACCATACTTCTCGCGTGCGTTTCTTGAAGCCGGAGGTGTGCTTCCCGATGATTGGCGCCGGATCTCACGGGTGCTCGATCTTACTGGACTGGTGGAGTGCCTGACACACGACCATCTTCCGGAAGACATCGCCGGTGAAATTCTTCAATTGATCAACGCCACGTTGAAGCGAGTGGCGCAGGAAGGATAGGAGAACTTATGAAGCGAACGATTATCCTGGGAGTCGCATTTCTGATCGCCGCGACTACTGTCATTGCGCAATCGCAAAAGAAAAATCTCGAGCAAGAGTTTATGCGGTTGCAGCGCGCCCAGGACGACGCGGAAGCGAAAAAAGATGTTGCCGCGCTTGACCGTCTGTTCAACGACGACTTTATCTTCGTCGCCGCCAACGGAAGCATTTCGGATAAGAAGAAGTTTCTCGACGACGTCAAAGCTGCTGACGAGCCTTCATCCGCGCCGCAAGAAAAACTTACCTATGAAGACTTCAAAGTTCGTGTCTATGGACAAGCGGCAATCGTCAACTACGTACTGCTCGTTTCAGGCAAAGACAAAGACGGCAAAGACTTCACGAGCCGCTACCGCATGAGTGTGTTCTGGGTCAAACAAAAGAAGGATTGGCGGATCAGCAATTTCCACGCGACTCGGGTGCGCTAGTGACCTCTGTTGGAGGCAATTAGCTGTCACAATCGCCGGCGGCAAGGTGTTTTCGTAGTGGGACTACTTCCAAAACTACATCCGACAACTCGAAGGTTACTTAATCCGTGACGAATGGAGACAAAGTATGACGAGCGCATCTCAGGACCTGCGCTATAGCCTGCGCATGCTGCTAAAGCATAAAGGTTTTACGGTGGTCTCCGCGCTGACGCTGGCGTTGGGGATTGGCATCAACACCGCAATGTTCAGCGTGCTGAACACGTTTCTATTCGGCTCGCTGCCGTATCCGCAGTCGGAACGATTGATGCGAGTGTGGCGCACCTCGCCACACTCCCAGAGCTGGCCGCATTCCGCGGGAAATTTCTTCGATCAGCGCGACAAGAACACGGTCTTCGAGAAGATGGCCGCCTACAACTTCACGACTCGCAATCTGACCGAACCGGGTCAAACAGCCGAACGTCTGCGCAGCATCGCAGCGACCGCCGACTTCTTTCCGATGTTGGGCGTGCCACCTGCGCATGGCCGTTTATTCAAGCCCGAAGAATTCGAGCCCGGCGCTGACAACGTGATCGTGTTGACCGATGGTTTTTGGGCGCGCCATTTTGCAAGCGATCCAACGGTCGTCGGACGAAGGATTCAGCTTGATGGAAAAACGGTGGAGATCGTCGGTGTGATGCCTCCGGGATTCGAACATCCGATCCTCTGGGGACCGTTGGATATCTGGCAGCCGATGAGCTTCACTCCGGAGCGCAAGACGAATCGCGGTACAAACTATCTATCATCCTTCGGTCGACTCAAGCCCGGCGTCTCGATCGAGCAGGCCGAGCAGAGCATGGTTACTCTCGCTGCTAACATCGCTCAGCAGCAAAACGCATCGAACGTGGGCGAGAGCGTACGACTCGAGCCACTTCAACGATCGATGTCTGACAGTATCGGCAGAACTGTCATGTGGTTCACGTTCGGACTCGCAGGTTTTGTGTTGCTAATCGCGTGCGCAAACCTGGCTAACCTTCAGCTCGTTCGCACGGCGACGCGATCGCGCGAGCTCGCGGTGCGCGCCGCGCTTGGTGCGGGTCGGTGGCGATTGCTGCGACACTCGTTTACCGAGAGCATCCTTGTGGCACTGATCGGCGGCGTAATAAGTTTGCTGGTGGCACTGGGCGCGGTTCGTTTCATCAGCGTGCGCCTGTTTGCGGACCTGCCGGGAGCGAGTGTGCAACTCGATTACAAAGTATTTGGGTTTGCACTGCTGTGCTCGCTGTTGACAGGAGTGCTGTTTGGCACCGTTCCGGCGTGGTTAGCATCGCGCGCGGACGTAAACCTGGCGTTGCGGGAGAACTCACGCGGGTCAACCACCGGACGATCTCAACACCGGTTACGACACACGCTGATCGTCGGCGAAGTAGCGTTTGCGATGGTGCTGCTTGCAGCGGCGGGATTGTTCCTGCGCGGCTTGCAACGTTTCATCAACGCAGATCCGGGCTGGCAGGTTGATGGCTTGGTGACGGCGCAGATGAGTCTTCGTGGAGAGAAGTACAAGGACGAGAAGCAACGACTTCTTTTCCTGACTGAGCTTGAGAATCGATTGCGCGCGTTGCCGGGTATCGAGCACGTTGCCATTGGCGGCTCACATCCCGTGTATGGTTTCAACAGCAGTAGTTCGTTTCTGATTGAAGGCCGACCTGAGCCTCCGCTGGACAAGCTTCCGGAGATGTTTTTCGAACCGGTAAGTGCCGACTACTTCGCGACTCTGGGTGCGCGTTTGCAACAGGGCCGTACCTTCAACTCAGCGGACACGAGGGACCATCCCGACGTCGTGATCATCAATGAGACCACCGCTCGTACCTTTTGGCCCAACGAGAGTCCGATCGGAAAACGCATCAGTAGTAGCGGTCAGCAGAAAGACTATTGGGAAGTCGTCGGCGTAGTTAATGATCTTGCGTTTCCGGGTAGCCTGCGAGAACCCTACACCAAGTACGCAGCATTCCAGCCATTGACGCAAACAGGTCCTGACTATCTCACGCTCGTCATTCGCACTTCCTCGAACACGGACGCTATTGCCAACAGTTTGCGTAGTTCGGTTGCCGGATTAGACCCCGAGCTACCGGTGAATCGGATTCGCACCGCGCGAGAGACGGTAAACCAGGGGTTGGGAAGTATCTCGCTGCTCGGAAGCTTACTCGGAGCGTTTGCGACGGTTGGTGTGATACTGGCAGCGATTGGAATCTACGGTGTTGTGTCGTACACGGTGGTCCAACGTACTGGCGAGTTCGGAATTCGTATGGCGCTCGGCGCGCAGTCTCGCGATGTTCTGCGGCTGGTATTGGCGAAAGGCGCGGTGCTCGTGGTGATTGGAGCGTTGTTGGGAGGCTTGGGTGCGTATGGCGTGTCGAAGTTTTTGATTAGTTTGATTCCATCGTTGCCCACCCGCGATCCGCTCGTACTGCCGGCGGCGGCTCTGGCGCTCGGTGTTGTGGCGCTGGCGGCGTGTTACATCCCTGCGCGTCGCGCGACGAGAGTCGATCCGCTGGTAGCGTTGCGATCGGAGTGAATTGCAAATTGAAAGGGCTGGTGTCGCCACCAGCCCTACTTGAAAAATCAGTGTGTTGGAAAGGCTGAATTAGTAGTTGACGTTTCCCACCATGGTGAACGTGTAGGCGCCCGTGATGAAGTTCTGCTCGACCACGATGGCGGCTTTTCCACTCGCTCCCGCGAAACGGCCGGTGCCGTTTTGGAACACCATGTATCCGGTCGCGATTCCCGTCCTCAGGTCCATCTGACCCTCCTCGATAATGCTTGGAAGACGATCGCCGTTGGCGGCGACATACGTAACATCGCCTGCGGGGTGCGAGATGTTCGGGTCGTTGGCGTCGGGGATGAATTGGATCGTGCCGGAACCGCTGAACAAACCGAGATGAGTGCCGTTGCCCGATACCACGACGGTAGCACCCACGACATTGCCGTTGTTATCCGTGATGAAGGTTGCGAGGCCATTTCCGTTGGAAGCAAATGGACGCTCAGTTGCGCTAACCGGAATGGTTCCCAGCAGCAGAGCGAAAACCATAATCAAACTTTTTAGTGTGACAAAACGTTTCATGATGCTCTCCTTCATATCGCTTCAAAATGTGGGCCCGGGCGAATCGCGCGACCCTGTACGTCTTGAAGTGGTCAATAATTGAAGAACATCACACCTGATTTTTCGGTTACCTCATGGCCGCGAATGTTAGTGGCGTGGCATGCGTACTTCACGTGGGTTCAGACTTTCTTTTCCGGAGCGGATCACGACGCGAGCGTTCTGGCCGACTGGCAGACCGCGAAGAACGGGTTCGATGCTACTGAAGATCGCCTCCGCATCGGGTCCGAAAAAGAAGAGTGCGGTTTCTTCAGGACCTGCCCAGAAGCCTCGGAAGCTATCATCGCCGGCGGCTGCTCCGAGTTCTGCAATGACGGCGTCGAAGTCCAGATTTGCGTAAACCTCCTCAGGCAACGTGATGCCATCGAGGTAGACCGCGACGCATTGCTGCTTTCCGAATTCGCGCAGCACACGTTCACCGTCGAGCAACTCGGAACCTTGCGGCGCGCCCGCTGTTTCGAGCGCTTCTGTCACCACGTTGAGCGCTTCGTCGAGGTTCGCGAGTTCGATTTCAATCTCGGCGTAGTCGATGCCGCCCAGCTCGTTAAGCTGAGATCCACCGCCGGTAACGCGGCCCAGACCTTTGCGTTCCAGCACTGCCTGCAAAGGATCCTCGTAGCGTTCGCCACGATCGATTGGTTCGATGTGTTCGTAAAAGCGTCCGATTATGAAGTGTGGAAAATCCATGGAACACTATTACCACAGTTAACAAAGACTTATCTATTCATGCCTTACGAGTCGTGATATAAACCGATTGATTACCTCCTTCGTCGCCCAGTTGGATACACAACCAGAAAGTAACTCCTAGTAACCCTCACAAGCCACTGGCGTAGCGCCACTGGCGGACTCCCGTCCCAGAACACAAACGTAAGCATCGTGTCGATCTGCTTACTACGTTTCCAACCGCTGTTCGCAGCCAGCTTTAGGTGTGACTGCTGTCGAACCACCACAGAGGAAAGGGACAACGAGGATGAAAAAATCGAAGTTTGGATTAATTACCAAAACACTGATCGCATTCTCTGCCGGGCTGATCGTTCTGACTATTTCTCTCACCACGGCAACGATGACGCCGCTTAGCGAAGGTTTTGAGGCCGGCGGCAAGACTTCTTACGCGGCGGCGAACGTGGCGCTGGGCACCGGATCGTGGTTCATGGACGATGCGCTCACCGGAAACCTCTCGACAGACAGAAAGACCGGCGCCTTTTCAGCCCGCGTTCGGGAAATCGGCCGCGTGCGCATGAACTTTAATAAGACCGGCGCCGGAATTGTTTCCATTCAACATGCGGTGTTTGGCACCGATGGTCCAAGCACCTGGCAACTGTGGTCTTCAACAAACAACGGCAGCACCTGGACTCAAGTTGGCTCCACGATCTCTACCAGTTCGACCACTCTTCAAACAGCAACCTTTACCGTTAACAACGGCAACGCCATTCGTTTCGAGATTAGAAAAGTCTCCGGCGGCGCCAATCGCATCAACGTTGACAATATCCAGGTTGGCGATTTCTCGTCTCCGACGCCGACTCCTACACCAACCAGCGAACATCTCACGATGGGAAATCCAAGTGACGCGATTACCAACGTGACACAGCCAAACAATTACCTCATGGAAAAGCCGCAGTATGCGATGTCTTACAGTCGCGATAACGGTGGTCCAAACTGGGTGAGTTGGCATCTGGACAGTTCGTGGCTGGGAACCGCTCCACGCCAGGATGATTTTCGCGCAGACACGACTCTGCCAACCGGCTGGTACCGAGTTCAAGCGACGGATTTTTCCGGCTCGGGTTTTGATCGCGGTCACATGTGCCCTTCAGCCGATCGCACCGTCACCATTGCCGCCAATTCGTCTACTTTTCTGATGACCAATATGATTCCGCAGCTTCCAGCTAACAATCAGGGCGTATGGGCAAATCTGGAAAGCTACAGCCGAACTCTGGTTTCCCAAGGCAACGAGCTTTACATCATCTCGGGAGGTCAGGGATTGCGGTTCTTCATTGCGAACGGTCATGTGGCAGTGCCCGCTCAAACGTGGAAGGTAATAATCGTGTTGCCCGTCGGCAGTAACGATGTTTCGCGAGTGACTACGGCGACAAGAACGATTGCCGTGGTAGTGCCCAATTCCGGAACGATTAACAGTGATTGGCGAACCTACCGGGTGAGTGTGGATCAGGTGGAGGCGATTACCGGGTTCGATTTCTTTTCGAACGTATCCTCTGGTATACAAGCCGTAATCGAGGGCCAGGTCGATAACCAGTAAGGATCAGATTCAGAATTTAGGGTCGCAGCTCTGGAATGACCGCTTTTTTGGGAGTTTTTAGATATAGGGCTTCCAAACACGGGCGATGAGGTTGGTCCGAGTTGCAAATTTGTGGGGAATGGCGTCATAGTGTGTGGCGCCGTACCCAAAACCTAGGTGCGGACTCCCCTAAACCGTGAATCAACAAAGATAGAAACTTCCTCTATGCGAATTAGTCTTCTAATGATCTCCGCGTTGCTACTGTTAGCGACGAGTATTGATGTTGCTGCCCAGCAGACGCCCTCGATTTCGGTCCGCGAAGTCGTCGTCGTCGAGGGAAACGCCGGTACGACCCAGGCGACATTTGTCGTCGCGCTTTCCGGTGCGGCCTCACAGACAGTTACGTTTTCCTATGCCACGGCAAACGGCACGGCAACGGCTGGTTCCGACTATGTTGCCGCTTCGGGTAACGGGTCGTTCGCACCTGGAGAAACCGAGAAACCGGTGGTAGTGCTCGTCAATGGGGATACTGTCGACGAGACGCAGGAGACGTTCTTTCTGGATATTTCAAACGTCCAGAACGCGACGGTGGGCTCGAGCCGAGGAAATGGATTCATCAATGATGATGACGGACCCACTATCAGTATCAACGACGTGAGTGTTACGGAAGGCAATTCGGGTACGAAAGCCGCGACCTTTACGTTGACGCTATCTGGTCCTAGTGTTGAGTCAATCGCCGTCAGAGCAGTTACATCACCGGGAACAGCAACTGCCTCGACTGATTACAACTCCCTCAACTTAGTAGTTATCTTTAACCCTGGGACAGTAACTCGCACCCTTGATGTGACGATCCTGGGCGACACTGTCCTGGAGCAGAATGAAACGTTCTCTGTAACTCTCACTGAGACCTTCGGCACCACCGCCTCTGATGGCGTAGGCACCGGCACGATTCTCGACGACGATACTCTGCTTGTGCTGGAGGAGTCAGGCCCTGCGGCTCAGCAAGCGTCAGCTATCGACTCGTTGTTATTCACAAGAGATGCCTTCCATGTGGACCGGACGGCCGGCTGGTTTAATTTCCCGGCTGGTCAGGACACGCTCGTGATGATCTTTGCTCAGAACCTGAGATTGAATCAGGGCGAGACTTCAGCGAACGTCGTCGTAAACCTTGTCGATGCTAATAACCAAAACTTTGATGTGCCTGCCGCGGATGTTCGTGCAGTATCGAACGTCGATCTAACCCAAGTCATCTTTAAACTACCCGACACTCTGGCGCCAGGCACTTGCAAGGTAACTATTAAGGCTCACGGGCAATCAAGCAATATGGGAACGATTCGAATTATTCAGTAGAACGCCACTCCCATTACTTGTGGTATCTTAGTCTCGTCATTGAGCCCCTCGAGGTCTGAGGCTCAAGCTCCGCAAACAACAACCTACCGAGGCCACTATGTTGATAATTTTCAACTATGCTGGAGTCGCGTTCTGCATTCTCGCTCTGTTCGGGGGCTGGGCAGTGAAATTCTCAGCCTGGGCGCTCGGCTTCGGCGAATCAGCCACCGACCATAGCTTCGTTGCGTCGTGGTGTGCCGTTCTCGCTCTACTCGATCTTGCCTGTCGATCGATCGGAATCCTCAATTCGTCTCCGAAAAGCTGGGTACGGTTTATTGCGCCTTCGACCGGAGGTCAAATTTTCTTTATTCCGATTTGGATCCTGGCCACGGTCTTACTGGGTTACCAGGTTGTGAGGATGTTCATATGAGCCATCGACCCGGAGGCCCACAACCGATCATGAATTACTCTGAAGTTCTTGCGGCGCTTCGCGACGTTGAACAAAGCGCCGGCAACTTCATGGGGAGAAGTGTCGTGCGCGGCTTGTTGCTCGGTCCGCCCATTTGCCTCGTTGCCTGCATAATACTTGGAAACCTGCTGGTCCTCGCTGGTCCGCACCGAGCCGAGGCGTTTTCCAGCTCGTTGAGCGGTTTGACGGGTGTGTATGGGTTTTTCCTTGGCCTCTTCCTCGGACCGATCGTCGATGCGATTCTCAAGGAGAAGAAGGCAACCGAGCAGGTGCTTGAAAAAGCAATCGCCAGCCTGAATGTTTCTGCAAACGACGTCGGCAGAGTGCTCCACGATCACGAACCACAACTGCCGAAGAGCGCCGGCGCCTTCGCGCGTTTGATGAGGCGGAAGAAGCTTCTTTGAAATTGTGAAGGCATTAAATGAATAGCCCGCGAACGAGTGGGCGCGACCAATCGCTCGCGGGCTGAAAGACTTCGAAAGACGCCGTCAGTTACTCATCAGAAAACGAACTTCACGCCCCAGAGAATCTGTCGCGGGTTAAAGGCCGAAGTGAAACCAAGCGGCTGGTTCAGACTTCGATCCCTGCGTCCTTCGAGTCGATTAGTGCCCGCCGCATAGTCTGATGCTGCCAACGGATCGGGGAAGCCAAGTATGCCGGTTGCGCCAACTGTTACCGGCAACACCTCGTTCACTGCCGCAAAGTTTGTGCGATTGAAGATGTTGGCAAAGTCCGCACTTGCCTCTATCCGCATGGGGCTATCAGCCTTGAAACGAAAAGCTTTGCTGATGCGAACGTTTGCGCTTTTGTAATCGGGTCCGATTCCGGTGTTGCGGCCGATATTGAAAAGTCGATCGGTGCCGCCGCGCGTGTCACCGTTGATGTCGACACCGGTACGCAACGTGAACGGAATTCCACTGCGTATGAAGATGCTCGGACTGATTGTGATATCGGCGAGTGCCCGCTCGCCGAAGTTGTGTCCCGCCCCACTCTTGAACGGACTCTCGATCACGCCGCTGAACACGAAATTGTGACGGATATCAAAAGCCGAAACCGATCGCTCGGTGAAAAGCTGAGTCGGGAAAGGCGGTGCAAACGCAGAATTGAAGTCGGTTTGATCGTCGAGCGCTTTGCTCCACGTATAGTTCGCCTGGAAGGAGAAGTGATTACTAAAGCGCTTATTTAGCGAGACTGTCATTCCGTGGTAGATCGAAGTTCCACGCGATTGATAGTCAGTGAACTGAGTGATGCCGGCATCGTTCACGCGGAAGCACTTTGTATCGGCGCCGCAAACTCGATAGAGCGGACCCAGGCGTGGATCGCGTTGCGACAAGGCAGTGACGTTGGCTGGAGTGGCTGGGCAACCCGGCGTGCCGGCTTCGCAATAGTTGAGACCGACCGGCTGCTGAAGATGTAACCCGTGGTACATCTGATAGGCCACTTCGATGCTCAGGTTGTTAACTATTTCTCTTTGAATGCCGATGTTGGCCTGGATGGTGTAGTTGTTTTTGTAGTCGGGATTGAGCTCAAACAACACGCGTCCCGGAGCGCCTGCTGCTGTCGATGTTCCCAAACAATTGATCTGCGCCTCCGTTAACACGCCAAACGGCAACGTGTTCGCCGGGACGTTGCAACCTGCATTGCCGGCGACACCAGCACCGTACAAAGTTGCTACGCCGTTCAGCGGGCTCTTGGAGATCTGATTGAAGTATTTACCGCTACCATTCAAGACGCTG
>Ga0111539_10014007_pt1 | contig 10021 bp, 6 predicted proteins | sample RhiMethybrSRZTD1_FD_79667 | JGI IMG/M metagenome (GOLD analysis project Ga0111539, IMG submission 79667) | Populus rhizosphere microbial communities from Tennessee, USA - Rhizosphere MetaG P. TD hybrid SRZTD1 (version 2) (version 2) | ecosystem: Host-associated > Plants > Roots > Rhizosphere >... | reverse complement strand
CGAGCACGTGCGCCGCCGTCTGCGAATGCCCGCCGAGGCACGCGAAGGCGGCGACGAGCGCCCACGCCGCGAGCGTCCGGCGTGATGCACCGCCGCGGAGGCGATGCTCGCTCACGGCGAGGAGCCACGGCAGGCAGGCGCTGACGTTCGGCAGCGTGTGGAACCGGAGCACGAGATGGAACGGCTCGAGCGCCCAGAGGACGCCGGCGAGCGTGGCGGCCGGTGCGCCGCACCCGAGCACGCGCGCGAGCACGAACGCGCCGAGGCCGGCCAGCGCGAGGCGCAGGAGCGCGAGAACGGTGAGCGCGTGCTCCACGGGCAGCGCCACCAGGAGCAGCGTGAAGGGATGGAAGAGCGCCGGCTGCAGCGCCTCGGACACCGGCACGCCCGTGCCGACGTAGGGGTTCCAGAGCGGCAGCGAGCCGGCGCGGAGGGTGCGCTGCACGAAGGCCGCCCACGGCGCGAAGTAGCGGACGTAGTCGCTCGCGGTCGCGCCCACCGGCGCGGTCGCGAAGTCGTCCCGCCAGAGGATGCTGCCCGGCAGCGCGGAGGCGTCGGAGAGGAGCCCATCGCGGCCGAGGCCCGGCAGCTGGAAGCCGACCACCAGCGCCACGACGAGCAGCGCCGCGTGGCGCCCGCGAGCGGACATCGGGCGCGGAGAATAACGGCGGCGGTGCGCCGCTGTCGAGCCGCGCGCGAGATCGGGCGAAGTTGGCGAGTGTGCGGAGACGCGTGGTACTGTTCCGCCGTGTCGCAGGAGGATGGCGAGCCGGACATCTCCGTCGTGATCCCGGCCTACAACGAGGCCGGGCGCATCGCCGAGCCGCTCCGGCGCATCCACGACCACATGCAGGGTCGCGGCCTCGCGGCCGAGTTCGTCATCGTGGACGACGGCTCGACCGACGGCACGGCGGACACGGTACGGCGCATCGGCTCCGACCTCGGCCTGGTGCTGCGGGTCCTCTCGGCCGAGCACCGCGGCAAGGGGGGTGCCGTCCGCATCGGCATGACCGCCGCGCGCGGCCGCGCCGTGCTCATGACCGACGCCGACCTCTCGTCGCCGATCGACGAGCTGGATCGCTTCATGCCCCATCTCCGGGACGGCGCGCACGTCGTGATCGGCTCGCGCCGGCTGGGCGGGGCCGTCATCGAGGTCCACCAGCCGTTCCTGCGCGAGGCGATGGGACGCGTCTTCACGCTGCTGACGCAGCTCTTCGTCGTGCGTGTGTCGGACGCGACCTGCGGCTTCAAGCTCTTCACGCGCGAGGCGGCGCACGAGATCTTCTCGCGCCTGACGCTCGACGACTGGAGCTTCGACGCCGAGGCGCTGTTCGTCGCGCGGAAGCTCGGCTACGGCTTCCGCGAGGTGCCCATCGCCTGGCGCGACTCCGCCGGCACCAAGGTGCATCGCGGACGCGACGCGATGCTGGCGCTCATCGGGCTGATCCGCATCCGCGCGAACGCCCTCGCCGGACGCTACCACCTACGCGAGGGGGCGCGCCCGCAGCCGGCGCGCGCCGGCGGCGAGCCCGAGCGCAGTCAGTAGGCTCAGGACGGCCCCGAGCGCGAGCGATCGCGGCCGGTATTCGAAGCGGATGCGATGCGCTCCCGCGGGTGCCCGGACGCCGCGGAAGAGGTGGTTGGTCGGGAGGATCGTCGCGGGGGCGCCGTCCACGGTCGCCGTCCAGCCGGGGTAGAACGTGTCGGCGAGGACGACGAGCCCCGGCGCGGTGAGCGTCGCGTCGAGCTCGACGAGGTTCGGGTCGTCGCGCGCGATGGTGGCGGCGGCGCCACGCGGCGGGGCGCCCGGGGATGCGGGCATGCCGGCGTCCCCCTCGACCCAGCTCTCGACGAGCGGATCGAACGAGGGACGCGCCAGGATGGCGAGCAGCTCCGCGGCCGGCGGCGCCGGCGAGGCGCGATAGGTCACGAAGGCGCGCGGAAGCGCGTGCGGGTTCTCGAGCAGCTCGAGCTTCTCGGCGGGTGGCGGGCGCGATTCGAGCCCCGCGTCGCGGACGAAGGCCTCGACGTCGGGGCGCCTCCTGGTGCTCGTCGTGACGATCATGAAGCGCACGGCCGCCAGGTCGAGTAGTCGGCGCCGCGTCGCGACCGATGCTCCGCCCGGCGGGCCGGCGAGCGTGTTGATGCGGTATTCCCGCCGGCGGGAGACGCCGAGCGTCCCGTCGCCGAGGAACATCTGGTACTCGAGCTGGCGGCGGAGGGGCAGGGGCTCGTAGTCCTCGACGCTCCGCAGGCGCGTGAGCGTCGGGAGCTTCGGCGGGAGCGGGAGCATCAGCAGATCGGGGGCGTAGGGCCAGACGCGCTCGTCCCCGATGGTCGCGGCGAGCCGCGAGTAGGCCTCGTGCTGCGCAGGCGGGTACGTCGCGGGCCAGCCTGCGTATGGAAGCGGCGGGTTCGGGCGCGGCGCGCGGACCCCGTCGAGCGTCACGGCCACGAGCATCGCTGCCACGAGCGCCGCCGCCGCGCGCGGACGCGACAGGCGTGCGGCGACGTCGAGGCCGACGGCGGCCAGCACGGCGAGGCCGAACTGCACGAGCATCAGCACGCGATGCGGCACGCGGAACCAGCCGAGGAGTGGGAGCATCAGGTACAACCTGAAGAAGGGAGTCACTGGTCCGAGCGCCACGATCGTCCCGACGGCCGCCAGCACGAGACCCCAGAGAACGAGGGCGCGCGGCGTCCCCACGACCGCGAGGAGCGCGAGGCCGAGCGCCGTGAGCAGCAGGATCGGGGATCCGCTCGCGAGCCAGTAGGCCCAGAGCTTCTCCGGAACCAGCGCTCCGAACGGGTACATCTGCTCGAGGCTGAGCGTCGCCGTCTGCCGCACGCCCTGCCGGGCGAGCTCGAAGGCCGGCAGGAGCGCAACGGCCGCGAGGAGGACGCCCGCGAGCATGCCCGCGGCGAAGCCGGCGACGGCCCGCGCGCAGGCGATGCCCGGTGGCCGCTCGACGATCATCCGCGCCACGAGGAGCCCCGCCCAGGCATAGCAGCAGAGCACGGTCCCCTGCGGGCATCCCGCGAGCCAGCTCATCCCGGACACGAACGCCAGGTGGATGGCCCCGCGTGCCGGCCGGCCGCTCAGCTCGAGGACCGCGAGCGCGCCGAACGGGAGCCACGCGCACGATTCGAGGAAGTACGGCCAGAGCTGCATCGCGCGGAGGAGGCCCGCGAAGGCGAACACCGCGGCGGCCAGCACGGCTCCGGCTCGCGAGATCCCGGCGTGTCGCGCGAACACCGCGGTGCCGGCCGCGGCGAGGGCGAGGTGCAGGACGGTCGACGCCGCCAGCGCCCGGGTCGTCGGCAGGAGCAGGTAGAGGAGGTGCGGCGGGTAGAAGAAGCCGCCCTGCAGCGTGCCCACCCACGGCATGCCGCAGAGCTGGTACGGGTTCCACAGCATCGGTGCGCCCGCGCGGACCGCGCCGTAGAAGGCGTGGTAGGTGGGGAAGAAGTACCAGTGGAGATCGAGCGCGGTCCAATGACGCAGGTGCGCCGGCGACAGCGCCCCGACGCCCCACAGGAGGACGGTGAGCCCGGCGACGCCGAGCGCAACTACCATCTCACCCGCCACGCAAAAACGAGGAGCCCGAGCGCGCTCGCCAGCGTCAGCGCGGCGCCGATCCGCAGCGACTGCGGACGATACTCGAAGCGCACGCGGTGCGTGCCGGCGGGAGCCGGAACGCCACGGAAGAGGTGGTTGGTGGGGAGTATTGGGGCGTCGACGCCGTCGACGCTTGCCTCCCAACCGGGCGCGAACGTGTCGGAGAGCACGACTAGGCCCGCAACCGACAGTGTCGCCTGGACCTCCACGATCTGCGAATCGTCCCGCACGATGGTGGCCGCGGTTCCGCGCGGCGAGACGCCCGCGGGGGGCTGGAGGTCGGCGTCGGCCTCGAAAAAGCTCTCGACCAGGGGATCGAAGTCCTCCCGCGCCATCCGCGCCAGGAGTTCGCCCGTATCAGGCGCCCGACGCGCCCGGTAGGTCACGTAGGCGCGGGGTAACGCATGCGGATTCTCGAACAGCGTGAAATCCAACGCCGGGGCCGGATGCGCTCGAAGGCCGGCGTCGCGAACGAATGCCTGAACCGCCGGTTGAAGGTACAACACGGAGGGCATGACGACGAAGCGCGTCGCCGCTAGATCGAGCAGCCGGCGCCGCGTGGCGGGCGGCTCACGTCCCGGCGGCGCGGCGAGCGTGGTGAGCCGCCCTTCGAAAGCCGTGTTCGGCTGACTGTACGTCGTGCTGCCCTCCAGAAAGTATGTGAAGAACTCCGCCTGCCGGCGCAGGATGAGCGGTTCGTAGTCCTCGATGGACCGGATCCCGGTGAGCATTGGCAGCTTCGGCGGCAGGCTGTTCGCGAAGACACCCGGGCTGTACGGCCAGACGCGGTCGCTTCCGGCCATCTCGGCGAGGCGGACGTAGCCATCGTGCTGCGCCCCCGTCCATGGGACATCCCGCCGTCGATACGGAAGCGGAGGGGCGGCCGGTGACGACAGCGTCAGGCCTTCGTGGACGAGCACGGCCAAAAGCATCGCCACGAGCGCGGCAGCGGCGAGTCGCGTGCGGAGGACTCCCACGACTTGATCGAGGCCCATGCCCGCGAGCACGCCGAGCGCGAAAGCGGCGATGGTGAGGAGGCGGTACGGAAAGCGAAACCAGGCGAGGCCCGGAAGCAAGAAATAGAGCCGGAACGCCGGCGTGGCGGGTCCCAGCGCGAGCAAGATCGCGAGACCCCCGACGACGAACGCCCAGCTGCTGAGCCACCGGGCGCCGAGGACAGCGAACGGTATGAGTGTGAACGAGACCGCAAGTAGCGGCGTACCCGTCACCAACCAGCTTTTGACTACGTCGGTGATCGAGGGGATGCCCCACATCGGGTAGAGATGCTCGGCCGAGAGAGTTCCCGCACTACGAGCCCCCGCCTTGGCCGTCTCGTATGCTGGAAGTAGCGCGACGGCACCCAGCATCCCTCCCATGACAAGGGCCCCTACTGCGATGCTCACGGTCGCCGTGCACTCGTGAGGCCCCAGCCGGCGAGCGAACAACCGGGCCGTGAGCAGCGCGGCCCAAGCGTATGCAGCGAACACCATGCTCTGAGGACTTCCCGCGAGGCAGGTCGCGCCCGTGGCCACCGCGATGAACACCCCGCCGCGCGCGCGACGTCCTGCACTGAGGTCCAGGATGCCGATGGCCCCGAGCGGCAGCCAAGTGGACGCCTCGAAGAAATAGGGCCACAGCTGCAGCTGGCGAATCGGCCCGCTCAATGCGAGCACGGCCGTGGCGAGGATCGCCGCCGGTACCGACAGGCCAACCCGCCGTGCGAACGCGGCGCCTGTCCCGGCGAGAATCCCGAAGTGGAGCGCGGTCGATGTGGCGATGGCCCACCCTGTGGGCAGCAGCAGATACAGAACGTGCGGTGGGTAGAAGAAACCACCTTGCAGCGTGGCCACGAGCGGGACGCCACACAGCTGATACGGGTTCCAGAGCATTGGCGAGCCCCCACGGAGTGCGCCGTAGAAAGCCGCGTAAACCGGAAAGAAGTAGCGACGCAGGTCGTGGCCAGACCAGTATCCGTGCTGGACGGGATCGAGCGCGCCGATCGCCCACAGCAACACCGCTAGCGCGGCGACGGCGACACCGAGCGCCCGAGGCGACATGGCCGTAGCTCCTACCATCCGCCTCGCGCCCGCCACGCGAGGACGAGGAGTCCCAGCGCGCTCGCAAGCGTCAGCGCCGCGCCGATCACGAGCGAGCGCGGCCGGTACTCGAAGCGGACGCGATGCGTGCCCGCGGGTGCCCGAACGCCGCGGAAGAGGTGGTTGGTGGCGAGGACGGGCGCCGGGGAGCCGTCGACGGTCGCGGTCCAGCCGGACGCGTAGGTGTCGGAGAGGACGACGAGGCCGGGCGCCGCGAGCGTCGCGTCCACCTCGACGACCTGCGGATCGTCGCGCACGATGGTGGCTGCAGCGCCACGCGGTAGCGCATCCGACGCCGTCCCGAGGTCGGCGTCCGCCTCGATCCAGCTCTCGACGAGGGGATCGAAGCCGTCGCGCGCCATCTCGCGCAGCAGCTCCCGGGCAGGCGGCGCACGGCGCGCGCGATACGTCACGTAGGCGCGCGGGAGGGAGTGCGGGTTCTCGAACAGCGCGAGGCCCGGCTCGAGCGGCGGACCGGGGACGAGCCCCGCATCGCGGATGAAAGCGGCCACGTAGGGTCCCGTCGCCGTCGGCGAGTGCATCACGATCCAGCGCGTCGCCGTGAGATCGAGCAGGCGTCGCCGCGCGGCGGGTGGCTCCCGCCCTCGGGGAGGGAGGAACTTCCACATGCGGCCCTCGAACGATTCGGTCAGCTGCCAGTACCTCGTGCTGCCCTCGAGGAAGTACACGAAGAACTCGGACTGGCGGCGGAGCGCCAGCGGCTCGTAGTCCTCGATCGCGCGAAGCCGGGTCACGGTCGGAAGCTTCGGCGGCAAGCTGTCGGCGGCGGTGCTGGCGTTGACGGGCCAGACACGATCGGGGCCGATCGCCTGCGCGAGCCGTAGCTCGGCGTCGTACAGGCGCGCATCCCACGGAAGATCGCTTCGGAGATAGGGGAGCGGCGGGTTCGGACGCGGCGTCCAGAGTCCGTGCGCCGTGACGGCCGCGAGGATCACGCCCGTCACGAGCACCGAAGCCGCCCGCGTACGAAGGAGCCGGGCGAGCGTGTCCAGCCCGAGTCCGGCGAGGATGCCGAGGCAGAGGCCCGCGATCAGCAGCAACCGGGTCGGCTCGCGAAACCAGCTCAGCAACGGGAGCACGTAGTACAGGCGAAACGCCGGCGTCGCCGGGCCGATGGCCAGCAGCACGGCCAACCCGCCGACGGCCATGGCCCAGAGGGCGGGCCAGCCGCGCGCTGCCGGCAACGCGAACGGCACCAGCGCGATGGCGGGAAGCATGACGTAGGGCTCGCTCGCGATCCACAGCTGTGCGAATCCCAACATCGTGGGCCTGCCCATCGCGTACAGGTACGCCGGCGACAGCGTCTCCGTGAGGCGTACGCCCTCGCGCGCCACGTCATAGGCCGGAAGGAGGGCGACGGCGGCGAGCGCACCGCCCGTGACGAGCGCGGCGCCGAAGGCGCCGAGCCCAGGCAGCCAGCGCGTGTGCATGCCGGCGCCGAGGAGGAGCCGCACCAGCAGCAGCCCCGCCCAGGCGTAGGCGGCGAGGATCGTCCCCTGCGGGCCGCCTGCGAGGAAGCTCGCGCCGGTGGACAGCGCCAGCAGCAGCGCGCCGCGGCCGCGACGATCCCCGGTGAGATCCAGGACCGCGATGGCGCCGACGGGCATCCAGGCGCACGCCTCGAGAAGGTACGGCCAGAGCTGCCAGTGACGCATGGTTCCCGTCGTCGCGAAAACGGTGCCGGCCAGCGTCGCCGCCGCGGGGGACAGGCCCGCGCGACGGGCGAACGCCGCCGCGCTCCCGGCGGCCAGGCCGACGTGCAGCGCCGTCGACACGGCGAGCGCCCATCCCGTCGGGAGGAGCAGGTAGAGCACGTGAAAGGGATAGAAGAAGCCGGCCTGGAGGGTGCCGAGGAGCGGGATTCCGCAGAGCTGGTATGGGTTCCAGATCATCGGCGCGCCCGCGCGGAGCGCGCCGTAGAACGCCTCGTACAGCGGGAAGAAGTACCAGCGGAGATCGAGCGCGGTCCAGTGCAGCGGGTGCGGCGGTTTGAGTGCGCCGAGCGCCCACAGCGCCGCCATCAGCGCGGCGACGCCGATCCCGATTCCGCGAGGCGACATGCCGGGCCGCCCTCTACCATCGGTGCGCGCCGACCGCGAAACACCGCCGCTTGTTGCATCCACGCGGCGCGCCGAGTACCCAGCCGGGCGGTGGACGCGCGCGAGATCGACGAGATGCGCCGCCTCGAGGACCGCCACTGGTGGTTCGTCGGGAAGCGGCTCCTGGTTGCCGCATTGCTCGGCGACGTACTGGCGCGGCCCGGGCTCCGGCTCCTCGACGTCGGGTGCGGCACGGGTGGCGTGCTCGCGGGGCTCGGCGACGGCATCCGGCCCTTCGGCGTAGACCGCTCGCCGCTGGCGCTCGCACACTGTCGCGAGCGCGGCGTCCTCGGCGTCGCCTGCGCGGGCGCGGGTGCGCTGCCGTTCGCGCCCGCGAGCTTCGACGTTGTCCTGCTCCTCGACGTGCTCGAGCACTTCGCCGACGAGCAGCGCCTGCTGGCCGACGTCCGCGCGCTCGTCCGTTCGGGCGGGCGCGTGCTGGTGAGCGTCCCCGCCTTCCAGTTCCTGTGGAGCGAGCACGACGAGGTGCTGCAGCACGTCCGCCGCTATCGCGCCGGCGCGCTCCGCCGCGTGCTCGAGGCGGCGCGCTTCACGATCGAGCGGCTCACGTACACGAACGTCGCCGCGTTCCCGCCGGCGCTCGTCGTGCGCGGCGTGCTCCAGCGCCTCGGCCTCTGGGCCGGCGGACGCACCGACTTCCGGGAGCATGGCGCTCTCGTCAACGGCACGCTCGTCGGCGCCTACCGCCTCGAGGCCGAGGCGCTGGCGCGCGGCCTCCGCATCCCGGTCGGGCTCAGCGTCGCCGCGGTGGCGCGGGTGGCCGCGTGAGCGCGCCCGACCCGCGCCCGCTCGCCGGCATCACGGTCGTCGACCTGACGCGCATCCTCGCCGGCCCCTACTGCACGCTCGTCCTCGCGAACCTCGGCGCGCGCGTCATCAAGGTCGAGCAGCCCGGGTTCGGCGACTTCGCGCGCGGGATCGGCCCCTTCGTCGGCGGGAAGAGCCTCTACTTCGCGGCGCTCAACTACGACAAGGAGTCGATCGCGCTCGACCTGAAGCGTGAGGCCGACCGGGCCCTGTTCGACGAGCTCCTCGGCGCGGCCGACGTCCTGGTCGAGAACTTCCGTCCCGGGGCGATGGCGCGGCTCGGCTACGCGTGGGACACGGTGCACGCGCGCTGGCCGCGTCTCGTGTACGGCGCCGCGTCCGGGTTCGGGCAGACCGGGCCGCTCCGCACGCGTCCCGCATACGACATGGTCGTGCAGGCGATGGGCGGCGTGCTGAGCCTCACCGGCCCGCGCGGCGGCCCGCCCGCGCGTGTCGGCATCTCGATCGGCGACATCGCCGCGGGCCTGTTCCTGGCCGTCGGGATCCAGTCGGCGCTCGTGAAGCGCGCGCGCACGGGGGAGGGGAGCCTCGTCGACGTCGCCATGCTCGACTGCCAGCTCGCGATCCTGGAGAACGCGCTCACCGCCCACCTCGCGACGGGGGTCGTCCCCGGCCCGCTGGGCACGCGGCACCCGAACATCGCGCCGTTCCAGGTCTTCGAGGCCGGCGACGGCGAGCGTCTCGTCATCTGCGCCGGCCACGACGACGTCTTCGAGCGCGTCTGCGCGGCGCTCGGCGCGCCCGGCCTCGCCGCCGACCCGCGCTTCCGCACGACCGACAGCCGGCGCATGCACGTGGACGCGCTCGAGAGCGAGCTGGTGACGCTGCTCCGGGCGCGCTCGGCGGCGGAGTGGCTCCGCATCCTCGGCGAGGCGAACGTGCCATGTGCGCCCGTCAACACCGTCGCCGACGCGGTCCGCATGCCGCAGGTGGCCGCCCGCCACATGGTCGTCGAGATCGACGACCCGAAGATCGGAAGGCTCGGCGTCGCCGGGAATCCGATCAAGATGAGCGGCGTGCCCGAGCGCGAGAGCCGCCGGCCGCCTCCGGATCTCGATGCCGATCGGGCTGCGATCCTGGCCCGGCTCCGCCGCGGCTGACGCCTACGTCCGCCGGCGCGCGAGCGACGCCAGGCCGAGGAACCCGAGCGTGGCCGACGCGGCCGTCACCATCCAACCCACGCGGCGCATCGGCGTCATGGTGAACCGCACGTCGACCGGCCCTTCCGCGCCCGGCGGCAGGCCCACCTGCATGAATCCCTTGGCGACCGGCTCGAGCGTCGCGCCACGCTCCGCGCCGTCGACCCGTACCCGCCAGCCGAGGGGGAAGAAGAAGTG
>Ga0111539_10014005_pt1 | contig 10021 bp, 7 predicted proteins | sample RhiMethybrSRZTD1_FD_79667 | JGI IMG/M metagenome (GOLD analysis project Ga0111539, IMG submission 79667) | Populus rhizosphere microbial communities from Tennessee, USA - Rhizosphere MetaG P. TD hybrid SRZTD1 (version 2) (version 2) | ecosystem: Host-associated > Plants > Roots > Rhizosphere >... | reverse complement strand
TCGTCCAGGGCCGCCTGCCACGCCGACCACGAGCGCGCCGCTGACGATACGGGCTGAAATCAGCCCGCGGCAAACCACGCTGCTGACGCCGACGGTCACGCTGCGGCCGCTTGAACAGGCTTCGACCGGGGCGGCCGATGTGTCGGCGACCACACTCACTCTGACGAGCGAGGCGCCAGGTTCATCAGCGGCCTACACCATTACGATCGCTCCGGGTGGGCAGCCGCCTCTCCCATATGGATCCAGCTGGCGAATGGATCTCCAGGTGCCCTATCGGTCGCTGGGACGGTCGGAGGTTCTTCACGAGCAGCGCGATTTCACCGTGCGCGCGCCAGCGTCCTGCGCGGCGTTCGACAACGGGATCGAAGGCTGGTCGATTCCCGAGAACCGCATCGGCTACGGCGCGAGCTTTGACGACATGAGCCGTTGGCCGCAAGATACCCAAACCCGGTTCCTGACGACCGTGTCGCTCGAACCGGATACCTCCGAAAACTTTCCTCGCTCCTTTACCGCGCCAGGCGTGCCGTTCGGATCCGCTCGCTTTACGATCGGTGGTGATCACCCCGAAAAGTTCCGCGAGTGGCTCGTGAGAAACCCCTACATCAACCAGAGGAACCACTGGATTGCGAAGCTCGAGACATCGTCGCTTCTCTCGAACGCGGTCAGCCTACAACTGAAGACAGATGCCGCGCACCCGTTGCAACTGCGCGCGCGCGCCTATTGCACGATTCCAGGAACAAACAACGTTCCGTGCAACCCTGAGCAGGCGGATTCGGCCGATGCCCACGTGAAGCCAGGGTCCGGCTGGCAGTCCATTCAGCTGTCGGTTGATCCGAAGGCCTTTCCCGAGCGAAGCGCCGCAGGGATCGGCCACCTTCTCATCTTCGGCGACGCGGCCGATTCCGAGAAGCGGGTCTGGATCGATATGGTCTGTCCCGAGCCGCTACGGTAGCGCCACCACGCGCAGATCGCCACCCTTCACGAGCACGATGGCGTGGCCCTCGTCCAGCAGGTCGAGCTGCTCGACGTTGCGCATGCCGGTGACGGTTTCATAGCCGATACCGGCCTTCTCGCCTGAAACGCGCGATGAAATCGGGGCCGCGGTCGCAAACGCCTCGGTCGGGATCTTCATCACGCCTCGGCTGTTGTTCGACATCAGCAGGAAGTCCCTCCCGTCCTTCTGATACACCACCATGTCCAACGGACGGTTCATGTTGCCCAATTCAGCAATCGTCTTGCCGCGCACTTTCGCGCCTGGGGCGAGCTCGGCGATGGAGAAGGTCACCAGCGGCGTGCAGAGATAACCGGCAACCAGCCGCGGCTCGCCGCCAATCGAGTACGGGGCGAACGCGTAGATCGGCGACGCAGTCTCCCATTCACCGTGACTGCCATGAAAGATCTCGACGCTCGCGCCGCGATCGACGGTCTTGAAGGGATAGGGAATGGATCGCAGCTTCGAGCTGAATTCCTCGTTGGAGAGGCCCGCCACCCAGAGACGATCGTCCACGAGCGCCATGTCGGTGACCACCTCCGACCGGGCGCCACGCGCGAACAGGCCGGTGGGCGCATCGGGCAACGCCGCCTTCGAGTAGCGCAGGTTCTCGAACGGCACAACGGACACCTTGCCCGCGCCGTCAATGCGAACCAGGGCGGGCACGCGGCCTCGCTGCACCGCGAAGAACGCATTGCGCGAAAGCGGGTCCACTGCCATATCGGTCACGGCAATATCGGTTGGGGTCGTACCGAGCGCCGCGGCAATCTTCTGATCAACGGCCTCGGCCGTCTGGGTGCCTGGCGCGCCGTCCTTGGCCAGGCCGGCGACATCGAGCGCAAAGACCGACGCGTCACCGGTGTCGGCGGCGAACAGGGTTCCATCGGCGCCGAACGTCAGCGGGCCAATCGACTGGAGCACCGGCCCTTGTCCGCTCTCCGTCATCGCCCGCGGCGGCGCCGGCCACCACGACCACGCGCCAATGCCGACCGCGACCAGGGTCACGAGCAGAACGACTTTCCTCGATCTGGCAGACATGGGGATGCTCCTTTCGGCTGTCCGCTTTCGACTGATGTTAGGATGACACGACTGTCTCAGGACGAGTCAAGCAAGGAGGATCGATGAGGCTCCGCATGTTGCTGGAGGATTCCCGGGCCGCGACTGTCGGCGTGTTATTCGGTCTGATCGTGGCCTCTGGCAGCGCGCAACAGGCTCCTGCCCCGGCGCGAGACACCTTGCCAGATGGCCCACAGGTTTTCGACAGCTCGTCTCGCGGGCCGAGCGGCAGTCCGATACCTGGACCGAAGTTCAGAGTGGTCCCGACGAAGGGACTCTCCCATCCCTACGCGCTCGCGTTTCTCCCAGACGGCAGCCTGTTGATCACGGAACGTGCGGGGCGGCTTCGCATTGTCCGCAACGGCGTGCTCGATCCACAGCCGATTTCTGGCATGCCAGAAGTGCTCGATCGGAATCTGAAGGGCCTCAATGACATCGCCCTGCATCCAAACTACGAGCAGAACCGATGGCTGTACTTCACGTACTACAAACCAAGCCCGGGTGAGCCGGAGGTGGCCTGGGCCGCCCTGGCTCGCGGACGCTACGACGGCGCCCACGCCTTGACTGACGTCCGCGACATCTTCGTTACGGACACGAAGGTGAGTGGAGCGTCGGCGGCTCGCATCGTGTTCGGCCGCGACGGCAAGATCTATCTGGCCATCGGCGTGCCGATTCCAGAGGTCCGGCGCCCCGGACTCGCGACGCCAAAGGATGCGCAGGATCCCAACAATCATTTCGGTAAGGTCCTGCGGCTCAACGACGATGGGAGCGCACCGGCCGACAATCCGTTTGCTGGTCGGCCCGGGTACAAACCGGAGCTCTACGCGCTTGGGATCCGCAATGCCATGGCGCTGATCCTTCATCCAGACACCGGCGAGATTTGGGAAAACGAAAACGGTCCGCAGGGCGGCGACGAGCTCAATATCATCAGAGCCGGGCGCAACTACGGTTGGCCCGTCATCTCCTACGGCCGCTCTTACAGCGGAGACCTTACCGGCAGTTCCGGGCCGATTTCTGAACAGCCTGGCGCTCCGGGCATGGAACAGCCGCTGCTCTTCTGGGCGCCATCGATCGCCTTGTCGGGCATGGCCTTCTACACCGGCGACAAGTTTCCGCAGTGGAAGGGCAACATCTTCGTGGGCGCGCTCGTCGGCCAGCAAATGCAGCGAATCGTGCTGAACGCTCGAGGGTTGCCCACCCGCCGCGACCCCTTGCTGATGGAACTCAAGCAGCGGATCCGTGAGATCCGACAAGGCCCCGACGGACTGTTGTACTTGTTGACCGACGAGGCGGCCGGAGCCCTTTTGAGGATCGAGCCTGTACTAGCCACGCCTTGACACAGTGGGTAGCAACGAACGTGTTCGCCGACTACCTCGCGAGCAGCACCTTCACGGGATCACGGGGATTGGTTCCCACCAGACATACTTGCCTTCGAGCACATCGTCGAGCGCGTCCATCCACCACCGGCCGGACGAGTCGCGATAGACGCCGTGCTGGTCCTTGACCAGATCGAGCCCTTGAGTCTGGACGGGGAAATCGTCCGAGAGCCACGGAATGTCGCCGCTTTCGGAGATCGCCTTGATCGCCTCGAGCAGTCCGGGCACTGAACTGGCGGCGGCAGGATTCGACAGCGTCTGCTTCGTCTTCTGCACGTCCGCGGCCGGAGTGCCAGAGCGCTCGAGGTAGGCGATATATTCCCGGTAACCGCGCATCTCGGTTGGTTGCAGCTTGAACTGGCTGTCTTGAACGATGGCTTCGTAGTTTCGTGTTTCCCCTCGAGCCAGGAAATTCTCGGCAAAACGATTCTCTGACTGATGGCATCCGGCGCAGGCAAATGGCGCCGACACCGAAGAACGAGTGGCCTTGAATTCGTTCTTGTCGTTGGTTCTTCGGTAGACCGTACGACGTGCCAGCTGTGGATCTCGATTGTGGGGGCCCCACCCGACGCGAAGCGAATCAAAGAGATAGAGCTGCTCGCTGCCTTTCGCCCGACGCGCGCCGGCGCGAACCTGCGTCTGGATCCGGATTTCGTCGGGAAGCAGAAGGCCCTTTGACGGCTTGTCCTCCGGCCATTGCTCATTCACATAGATCGTCTTGGTCTCGCCATTGGGCAACGGCAGATCGAGCCGCTTCACGATGTGAAGGCCATAGCCACGGTCGTCACCCGGTTTGGCGGCATTCTCCGGAGTAAAACTGACGTACGTGACCTGAAGGCGATCGGCATGCTCCGGCGAATAAATCTGCGCCAGATCCGCCAGCGTCTGCTGATGCACGTCCTCCTGGTACTGCACCTCTTCCCGCTCGAGATTCAGCTTGGCGCGATCCGCCTTCAACAGTTTCGAAATACTTTCCAGGCGGGGCGTGCTCAACTGCGGGGCATACGGCTCCTCGGCAACAGCCAGACCGATGATCATCGCCAGCAGGACGACAGTTCTAAGCACTACAACTCCAGCGTCATTATGGGTCGCCATCGGTGGACGTGCAAGAAGACGTGGTCAGAAGTTCCACGTCCACAGTCTGTCGGCTCGTGATATGACTGGAGGTGAGATGCCTGGCCCGCGGATGAAGGAGTGGTGGCATGACGCGGTTCGTTACGTGTGGGGCACTCGCGGCGAGTGTCCTCTGTGTGCTGGCAGTGGCCGGGCAACAGCGTCCGGTGTTCAGGGGTGCGACTGACACCGTTCCAGTCTTTGTCACCGTGACAGATCGAGACGGCAAGCTTGTCACGACCCTCACGCGGGACGACTTTGAAGTGCGCGACGAGGGAAAGCCGCAACCCGTCACGCAGTTCGACAACACGCCTCAACCCATCCGCCTCATCGTCATGCTGGATGTTTCGGGCAGCATGGAAGGCAACCTGTCGGTGCTGCGCTCCGCCGCGTCGCAGCTCTTCGCGCGGCTCCGGCCAGACGATGTCGCGCGCGTCGGTACGTTCGGGCAGCAGATCACGATGAGCCCGTCGTTCACTAACGCTCCGGGCGAGCTCCGATCGGCGCTGCCTACCGGGATTGACCCCGACGCGCCGACACCACTCTGGCGCGCCATCGATCAGGCGCTGGGCACGTTCGGCGACGCCAACGACAAGCGTGCGGTGATCCTCGTGCTGAGCGACGGGAAGGACAGCCCGCCATTCAGCTTCCGCCAGCGTCCCATGAGCCAGGCCGAGATCATCGAGCGCGCGCGCCGTGAGGACGTGATGATCTTCGGCGTGGGCATGCGCAGTCGGAGCTCACGTCCGATGCCGCCGGCCATCGGTCCCGGCGGCCTCCAGGCAGCGCTCCTCGCCGACATGCCCGATCCCGGCCTTGCGCTCGTTGCGGAGCGGACTGGCGGCGGCTACAGGGAAATTCGACTTGGGCAGGATCTCGACGCGGCCTTTGCGGCGGTAGCCGACGAGCTGCACAGCCAGTACCTTCTCGGCTTCGCCCCGCCGAAACGAGACGGCAAGGTGCATGACATCGATGTGCGGGTCAACAAAGGCGGACTCAAGCCGCGCGCCCGTCAGAGCTACGTGGCCCCGAAGGGGTAGGAAGGATTACGGACCCTCGACCAGGATTTTTCCCGTCAGCAGTGAATTGAGCGTGGCATCGAGGTCGGCCGCGTTTGCGGCCTCGAGCACCAACCCGCCGCCATCGCGGACTCCCGAGAAGCGTGAGGCCGCGACGTCGAACGCCACGAAATACACGGACGGACGCTCCTGCTCCGGCCGGCGGGCCAACGCCTTCATCACGTCAGCCGGCTTGTAGCCGTCGGTGTTCTCGCCGTCGGTCACCACGAGGAGGTGCCGGCGGGTCAGGCCTGACGAGTCCAGTGCCCGCTTGGCGGCGACCATCGCATCACCGATTGGCGTGCCGCCATCCGCCCGCATTCTGGCGAGCGCGGCTTCCGTTCGCGCCGGATCGGCCGGCGACAGCGGAATCACTTCCCGTACGCTCGGGTCCCCTCGACGCTCGCTGAACTCGAACAGCCCGACGAGCACCGGTTCGTCCGGGTGCCCGGCCGCGTAGGTGGCAAACTGGTGAATCAGCGACTGCGCCGCCCGCCGCGCGACGACGATCTTGGGACGCTCCTGCCCGCCATCGCTCACCGATTCGGACATGCTACCCGACACATCCATCAGCACCAGCGCCGCAATCCCCTCCCGCATCGGCGAACCATTCGAACTCGGCGAACCCGCTGCACCCTGCGAACCTGCTGAACCCTGTGAACCCTGTGAACCCTGTGAACCCGTTGAAGCTTGTGAACCCTGTGAACCTATTGGAGTAAGTTCGCGCTCGATCCGCGCGACACGATCGGACGGAACCTCTGGCTCATCGGATTCCTCTGGGGATCTGTCCAGCCACCAGCCCACGAACGCTACCAGAATCAGCAGCAGAACGAGGTTGCTAAAACCGCCGCGCTGGCCCCGTGTCATCTCAAGCAGCCTTCTTGGCAACGCCGTCGCGCTCGGCGAGCTGGCGTGCGACGAGGGCGCCGCTGTGCAGCGCGCCTTCCATGTAGCCCATGAAGGCGTAGCTCGTGTACTCCCCGGCGAAGTGCATCCGCCCGCTCGTCGGCCACAACATCGGCCCCATTGTCGTCACCTGCCCTGGGGCTGGAAACGAATAGGACGCTTTGGCCCACACGTCGGACGGCCAGTCCATGAACTGTCCCTTCACGAAACTCGGACGGAGGCCTTTGTAGACTTTCGATAGTTCAACGAGATATTGCTCGAACCTGACGCCGGGAGCCCACGCCCTGCATGTGTCGGCGTCGGGGCCGCCGGAAAAGGCCACCAGCACCGCACCCGGCCCGGCCTGACCATCGGTTGCGTCCCAGGTGAGATTGACGGCTCCATCCGAGAGCAGGTCGGGTGCGAGTTCGGCGCGCCTCCAGAACCGATCTTGCACGGCGATGAGGCCCTTCACGTTGGACGCCATTTGCGGAGCAAGGGCGGGAGACAAGGGCGGCTCGAACCCGATCTTGTTCCACACCGACGGCGGCGCCGTCACAATCACATCGTCGGCCTCGAGCGTCTTGCCGTTGGCGAGCTTCACGGTGACACCGCGGTCGGTGACGACCACACCTTCCACGGGCGTGGACAGGAGCACGCGGCCAGTGCCGATCTCGGTCTGCAGTCGCCGTGCGAGCTGCTGATTGCCGCCGCGGCACCGGTAAACCTCGGTATCGGTCCAGTACTTGGCCAGCCCGTGGCCTTTCACCATCGCCAGATTACCGAGATAGCTCTGCCACTCGGTTTTCACTCCGTTATCCGCCACCATCATGGCGTCGAGGGCGACCTTGCACCGGTCAGACGTCTTGAGGCTTTGGATCCAGGCACCAAGCGACCGGCGATCGAGCGCCTCCGCGCCTGGCGTCGTCCACGGCCGATCCGCATCCGTGATTCGGGCAGCGTCGGCATTCATTTCGTTGACGACGTCCAACTCCTTCCACAGTGCTTCGGAGTCGTCGGCGCTCAACTTGGTTCCGCCGAGAACAATCGGCGCCTCGAACTCCTCTTCCTCGCTGACGTCGAGGAAAGGCAGCTTGAATCGCTCGCCGTACGCCACCCAGGTGGGATGGTTTGATCCGATCAGCTCGCCGCCGCCTTCGACGTTCTTGCCGGGAACGACATTGGCCAGGCTGACCACTCGCCCGCCGACCCGGCCGCGAGCTTCGACCACAGTCACCTGATACCCGGCGCGCGAGAGCTCGTACGCCGCCGTCAGCCCGCTGAAGCCGGCACCGATGACGACAACGCGCTTGCCGGTTTGCGCCAGTCCGAGCCGGTTGCTGAGCAGCACGCCGGCCGCCGCTGCGAGGCTGGCCTGCAGCATCTCGCGGCGAGTCATTCCATCGTCTTTTCGCCCGAACTTGCGGTGTAGCTTCGCGTACAGCTGCGGCATAACTAGTCCTTGGTCCTTGGTCCTTAGGTCTTAGTCCGTCCCTGGTTCTTAGTCCGTCCTTCGTCCTTGGTTCTTAGTCCGTACTTCATCCTCGTTCCTGGTCCGTCCTTCGCCCTTTGAACCTCCTTCGTCCTTCGTACTTCTCGTTCTTGGGTCGCAAGGAGCACGATTAAGTACCAAGCGCCAAGGACGACCAAGGACGAGGAACGGACCAAGGACCAAGAACAAAGGACCAAGGACTACGCGAATTCACTTACTCAACCGTGAACCACTGAACTTCGACGCGCCGGTTCTGCTCCGAGTCTTTCGACACCGGCTCTTCCCACCCGCGGCCCACGATGTCGACGCGACCGGCGGGAATGGCGTACTTCTCGTTGAGTAGCTTGCGGATTTCGGCCGCGCGGTTCTTGCTCAACTCCACGGCGCGCAAGGCCTGTGTGCGGACGTAGGCCTCGCCACCTTGCTGCCGGAAGCGGTCGACCATGGCATTGTCTACATGCCCCCGAAGCAACAGCGTGGATCCGGGGCTGACCTGGAGCAGCTTCTTAATGGCCTCGAGGTTTTGCAGGTTATCGCGGTTGGACACGTCAAGGGTTGCCGAGTTGGCTTCGAAGAAGAAGCGGATGTCCTTGCTGAGCAGCGGATCGACCTCGACCGTCCCGGTCGCACCGGTCCGGATCGGCGCGATGGCGATCTTCTGGTCCTTGTAGGTGCCAGCCTTCTCGAGTGCTTGAAGATGTTTGAGATCAAGGAAGCGGTCGGAATCGATCGGGTCTTTGATCAGCGAGCTGCCGTAGGCGTAGACGGCTGATTGATAGATCCCGCCGAAGCTTCCGGCGGCGTCGATCTCCCCGGAGAAGAAAGCCAGATTCTCGGGCAGGTTCGACAGGTGGACCGACGCGAGCTCCGTTCTTGCTTCATCGGGAGTCCACTTGAAGGCTCGCGCGATGAGATCCAGGTACTCCGGCTGACGATCGCGCACCAGCCGGTTGCCTTCGAGCAGGCCATGGACCAGTCCGGCGACGAGCTGCGGATTCTGCTCGGCCAGACCGCGATGCACCACGAGCACGTCCGCAATAATGAGCAGGTTGCGGTTCGTAATGAGGACGTGGGCTTTGCCCGCGCTGCCCTTGACGACCTCGGAAACCTTCGGCTCCCAGGTCACGCAAGCGGCAATGCGGTTCTTTCCCGACTTGAGATCGCTCAGGAACAGATCACCTGCGCCGAAGCCGTCCTCGGTGTAAATGAGATTGACGCTATTCGGATCCGGCGCATCGTCAATGCTGCCAAGTGTCCGGACGGGGAGGCCGGCTTCCTGGCCCAGGTAGCGGATGAAGAAGTCGACTTCGGTGAACTGCGCCGTCGCGACGATCTTGCCCTTGAGGTCGTTGACGCGCTTGACGTCGCTGCGCGCGACGAGCCCGTCGGCGCCGCGGGAGAAGCCGATCTGCGCCGGCACGACCGCGTGGAACTGACGACCGTAGACCGACAGGACGTCGACCGTGGTCACCGAAGCGCCGATCTTGCCCTCGTTCAGCTCGGACCAGTCCTCGTCCTCGCTGATCGTCAGCTTCACCTTGAAGCCGTGCTGCTTGAAAAAGATCGAGTTCTCGCTCGGCTCGAGGCCGCCGTTGGCCGCGATCAATCCGGCGTAGCCGGCGTACTCACTGATCTCGACCGGCAGCGTATTGTCTTTCAGCTGAAACGGGGCTGGCGGCGAAAGCTTGGGCACTTCCACCTGGACGTCCACGACTGCGGCCTCGGTCTCGGTCCCAGACTGGCCCGCCGCCTGGTCGGGAGCCGACGACTGGCGGCCCATCAGCATCCAGGCGCCGAGCGCGATCAGCCCGCCGATCAGCAGGACCGACAGCAGCTTGCCAAGCACGGTGAAGCGCGGCTGCGCGTTCTGGTCGGCCATTTACTGCTCCTTCGGTCCGATTTCCTTGGCGCTGGCCGGTGCGTCAGCAACGGGAGCGCTCTGGATGCCCTGGCTGGCCAGGAACTCGGCCAGCGCGTTCTGCTCGAGCGCGAGCGTCTCGTTTTCTTTCTCCTGCACTTTTTCCATGTCGACCATGTCGCGCGCGACGCG
>Ga0111539_10014002_pt1 | contig 10022 bp, 11 predicted proteins | sample RhiMethybrSRZTD1_FD_79667 | JGI IMG/M metagenome (GOLD analysis project Ga0111539, IMG submission 79667) | Populus rhizosphere microbial communities from Tennessee, USA - Rhizosphere MetaG P. TD hybrid SRZTD1 (version 2) (version 2) | ecosystem: Host-associated > Plants > Roots > Rhizosphere >... | reverse complement strand
TCGGTTGATCGTCGGGCAGTGACGAAGTAGCGTCGCGCAATGCCTGCAACCCTCCCGACACCGATCGTCAACTCGCTGGCCGGGCGCGACTGGAACCGACCCTCGGCGAAGGACTGGGCGACCGTGCTCGCGGCGCTCCCGCTGTTCGCGCAGATCAGCAAGCGACAGCTGAGGAAGATCGCGGAGCTCGCCCGGGTCACCGACTACGACACCAATGCCGTGGTGATGCACGAGGGCGATCCCGGCGACTCGCTCCACGTCGTCCTCTCCGGACGGGCGCGCGTGCTCGGAAGGCCGCGCGCGCGAATCCTCAAGACCGGCGACTACTTCGGCGAGATGGCGCTCATCGACGGCGCGCCGCGCTCGGCGACGATCGCGGCGGAGGGGGAGCTGCAGACGATGCGAATCTCACGGAAGCAGTTCATGCGCCTCGTGGAGCGCGAACCGAGCATCGGGGTCGCGATGCTCGAGGAGCTCGCGGGCCGTGTTCGCAGGCTCGAGAAAGACGCCGACTGACCCACGGGGAGGTGTGCGGCGCACCGAGTGCCGTCTCCAAAACTCGGATGCGCCGCACGCCGCGCGATGCTCGCGCCCCGGGAAGCGCCTGTCTCTAGCGCATTCGGGTCATTCGGCGGAACCTGGACGGAAGTGCATGGAAGGCCGCCAGGGGCGGGAGTAGCCTCCCGCGCGGTCCAAGGAAAGGGGAGGTATGAGGCGATTCACACTAGTGGGCGCGGTCGCGGTCGGGATGCTGGCGCTCGGCGCAGCGCCGGTCTCGGCGGTCGATCCGCCGACGTGTCAGGGCGAGCCCGCGACGATCGTGGCGAGCGGCCCGGTCACGACGGGAACCGACGGCCCCGACGTCATCGTCGGGACGGCGGGCGCCGACACGATCAACGCGCTCGACGGCGACGACCTCGTCTGCGGTGCACCCGACGGTGCGACGGTCGACGGAGCCGACACGATCAACGCCGGCGACGGGAACGACTTCGTCCTGGGAGTGCTCGGCAACGACGTGATCAACGGCGGCAACGGCGACGACGGCCTGGCCGGCGGCGACTTCGGCGGCGAGCCCGGCAACCCCGGCTCGAAGCTCCCGGACGGCAACGACACGATCTCCGGCGGGAACGGCAACGACTTCGCGACCGGGATGCTCGGCAGCGACACGATCTCCGGCGGTAACGGCGTCGACGACCTGTTCGGCGGCCCGGGGAACGATCGCGTGTCCGGCGACAACGGCAACGACATCGTCGTGGGCAACTTCGGCAACGACACGCTCTCGGGCGGGAACGGCGACGACATCCTCGACGGCGACAACGTCGACGGGGACAATCCCGCGCCCGACCCGAACCCGAACAGCGACACCTGCGCCGGTGGCAGCGGCGCGAACCAGCTCTTCTTCTGCGAGATCCAGTCGTAGGAAGAGCAGCGAGGGGCCGCCGGCGTCGGCGGCCCCTCGCGCATCACGTCTGATCGTCCTGCACGTACGGCTCGGCCGCCGGCAGCTTGTCGACGATCACGTACTCGTCGTTCCACTCGACCGCCGTTTCGAGCTCGGGCGTCTCGTGGCCGGGCTTGACGAGGAAACGGTCGTCCTGCTGCCGGACCGTCTCGTAGACCCGCACCGCGACGGTCAGCCGCTCGCCGCAGCCGCCCTCGGCGCCGCACTCGCAGAAGACGTCGATCGTGCCCGCGAGCGACCACGCCTGCGCCGACTCGTCGAGCTCGACGATGCGCTCGTTCACCTCGCGGAAGAGCGCTTCGTTTCGCGCCTGGCGGACGTAGCGGTCCTCGAGCTCCTCACCCATACCATGGTTCTAGCGCATGCCGAGCCCGCCGCAGGGGTGTCGGCAGGCCCGGCACGTTGGTGAAGGCCCAGCCGAGCACGACCGATGCCCGCGGGGCCCCACCGACCCGAGTGACGAGTCACCCGAGTCGGCGGCGAATGTTCGCGTCGCTCAGCCGGGCGACGCCATGACCCAGGTGGGTCAATCAACGAGCTCGCCGTAGGCGCGCGCGGCAGCGATCGCCTCGAGGCGCGAGTGCACTCCGAGCTTGCGCAGGATGTGCCGGACGTGGTTGCGGACCGTCTCACGCGTGATGTGCAGGCTCTCCGCGATCTGGTCGGTCGACGCCCCGTGGGCGAGCATGCGCAGCACCTCGAGCTGCCGCGGCGTGAGGTGCGGGTGCGAGATGATCGGCGACGGCCGCTCGGGCGGTCGCGATACCAGCCCGAAGACGCCGATCACCTGGTGATCGCGCAAGAGCGGGACGGAGCTCACCTCGACCGTCGCCTCGGTGCCGTCGGGCCTCAGCACGTCGCCGATCGAGTCCGTGGCCGCGACCGTGCCGAGCAGCTTCCGGGCGAACATCCGCTTCGCGCGCGGCCGGTCGGACGGCGCCACGACGTCCGTGAACCGCTTGCCGCGGGCGTCGCCGACGAGCTTCTCCGCGGACGGGTTGAGCCAGACGAGAATCCCGTCCTTGTCGATGACGTACGCGGGGACGTTGACGTCCGTGAGCGCACGCTCGACGTCCGCCCCCAGACGCGTCAGGACTTGCGGCATCGTCATCGAGTCTCCGCCCACGGTCCGCGGAGGTCAAGCGCGTTAGCGGTCGTTTAGCGACTGCTGCGGGCCCCGTTTAGCGCCGGCGCGGACGATCCGCACGTCCACGGCACGCACAAGGAGATGGAGATGGCCCGTTCGACCCGGAGGTTCCTCGCACTCGCCGCCCTCACCGCCGCTGTCGCGGCGCCCTCGGCGAGCGCCTATCCCGACAGTTACCGCCAGGAGTACCGCGTCAGCAGCGGACTCGCCGCGAAGATGCGGATCGAGGACGGCTCGGCGCAGGCTCACGGCGGCCCTCGGTTCCTGATCGAAGGCCCGGCGCAGGTCTCGGCGCCGGTGACCGCCTCGGCAGCCCTCGATAGCCGCTCGGTCGATTTCTCGGCCGTGTTGGTCGGGCTCGCCGTCGGTGCGGCGCTCGCGGGAGGGGCGCTCGCACTGCTGCTCTCCCGCGACGCTCGACGCACCGTCAGCGCATAGGGAGAAGGGGTCGGGGTGGCGGCGGCCCGCCACCCCTGACCGCCTCTGTGTTGCGTTTCCGTTATGCTGCGGGGTGCTTTCTGCGGCCGGGAATATCCTGGCCGCATAGACGTTCCCCTTTGTAGACGGCGGTCCGGCTGCGATCGGCGCAGTCGTGGGGCCCCGCTCATCGAAGGAAAGAGAAGAAACCTTGAACGAACTTCAGCTGCTTGATGCACCAATCCATGCGTTCCTGGACGACGCCGAGGAGCGCGGCTCGATCGAGGAGGCCTCCCTCGAGGTCCTCGCGACCGAGCACGAGCTCGAGGAGGAGGACGTCGCCGCCCTCCGGGCCGAGCTCGAGGCCCGAGAGGTCGAGATCATCGTCCCCGAGAAGGAGGACGAGGAGATCGTCTGGGAGGCCGACGCGCCCGTCGGCACCGCCGACGCGCTGACCCTGTTCATGAACCGAGCGGGTCGCTATCCCCTGCTCACCGCGGCCGAGGAAGTCGCGCTCGCGAAGCGGATCGAGCGCGGCGACGCGGCGGCGAAGGAGCGGATGATCAACTCCAACCTGCGCCTCGTGATCTCGATCGCGAAGCGCTACCAGGGCCACGGGCTCTCGCTGCTCGACCTCGTCCAGGACGGGACGATCGGCCTCAACCGCGCCGTCGAGAAGTTCGACTGGCGGAAGGGGTTCAAGTTCTCGACCTACGCGACGTGGTGGATCCGCCAGGCGTGTCAGCGGGCGGTCTCGAATCAGTCGACGACGATTCGCGTCCCCGTCCACGTCCACGAGCGGCGGGTGAAGCTCTCGCGTGCCCGCAACCAGCTCGAGGCGAAGCTCGGCCGTGAGCCGACTCGCGCGGAGCTGGCCGAGGCGGCCCAGCTGCCGCTCAACCACGTCGAGGAGGCCCTCGACGCGGCATCGGCGAACGTGTCGCTGAACCAGCAGGTCGGCAACGAGGCCGACGGCGAGCTCGGCGACCTGTTCAGCGATCCGACCGCGAGCGATCCGGCCGAGGACGCGGCGGACGAGTTCCGCCGGCACTCGGTGCGGCGCGCGCTCGCGAAGCTCCCCGAGCGGGAGCGGCGGATCATCGAGCTCCGCTTCGGTCTCGACGGCGAGCCGCAGTCCCTCGAGGCGATCGGCAAGGAGCTCGGCTTCACGCGCGAGCGGATCCGTCAGCTCGAGGCGCAGGCGTTCGCGCGTTTGCAGAACGAGCTCGCCGGCCTCTCCGAAGCCGCGTAACACCTCAGCACCTTCACAGCAGACCTTTACGCCCGCGTAACGGGAAACCCAGGCGGGCGTGGTCTGCTGCGAGGCTCCCCAGCGGACCTCGCACAGGAGGTGTCGGATGAGACGCTGGCTGGTGCTATTCCTCCTCGCGCTCGGTGCGGCAGCGACCTTCGCCGTCGCGTACGCCGCGTCTGCTCCGGCGAACGGCGACCGCGGCGGAATCGGCGGCCGCTACGGCGGCGGGCGCGGGTACTTCGCGATCGTCTGCGGGTTCAGCCACCGCAACCAGGACGATCCGATCGTCTTCTTCAACCAGCCCGGCAAGTCGCACGACCACACGTATTTCGGCAACGAGGCGACGAAGGCCAACTCGACGCCGGCGGCGCTGCGGGCGTCGGGCCAGACAACGTGCCGGCTGCGCGCCGACACGGCGGCGTACTGGGCGCCGACGCTGTTCGTCGCGGGCCGCGCGATCCGACCGCTCGGCGCGGTCGTCTACTACGTGCGGCGCACTCTGGAGCCGGTGCAGGCATTCCCGCAGAACCTGGAGGTCGTCGCGGGCAGCGCCGCGGCACGTTCCGCTCAGGGCCCCAGGATCACGTACTGGAGCTGCGGGGGGAGGCGTGACGTCCGCGTCTCGGCCGAGATCCCGACCTGCGCAACGCCGAGCCTGAGGCTGGTCGTCAACTTCCCGAACTGCTGGAACGGCTCGCAGCTCGACAGTGCCGACCACAAGAGCCACCTCGCGTACTCGACGGACGGCGTGTGCCCCTCGACGCATCCCGTCGAGGTGCCGGCGCTGACCGTGCAGGTCTACTACGGCGTGGCCGGCGGCGCGAACGCAGAGCTCGCCTCGGGCGGCGACTTCTCGGGCCACGCGGACTTCATGAACGCGTGGAACCAGCCGACGCTCGAGCGGCTCGTCGAGCGCTACCTGAACCGCTCCCGCGGACGCCGCTGACGGTGGGGTACGGGGGAGGCCGCGGGTCGGCGGCCTCCCCCGAACGTCGTTACGGGATGTACGCGAGATCCTCCGGGACGATCGACGTCGGCGTCTCGAAGATCGAGCCGGCGCCGTCCGGGTCGATCGTCGTTGCGCCGTCGCTCGCGAGGAAGATCGCGATCTGCGTCTGCGCTGCGACCGCGAACGGCGCGAACGCGTTCCCGATCCCGGTCACGAACGCGTGCGGGTTCTTGGGCAGCGTCGGATTCGCCGCGAACGCCAGGTCGTGCCGGTAGAGCGTCGTCCGCGACTGGAGGTCGCCGGCGCGGATGATCGCGCTCGCGGTGGGGTTCGGCACGGTCTGGTCGCCGCGCGCGAACTGGATGATGATCGGCGCGGTCACGTCCGGCGCGTACGCCGCAGGGTTGCCCGTCTGCTGCGCCCATTCGTTGTTGTCGATGAGCGTCTGGATCGCCGACGCACCCGGAACGGTGTCGACCCGGATCGGCTCGTTCCGGAGCGGGATGTTCTCGTTGAAGTTCGTGAACGTCGCGTTCGGAACGGCGTTGTAGAGCGGCGGCACGCGCGTCGCGAGCGGGATGCCGACGAGCGGTCGGAAGACCGGCGAGAGGCGCGCGATCTCGATGATCGGCCCGCCGGGGACGTTCGCGACGCCCGCACGGATCGCGGGCTCGACGCCGAGCAGCTGCACGCCGTAGATCCCGCCGAACGACTGCCCGGCGTAGTAGATGCGCGACGTGCTGAGGTCGGCGGCCGAGTCGCCGTCCACATCGACCCCGCCCTGAAGCATGCGCACGGCCTGCATCAGATCGATCACCGTCTGGCGGAGACCGTCGCGGTTGCCGATCAGTGCGTTCGCGCCGACCGCATTCACGCCCTCGGTCGAGTCGTACGCGCCGTTGCCGTCCTGATCGATCGACCGCCCGCCGTCGGAGAGAACGACTGTCGGCAGGCCGCCGTTGCGAACGACGTTGTAGCGGCCGAGCGGGCCGCCGCCGTGTCCGACGACGTTGATCGCGATCGAGGCCACGCCGCGGCTCGCGAGCGACGACGCAACGGCCCACGGCGCGCCGGCGCGGGAGTCGCCGAACCCGTGGCCGAAGATCGCAACCGGCCAACCGCCGGCCGGCTTCGCGCCGGCAGGAACGAAGAGCGTGAAACCGATCGTGTTCGTGGCCTGGACGACGGGTGTCCCCGTCGCCGTCCCGTACGCCGGGATGAGCTTGGCCGAGGTCTCGTAGTCGCGTGACTGGTACGAGCCGAACGCGAGCGTCGAGATCACCGGGCCGAACGCGGAGAGCGCAGCCAGCGGCAGCGGTGTGCTGCCGAACGCCGCGGTCGTCAGCTGCCGGTTCCAGACGACGCTGGTCACCGTCGAGAGTGGGAACACGGAGCGCGCGCCGCCGGTGCCGAGATCGAATCGCGCACTCGGCGGCGCGGCCGCCTGGATCTGCGCGCGGATCTTGTCCGAGATCGCGGTGATCGTCTGCGTGGTGAAGAGGCTCGCCGCAGCGATGTCGTCGTTGTGCACGCCGACGGCTCGCGCCATCGAGAGCGCGTCGAGCAGCGACTTGCGGTAGGCCTTCGCGGCAGGATCCTTCGTCTGCCCGAAGTTGAGGTCGTGGCGGAACGTCGTCGTGTCGAGCGACTCGCCGTCCGTCCCGCGGACGCCGTTCGTCACGACGAGCAGGTACGTCGAGGTCTGGGCGAGCTGCTCGTCGCTCTCGAAGTGGAGCGTGTTCGCGGCGGGCTCCCACACGACCTGGTTGATGCCGACCTTCTGGAAGCCTGGGCCGACGAGGAAGATCGTCGAGCTCGACACCGTGGAGAGGTCGATCGGCCCGGAGAACGGGACCGAGATCCGCGGCTGGACGTTGAAGCCGTCGAGCGTGTTCAGCACGTCGATGTCGGCGCAGTCAGTCGGGCGGACCGCGCAGTTCGGCTTGGCGAGGTCAACGCGGAGGCCCGTGGCCTGCGTCGCGTCCTCGACGGTGTACAGGTTGCTGGGAAACGCCTGGCCGGCCGTCGTCGCGGCGAGCGCGGACGCCGGGAATGCGAGCGAGGCGAAGGCGACGAGGAGGAGACGCAGGGCTGTTCGCACGGGAAGAACCCCCTTGCTCGGATGCGGGAAGACGAGGCTACTCGATGGGTTTACTGCTCCGTCGCACGAGAGGTTTTACGCCGCGCTAACGACCTTCCCAGCATCCTCTCAGGCCTCACCATGAAGCTTGCGTCCGCACGATGGCCTTGAGCCACCACCTCCACACGACTCGGCGCTGGTGCGTTTCCCTCCTCGTCGCGGCAGTCGCTGCCACGGCATTCGCGGCGGGGGCCGGCGCCGAGATCGTGCCCAAGGCCGACGCGCAGGGCCGGCCCATCACGTTCGACGTCGAGGCGCCGAACGTCGACGTCGACTGGTACGCGGCGCTCCTCAGTGCGGCGGCGCACGGCAACGAGATCAGCACCGTGACGATCCTGATCGTCCCCGAGTCGCGGATCGGCGCGCTCTGCGGCGCGGCCGCCGCGGCCTGCTACACGCAGACGCGCACGGGCGGGCGGATCGTCGTCCCCGCCGGCAAGGACATTCGCGTCGCGAGCACGTTCCTCCACGAGTACGGGCATCACCTCGACCGCAACTGGTCGGTGCCGGGCGTCCGCGAGCTGAACGGGACGCCCGTCTGGTGGCACCTGCGCGGGATGGCGCAGCTCCTCGCGCAGGGTCAGGTCGCGTTCGACTACGCACGAGGCTGGAGCCGCGCGGTCGGCGAGATCTTCGCCGAGGACTACGCGTACGCCCAGGTGGGCTACCAGTACTCGATCCCGTGGCTCGCACCGCCGGACGACGCGCTCAAGAATGCGCTGCTGGCCGAGCTCGGCGGGCAGCAGGGCCCGCTGCCCGACATTCCCGCCGCCGGGCCGCTCGTGATCAGCCGCGCCGGGACGCTCGCCGCTCGGCGCACGCAGACGGTGCCGTTCGGCCTGCTCGGCCCCGGCCGCCGCGTCACGTTCACGGTCACGCTGAACGGCGCGCAGCGGAAGGGCGCGCGCGCCCGCGCCGAGGTGATCTGCAACGGCCGGCGCGTCGCCTCGCGAACGTTCACGCGCACGATCCGCTCGCGGACGATCGACGTGCCGAACCTCGGCCCGGCCGACTGCACCGCACGCATCGTCAGCACCGCGCCCGTTCGGCTGACGTTCACGGCGCGGCTTCGTCTCGCCATCCAGGCTTAGACTCCCCCCGCATGTGCTTCGACCTGGACTCGGCGCCGCCGATCCCGGTGCTCCGCGGTGCCGCGGTGTCCCACGACGACCTCGTCCTCGAGGGGCGCGACGGCAACCGCTTCGCCGCGTTCATGGCGACGCCGGATGAACCAACAGGCGTCGGCGTCGCGATCCTTCCCGACGTCCGCGGGCTCTACCGCTTCTACGAGGAGCTCGCGCTCCGCTTCGCCGAGCGCGGTTACACGGCGATCGCGTTCGACTACTTCGGCCGCACGGCCGGCGTCGGCAAGCGCGGCGAGGACTTCGACTACCGGGAGCACACGCCCGAGACGACCGTCGCAGGCGTGCAGAGCGATCTCGCTGCGGTGATCGCGAAGCTCCGCGAGACGACGAGCGTCGTCTTCACGGTCGGGTTCTGCTTCGGCGGGCGCCACTCGTGGCTCGCCGCGGCGGAGCAGGACGACCTGTACGGCGCCGTCGGGTTCTACGGGCGTCCCGGGCCGGCACAGGACGGCACGCCCGGGCCGACGCAGCGCGCGAGCGAGATCCGCGCGCCGATTCTCGGGTTGATGGGCGGCGCCGACCAAGCGATCCCCGTCGAGGCCGTGGACGAGTTCGACCGGGCGCTCGACGAGGCCGGCGTCGAGCACGAGATCGTCGTGTACGACGGCGCCCCGCACAGCTTCTTCGACCGCAAGCAGGAGGAGTTCGCGGACGCCTCCGAGGACGCGTGGAAGCGCACCCTCGACTTCATCCGCCGAAACGCGCGCCCGCGTTAGCGGGTCGTCGCGACCCGAAGCCCGAGCGCGACGAGCACGGTGCCGGTCACCGCGTCGAGCCAGCGGCGCACGCGCGGTCGCCGCAGCACGGCTCCGGCCCGCTCGACGACCGCCGCGTACAGCGACAGCCACGCGAACGTCATCGCGCAGAACACGATCCCGAGCGCGAAGAGCGACGCGAACGTCGGCTCGCCCGGCACGAACTGCGGCAGCAGGCTCGAGAAGAACACCGCCATCTTCGGGTTGCCGAGGTTGCTCACGAGCCCCTGGCGGAACGCCGCGCGCGGCGTGAGCTCCTTGCCCCGCGTCGTCGCCACCTGGGCGTGGCCGCGAACGGCGTGCACGATCGACTGCGCGCCGAGGAAGACGAGGTAGGCGGCGCCGAGGACCTTGACGGCGAGGAACGCCGGCTCGGACGCGACGAGCAGCGCCGCCAGGCCGGCGCTCGCCGCGAGCGTCCAGACCGCCTGACCGGTCGCGACGCCGGCGGCGGTGAACGTCCCTCCGCGCCGTCCGCCGAGGAGCGAGTTGCGGACGGTGAGGGCCGTGTCCTGCCCCGGCGTGACGATCACGAGCGCGGCGACCGCGAAGAACGCGAGAAAGGCCACGGCACGAGGCTACTGGAGGCCGTGGGCGGCGAACAGCTCGTCGCAGGCCGCCCAGATCTCGTCGAGCGAGACGTTCTGCCCGGAGACGCCCGGGTCGAGCGCGCATGCCTGGTACGCGAGCTCGGGACGGTCGTCGAGGTACGCGCGGACGGCGAGCTCGACGACGGCGAGGTACGCGCGGTC
>Ga0111539_10014000_pt1 | contig 10022 bp, 10 predicted proteins | sample RhiMethybrSRZTD1_FD_79667 | JGI IMG/M metagenome (GOLD analysis project Ga0111539, IMG submission 79667) | Populus rhizosphere microbial communities from Tennessee, USA - Rhizosphere MetaG P. TD hybrid SRZTD1 (version 2) (version 2) | ecosystem: Host-associated > Plants > Roots > Rhizosphere >... | reverse complement strand
GGACCGAGAACCAAGAACCAAGAACCGTAACTTTCCGCCCCCGCCGCCCGTTACCCTGATCGAGACTCGAGATTCGGGGTGAAGGCGAAGGCAGACGAGGACGAGCGGTCCATCATTGAAGCGGCGCAGGCCGACCCTGCGCGGTTCGTCGATCTCTACGAACGCCATTTCCATCGCGTCTACGCCTATGTGTCCCGCCGCGCGTCGAGCCGCGCCGAAGCCGAGGACGTCACGTCCGAGGTGTTCGAGCACGCGCTAACCAACCTCCGCAAGTTCGAGTGGCGCGGTGTCCCGTTTCTCGCCTGGTTGTTCCGGATTGCCGCGAATGCGCTCACCGATCGCTGGCGGCGTGCGTCGCGGGACTCGTACGAGCTGCCGCCTGCTGTGCCCGATGGACGCGAGGCCGAGGAGATCGAGCGGCGGGCGATGGTGTTTCAACTCGTCGAGCGTCTGCCGGACGCGCAGCGCCGCGTGATCGAGATGCGGTTCGTGGATCAGCGAAGCCTTCGCGAGATCGCGGACGCGCTCAATCGTTCGGAAGGCGCCGTCAAGCAGCTGCAATTGCGGGCCCTGTCGAACCTGCGTAAGCAACTGGAGGGCCGCGATGGCTGACGAAGCGCTCGTCGATCGGCTGGATCGGACCATCGACGCCGTGCTCGCACGCCGCGATGCGACCTCGGCGCTGACTGACCCCGAGCTGGCGCCGCTTGCCGTGCTCGCGGCCCAACTTCGACACGCGCCGAGCCCCGCGTTCCGCGCCCGGCTGCTGGCGAACCTGACCCGGAGGACGAGGATGACGACATTAGTGCTCGAGCCGACGAAGATTCGCGAGGGCTTCACGACCGTGACGCCGTATGTCCGCATGCGGGAAGCCGGACTCCTCGATTTCCTGACGACCGTCTTCGATGCGACCGAAACGTTCAGCATCAAAGGCAGCTTGGGCGGCGTGCACCGTGAGGTCCGGGTCGGCGACTCGATGCTGATGATTGGCGAGGGCGGCGTCGAAGGCGATTTCCCGTTCTCGCCAGCCGCGTTTCATGTGTATGTGCCGGACGCGGATGCGACGTTCCAGAGAGCGATCGCCGCCGGCGCCACGTCGCTGGGCGATCCAGCGGACCGGCCGTACGGTGAACGCGCCGGGTTCGTCAGGGACTCGTTCGGGAATCAGTGGTACATCGCAACGGCGTTTGGCGCCTCACACGTTCCTGAAGGCCGTCGCGCGGTCACGCCGTTCGTGCACCCGCGCGGTGTGCCGGACTACATCGAATTCCTGAAGCGGGCGTTCAACGCCGAAGTCGAGATTCGTGCCGAGCACCAGGGCATCGTGATGCACGCACGGCTGAAGATCGGCACTGGCGCGATCGAGATGGGCGACACGCAGGGACAATCCGAGCCGATGCGTACCGGGTTCTACCTCTATGTGCCCGACGCCGACGCGGTGTACGCCCAGGCAGTGGCCGCCGGTGCGACGCCGCTCGCGGCGCCCACCGACCAGTCGTACGGCGATCGCATGGGCAGCGTGATGGACGCGCAGGGCATCACGTGGTTCATCGCGCGGCCGGCGTAGGGCCGGTCCTTTCGGACCGGCCGGCTTTGGGCTCTGGGCTTTGGGCTCTGGGCTTTGGGCTCTGGGCTTTGGGCTCTGGGCTCTGGGCTCTGGGCTTTGGGCTAAAAGTGCTAAGCCTAAAGCCTAAAGTCCAGAGCCTAAAGTCCAAAGCCTAAAGTCCAAAGCCTGATCGTCCTACCAGCCGACCGGCTGTCCCTTCGTCTGCTCTTGCAGCCACGTCTGCAGCGGCGCGAAGTAGTCGAGGATCGCCGAGGCGTCCATCTCGTTGGAATCGGTCACCGCGGCGAGCGCATCGGGCCACGGCTTCGACAAGCCCATCGACAGCATGTTGTTGAGCCGCTGACCCGCCTGCTTGCTCTCGTATATCGAGCAGCGGTGCAGTGGTGTGGTGCAGCCGGCGGTCTTGGCGAGCGCGCGATGGAACTGGAACTGCAGGATGTCGGCGAGGAAGTAGCGCGTGTACGGCGTGTTGTCGGGCACGTGATACTTCGCGCCGGGATCGAAGAACTCGTCACCACGCGGTGACGGCGGCGCCACGCCCTGATACTTCAGCCGCAGATCCCACCACGCCTGGTTGTATTGCGCCGGTGTGATCTCGCCGGAGAATACCTTCCATCGCCACTGGTCGATGAGCAGGCCGAAGGGCAGGAACGCCACCTTTTCGAGCGCGCGCGACAACAGCAGGCCGATGTCGCGTGACGCATCGGGCGCCTTGTCGAGCAACCCGATCTTCACCAGATATTCCGGCGTGACGGACAACGCGATCGTGTCGCCGATCGCTTCGTGGAAGCCATCGTTGGCGCTGTCGCGGAAGATCATCGGCAGCGTGTTGTAGGCGCGCTGGTAGTAGTTGTGTCCGAGCTCGTGATGGATCGTCGAGAAGTCCTCGGCGGTCTGGTCGATGCACATCTTGATGCGCACATCGTTCACGCTGTCGATGTCCCAGGCGCTGGCGTGGCAGACGACCTCACGATCCTTCGGGCGGAGGAAGAGCGATCGTTCCCAGAAGGTCTGTGGCAACGGTGCCAAACCGATCGAGGAGTAGAAGCGCTCGCCGGCCTTGACCATGTCGATCGCGCTCATCTTGCGGCGCTTGAGGATGTCGGTCAGTGAGAAGCCGGCGTCGGCGTTGGCCGGAGCGACGAGATCGTAGACGTTCGACCAGTCCTGGGCCCAGATGTTGCCGAGCAGGTGCGCCGGCAGCGGCCCTTTCTGCGGCACGACGTCGCCGTACTTCTGATGCAGCTTCATCCGCACGTAGGCGTGCAGCTGCAGGTAGAGCGGCCGCACCTGATCCCACAGACGATCGAGCTCCTTGGTGAAGGCATCAGGCGCCATGTCGTACTTGGCGCGCCACATCGCGCCGGTGTCGGCGAACCCGAGTTCCTTCGCGCCCTTGTTCGACAGCTCGGCGAAACGCTGATAGTCCTTTTTGATGGGCGGCGAGATGGTGTGCCAACCCTCCCACGCGGCGCGGATCTCCTGCTCATTTCGAGACGAGGCGAGCAGCTTGGTGATGTCGTCGATGTTCTTGCACGAGTCGGTCTTGGCCGGATCGGGACACCATTTGCCCTTGCCGTACACGCCGCGCATCGATGACACCAGATTGGTGAGCTCCTCCGACTCCTTCGGATCGGACGGCGTCGCCAGCACGAGCGACACCTTCAGCAGATTCAGCTGCCGACGCTGATCGGCGGGGACGTCCACCTTGTCGAACCGGACAGCCTGCTTCGCCCATCGCGACGAGGCGTCTGAGAACGCCTGCGTGGCCCGCGCGTCCATGGCTTCGGTGTCGACGGTGATGAAGTTCTGGGCGACCCATCCCGCGCGGCTGGCGTCGAGCGCCAACCGGTTGAGCGTGGTGTCCACTTCGTCGAGGAACTGCTTCGCATCCTGGGCAGTCGGCGCGGCCGTCGAGGCCTGGCATCCAGCGGTGATGACTGCGATCGAGAGCGCGAGACCGGCGGCGACGAATAGGCGGTGCAGCACGATGAGTTCTCCTCCGGGGTCGATCATATAGCTCACAGGGGCGGCGGAGTTCACGGAGTAATTGAACGCAGAGCCCGCAGGGCCCACAGAGGCAGTCGGGTAAAACGGACGTTTTGTGAACATTCGAGTGGGCGCCGGCCTTGGCCAGCGTGTGGCCGGCGGCATGAATCGAGCGCAACGACGATCGCAAGTGCCACATGATCGCGCCGAGGCACTTGTGATCGTGGTTGTGCTCGATTCATACCTGCGAAGCGCGGCCCACTCGAATACCTCTGCGTGCTCTGTGGCCTCTGCGTTGAGAATCTCCGTGACTCCGTATCCCTTCGTGGGCCCGTACCGCGCAGACCGGTGTCCAACCTTCCACGAGGCGGGACGAACAGGCCTCCAAGGGGGTGGACATGTCCCAGCACAAGCATCACGGCGCGGACCGCGTCGTCGAGGGCGAGCTGCCGCGCGCGCACGCGGCGATGAACATCACGCCGATGATCGACGTGCTGCTCGTCCTGCTCGTGATCTTCATGGTGACATTGCCCCTCGATCAGCGTGGCCTGGATATCGCCGTGCCACCGGAGACTACGCCTCCGACGCCGCCCGCGCCCGGGCGCCACATCGTGCTCGAGTACACGAGTGACAAGCGGCTGTCGATCAACAAGCAGGATGTGAGTCTGCCCGAGCTGGGTCAGCGGCTGCGCGATCTCTACCAAGATCGCACGGACAAGACGATGTTCGTGATGGGCGCCGGCAGCCTGCGCTACGGCGACATCGTCCAGGTGATCGATGCCGCCAAAGGCGCCGGCGTGACCCGCGTCGGCATCGTCACCGAAGGGATGCGCGGGACGAACCGTTGAACTATGATCCTCCCTCTGGGAGGCGTCAATGAAACGACAGATGGTGCTCGGCATTCTGTTCGCGGCCGGCGCGCTGACCCTGACCGTCAACGCGCTGCAGCAGCCCCAGGCTGGGGCCTCGGGGCAGCCCGCGCCGCGCGTGGTCGAGGTCGATAAGCTCAAAGACAACCTGTTCATGATGCGCGGCGGCGGTGGAAACAGTGCCGTCTTCATCACCTCCGGCGGCGTCGTGGTCGTCGATACCAAGAACCCGGGCTGGGGTCAGCCGCTCCTCGACAAGATCAAGACCGTCACGGACAAGCCGGTGACGATGATCATCAACACGCACACGCACGGCGACCACGTGAGCGGCAACGTCGAGTTCCCAGCCACCGTGGAAGTCGTCACCCACGTGAACACCGCGAAAAACATGCAGGAGATGCGTTCGCCGTCTGGCATCACGCCGGCGCCTGGTACTCCGGCCAATATTTTCAAGGACAACAACGGTCGGGGCCTGCCGAAGCGGACGTTCACCGACAACATGAAGATCGGCAAGGGCGCCGATGAAATCGAGCTCCACTACTTTGGCCGCGGCCATACCAACGGCGACGCGTGGGTGGTGTTCCCGGCACTGCGCGTGATGCACGCCGGCGACATCTTCTCGGGCAAGAACATCCCGCTCCTCGACGCAGTCAACGGTGGCAGCGGCGTCGAGATCGGCAAGACGCTGGCCAAAGCCGCGAAGTCGGTGAAGAACGCGGACTCGATCATCACCGGCCACAGCACGGTGATGACGATGGCCGATCTGCGTGAGTACGCACAGTTCAACGACGACTTTGCCAACGCCGTGCGCGAGGCCAAGAAGAAGGGCGGCACGGTGGACGAGTTCGTCAAGACGTGGAAGATTCCGGCTCAGTACAAAGGCTATGCGGCGCCGGCTGAAGCTCGACTGCTCTCCAACGCGCGCATCGTCTGGGACGAGGTCAAGTAGAGGCGGGTCTTTAGAGCCGCGTCAGTTCAGATCGGCGGTTTGCAGTAGAGGGTTGTGCCACGCCTTGTTGCGCACGTGCGTGCGTGACTGGATGCGCCAACCCTCTTTCGTCTTTTTACGTAGACGGATACGCTAACCGACGAGGGAATTATGAGACGAGTGCTCGTGTTGGGGACAGTGATTGGTGTGGCCGCCGTGTCGATGGTCACGTTTGGCCAGGTGCCGACCGGACCGTCGGCGAAGGCGATCGAGGCGACCAAGATCGAGAAGGTCAAGGACAGCCTCTACATCATCACCGGCTCGGGCGCCGGGGATCAGACGGCGTTCAGCGGCGGCAACACCGCCGTCTTCATCACCGACGCCGGTGTCACGCTGGTGGACACCAAGCTCCCGGGCTATGGGCCGACGCTGCTCGAACGTATCAAGACGGTGACCGACAAACCGGTGACACGCATCATCAACACGCATTCCCACGGCGATCACACAGGCGGCAACGCGTTTTTCGGTCCGACCGTTGAAAGCATCGTTCACGAGAACGCGAAACGGAGTCTTGCGGCAGATCCGAGTTATGCCGGCGAGCGTGCCAAGTTTCTGCCGACTCGCACCTACAAGGACAAGCTGACCATCGGTTCAGGCAAGGATCGCATCGAGCTCTATTACTTCGGCCGCGGGCACACCGACGGCGACAGCTTCATCGTGTTCCCGGCGTTGCGGACGATGCATGTCGGCGACATCTTCGCGTGGAAGGCGCTCCCGTACGTGGACACCTCCGCTGGCGGTAGCGTCGTCGAACAGCCAAAAACGCTCGCCAAGGCGGTGGCGACCGTGAAGAACGTGGACACGATCATCAACGGCCACATTCCCGTCTCGACGTGGAACGATCTCAAGGACTATGCGGATTTCACTAGAGACTTCGTCGCCTACGCGGATGCGTCGATGAAGGCAGGGAAGAGTGTGGAGCAGGCCGCCGCTGCATACACGGTCGCGCCGAAGTACAAGGGCTACGTCGTGACGATTGCCGAGGGTGTGGTAACACCCAAGAGCAATCTGCAGATGGCGTACGACGAACTGCAGAAAAATAAATAGAGCGCGGTGTGACACCGCGCTCTACGTGGTGGCCGGTCCGAAAGGACCGGCCCTACCTGTCCTCAGGACAGGCCCTGCCTGTTGGCGGTCAGGGACGAGGCGTTGGCGGCTCGCCACCAGGCGCCGGCGACGGCGGCGCGGCCGGCCGCGGTTGATCGAGACCTGCGGGTGGCTTTGCACTCGCACCCGCCGGCTTCACCTCGATCGAGGTCGCCAGGTTCGAGGCGCCGTCCTTCTTGTAACGCACGACCACCTGCGCTCCCGACATCGTCGCGAGACCCGCGGTGTTTCGAGACGCGCCAGACACCTTCGTGGCATCGTCGTACTTGATCGTGACTTCGCCGGTCGCGGTCTTGACCTTCATCGTGCTGTCTTTCGCATCGATCGAGACCAGCTCGCCAGTGGCGGTCTGCTGCGCTTCAGCCTGTGCGCTTGCGGATGAGGACGCGGGTGGAATCGCGGGGGACACCGATGACGGGGGCGCCTGTGTCGGGGCGGGCGCCTGCTGAGCGAGGGCCGAGCCGTACGTCATCAACGTAACGGCGCCCATCGCCACCAGTACTCGTGAAGTTGTGTTCATCAAAACCTCCGAGCCGTCTGATGGCAACCACCGTACCAGGGAAGGGCGCGTGCCCGATGCCCTTCGTGCTGGGGATTTCGTCAGATCGTCACGGTAGCTCGAAGCCGCTCAGTATCGATCGAGAACACAACGATACACGCGCATTGCACTCAGTGGTTGAGTCCGAGGATCTGTCGAGCCGTTGCCGGCGTGGCGGGAAGGCGGTTGTATTCGGTGCAAAGCTCAGCGACGCGCGACACGAGTTCGGCATTCGACTTCGCGAGACGGCCCTTGTCCCATCGCACGTTGTCCTCGAGGCCGGTGCGGCAGTGTCCACCCATCTCGAGAGACCAGCGATTCACGTCGAGCTGGTGGCGGCCGATGCCCGCGGCGACCCACGTCGCATCAGGCATGAGTGACTTGAGCTTTCTCACCTCGAAATCGAGGACGTCGCGGTCCACCGGCTGAGCGTGCTTCACGCCAAGCACGAACTGGACGTGCAGCGGCGACGTCAGCAGGCCCTCGCGGGCGTAGTCGATGGCGTTGTAGAGCATCGCCAGATCGAAGACCTCGATCTCGGGCTTCACGCCGTACTGCATCATTTTTCCGGCGAGCTCGCGGATGAGATCGGGAGGGTTCTCATACACGCGCGTCGGGAAGTTCACCGAGCCCGTCGAGAGCGACGCCATGTCCGGACGATGGTGCAGCATGCCGCCGCGCTCGGAACCGACGCCCGATCGGCCCCCCGTCGAGAACTGCACGATGATGCCGGGGCAGAGCTTGCGGATGCGCTCCTGGAACTCGGCGAACCTGTCGGGGTCCGACGTCGTGGACTGATCGTCGTTCCTGACGTGCACGTGCACGAGCGCGGCGCCGGCCTCGAACGCCTCGTGCGTGGATTCGATCTGCTCGGTGACCGTGATCGGGACGGCCGGATTGTTCTCCTTGCGCGGTACCGAGCCGGTGATGGCGACGGTGATGATGCAGGGCAGCGGTTCGGCGTTCGTCATCGACTAATGAAACAACTGCGGCGCGAACGCGTTCAGATAATCGCGCCAATTCAGCCACGTATGACCGCCGGCACTCTCTTTGTACACCGGCGTGAAGCCGTGCTTCTTGAACATATCGACGGTGGCAACTGTGTTGTTGAGCAGGAAGTCGTCTTTGCCGGTGCTGAACCAGAACAGCTTCAGCCCCTTCTTCATGCTCGCCGAGTTCAACGCTGCGGCATTGTGCGTCTCCCAGTCCGCCGGTCCGGTCGCCGCGGGTGCGGCAGCGCCGCCTCGTCCCCCAACCGGGAACACGCCGAGCAGTCCGGAGCTGTACACGCCGACGTAGGCGAACCGCTCGGGATGCGACATCAGGACGTTCAACGTCTGGCCTCCGCCCATCGAGAGGCCGGCGATCGCGGTGTTTGCGCGATCGGCGAAGGCGCGATAGTTCTTCTCGACGTAGGGCATCACGTCGGTCACGAAGTCGTTGACGAATGGATCGCCGACGGCCGACGTAATCGGAGTACCCTGCGAGCGCGTGTGGCCGGCTGGCATCACCACGATCATCGGCTTCGCGCTCTTGGCGGCAATCAGGTTGTCGAGGATGAAGCCGGCGCGTCCGACGGTGCTCCATGAGTCGTCGCTGTCACCGGCGCCGTGGAGCAGGTAGAAGACCGGATACTTCTTCGAGTTGGTCTCGTAGCCCGGCGGCGTGTAGATGTGCATGCGCCGGAACGCCTTCAGCGCAGCTGAGTAGTAGTGCACTTCGGCGACGCTGCCGTGCGGCACATTTCTGGTGTCGAACGCGTCCGACCCGGGGACGTATACCAGGCTCCAAGAGTTGTTGTTGGACTCGCTGGTCGATGGATTGCGCGGATCGATCGTCGCGACGCCGTCGATCATGAAGGAGTAGCGATAGGCGCCGGCGGGAACAGGGCCGACGGTCATCTCCCAGACTCCGTTTGCGCCTTTGATCATCGCCGGGGCGCTCTGGCCAAACGGAACGCCGGGAATATCCGACGCATTCAGCCGCACCGACTGTGCCTGCGGCGCGAGCACGCGCAGCACGATACGCCGGTCTGCGGTGACCTCCGGCGACACGACCTGCGGTCCCTGCGGCGGCGCCTGCGCGGTGGCCGATGCGGCCACGCCGATCACGATGAGCAGCGATGCGGTGACCAAGAGCCAGTCGATGCGAGCCAAGGTCCGTTCTCCTTGGCTGCGTAGCATATACCGCGTCGGGGGTGAGCTCTGCAGCCCTCCGCGATCCATCCGCGAGCGGCTCGGAATACAATCACCGTTTCGCCCTCGAAGCACCAACCTGAAGGAGCGTCGCAAACTTATGTGTGCACTCACCAAAGACGAAGTGATCGCCCAACTGCAGAAGGAAGTCCGCATCCTGCTGCACCTCGCCAGCAAGATTGAACGCAGCCAACTCGACTACCGCCCGACGCCGAAGCAGCGCACCACATTCGAGCTGCTGCGGTATCTGGTCAACATGGGGCCGCTGCTCGTGAAGGCCATCAAGTCGGGCGCCTTCGATGTCGAGGCCTGGCAGGCGGCGACCGCGAAGGCGAACGCCGCGGACTTCGATGGCGTGTTGGCAATGATTCGCGCACAGGAATCGGAATACGCGAACTTGCTCGCGTCGTGGACCGAGGCCGACTTCCGCGGATCGATCGAGATGTTCGGCAGAAGCGCCACGCGCGCCGCCTGGCTGCTCGAACTGGTGCTCAATGGCTGCGCCGCTTACCGCACGCAGTTGTTCTGCTATCTGAAGTCGTGCGGCCGCGACGAACTGACCACGTCGAACCTGTGGCAAGGCATGGACACGGCGGTGCCGGCGTAAACGCACGCCGCTTCTGATATTTCTGATATTCTCCTTCGGCGTCGGCCGCGAAGCTGCCGCCGGCTGCGTAGCTGCCGCCGCCGGCTGCTGCAGCAGCCGCAACCACTTCAGAGTCGAGGTGCGTATGCGTTCCGCCGTGACCCTGGTTGCCTGCGCCGTTTT
>Ga0111539_10013999_pt1 | contig 10023 bp, 5 predicted proteins | sample RhiMethybrSRZTD1_FD_79667 | JGI IMG/M metagenome (GOLD analysis project Ga0111539, IMG submission 79667) | Populus rhizosphere microbial communities from Tennessee, USA - Rhizosphere MetaG P. TD hybrid SRZTD1 (version 2) (version 2) | ecosystem: Host-associated > Plants > Roots > Rhizosphere >... | reverse complement strand
CGGGGCTGCACCGGGCGCGGCTGCACGGCTCGTCGGTCGAGTTCGCCGACTACAAGGAGTACTCACCGGGCGACGAGATCCGCCACATCGACTGGAAGGTCTACGGGCGGGCCGACCGCTACTACATCAAGCAGTTCGAGCAGGAGTCGGAGCTGACCTGCTACCTCGCGCTCGACGCCAGCGGGTCGATGGCCTACCGCGGCAAGGGGCTGGCCAAGCTCGACTACGCCGCCTACCTGCTCGGCGCGCTCGCCTACCTGCTCATCCGCCAGCGCGACAAGGTCGGGCTGCTCGCGTTCGGCGACGAGACGCTCGACCGCTACGTGCCGCCGCGGGCGCGACCGGCCCACCTGCATGACATCCTGACCGTGCTCGAGGACGTGACCCGCGCGGGCGGCCGCGGCGAGGAGCCCATCGCCGGCGCCCTCGACAAGCTGGGCGAGCTGTCGCGCCATCGGCGCTCGCTGGTGGTGCTGGCCTCGGACCTGTTCGACAGCGAGGGGCGCGCGCTGGCGGTCCTGCGCCGGCTGCGGGCGCGCGGCCACGACGTGGCGCTGTTCCAGGTGCTCGACCCGGACGAGCTCGACCTCCCCTTCGAGGGGCTGACCCTGTTCGAGTCGCTCGAGGGCGGCCGCGAGCTCCTGGCCGAGCCGCCGGCGGTGCGGCGCGAGTACAAGCGGCGGATGGGCGCCTTCCTCTCGCAGGTCGCCGGCGAGTGCACCTCGGGCGGGGTCGAGCACCACATGGTGCCGACCAGCCGGCCGCTCGAGCAGGCGCTGCTCGACTTCTTGACCAGCCGGGCGCGGCGAGGAGCCGCCTGACCGTATGGAGTTCCTCGCCCCGCTCATGCTGGTCGGCCTCCTCGGGGTGGCGCTGCCGATCGTCATCCACCTCATCGGGCGGCGGCGCGCGCGGCGGGTGAAGTTCGCCGCCGTCGACTTCCTGCTCGGCTCCGATCGAAAGGTGAAGCGCCGCCTCCGGCTGCGCGAGATCTTCCTCCTCCTCGCCCGCATCCTGGCCTGCCTGGCGGTGCCGCTGGCCCTGGCCAAGCCCTTCACCGCATGCCAGGCGAAGGGGCCGCTGGTCGAGCGCGGGCCCCAGGCCGCCGTGCTGGTGGTCGACAACTCGTTCGCGTCCGGCTACCTCGTCGGCGACGAGTCGCTGCTGTCGCGCTCGCGCGAGCGCGCCCGCCGCATCCTCGATCAGCTGGGGCCGGAGGCGGAGGTCGCGGTGGTCGCCGCCGCCGAGGGGGCGGAGTCGCCGACCGAGCTCAGCCGCGACCACCTGCGCCTGCGCGACCGCATCCGCGCCATCCAGGCCAGCGCCCGGCCGCCCGATCTCAGCGGCGCGCTCCGCCGCGCGGCCCAGCTGACCTCCGGCTCGAGCCAGGCCAGCCGCACGGTCTACCTGCTCGGCCTGGCCGGTGCGTCCGGGCTGCGCCCGGGCGAGCCGCCCTGGTCCGGCCAGAGCGCGCCGCGGCTCCACCTGGTCGATCCGGCCGAGGGCAAGGCACTCGGCAACCTGGCGGTCACCGCGGTCGACGTCGCGCCGGATCCCGACTCGGGCGCCCGCGGCATCCGGGTCACCGCCGAGGTCAGGAACTTCGGCGACCGCCCGGTGCGCGACCGCGCGATGGCGCTCAGGGTCGACGGGCGCGTGGTGGCGCGCGGCCTGGTCACGGTCGAGGCCGGCCATGCGCAGAAGAAGCAGTTCACCGCGTCGCTGCCGACCGGCCAGCGATCGGCCGAGGTGGTGGTCGAGGCGGCGGAGGACTCCCTGGCGATCGACGACCGCCGCTACGCCCTCGCCGTCCTGCGCGAGGAGGTGCCCATCCTCCTGGTCAACGGCGACCCGCGCACGGTGAGGTACGAGGACGAGCTCTTCTACCTGTCGGCGGCGCTGCGCCCGGGCGACCGGGCCGACAGCGGCGCGGTCCTGACCACCACCACGCCCGACGAGCTGGCCGGCGTCGAGCTCGACGACTTCGCGGTCGTGGTGCTGGCCAACGTCCCGGCGCTGCCGAGGCCCGAGGTCGACCGCCTGCGCCGCTGGATCGAGGCGGGCGGCGGGCTCCTCACCGCGGTCGGCGACCACGTCTCGGTCGACGATTACAACGCCCGGATGCAGCCGCTCCTGCCGCAGAGCCTGTCGTCCCTGGTCGACCTGGTGCACGGCGCCCACGGCGGAGAGCGCCAGGGCCGCGCGCTGCACCTCGCCAAGCTCGACCGCGACCACCCGATCTTCTCGCTCTTCCCGCCCGACGCGCCCGGCCTGCGCGAGGCGGCCTTCTCGCGGGTCGTCCTGCTCGGGCCGACCACCGAGGTCGCCGACCGGCGCGTCCTCGCGCGCTACGACAACGGCACCGCCGCGCTGGTCGAGGCCCACCACGGCCAGGGCCGCATACTCTTCTTCACCTCCACCCTCGACCGCGACTGGAACGACCTGCCCATCCACCCGGGCTTCGTGCCGCTGGTGCAGCAGGCCATCCGCCACCTGGCGCGCGTCTCGCTCGAGGGCGGCGCCCGCCAGGTGCTGGTCGGCCAGCCGCTCCTGCTCGACGTCACGCCGGACACCACCCGCATCGAGGTACGCGGCCCCGGCCAGAAGGACCACGTCATCGAGGGAGAGGAGCTGGCCGAGCGCAAGCAGGTCCGCTTCGCCGCCACCGACCGGCCCGGCTTCTACAAGGTCACCTGGATCGCCGAGGGCAGCGGCACTGCCGAGGTGCGCCGCGACGCCACCTACGCGGTCAACCTCGATCCCCGCGGCTCGGACCTGGCGCGCGCCGACCTCGAGAAGCTGCTCGGCCCGGCTGCCCACCAGGCCGCCTCGCCCGCGACCGCCAGCCACGAACGCCGCGTGGAGCTCTGGCACGCCGTCGCCGCCGCCCTCCTGCTCTTCCTGCTGGTGGAATCGATTCTCGTCTGGAGAAATTGAACCGCCAAAACCGCCAAAGCCGCCAAAGGTCCGAGCAGCTTGGAGTCCAGTCGGAAGCGTCGAAGCCCTCTTTTTTTTTGGTTGGCGTGCCTCGTGGCCTACGAGGCGAACCCAACAAGTTCTGGTTTGGCGGCTTTGGCGGGTTTGGCGGTTCCAATCAGCCGGCGAGCTCCTTGGCGAGGGGCGCGGCCTGGCCGAGGATGGAGAGCGGGGGAGCGGGCGGACGGCTGACCAGCCGCTGCTTGAGCAGGCGGATGGCGGCGGCGGCGAGGGCGACGCGGGCGCGAAACTCGGAGTCGCGCTCGCACGAGCGAACCAGGCCCTCGAAGGCCTCGTCCTGATGGGCGCGGTTCTGGCAGAGGAGCAGCGCGTCGCAGCCGGCGGCGACCGCGCGCACCGCGGCGTCGGCGACGCCGACGTGGTCGACCACGGCCTTCATGTCGAGGTCGTCGCTCACGACCAAGCCGCGGAAGCCGAGCTCGCCGCGCAGGAGGTTGCCGAGCACCAGGCGCGACAGGGTGGCGGGAACGCCCGGGTCGAGGGCCTCGAAGACCACGTGCGCGGTCATGATCATCGGCAGCCCGGCCTCGGCCGCCCGCGCGAAGGGCAGGAGCTCGACCCGGCGCAGGCGATCGAGGTCGTGGCCGAGCCGCGGCAGCGAGAGGTGGCTGTCCTGATCGGTGTCGCCGTGCCCCGGGTAGTGCTTGCCGCAGGCCAGGATCCCGGCCTGGGCCAGTCCGCTGGCGAACGCCAGCGCGCGGCGCGCCACCGCCTCCGGGTCGGTCCCGAAGGCGCGGTCGCCGATGACCGGGTTGCCCGGGTTGGTGTGGACGTCGAGCACCGGGGCGAAGTCGACGTCGAATCCGAGCGCCGCCAGCTCGCGCCCCATGGCAGCGCCGATCAGGCGCGCCAGGCTGGTCGCGCGCGGCTCCGCCACTCCGTCGAAGGCGATCATCGGCGGCCAGCGGGTGGCCGGCTCGCGCACGCGCTGCACCAGCCCGCCCTCCTGATCCACCGAGATGAACAGCCGCTCGCCCGAGCGCGCCCCGGCGGCGTGCAGCGCAGCGTTGAGCGCGGCCAGCTCGTCGACGTCGAGGCGCTCGTCGCTGCCGCCGGGATCGGCGATCACCAGGTTGCGCTTGAACAGCACCACCGCGCCCGCCTCGCCGTCGGCGAGCCTCCGCTCGAGATCGGCGTCGACGGCGGTGCCTTCGAAGCCGATCCAGCACAGCTGGCCCACATCGCGGAGGACGTCGCGGTCGGTCATCATGACCGCGACATCCTAGTCCAATTCACCCTCGATCAAGGCCCGTTACAGACCAGGCCGGCGGGCGGAGCGCAGGTGGCGTTCGGCGCGCTGGTCAGCGTGACCGCCATGTACACGTCGCCACCGTCGTCGCTGCGCACCAGGACGACCACCTGCGACGAGGCGGGCGGGGTCTCGATCACCGTTGCCACCCGCAGCGCGGCGTCGCAGACGTCGAGGGTGACCGCCGGGGTGCCGTCCGGCGAGCCGACCGGCACCAGCCCGACCAGATAGCCCCCGATGTCGGTGGTGCCGCCGAGCAGCGTCCAGGTGCAGGTGGACGACCCTCCGGTCGGCAGCGGCACGGCGCGCCCCGGGCACTGGAGCCCGGTGGGACCCTCGAAGTTGACGTCGCAGTCGCCGTGCAGGCCGCCCTGGATCGCGCAATACATCGCGTCCGGCTGGACCGCACAGCCGTCGTAGGCGTCGCACGCCGCGACCGGGACCGTGTCCTGGACGTCGTAGCTGCAACTACCGCTCCAGTCGCCGCTCCCTTCGCTCTCGACGCAGGTGCGCTCCCCGAGGCTGCACGCCGCCGCGTTGTCGGGGTCGCGCCCGAAGCAGGGGGCGGTCTCGAGGAACTGGCCGTCGCAGTCGTCATCCACTCCGTTGCACAGCTCGGGGGCGCCGGGGAAGACATCGCTGTTCTCCGGCTGGCAGTCGACGTAGTGATCGTTCTTGCCGCAGGCGCCTATCACCGATCCGCACTCGGTGTAGCCGTCCCCGTCGCGGTCGAGGAACGAGTCGTCCTCGCAGGTGCCGTCGCAGTCGTTGTCGCCGCCGTCGCAGATCTCCGCGGCGCCCGGGTAGGTCGAACCGTCGCCGTCGTCGCAGTCGATATTGCCCTCGTCGATGATGCAGGTGCCGTCGGTGAACTGGCGGCTGCCGCACACGGTGAACTGGTCGCCGTCGCCGTCGTGGTCGTCGTCGCAGACGCCGTTGCAGTCGTTGTCGAGGCCGTCGCAGCTGTCGTCGGCGCCCGGGAAGACGTTCGGGTCGCCGTCGTTGCAGTCGCCGTCGCAGGTGAAGACCGTGTCCTGATCGTTGTCCTCGTTCTCGTCGGTCAGGTCGTCGCAGTCCTCGTTGATGCCGTTGTTGCAGACCTCCGTGGCGCCGTCGTTGACGCCCGGGTTCAGGTCGTCGCAGTCGCCTTCGCCGTCGATGTAGCCGTCGCAGTCGAGATCGCCGGGCCGACCGATCGAGACGTAGTTGCCCTGGCTGTCGACGAAGTGCAGGCAGCCCTGGTCCGTGACCCCGAAGCCGTCGGGCAGCTCGGCCGACAGCACCAGGCTCCACATGGTCACCTTGCCCTCGACGAACGGCACCGGGGCGTCGAGCGCGGCGAAGCCGACCACCTGGCGCTCCTTCAGCGCGATCACCGCGGCCATGATCTGGTTGTCGGGATAGTCGCCGGTCCGCAGCATCAGCCGATAGGGATCGGCCGCCAGGTCGCGGCCGGCGACCTCGACGCCATCCTCGCTGTCGAAGTCGACGAAGCTGGACGGGTGCTGGTCGATCTTGTCGATCCCGACGTAGAACTCGAGCCGATCGACCTCGGCCGGCACGCTCTCGTCGCGCGTCACCTCGAGGAGGACACCGGTCTCGGTGCCGCATGCGGACGCCAGGAGGAGGAGGCCGGCGACGCGGGACAAGCTAGGCGACATGAGAAACCCCCGGTTCATCTTAACCGCGCCGCGTCCCCCACCCGGAGCGGGTGCCTGCCCGACATGGGCGTTGTGCGTCGCCGATGTGGGAGGCCCACCGGGTCATCCCCTGTGATCTGGTGTCGGTTTCGCGCGGAGACCGCTCGGTGGGGGGTGTGCGGCTAGCGCACGGACCAGGGCACAGCTTCCCCGACCAGGTCGAGTCGACCCGGGAAATCGGTGGCGCTGTAGAGCGCCCAGGTCCGCCGGCCGGCGTACTGGTAGACCGCGACGATCTCCCGCCGGCCGTCGCCGTCGAAGTCGGCCACCCCGACCACGTCCATTCCGCGCCAATCGCGCAGATCTCCGGGAGGAACCACGGCGCGCGCGGCGAAGGTCGGCGTGCACTTCGCGGCGCCCGGATTGACGGCTCCGACCTCGTCGGCCGGCCCGCGCGACTCGTCCAGGAAGGCCTGGGCCGGGAACGCCTCGCTGGTTCCATCCCCATCCACGTCGACCAGAAGCAAACCCTTGGCCACGCACATGCCGGCCGGATCGACCCCGACCGGGTCGGGATCCTCCTCGGCCGGGCGCGCTTCGAACCCGCCGGCCGGCTCGAGCACGGCCACCGACAGGGCGCAGTTTGCCTGGGCCGCGACGCAGTCGGCTTCGAGCTCCTTGGCCTGCCCCGGGCGGCTGCGCTTCTCGCACGGCGAGGTCCCGGCGTAGGCGCCGACCGCCGCGACCCCGTCGTCCACCTCGGCCGCGCCGGCCACCGAGAACACCCCGACCCGCCGTCCGTCCCAGCCGAGCACGGCGAACTGGCGCGCGCTCCTGCGCTCGAGCGGCGCGGTGACGTCGGCCGACTGCGACTGCCAGCCGACGTTGCGCAGGAACAGCGGGAGGACTCCCGGTCGTCCGGCCGCTGCCGTCGGACACATCTCGCCGATGAGGACGTCGCGGGCGCCCCGCTTGTCGGGCCGAGGCCGCGGGCCGGTCGGTGTGGCGGTATCTCCCGCGCGCTCGGGATCGGCCGGGTCCACTCGCGGACCGCACGCGGCGGCGAGAGCGGCGGACGCGCAGGCCCAGGCGGCCGCGAGACACGCGACTGACAATCGTGAGGACATGGGCGATGCGAGCCTAACCGAGCGGTCTGTCTCGCCAGCGGGCAACGCGGTTGCCCCGACAGCAGTCTGAACCGGGTGCCAAAGGCGCTTCTGACCATCCGAAAAATCGGCCAGATTCTCGACGGCTAGCGAATTGACGCCGCTGACTCGGCCCCTTATAGTGCGCCCCCCAACCCTGAGAGGCTGGATGTCCCCGCGACTCTTCACCTTTCTCATCGCAGCCGGCATCACCGTTGCGGCTCCGCTGTCACCGACGGTGATGGCCCAGATGCAGCCAGGAACGCCGGCGCCAGGCACCCAGACGATGGGGCCGGAGGAGAAGCCCGAAGGCGTGGCGGAGCAGGCGCCGAGCACGCCGGGCGCGCTGCCGACCACTCCTGTCCTCCCGCCGCCCCGGGGAAAACGAAAGGAATTCCAACTCTTCGAGTTGAACGGGTTCTATCGGTTCCGCGGCGACTGGTTCAAGAAGTTCAACCTCGGGTTCGACAGCGACGCCGAGGGCGGCGCGCCCTTCCCCGAGCCGCTCGCCTGCACGCCGACCGACGGCGTGACCAAGCCGTGCGAGAACACGATCAAGTCGGCCAACATGCGGCTCCGCCTCGAGCCGGTCATCCACCTCGACGAGAAGACCTCGGTCCACGTCCAGGCCGACCTGCTCGACAACGTGGTCTACGGGTCGACCCCGGACGGCTGGCAGGCCAACGGCACCGGCCTGCGCCGACCCGACATCCCGATCGGCGCCTTCAGCGACAACCAGGCGCCGCCCGAGGGCGGCCGCAACCACCTGCAGGACTCGATCAACATCCGCCGCGCCTGGGCCGAGGTCGAGACCCCGTTCGGCCTGCTCAAGTTCGGCCGCCAGCCCAGCCACTGGGGCATGGGCATCTACGCCAACGCCGGCAGCGAGGATCCCATCCACGGCACCTACGACCTCGACAGCGACTACGGCGACACCGTCGACCGGGTCTCGTTCGACGGCGGCATCCCGGGCACCTCGCTGCGCGCCTCGATCGCGATGGACTGGGCCTCCACCCAGCCGAGCGCCGGCCAGACCGACCTGTTCGCCGACCGCACCGACGGCCAGCCGTGGGACCTCGACGACAACGACGACGCCAACCAGTGGACGTTCGTCGTCTCGCGCCTCGACTCGCCGGGCGACTTCCTCGACAAGGTGCTGGCCGGCGAGACCGCCATCAACGCCGGCGGCATGCTGGTCTACCGGTCGCAGAAGTGGGACCAGACGGGGGGCGCGGTCGGCCAGCCGCCCGATCCGGCGCTGTTCGTGCCGCGCGGCTACAAGACGTACATCCCCGACCTCTGGTTCCACCTCGGCGTCGGCGACATCGACCTCGAGCTCGAAGGGGTCGGCGTGCTCGGCTCGGTCGACCACCTGGCCGACTTCGGCATCAACGAGGAGATCGACATCCGGCAGTTCGGTGCGGTGGCCCGCTTCCTCTATCACTTCCTCGATCGCGACCTCCGGCTCGGCATCGAGGGCGGCTTCGCCTCGGGCGACCAGTGGGACAACAATCCGCAGGGCGCCACGCACATCAGCAACCGGCTTCCGTTCCCCGGCGAGGGGGACGAGACGATGACGGCGTTCACCTTCGATCCCGACTACGAGGTCGATCTCATCCTCTTCCGCGAGCTCATCGGCGCGGTGACCAACGCCATCTACGCCCGACCCACCTTCGTGTACGACATCACCGATCGCTTCCGCATGAAGGTGCAGAACGTGACCAGCTTCGTGCACAAGCGGGTGTCGACCCCAGGCAACGGCATCATGTACGGGGTCGAGTTCGACGGCGACTTCGAGTACCACAACGACGGCTTCTCGGCCGGCATCGCCTACGGCGTGCTCTTCCCGCTCGGCGCCATGGACCACCCGGAGTCGGTGCCGGAGCTGACCGGCGGGCCCGGCTTCAACTACGGCGACGTCGATGACGCCGAGACGGCGCAGACCATCCAGATGCGCCTGATGCTGCAGTTCTGATCGCGGCGGCGCGCAACCGGGCCGTCAGGGGGCCGACATAGGCTCCCTGGATGGCTTCCGCACGGGCAAGAACGGTTCATCGCTGCCAGGCGTGCGGCCACGAGGAGGGGCGCTGGCACGGCCGCTGCGCCGGCTGCGGCGAGTGGAACAGCCTGGTCGAGGAGGTGGCGGCCCGCGGTCCGGCGCGCGGCCAGGGCGCCGCGGCATCGCGGCACGGCGCGGCGCCGGTGCCGGTCAGCCAGGCGGAGGAGCTGCCGGTCAGCGGGCGGCTGTCGACCGGGCTCGGCGAGCTCGACCGCGTGCTGGGCGGCGGCCTGGTCCCCGGCTCCCTGGTCCTGCTCGGCGGCGAGCCGGGCATCGGCAAGTCGACCCTCCTGTCGCAGATGCTGCACGGCATCGCGGCGCGCTCGGGGGCGGCAGTGCTCTACGCCAGCGGCGAGGAGTCGGTCGGCCAGGTCGCCATGCGCGCCCGTCGGGTCGGCGCGGTCGCGCCCGGCCTCTCGCTCCTGGCCGAGACCGCGCTCGAGCGCATCCTGACCGAGGCGGAGCGCGCGGCGCCGGCCGTGCTGGCCATCGACTCGGTGCAGACCGTCCACTCCGCCGAGCTCACCTCCATCCCGGGGTCGATCGGCCAGGTGCGCGAGTGCGCCGCGCGTCTGCTCGCCTTCTGCAAGCCGCGCGGCGTGGCGGCGGTGCTGGTCGGTCACGTCACCAAGGACGGCCACCTGGCCGGGCCCAAGACGCTCGAGCACATGGTCGACGTGGTGCTGCAGTTCGAAGGGGACGGGGCCGGGCCCTACCGGCTGGCGCGCGCCAGCAAGAACCGCTTCGGCTCGACCCAGGAGGTCGGCGTCTTCGAGATGCGGTCGGAGGGACTGGTCGAGGTGCTCTCGCCGTCGGAGCTGTTCCTCGCAGAGCGGCCGGCCGGAGCGCCCGGCTCGGTGGTGGTGGCGGGCGCCGACGGCAGCCGGCCGATCCTGGTCGAGGTGCAGGCGCTGGTCGCCCCGCCGTCGGCCG
>Ga0111539_10013998_pt1 | contig 10023 bp, 6 predicted proteins | sample RhiMethybrSRZTD1_FD_79667 | JGI IMG/M metagenome (GOLD analysis project Ga0111539, IMG submission 79667) | Populus rhizosphere microbial communities from Tennessee, USA - Rhizosphere MetaG P. TD hybrid SRZTD1 (version 2) (version 2) | ecosystem: Host-associated > Plants > Roots > Rhizosphere >... | reverse complement strand
CGTCGTGGGCGGCGTACACGACACCCATCCCGCCCTGCCCAAGCATGCGAGTCACCCGATACCGGCCGATGTGGTCGACGGTCATTCGCGGGGGAATTCTACGACAGTGGAATTTTTGGATTTGGGGATTTGGGGATTTAGGGATTTTGGGGAGAACCGAAAATCCGAAAATCCCAGAATCCCAAACTTCGTATGATCGATTCCATGCGCACTCGAGTGCTGTGGCTGGCTCTCCTGGTGTGCGTGGCGGCAAGCTCCCCCCTGTTCGCGCAAGTCCAACTGGTGCCGGCTGTTTCCGGCCTGAACGCCCCGACGTTCGTCACGAACGCGCGCGACGGCACGCGGCGGCTGTTCATCCTCGAGCAGGCCGGCCTCATTCGCGTGCTGCAGCCAGGTTCGACGACGCCGACGACGTTTCTCGACATTCGGTCGCGCGTGCGCTCGGGGGGCGAGCAGGGACTGCTGGGACTCGCGTTTCATCCTCTCTATCCGAGCAACGGACGATTCTTCGTCTACTACACGCGCAGCGGCGACGGCGCGATTGTCATGGCCGAGTACCGCGTGTCGTCGGATCGCAACGTCGCGGCGACCAATGAGACGGTACTACTGACGATTCCGCACCCGGTGAACACGAACCACAACGGCGGCATGCTGGCGTTCGGGCCCGACGGGTATCTCTACGCCGGCGTCGGGGACGGCGGCGCCGCCAACGATCCGCCGGGCAACGCGCAGAACCTGGACGCGCTGCTCGGCAAGATCCTGCGCATCGACGTCAACGTCCCGGCCGGATCGACGCCACCGTACGCATCGCCGATCTCGAATCCCTTCTTCGGATCGATTGCAGGGCGCGACGAGATCTATGCGTACGGCCTGCGCAATCCCTGGCGCTTCAGCTTCGATCGCGTGACAGGCCAGGTGTGGATCGGCGACGTCGGCCAGAACGCGCGCGAGGAAGTGGACACGCCGCTCGTCAACGGCGGAAACTACGGGTGGCGCATCTTCGAGGGCACCGCGTGCACGAACATCACGCCGAGCCAATGCGTGGCCGCGAACTTCCTGTTTCCGCGCTTCGACTATACGCACGCCGGCGGCCGTTGCTCGATCACGGGCGGCTACGTCTATCGCGGCACCGAGGGCACGCTGCCGCCAGGGACGTACGTGTACGCCGACTACTGCACCGGCGAGATCTTCACGTGGAACGGCACCGCGCAGACGGTGCTCTTCGACACGTCGATGTCGATCTCGTCCTTCGGCGAGGACGAATCCGGCGAGATCTACGTCGTCAATCTCGACGGCGCCATCAGCCGGCTCGCGTCCACGGCCACATCGGCGTGCACCTACACCGTCTCGCCGGAGCGGGAGACGTTCAAACGTCCGGGCGGCCGCGCCACGTTCACGGTGACAACGGACCCGGCGTGCAGCTGGACCGCCATCACCAGCGGCTCGTGGATTTCGATCGACGGCAACCCGAGCGGCACCGGAAGCGGGGCGTTCACGGCGGTCGTCTCGCCGGCGCCGATTCGTCCGTTCACGCGTGACGGATCGATCAGCGTCGGCGGCAAGACAGTAACGATCAGGCAGACCCGCTAGTTACCAAGAGCCTTCACCACGTCGTGCACGGAGAGCACGTGGGATTGCTTGGAATGGTAAAGGCTCTGGTGCGTTACTTCGCCAGTAGATCAATCGCGGCTTTGAGTCCCTCCGCGACCTTCTGCGGCGTGTCCTCGGCCCAGAAGTGCATGAAGTAGAGCAACGGCGTGCCGTGCAGCATGTGGTTGTGAAGCGCGGTCACGGCGATGCCGTGGGAGCGCAGCGCCTTCGCCACCGGATTGACCTCGTCGTCGATCATCACGAAATCGCCGGTGGCGGCGACGCGGCCGGCCCCCGCCGCCTGAACATTGATCGCGGTGGCCATGCCCATGCTCGGGGGCAGATCGACGCCCATCATCGTGATCTTCTCCGGACGCGGTACTGAGATCGCGAGCACGCCGCCGCGCACGGTACCGGTGCGGCCGAGCGTCTTCTGAATGGCGTCCGCGTCGAAGCCGGGATCGGCCGGCGCCCCAGCAGGCGGCGCAGGCGCGGCGCGGAGCGGCGTTTTCGACGCCTGGAGCGCGGTGGCGACGCCGCGCGCGAGCGTTGCCTCGCTGCCCTCGCCCCAGTAGTGCATGTACACGAGCGCCGGCGTTTCCTCGATCAGGTGATTGTGGACGGCGGTGATCTGCACGCCGGCGTCCTGCAGGCGCGACATCACCGGATTGAGTTCGGCATCGAGCAGCACGAGATCGCCGTGCACGACCGCGCGCGTGCCGGCACGGCGAAACGCCGCCCAACTGCCGAGCGCCAGGCCGGGTTTGATCGCGATGCCGTGCACGCTGACGGACAGGTCGGTCCGCGGCAGGCCGACACGGTACACGTCACCTTGCATCTGACCGGTGACGCCGAACGCTTGATCGATCGCTGCCGTGTCGAGTGCGGCGGGGGCCGTCTGACGGGCCGCGGCCAATGCGAAGCCGACACCAAACACCACGACGAGAACGCCTACGATTCGGGACGCACGCATGTCTGTTCCTCGTTCCCAGGGGCGCTTTCAGCATAACCCGCGGGAGTGGACGGGCACGTCACGAGCCTTCCACCACGTAGGGCACGTGGGGCACGTAGGACTTCTTTTGAAGATCAAAGGCCTGCGTGTCCTGATCTCCCCCTAGTGGCTACGTGCCCGACGTGCCCTACGTGGTGGGAGGCTTGTACGCCCCGAGCCGCGCCTCGCCAGCCATGCCCACCCTGAACTGGCCCGCTGCAGAAACTAGCGCGTGTTGATCGTCACCACGGCTTTCTTCGACGGATCGCTCTCGGATGTCGCCGTGACGATGACGCGGCCGGGTGTCCGCGGGCCGCTTCGGTAGATTTGCACCGGTACCCGCGCGGTGGCGCCTGGCGCGACTGCCACGAGCGCGTTGCCGAGACGCGCCGACCAACCCGCGCCTTCGGCGGTCGCGGTGATCCGGAACACGTCGCGGCCGAAGACAACGCTGTCCGCCGTCGGATGAACGCCCGCGGCAACCGGCGCGCTCACACTGGTGTTCGTGACCGCGACGTCGGTGAAGGTGACGAACGACGGGGCAACAACCTCCGGCGCCGCCGTCGCGCGCACACCTCGCGTCTGCGGTCCGGCGCCATCGAGCGATCGCACCGCGACGGTGTACGAGGTGGCAGCGGTCACCGACCGTTCCAAATCAATGACGTAGAAGTGCAGGCGGTTCGGCGTGTCTTCCCACTCGAACTCATTGTCGACGGCCGTCGCTCCGTCGCGCGATACAGCCGTCTGTCCGACACCTGCGTGAAACAGCGCATCGTTCAACTGCCGCGCGTCCGCAATCGTTCGCATGACCTGGGCGCCGCCTGGCCGAGAGAAGTCGAGCACCTTGATGTCCTCAGGGTGTGCGTCGATCACCCACGTGAAGCAGTTGTAGCCGCACGAGTTGCCTTCGCCGTTCTTGTTCTTCGCGATCAACACACCATGGTCCGGAGTGAACGAGTCGTAACCGATGCGCTCCACGACTTCCATCGTGTAGTTGTTGAAAACCGGATCGCCGGCGCACAGCGGATCGGCGTTGCGATCGCATGGCGGGGTGCGATCCTGCGGCGCCGCACCGTCGAGCGCGACGACGATTCCCGCGTACGTGCCGGCGGTTGGTTCGATGGCGCGCGCCATGACCTTGGCGACGACGAGCCCCGATCGCGCGAGCCCGTCGCGGCTCAGGCGCACCACCTGGTCGGGACGGACGAATTCGAAGCGCATCCGGTTGCGCAGCGTGAGCCCGGCCGGCATCGACGCACCTTCGGTGGCCGGCACCACCCAGCGCCGGTGATAACCGCCGGGACCGTTGAACGATCCACGGTCCATGATGTCCCACGGCCCTGATCCGACGCGGCGGTACGGCGTCGCGTACGGATTGTTGTTGTTGTCACCGGTGCGGAACGCGAAGTGCGCGATCTCGTGCGTGATCGTGCCCGAGCTTTCACCCTGCCGCACCGACGAAAGGCCCCACTGCTGCGCGCCGGCGAGCCACGATGTCCACGGTACGTACCGCGTGACCACCCAGCGCGGTTTCGTCGGGTCGGGATTGCCCCACGCGGCGGGAATGTCCTCTCGCGTCGCAAACTTCATCTCGCCGAATTCCTGCCACACGCTCGTCTCGTCGTACCCCGCGTAGATGCGCAGCACGATGTCGTACTTCGAGCGCACGTCGGCGCCGGCGTCGGCCGTCCACAGCGCGTCGGCGTCGGGCTCCATGCGCCCGTCGCACGTGAATCCCGACGGACACGCGCCGGCTTGGTTGTACTCGTTGAGTCCGTACTGAAACAGCCGCTTCGGCATGCGATACGGACCGTAGGCGTCGATCTTCGGAATGCCGACTTTGCCGCGCGACTGCTCCATCCAGTACTCGTTGATCGTGTGCCCGTGATTGAGCGCGCCGGGCGTACCGAGGAAGCCCGCGTAGAAGCGCGCGACGTCCGCGCGCGGCACGGGATCGATCTGCGGGTTGCCGAACGGATCGGAGTGCTTCGGCAGCGTGATGACGAACGGCTGATCCTCGAAGTCGATCGCAACGAGCGCCACCCGCAGCGCGCGCGCCGGCGCCAGCGACGGGTCCGCCCACCGCGTGCCCGAAATCGGGTGGTAGTCGGCCCACGTCATGTCCTGCTGGTCCTTCCACGGCGCATCATCGATGGGCGGGAGTGGTGGCACGGCGCTGGGTGCCGCGACCTGCGGCGGTGCGGTAGACGCTGTGTCGGTCGCCACCATCGTGCAGATCGCGCCGGCAACCAGCAGGTGGATTACTCGAGGGCCACGGAGCATGGGCGAATTATGGGCCGACTCCGGGCTTCCGGCTTCGGGCGCGTCACAAGACTTCCACCACGTAGGGCACGTTGGCCACGTAGGACTTCTTTGAAGATCAAAGGCCTGCGTGTCCTGATCTCCCCCTAGTGGCTACGTGCCCAACGTGCCCTACGTGGTGGAAGTCTTGTACGCCCGGCCGGTGTAGCATCGACCAACGGCCATGCTCGGACGCACGCTCGCCGACATCCGCACGTCGTTCCGGACGCTCCTCAAACAGCCGCGTTTCACGGTGGTCGCTGCGCTCACGCTCGCGCTGGGCATCGGCGCCGTGACGCTGATCTTCAGCGTCGTGAACGGCGTGCTGCTGCAGCCGCTGCGCTATCCGCACCCGGATCGCCTGGTCAACATCTGGAGCACGGCGCCCGGGCTCGGCTACGACCAGTTCCCGCTTTCGCCGGATCTGTTCATGTTCTATCGCCGCAACAGCACGGCGTTCGAGGACATGGGCCTCTTCCAGCAGGATCGCGACAACCTCGCGCACGAGGGGGATCCCGAGGTCGTCCAGTCGGCCGTCACCACGGCTTCATTTTTCTCGACGCTCGGCGGCTCGTTCACATTGGGCCGGCCGTATCGCGCGGACGAGGATACGCCGGAGGCGCCGCGCGTGGCCGTGATCAGCACGCGCCTGTGGGATCGCGCGTTCCATCACGACCCGCAGGTCGTCGGCCGCGTCGTCCGTGTGGACGGACAGCCGACGGAGATCGTCGGCGTCGCGCCGGAGTGGTTGAACCGGCCGAACGGGCCGGATCTGTGGCGGCCGGCGCGCTTCAAACCCGACGCGCCGCCGGCCGGCGCGTTCGGCTGGAACGTGATTGGCCGCCTGAAGCCGGGCATCACGCCGGATGAGGCCGCCACACAGCTCGAGCCGCTGGTGAAGCGCGCGATGGAAACGATCGACAGCGCCAACTACCGCGCGTTCCTCACCGACGGCCGTTACCGGCCGCTCGTCCATCCCATGAAGGAGGACATCGTCGGCGACGTGCGTGAGCCGCTGTGGATCCTGCTCGGCACGGTCGCGATGGTGCTGCTGATCGCGTGCGCGAACGTCGCGAACCTGTCGCTGGTGCGCGCGGAAGGCCGTCAGCGCGAAATCGCGTTGCGCCTCGCGCTCGGCGGCAGCCGCGCCGTGCTGGCGCGGTCGCTGCTGATCGAGGCGCTCGTGCTCTCGAGCATCGGGGCCGCGATCGGTGTGGGCGCCGCCGCGCTGGCCCTGCCAGGGCTCATCAGCCTCGCGCCGGCGAGCATCCCGAGATTGAACGAAGTCGGGCTGAACGGGTCGGTGATTGTCGTCGCCGCCGGCGCCGCGATTCTGTCCGCGCTGATCTTTGGCATCGTGCCCGCGCTGCGCTACACGCGCTCGAGCGTGCTCGGCGCGCTGCGCCAGGGCGGGCGCGGCTCGACGGATCACCCGTCGCGTCATCGCGGGCGTCTCATTCTCGTTGCCGCGCAGACCGCGCTCGCGATGATCCTGCTCGTCGGCTCCGGTCTGCTTGCGCGAAGTTTCTCGAGGCTCATGGCGACCGAGCCGGGCTTCACGCCGGCGGGCACCCTCAGCGTGCGCATCGCGTTGCCGACGACGTCCTATCCCGACCGGCCGGCGATGCTGCGCTTCACGCACGACCTCGTGCAGCGGCTCGACGATCTGCCGTCGATCGAAACCGCTGGCGCCACGAGCGCGCTGCCGATGGGCGAGAGTGCGGCCGGCACGGCGTTCGAGTTCGAAGGACGGCCGGCGGAGCCGGGCAAGCTGCCTCCGATCGTGACGTTCATTACCGTCACCCCCGGCTACTTTTCCACGGTACGGACGCGACTGGTTCGCGGTCGCGACATCACGTGGGACGACACGCGCGAGGGCGTGTCGAACGTCATCGTCAATCAGGCCGCGGCCGACAAGTTCTGGCCGGGCGATGATCCGGTCGGCAAACGCATTCGTCGTCTCGAAGGCACCGTGGTGAAGGCGCCGCCATGGTTCACGGTGGTCGGCGTCGTTCGCAGCGTCCGCCAGAACGGCCTGCGCGAAGCGCCGCCGGCGCTGTTCTACTTTCCTCCGGTGCCCGGCGTGGACGAAGGGCCGCGCGTGATGAGCTACGTCGTGCGCGGCGGCAACGCCGCGAACGAGACCGATGCGATTCGCCGGACCGTGCGCGCGATCGATGCGGATGTGTCGATCGCCGCTGTGCAGACGCTCGAAGAGGTCGTCTCGCGTTCCGTCGTCCAGTTCTCGTTCACGATGCTCACGCTCGCGATCGCGGCGGCCGTCGCGCTGATTCTCGGTGCCGTCGGCCTGTACAGCGTGCTGTCGTACGCGGTGACGCTGCAGACGCGCGAGATCGGCGTGCGCCTCGCCCTCGGCGCGCCGCCGTCACGCGTGATGCGCACCATCGTCGTCCGCGGGTTCATCACGAGCGCGATTGGACTGGGAGTCGGCGCGGCGGGCGCGGCCGCGCTCACGCGGCTGCTCCGCAGCCTGCTCTTCGAGACGACGCCGCTCGATCCCGTCACGTTCGGGGCCACGGCCGCGATGCTGATGCTCGTGGCGCTGGCGGCCTCGTATCTCCCGGCGCGCCGGGCGGCGTCAATCAACCCGATGGAGTCGATGCGCGGCGAGTAGTCACAAAAGCCTTCCACCACGTAGGGCACGTCGAACACGTAGGGCTTTTTTGAAGATCAAGAACTTCGTGGCCTGAACTCTCGTTTCACAAGACTTCTACCACGTCGAGCACGTTCCACAAGCCATCCACCACGTAGGGCACGTCGAACACGTAGAACTTTGGGAACGATCAGGCACGCAGGGCTTTGGTCTTCAAAAGTAGTTCTACGTGCCCCACGTGCCCTACGTGGTGGATGGCTTGTGACTTTGGGAAGAGCGGGGCACGCAGGATCTTGATCTTCAAGAGAAGTCCCACGTGCCCCACGTGCCCTACGTGGTGGAAATCTTGTGACACTTCGAATCGATGCGAGCGAGCTATCAGTACCCGGCGACGTTCATCGCCAGCGTGAGCAGGCCCGCGGTCAGGACGATCAGGCTGGCGAGCTGCGCGGTTCGGATCGTGGACGACTCGTCTCCCGCCACGCGAACGGCCGCGCCGCGGTACATCGCAAAGCCGGCGATCACGAGCACCAGTTCCGCGACGATGCTTGCCGTGGGGAATCGCCACAAGCCAAATCCAAGACGCGGCCATCCGCCCGCGTTCGCAGGCAGGATCGGCATGTCCGCCCGGTGCGTGACGAGATCGATCAGCCAGTGCGAAAACGCCACGCCGCCGAGCACCGTGCCCGATCGCGAGCCCCATCGCCACGCGGCCACCGCGCCGAAGACCAGCGACAGTGCGATCGCGCCGGCGAGCGAGTGCGTGTAGTCAGCGTAGATGATGCCCTCGCCGTACCCGCCGCGGGTGCCAGCCACCGGCTCGATGCGCTCGATACCGGCGACGAACAACGGCACGAACACCACGTCGAGCCACTGCGTGGCGAGCATCAGCGCCCACAACGGTGTCGCGCGCGCGCGAGACTTGACGATGGCGGCCAGGCCGAAGTGTCCGGCAACCACAGGATCACCGCTTCCCGCGCGGCGATGGCCACGGCAGCCGTGCGTCCACGAGCCCGGCCACGACGACGAACAGCAAGAGTCCAACGATGAATGACATCAGATACCGTCATCGTCACTGTACTCCGGCACCAAAGCCTTCCACCACGTAGAACACGTCGAGCACGCAGGGGCTTCGTTGAAGATCAAGAACTCAGTGGCTTGAAACTTTCGTCTCACAAGACTTCCACCACGTCGGGCACGTCGGACACGTAGAACCTTGGGAAAGATCACGGCACGCAGGTTTTTGATCTTCCAAAGAAGCTTCCTACGTGCCCTACGTGGTGGAAGCTTGTGAACTTGGGGAAGATCGGGGCACGCCGGATTTTGATCTTCAAAAAGAAGTCCACGTGCCCCACGTGCCCTACGTGGTGGAAAGCTTTTGATCTGGCAGTATCATTCGCTGACCTGTTGGACAGCCATGATCGCGCCGGAACCGTCTCCTTCGCGACGCGTGACCCGCCGCGTGTTTCTCGGCGCAGCTGCGGCGGCGGCCGGCCTTGGCTGTCGCGGCGCCCGCTCGCGATCGATCGTGCTCCGGCTTTCGCACTCGATGAACGCCGGCACCACGTCGCTGCACGTCGTCGCCGACGCGTTTCGCAAGCGCGTGGACGAGATCACGAACGGCGCGGTGACGGTGCGGCTCTTTCCGAGCGGCACGCTCGGTCAGGAACGCGAGGTCGTTCAACAACTGCAGGTCGGCCTCGTCGATTTCATGGTCTCGGGCACCGCGATCTGGGGCAGCGTGGCGCCGCGCCTGCAGGTGTTCGACTTTCCGTTCCTGTGGCGCGACTGGGATCACGTCCACAGCGTCGTCGACGGTGCGATCGGCCTCGAGGCCGCTGACTACCTGGCCTCGTCAGTACGGATGCGGCCGCTGGCGTGGGCCGATTCCTTTGGGTTCCGGCATGTCGTGACGCGCTCGCGTGACGTCACCGACGCGAGTCAGCTCAGCGGCCTCAAGATCCGCACGATCCAGTCGGCCATCTACGTGAAGGCCGTGCAATTGATGGGCGCGAGTCCGACGCCGATGGCGTTCGGCGAGGTCTACACGTCGCTCCAGACCGGCGTCATCGACGGCTACGAACACGACGCCAGCACCACCCTGCATCAGCGGTTCTACGAAGTCGCCAGTCACATGGCGCGCACACGCCATATTGCCGGCGTGCTCGGCTTGTGGGCCTCGACGATCGGTCTCGATCGACTGCCGGCGGATCTTCGCGCGCCCATCGCGCAAGCGGCCAGAGACGCGGCCCTGACTCAGCGGGTGATGGGCCCAGCGGAAGACCACGACGCGGCCGAGACGCTCCGACAGCGCGGGATGACCATCCGGGAGTTCGACAACTCGCCATTTCGACCGGCCGCCGAGCGGCTCTGGCAAACCGAGGCGCGAACGCTGGGTGTCGAACGCTGGCTCCAGGCGATCCTCGCGTGACGTCGCCGGAGGCCGCGGTCACCACGCGCGCACCCGTCGATCGCGTTCTCGACTGGAGCATCGGCGTCCTCGTCATCGCGCTCGCCATTGTCGTCG
>Ga0111539_10013995_pt1 | contig 10026 bp, 15 predicted proteins | sample RhiMethybrSRZTD1_FD_79667 | JGI IMG/M metagenome (GOLD analysis project Ga0111539, IMG submission 79667) | Populus rhizosphere microbial communities from Tennessee, USA - Rhizosphere MetaG P. TD hybrid SRZTD1 (version 2) (version 2) | ecosystem: Host-associated > Plants > Roots > Rhizosphere >... | reverse complement strand
GCTCTCGGGAGAAGTGCTCAACGTGCTCAACCGCAAGAACGAATACAACGTCGAGTCGACGCTCCTCACGGTCGCGCGGACCGGCCAATACAGCAGCGGTCTGCGGAAAGGGTTCCCCGTCGCCCCGTCCATCGGTCTGTCGGTGCAGTTCTGATTGACCGGATTCAGCGCCGCGACGATCTTCGTGTTCGCGATCGCGTCGCCGTTGCGCGCGCCCTGGCGTCCAGCTTGCGCACCATGGCGCGTACGCGATGGCCTTGTGCTCGGAGGGTTGCGATGGCGGTGTGCGCGGTCGAGCCGACGCCGCCCGCGGCGCCGGTGACGAGGATGGTTTCGTGGAACATGATTTCAGCGAGCCACTCGACGTGTCAAAAGGTCGATCCGCACAGTTAACCGCTGACGGGAAGGCCGAAGAGCAAGAACTCCTGGCGACTCACCCAGTCCGGATAGCGGCTCACCATGGCGTCAAACAACTCCTCATCGGCCATGGCTGCCTCGCGCAACTGCCCGAAGTACTCGAGGTAGCCGCGGGACTCGGCTAGCACCGATGGCGGATTGCCGCACGTGGGGTCCTTGTGGCCAGCGACGACGGCAGCAGGATTGAGCGCCGCCAGCGTGTCGAGGGCCGCGATCCATTCAACCCGGCTGGCGGCGGTCGTCGCGCCGACGAACATGTGACAGTGGTTGTAGGCGACGTCGCCGGCGACGATCAGATCGAGGTCTGGGATGTGCAGCGAGGTCGTGTCTACGGTGTCGGTATGTCCCGTTTCAATCACGTGGATGGGTCGTCCCTCGAGCTCGAGATGCCCGTCATCAACAGGTTCGGCCAGCGCGAGCGAGTCGGCGATCTGACCGGGGAACCGCGAGCGAGCCCAGTTATTTTGAGCGGCTGCGTGCATCTGTCTCACCGTTCCTACCGTGGCGACCGCACGCGCGTGCGGGAAGCGAGCGAGCAGCACGGACAAACCAAGCCAGTGGTCGGCGTGACCGTGCGTGATGTAAATCGTCGTGAGCCGTCGATCGTGTAGCGCCACCCAGTCAGCGAGCGCCGTAGCCTCGCGCACGGTCATGAGTGCGTCCACGAGGACAGCATCGCGAGGGCCGAAAAGCAGCGTCGACGTCACAGGATCCCATGCCCGCGGCTCGCCAAGCCGTGGCGGTGGAGCGGTGAACGGCTTTTCAGGTGCGACGAACACGTCGTATCTCAGCAGCGCTCGCCCAATGGACATGCAAACTCCTCTTTGTACATGGGCCCGGAGACGGATCGAATCCCGATTTTCACGATGCGGCGGGACGCGTGGAATTCGTCGCCGCTGTGCGCGGTCGCGCGCAAGATGGACGCTCAGCCCCTACCGATTCAGTACTGAGGGCACTTTCCCTGCCGCAGACAGCGAAACGATCGAGTCGATGATTTCATCTGTAGTGACGACGGCGTTGGCGTAGTGAGGAATGTTGATGTCGAGAGCGGCGTGCATCTCTTCATCCCCGTAATCCGCCGTCGCGTCCTTCACCATCGAGACCTCGTAGCCGAGCTCCGCGGCAAATCGAACAGTCGCTTCCACGCATGTGTGCGCGATCAACCCGATGACAATCAGCTTGTGGATGCCATGCTTCTTGAGCTGCAGATCTAGGTCGGTGTTGGCGAAACCGCTGGAGCCCCAGTGCTCGAGGGCGACAACATCTCCCGGTTGCGGCTGGAATTCGCGGCGAAGCTCGCCGCCCCAGGTGCCGTACTCGAAGCTTTTGTGTCCCACGCATCTTTCTGGATGGGCGCGATGTACTTCCACGTCTCGTAGTCACCTGGCCGGTATCGATGATGCAACGCATAGAACACGCGGAAGCCCGCCTTCCGCGCCGCGTGCTCACCTTTCTTGCAAGCGAGCTCGGGGTCACACGCGCCCGAGTGCACGCGTCGACGGCTGAACGGCGCTCACGCCTCGATTCAATGCGTGGCGTTCGATGCTCTTTGCGAACAACGGCGTCTTGTCTTCAGTTCCGGATCAAGGTGTGTAACGGCTGAAGACAAAGTCGCGACCTTTGATAGCCTGGTGGCAGGGGAAGCAGCTCGTCATCGCCGCCTCGTCCGACGGTTTGCCGTCCTGGTCGAATGACGAGTACCCCCAACCTCCCGTCGCGGCGTACTTCTTCGAGTCCTTGACCATGAATTGAAGGTAGGTGTCCGTAGCTGAGCCGGCCACGAAAGATTGCTCACGGCCAAATATTTTGTTGTTTTCCTCAGATGCGACGTAGCTCCAGGCTATTCGGCCAACGATTGCGCCTTCCGGGAACGGAAGCTTTCCCTCCCGATACGCCTTGATCGCGATGTCGTTCCCCAAGACAGCGCGAATGTCGTTGAGCTCACCTGCTTCGTGGGCCACTGAGACCACCTTCCAGTCACGGTAGCCGGGTGGAATTTTCTTGACGAAGACCGGTGCGGCATCTTGAGCGGCGTGTCCGATTCCGCCGACGATAGAAGCGATCAGGCCGGGCAGCACGACAACTGCTACCAGCACGAAAACGATTCGTCTCATACGGTGCCTCCCTTCAAGTGTGACGGCTGCCCACGACTGGCGCAGCGATCGAAAGGCGGCGGCGCGTCCATTCGATCACGTGGATGATCTCTGCGTCCCATGAAACCAGACGCCGAACGCGGGATCTATCAGACGAAGGTATCGACGATACCTTCGTATCGGACCGGAGCGACGCAGGTATTCGGTCGAACCAATACCAAACGTCTTACGGACGATGGCTTGAACCGTGTTGGCGGGTGAGTCGCTTTCGACGTGACGCAGCACGTGCGCCTCGACTTCGCCATCGCCACGCGTCCGCGTGCTCAAGTGGGGGGCATGCGAGGCGACCCGGCGCCGCGGTTGTCGCATAATGGGTGGCGTCCAAAGAGGTCCTCATGACGCGCATGCTGCTCCTGCTCGCGGCCGTCCTCAGCCTGACGATGGTCAGCCAGCCCGTGTTCGCCCACCACTCGGAAACGGCGGAGTACGACTCGACGAAGCCCGTCAAGGTCACGGGCACGATCTCAAAGGTCGAGTGGCTGAACCCGCATGTCTGGTTCTATGTCGACGTGAAGGACGCGTCCGGCAAGGTCACCACGTGGGGCTTCTCCAACGCGCCGCCGGGAGCGCTGATGCGCAGAGGCATCATGAAGGACGCGCTCAAGATCGGGGCCGAGGTGACCGTCGAGGGTGTGCGTGCGCGGGATGGCTCGAACAACGCCTCCGGCCGGCGCGTGACCTACGCCGACGGCACGAACGCCTTCACGGCAACGGAGAACGCGAAATGAATCGCCGATTGATCGCGTCCGCGGCGCTGGCGGCAGCGCTCGCCCTCACTGGCGGGCATCAGATGTGGGCCCAAGACATTCCGCGGATGGCGAACGGCAAGCCGGATTTCTCCGGCATGTATACGCCGCCGTCCACGGTGAAGGCCACCGGACCGCGTGGGAATCTGATCTTCAACGCCGACAAGATGGCACCGGTGAAGCCGGGCGCGGAAGGCCTGCTGTACCATCCGCGCACCGGCGATGCGCGGCTCGACGAGCCGCGGGCGATGTGCCTGCCGGCTGGCTTCCCGTCGGGGATGCTCTACATCCTGCCGATCCAGATCGTGCAGAACCCGAAGTACCTCGTGATCATTCCTGAGCTGCAGCGTGCCGCGCGAATCATCCCGACCGACGGCCGGGCGCATCGGGCCGGGATCGAGCCGTCGTACTACGGCGATTCAGTCGGCAGGTGGGACGGCGACACCCTGATCATCGAGACCGTCAACTTCAAGCCGTGGATCCTGGACGATTACCACTACACCGACCCGACCAAGAGCCGCTGGCACACCGATGCGCTTCGCACGACCGAGCACCTGACGCGCGTCGGCGACAAGCTGCAGTACCGCGTCACCATCGACGACTCCAAGATCTTCACACGGCCCTTCTCGCAGGATTTCGAGCTGACGCTCCGACCCGACTGGGACTCGCTCGGCCTGCTGGAGTACGTGTGCGAGGAGAACAACCGCTGTGCGGGAGGCAACTGCCGTCCGTCAGGCACTCCATAGCGAGGCGCCATTCGAGACGGAGACCTAACACCCGGAGGATGCCGTTATCGCGGCGGCCCGAACGGCTGAGCGTAGGAACATAGAACACACCAACATTAACGGACGCTTAAAGAGGCGATCTATCAAGGCTGTCTCGTCCGCTTCCGGCCGATCATGATGACGACCATGGCGGCCATGCTCGGCGCCGTGCCCATCGGCATCGGCTATGGCGCGGGAGGCGAAGCGCGCCAGCCGCCAGCCGCTCGGATACGTCGTGGTGGGCGGGCTGCTCTTCTCGCAGCTCGTGACGCTTTACCTTACGCCCGTCGTCCTTCATCTACATGGCGCGGCTGCAGGAGCGGCTCGGGCGCCGGTCACAGCGAAGCAGCAGCCCGGTCGGGCTGTCCGAAGCGTCGGTGAAATAGCGCACCGAACGGCGCGCTCCTGGGCCACGCCTAGATTGCCGGCCGGTTCTTGCGATACGAGTTCTTGATGGCGATTCTGCCGTCGTTGAAGGTGAAGAGATCGCAGCCGTTCACCTCTACACGCCTGCCATCTTTTTGCGTGCCGGTGAACGTCCATTCCGACACGCCACGATTGCCCGCGATGAAATGCCTCGGGTGGGCCCAGTGCGCGTCATGAAATGTTTCGAACACGGCAGCGTAGGCGGCACGAACCGCCGGCTTCCCCTCGCTGCGCTGTCCGTCGACGTGAGGACCCGCCGATGCTTCGAACACACAGTCGTCTGTCATCATCGCCATCAGCGCATCGAGATCGTGTCGGTTCCACGCGTCGGCGAAGCGGTCCAGCAATTCGAGTAAGTCTGCGTCTAAACGTGCGCGTCCCGTCATTTGGTTTGAAAGGTTCATGGCATGCACTCTACGACACCGGCCCGGACCTAGCGCGGGCGTACCAGCGTCACCGGATCGCCAATCGCAATCGTGCCCGCACGCGCGACCTCCGCGTTAAGAGCGAGGCGCCCGCGGAAGCGGCGGCCGATGTCGCGCAACACTTCCGGGTCGCGTTCCAACGTGTCGGGGTCGACCGTGGTCATGGGGCATCGAGCCCGCAATGAGTCGAGACGCACGACCAGGCTGCCGATGTGCAGCTCCGCGCCCGGCCATTCGCGCTCGCCGAGGCCTTCCACGCCACCGATCAGAATGTTCGGCCGCAGACGCCGAACGTCGCGCCCGAAGGCAGCGACCGCGCCATCGGTCGCTACCAACAGAGGCAAGACGTCGAATCGATTGTGCTCATCAGACGGCTCCAGCCATGTGTCGTTGCCGGCCGCCTGCTTGACCAATGCGAGCGCTTCCGCGCTCTCCCAAGGTTGCCCATTGATGAGGGCGTGCCCCAGCGGACTCAAGGTGCCCTGCAAGCCCAGCAGGCGGTAGTGGCGCCGCGACGTCCGGACGCCCTCGGGGCCGACGACCCAAATTGCGCGGTCACCGGGAATGCCGTTGAGCCCGATCGCTGTCGTCGCCAGGCGCTCACCCGCGAGCGTCTTGACCGGATACCGCCACAGACCCGCAACATGCAGTCCCATGACTGTGTGATGTCGCAGGATCCACAATCGTGACCACGACGAGTCACACTCGGCCTCGTAGCGGCATCTCAAGGGCAGACTCGCCCCCAAGAGAGGAGAAATCACGAGATGTCAGCACCCGAACAAACGAAGAGAACGCTCCGCATTGCCTGCGACGACGTCGTTCCTGGTTGCGGTTTTACCGCCAGCGGCGACACCGAGGAAGAGGTGATCGACAAAGTGGCAGCCCATGCGGCGCATGATCACGGTGTGTGCGAGATAACGCCGGAGCTGGCGGCCAGGATCAAAGCCGCGATTGCCCGCCGGTAAGATCGACCGCATGATCGTCGGCGCGGTGGACCCGAGCGACGAGGTCCTCGCGGCGCGAGCCGCGGCTGGGGACGACCCGGCCTTCGAAGCGCTCGTCGCGCGCTATCAGCGTCGGGTGTTTCGTCTTGCGTGTCGTCTGACGAACGAAACCGATGCGCCGGACGTCGTGCAGGAGACGTTCATGCAGGTCTATCGTCACCTGTCGACGTTCCGCGGCAGCGCGCGATTCAGCACGTGGCTCTACCGCGTCGTCGTCAACGCCGGACTGATGCATCGCCGCGCGCGTGCGCGTCGGCCTGCCGAATCGCTCGATGAATTCATGCCGCGCTTCGATGCTGATGGCAGACACGCGCAGACGCCCGATGCGCTGCGCATTACGCCGCGCGTCGACGAGCTGATGGACCGACACGTGCTGGCGAAGAAGGTACAGGCCGCTCTCCAGCGGTTGCCTGATCTGTATCGCGAAGCGTTCGTACTGCGCGATCTCGAGGAGCTGTCCACTGCGGACGTGGCGCAGGTGCTGGGCGTGGAACCGGCGACGGTTCGCCAGCGCGTCCACCGGGCGCGGCTGATGCTGCGTGGATATCTCAGCGAGCTCGCAAGGGGCAGGTCATGACGGCCATCGTCTGCATGTCGGGCGTCGAAGTGCTGATGGAGTACATGGAGGGAGCCGTTGCGCCGGATGTGCGCGCGGCCATCGAGGCGCACGTCGCCGGATGTGCCCGATGCGAGGCGTTCATCGCATCCTACCGCGAGACGCCGCGAATCGTGCGCGAAGCGACCAGCGTGGAGATGCCCGCCGACCTGGAAGCATCGCTGCTGGCTGCCATCCGCGCGGCGCGCGGCAGCGCGCGCCGTCGCGATGAATAGCGCACGGGTCAGAGCGACTTCAAATACTCGACGAGGTCAGCCTTCTGCGCGGCGGTCAAGTTGAGCCCGAACAACCGGTCGTAGTGCTCGACGACTGAGCGCAGATCCGGTGCGCTCCCGTCGTGGAAGTACGGCGGGTGCTGCAACAGACCTCGGAGGGGCGTTGTTCGGTACTGCCCGGTCGCCGATCTGGATGCGTAGCGCGGATCCGTGCCGACCTCCGCTGGATGGTGCAGGAACGGCACTCGCGGGTCTGGACCGCTGAGTACGTCCGTGAACGTCGGCCCCTGGTGACACGTGACGCAGCCGGCCTCGTTACGGAACAGACGCCTGCCCCGATTGGCAGCCGATCGATCGAGCCTGCCATCGGGAGCCTTCGGAGGCCGCAGGCTCAGTTGATAGTCCAACAGCGCCGCCAGCTTCGGGGTCACGAGATCTGGCGTCTGATTGATGAAGAGCCCGATGCGGGGATCGTGAAAGGTACCCTGTCCGCCCATCTGGCCTACGCCAACGTAACTGTTCCAGTACGAGATAGGACCGTCTGCCGTGAACGTCTCGAACCCCACACCTCTCAAACCGTAGATGGGCGGGATCACGATCGGCAGCGATGGGCTGTTCAGCGGAATGATATTCGTGCCGTTGAACGCGTGGTGTCGGGGGTCGTACTTGCCTGGTCCCCAGGCGTTGAACTCTGCCTTCGTGCCCTCGTCGAGTGCGGGTGACAGGGCGACGATCGCCCCGACATTCAGGTCCGTGTTGGCCCACCCATCCATCCGCCGGCCGATGCCGGTCGTGAATGAGTCGTCCACCGACGAGTGGCACAGCGCGCACGTGATGCCAACACTTGTGAGCTGGCCCAGGTCATTGACTTTTCCCTGGACACCCACAACCGCGTTCAGGCGGAGCAGCTCGACGGTCACCGCGGGGTCGGTCAAGTCCACCTGGCCGGCCTGTAACGCGTCAATCACCGCAGGGGGCAACGCGTCCACGTCCACCTTGAGGCCGACCGCCAACGCGGTGGCCGGAGGAACGGTCGCGACGACTTCGTGCATTCGCAAGACGTCGGTCCACAACTGCTCGTCGCCGAAGGTGTCGTAGCGAAAGATCCGCTGACCTGCAGCGATGCCGCGCTCTTCGCGTTCCTGTCCACCCGCGAACGCCGGAGTGTGTGCCGGGACAAGCGCTATCGGAGTCGGAGTGTCCTGCTCAAGAGCCGTAGCTGGCGTCCCGAGTTGCGTCGCGATCAGGGTCAACACCACGAATGGGACGGCCAGGACAAGCGAGTAGACGCGTCGCATGAGTTGCTTCTCCAAAGAGGGATGCGTTCTTCTCAATGGAGTCGCGAATTCAGGAAAGGTGACACAGCGACGAGAAGCGCGCCGGTTTGGCGTCCGTTCTGCAAGACCAGGAAGCAACGCGATGCACACGCCCTGCTGCCGCGTTCGATCGCGCTGCGAATGCAACGCGTCCACGGAGGGGTAATGGGCCGCAAAGGGTTTGATTCCGCAGTCTTTCTGTCGAAAGTCGGCGCGGGCAAAACGATCGTCGACTGTCAGAAAGATCAGATCCTGTTCGCGCAGGAAGATCCGGCCGACGCCGTCTTTTACATAGAGAGCGGCAATCTCAAGATGACCTTGGTATCCGAGCACGGCAAGGAAGCTGTGGTTGCGCTTCTGGAGATCGGTCGCTTCTTCGGCGAAGGGTGCCTGGACGGTCAACCTCGTCCTCCACGACTGACGTTGAGGTCGAGTTCCGCGACGCATCACGGTTCGACGCGCGCCGTCTGTCGTGAGCGATTTGCGGCACATGACGTGTGTCGCACTGGTGGTCGATCGTGACGAAGAGGTCGACCACTCGTGGCAGAGCGCACGATGCGTTGTTGTTTTGAGCGACAAATTGACGCAGATCGCGACATCACGCGTCAACCGTGATGCGCCGATGGACGCGGGCAGCGACAAAGAGTTGGCGTCCCAGCATGCCGGCCCCGGGCGCACCAAGAAGCGGTAATTGCTGGTCGCGCGCTAGGCCAGCTCAAGGCGGTCGTCGAGTCTATCGACATCCTCTCAAAACCATGTCCCGGATCAACACTCCGTTGAATTCGCGGGCGATACAGCGATGCCAAGGGAGAAGCGTATGAATCAGTCTCGTTTCAAGAGAATCGCATGTGCCATTGCTCTCGTCGGATTGTGCGTTGGTCCGACGTGGTCCGCGTCCGGACAAACCGCACAAACCCCTCCGGACAACAGCAAGGTCAACACAAGAGATCGCGCAAAGGGCGAGGTGACTGCCGATCAGCAAAAAGAGAACGCGGCCGATCGAGAGCTCACGCGCAAAATTCGAAGCGCACTGGTGCAGGACAAGACATTGTCCAGCTATGCGCACAACGTGAAAGTCATCACCCAAGGGGGACAAGTGACCCTCAAGGGGCCGGTGCGATCCGAGGATGAAAAGCGTGTTGTCGAGACCAAAGCGACGGAGCTGGCGGGTGCCGGCCACGTTTCAAATGAGATGAGCGTCGCTGCCTCGAAGCGCTGACCGCGCATCACCAGCGATCGTCAACGTTTCTTCAAGGAGAGTTTCATGGAAGACAAGAACACTGCAGTTTTTGGCATTTATTCGACTGTTTCGCAAGCGGAGCTCGCGGTCGATGCGCTCGTGAACGAAGGCTTTTCCAACGCGGACGTGTCGGTCCTGATGTCTGACAACCAGGGATCGAAGGATTTCGCGCACGAGAAGAACACGAAGGCACCAGAAGGCACGACGACTGGCGCGGCAACTGGTGGCGCGATCGGCGGATCGTTAGGCCTGCTCGCGGGGATCGGTGCTCTCGCGATTCCGGGGGTCGGGCCGCTGATCGCCGCAGGACCGATCATGGCCACCCTCGCCGGTCTCGGCGTCGGTGGAGCGGTCGGCGGCATCGTGGGCGGTCTCGTTGGCATGGGCATTCCCGAATACGAAGCCAAACGGTACGAGGGACGGATCAAAGAAGGTGGCGTGCTCCTGTCCGCTCACTGCGATACGTCCGAGCAGATCGACCGTGCGAAAGCGATCCTCAAGCAAACCGGCGCGACCGATATCGCCTCCGCTGGCGAAGAGACGGTCGGCGCCACGCCCTCCAGTCGTGACACCACACAACTCTAGCGATCGACAAGGGGGGCCCGTGGCGCCCCTCTTTCTTCAACACGCTTCCTATTCCGATAGAGGTTCTATGTACCACCACGTGAAAAAACTGATGTACACCGTACGCGTTGACGAGGCCG
>Ga0111539_10013994_pt1 | contig 10026 bp, 9 predicted proteins | sample RhiMethybrSRZTD1_FD_79667 | JGI IMG/M metagenome (GOLD analysis project Ga0111539, IMG submission 79667) | Populus rhizosphere microbial communities from Tennessee, USA - Rhizosphere MetaG P. TD hybrid SRZTD1 (version 2) (version 2) | ecosystem: Host-associated > Plants > Roots > Rhizosphere >... | reverse complement strand
GAAGGGCGGTGAGCGGTTGGTCGAGCGTTTGCGCCGGAACTTGCTGCGCACGCGCTGACCGACGGACCGATGCGAGCACGCCAATCCTCGGCGCGCGCCGCGCATCGGCAATCGATCTGGAGCGGGTCCGCGGACGGCTGACGACGGAGCCGAGCGGCGCCAGGCCGGGGTCGCGGGCGACAGCCGGCCTGGTCCCCGATTCCCGCGACGAAGCGATGGAAACCCCGCGCTTGAAATCGGACCCGCCGCCGAGCGATACGATCTGAAAGGGCGCTGCGATCGGCAGTGTGATGGCGACGACGAAATAGGCGGCCACCAGCCGTGAGACTCGCCTTCGAATGAGAGCAACCACGTCAAGACACCGTTGGGCGGATCGCGAGGCCGGACTGCGACCGCATGGTGGGTCGTCAAGGCAAGGTCGAGGCCACCGCACGGACGCGCTGGCCGTCGTTCTACCGGCGGTTTGCGCGGATCAACCGCGTGCTCGACCAACGTTTCTGTCGGCGACGCGCCAAGACGGGCACATTTGTGTAGGCTGCTCGACGCGTCGCGGCCGCAGCGGCCGGCGGCCTGTCATGCAGCGCCGCTTCAACCCCAGTCGGGAATCGGTGGGGACCGTGTCTCGACGATCACCGCGGTGGCTGGTTCGTACACTTGTGTCGCTTTCGTGTGAGCGTGAGACAAGTCTGTCGGAACCACTCAGTTGATTTGGGAATGAGGGATTGAGGGAATGAGGGAATGGCAATGAGGAAATGGGAATGAATCCTTATTCCCTCATTCTTTCATTCCCTCATTCCCTCATTTCCAAATTGCCCTCCAACTCCCTCATTCCCTCATTCCCAATTCCTAATTTCCCGATAACCACTGTGGTGCCATCGGTCCGACATGTGACGCCCGATCGTCTGCAGATCCGCGAAGGCGGCGGACGCCTTGCGCTGTTTGGGCTGCCGATCTTTGCCGCCGGCGTGATCATGATCTTGACTGTTCTTGGTGTCGTGCCGTTCAGGAGCGCAACGCCGATGCCGGCGCTGGCGCTACCGATGCTCGTTCTGATGGCTGTGGCGTTTACGGCTGTCGGCGGAACGTTCCTCTTCGGCCGCACGTGGACGACGGTCGATGCGTCGCAGCGGATGGTGATCAAAGAGTGGGGCCTGATCGTTCCGTTATGGTCTCGCGCGTTTTCGCTCGATAGCTGTTCCACAGTCACGCTCGGCTTCGTCCGCGGTGACTCCGATACGGCGGATCGCTTCCCCGTCGCCTTACGGACCTCCTCGAGCGCCGAGTTGTCCCTCTGTAGCTTCAGCACCTATGAAGGGTCGCGGGCCTGCGCCGTCGCGGTCGCCAGACACATTCAGATGGACGTCGAGGACGCCTCGACAGATCACCCACTTCGGCTGCCGCCCGGCCAGGCTGACGAACCGTTTCGACACGCCGCATGGACGAAGCGAGCCTCGGGTTCCGGCGCCGAACGGCCGTCGGACGCCCGAAGCGAAGTCAGCCGCGACGCGGATGGCGTCCGCATCGTGATTCCGCGGCCGCGACGGCACCCGTTCGTCTTCGCGCTGGGTCTCATTCCCATCGCCATTCCGCTGGTCGCTGCGGCTCCGCTCGCCACGTTTTTCCGGCAGACCCAAACGCCGGCGCCCGTCGCATGGGTGTTTCTCGGCTTTCTGGTGACGTTCTTTGGATTGCTGCCGGCGATGTCCGCGCTCAATGCCTTCCTGCGCGCGCGCCGTGGCGCGACCATCGTGTTCGCGTCGCCGCAGGGGATACGCATCCAGGAGCGGGGCGCCTGGCGAACAACGATGGTCGCCACGGTGGCCGGGTCGGACATTCTCGACGTCGATTACGGCACGCGGGGGTCGGCGACGGCCTCGGCACGCCGTGCGGCTGAACAGCGGGTGGCCGAATCGAGTCCATCAGGCAGCGCTGCACTCGGTCCGCGGACCGAACGCCTACTGGCGGTGCTCGCCACGCTCGTGCCTGGCCGAGGTCTGACCATCAAGAGCCGGCACGGACTCACGACGTTCGGCGAGGACCTCAAAGACGACGAGGTTCTCTATCTGTATTCGGTCCTTCTGCGGGCGCTCCGTGGGGCATAGCGCCTTGTCGCGGTGTCTCACCGGTCGGCCGGCGCTATCAGTCTCTCGTGGAGCTGTTCGGCTCGCTCGACGAGCCTGCTGTCGGCGGCGGCGTCCGATTCGGCCTTCGACGGCCGGGTCTCGAACATCGCTGCGACTCGAGTGAGAGTACCTTCGGTGTCGAGGTCGGCCCACTCGCACAGCGCCGTCAGCGACGCAATCGGGTTGGCGCACAGGCCCTCGTACGAGACGAGGCGGACGTCGGTCTGACCGGCATCAAGATCTTCGAAGGCTGCGATCCAATAGGCCAGCCAGTAGTCGACTGTCAGCCGACTCTTGCCTTCGGTCAGCTCGGCGAGTCGCGAGAACGTGATCGGCCGGTGCAGCGCACCGAACTCGTAATGGCCGATGTCGGCCATGTATCGGCGCACGAATGGCGTCCGACGGTGCATCTCGAGGAAGCGGCGGTGCTGGCGCAGCAGCGAACGCGCGTGGTCCAGCGGCCGCCTGACCGGAAGCACCACCTTCGCTGCCGGGAACATCGCGCCGAGCAAGCCAAGGCGGGCGATGTTGCCGTTGTTCTTCGAGAGGTATCGGCTGGCCTGCGGGCGGTCCGCCCGCCGCAGCGCGATGACCTTTTTCATGTGCTCGATGAGGAACGCGTGTGCGTCGGACTGGTCGTCGGCAACCGTCCATCGCTCGATGCCGCTCTCTGAGTACTTGTCGGGCCAGAACGTGCGCCAGATGACCTCTTCGAACGCCTCAGGGCTGTCGAAGCCCACCGCCACACCGTCGCCATGGGCGCGTTCCGCTAGTTCCTGCCGCTGGCGAAACGGTCCGCTCAGCCGTGACCAGAAGAGCGGCGCCATGACGAACGGCATGTCCCGATAGGTCTGCGCCGCCAGCGAAGGAAACTGGTTGAGCGCCTCGAGAATCAGCGTCGTTCCGGCACGCGGCAACGAGGTCACAAAGATCGGACGATCAGTCCGGACGTCGGCGTAGGAGGGTCTCCAGAGCGTCTTCTCGAGATCGGCCGCGGTGAGCTGGACAAACGGCGCCATGAACGCGACGCGATGGACCAGCCGATCGAGGCTCGAATAGGTCACGGCGTCATCGATCACCGTGACCCCCGTCTGGCATACACCGCACCGCCGAGCACCGTGGCGACGATCATCGCCGGCCAGGTCGACAGGAAGTTCGTCACGCCCTCGAAAGACGTCAGCCCCGACAGATCGGCGAGCACGATGGGCACGACGGCAGCCACCGCGGCGAGCGCAAGACGCAGGAGCAGCGAGCCGCTGGCCGCCAGAAGCTGAACGGCGGCACGTTGGACGGCCAGCTCGCGCGCGCGGTCGTCGAGGAGACTGTCGCGCATCGCGCTCGCGCCGGCGTGGCTCGTGTGCATCACCTCAGCGACGATCAGATCGATGCGGCACCACGTCAGCGCCATCGTGAACACCGCAATCGCCGACAGGGCGGTGGCGATGATCACGCGGCCGGGGCCTTGTCGCCGTTGCCACCACGGTTCCTGATGGCCGCCAGCAGCCGCTTCACCGGGTACCACACGAAGCCGACGAGCATGAAGGCGACCGCGCTGACGAAAGCGAACACGGTGCCGATGACGCTGAGGCCCGCCCCCGGGCCGATGTATGCAGCCGCAGCTGTCGGAAGTCCGACGATTACCCAACAGATCAGCGGAATGACGATGTTCACCGGCATGACCAGTCCTTTACGTGGAAATAGCCCGCGGAATAGCGTCGCGCCTCGCCGATTTCGGCGACGTCGTCCGCGTCGTAGCGATTGAGATACTCCCAGACCACGCGGCCCTGCGCGTCCACCTCACGAATGCGGCCGGCCTGCGCCTCGGTGATCAGCAGTCCGCGGTCAGGCGTCAGCTCGACTTTGCCCTTGATGACCGATAAAAGCTCTTCACCTGGCCTTCCGCCGTACACGATTCGCGACGTGCCAGACGCCGGGTCGACCTCGAGGATGTTCGACACGCGCGGCGCCGACAACGGCACTTTGAAGTCGGCGAAGCCCTCGCCAAACGCGGTGTGGTGGACGTTGTTGTTGAAAACGACGATGGTGCCCTGCGGTCCGAACTCGGGATCGTGCTGGCGGACCCAGGGCCCCATTCGCCACCACTTGATGCGCCGGGTCGCGGGATCGAACACCACGACGAGGTTCTGATCGCGAAACGACAAGGCGAGGTCGCCCGCGTGGAACATCGGGAAGGCCGGCGACAGTTCGCTCGTGAGCTCTTCGATCTTGTTGACGTGGACGATCTCCCGACTCCACGTCATGCCGGCATGAAATGGTTGGCCCGTCGCGGTCAGCAGAGCGTCCAGTTCATTCTCGTAGAGGAGACCGACGGCGGACGTTTCGGACAGAACTTCTCCGGCATCCGAGATGCGGAGAATCGTGTCTTCCCAATACGGCGGCTCGAACGGCGGAAACGCTGACCCCGATGTGACCAGCCGGCGGCCGAGCACCCACAATCCACCGGCTTCCGCGCGCCCCACCGAATGGTGCGTCTGCCGTCGCAGCGTCCACACGACCTGGCCGCAGCGATCCAGCTTGACGAGCCCGCCCCATTCGAAATTGAAGACGACCGATCCGTCGGGCAGCGCCAGCGCGCCGTGCAAATCGATGTTCCAGTTTGTCGCTGGTGCGAAACCCTGCGGGAAGTGAGTCGTGTCGGTGAAGTAATCGTAGTAGCGGACGGGCCAGCGCCGGACGATATCTCCGTTGCGACGGATCAACCGCAGCTCATTGGAGTCGCCGAAGAATCCCGCCAGGAAAATCAGGTCATCCTGTGGCGTCGTGGACTGATTGACCGTCACGCCGGCGCCTGGCTGACGGCTCAGTTGCAGGAAGTGCGTCGGGCGGGTGCCAGTAATCGTCGGCGCTTCGTAGGCGACGATCCTGAGCGAGTCGACCACCGGGGTCGTGATCCTGGTGACCAGGCGGTAGAGCGGCGTTTTCGCGGCCCCGGCGTGCAGGCCGATGCCGAATGGCACGCCGGTCAGACCCGCGACGACGACCGTGTAGAAGAGAAGTTTTGAGAAGTCGAACCGAGTCGCCCTGCCCTGCCGCTGCTCCACGTCTCTCGGAGTATCGGCCTGCCAGGGCGACGGGCTTACGATACGCGAGTCACGGTAGTGAGCGCAGGTGTGCAGAATGTGGCAAGCAACGGATCAGGCGTGTATTAGGGGCCTGAAAAACTCGCTCGCCGCGCCCGGTCAACCTGCGTGATATCCTCCGCCTCGCGTCAGAAGTCGCGCGTGCCAGCAAGACCTGGAAAAAACGTGGGTGGATCATGACGCTTCGTTCCGTTTGTCGGGGACTGGTGCTCCTGGCGGGCTGCCTCGCCGCCGTCCTCGGCGCGCACGCACACGCCTTCAACGCGCAGGCGACGCCGCCGGTAGAACGGCCGATGCCGCACATGCAGGCGATGAACCGGGTCTTACGTTCGCTCAGGGCACAAGGGAGCGACCCGTCGCAGAACCGTTCGTCCGTCGCTCTCGTCAGCGACCTGGAGTGGTCGACATTTTCCGCAAAAGAGGCGGTTCCGCTCCGCGCAACCATTCTGCCGGAGGCGGAGCGGCGCGCGATGGTGGACGCCTATAGACGCGAGTTCGTGAAGCTGCTCCGCCTGGAACTCGACCTCGAAGAAGCGTTCTTGAACGGCGACAATGTGGCGGCCGCCAAGCTGCTGTCCGCCATCGAAGCCACCGAAGACGAAGGCCACGAGAGATTTCGCTAGTTCGGTAACACGATCACGAGCACGTGGAGGACGCGATGAGACTGCGCACCCTGATGAGCGGGTTGCTGTGTGTGTCGATCCTGATCCTCGGAGCGCGCTGGCCGTCAGCGCAGGGGCGCGGCGCCGCGCCAGGGACGCCGCCGCAGGAGGGCCGTGGCGGCCGCGGGGCGGGCGCTCTTCAGCGCGACCTGCTGTACGCGGCCGTTCCCGGTCGGACGAATGACATCGGCTTCGGTGGCGTGGGCATTCTCGTCTTCGACGCCGCCCGGGACTTCCGCTTCGTCAAACGCATTCCCACCTGGGAGTACACCGCCGTGCAGGAGCCAGAGAACGTCAAGGGTGTGGCGGTGAGCGCGTCCCTCGGCATGATCTACTTGAGCACGGTGAAGCGTCTGGCGGCATGGGACCTGCTCACGGAGAAGAAGGTGTGGGAGCAGACCTACGACGGCAACTGTTGCGATCGCATGGCCATCTCTCCGGACGGCCTGACCATGTACGTCCCGTCCTTCGAAGGTCCTCACTGGTATGTCGTCGATGCGAAGACGGGCACTCTGATCAAGACGGTGCCGACGCCGGCGTCGCTGGGGGCCCACAATACGATCTGGAGTCTCGACGGCTCGAAGGTGTTCATGGCCGGGCTACAGTCGAACACGATGTCAATCGCCGATGCGAAAACACACACCGTGACGCAGACTGTCGGCCCGTTCGCCAACCGCGTCCGTCCATTCACCGTCAACGGCGCGGGAACATTGATCTACGCGAACGTCAACGACCTGCTGGGGTTCCAGATTGCGGACGTCAAGACGGGCAAAGTGATCCACACCGTCCAGGTGCAGGGTTACGGCTGGGCGCGCGAACGGCTGGCCGGTCACGGCTGTCCCAGCCATGGCGTGGCCCTCTCGCCTGACGAGAAGGAGGTCTGGGTCGTCGACGCCGCCAACAGCAGCGTGCACGTGTTTGACAACACGGTGATGCCGCCGAAGCAGATCAAGTCGATCAAGGTGCGCGACCAGCCGTTCTGGCTCACGTGGAGCGCCAACGGCAAATGGGTCTACGCCGCGAGCGGCGACATCATCGACGCGCAGACCAAGCAGGTCGTCGCCAGCCTGACCGACGAGACAGGCCGGGCCGTCGAAGGCGAGAAAGTGGTGGAAGTACTCTTCCAGAACGGCAAGCTGGTCAAGACGGTGGACCAGTTCGGCGTCGGGCAGATTCGATCGACCAACTGATCGAACGCGGATTGATATTCCTGGTTGGAGCGAGGTGCTTGATGAGCGTGCTGAACCGCCGATGATCACGCTCGCCGTCGTCGCGGGAGCGTCCGCGGCCGATGCGCAGGGACGGTGCATGACCATATATGGTGCGCCATCGGGCAACACCTCCGACATCGCACCGGTGTTCGCCCCAACAGGCTGGAAGATGGTCCCGCGAGTGACGACCGGGTCTCTGCGCCTCTATCTGGCGCCCGGCGCACTTTACAGGGGTCGTAAAGCTGGCTGCGTCGCGAAGAGTTCGGAGGCCGATCGCGCGATCGGTTATCAGCTTGAACTCTGAAGAGCGTTAGACCGCGGGAATCCTTCGGCGTGGCCCACCAAAGCGCCTCAACGCGCGGCGGCGGCGGCCAGCAGGTGGCAAGACTCGCAAGACAATCCTGCCCTCTTCGCTTCTCCACCTACACGGCTACCAAGCCTCAGTAGCGACACCGCATTCGGGGTGCTGGGCTGCGTGAACATGAGCTTGCCTCGGCGGACACGCAAAGCCCCGCCGATCTTCCGCATCGGTGTGGTGGCACTGGGGCGCTTGTGGATTGAGGCGGTCGCCCTCCTCGTCAACGTGACGGTGTCCTCTGGTGTATCGTGACGGAGGGATGATGCAGTGACCCACCAGAAACGGCTGGCGATTCTCGTCGGCGGCGGTCCGGCGCCCGGCATCAACAGCGTTATCAGCGCGGCCACCATCCGCTCGGTGCTCGAGGGGATCGAAGTGCTGGGTATCCGGGACGGCTTCGAGTGGATCATGCACGGGGACGTCGATCACGTAAAGCCGCTCAGCATCGAGGAGGTGAGCCGAATCCACTTCCGCGGCGGCTCGCACATCGGCATCTCGCGCGCGAACCCCACGCTCGACCCCCAGCACCTGGAAAACACGGTGATCTCGCTGCTGCGCCTGAATGTGTCGATGCTGATCACAATCGGGGGAGACGACACCGCCTTCTCGGCCATGAAGCTCGAGGAGAAGGCGAACGGCCGGATCCGCGTGGTGCACGTGCCGAAAACGATCGACAACGACCTCGACCTGCCGGCCAGCGTGGACACGTTTGGATTTCAGACGGCCCGCCACATCGGCGTCGACATCGTCAAGAACCTGATGGTGGACGCGAGGACCACGTCGCGCTGGTACTTCGTCATCGCCATGGGACGCAAGGCCGGCCATCTGGCGCTCGGCATCGGCAAAGCCGCAGGCGCCACCCTGACGATGATTCCTGAAGAGTGGAACAGTCAGAAGGTACCCCTGCGGACGCTAGTCGACACGCTCGTCGGCGCGATCGTAAAGCGTCTGAGCTACGGCCGACGTGACGGCATCGCCGTGCTGGCCGAAGGTCTGGTGTTGAGCATCGACCCGGACGACCTCGCCGAGTTCGAGGAGACGGAACGGGACGCTCACGGCAACCTCCGGATCGCCGAGGTCAATATCGGGGAGATCCTGAAGGCGCAGGTACAGGCGCGGCTGAAGAAATTCGGGATCAAGACCACCATCGCCGCAAAGAACATCGGCTACGAGCTGCGCTGCGCCGATCCCATTCCTTTTGACATGGAGTACACGCGCGACCTGGGCTACTGCGCAGCGAAAGATCTGCTCGCCGGCGGCAACGCCGTCATGATCTCGATGCAGGCGGGAAACTTCGTTCCCATCCGGTTCAGCGAGATGCTCGATGCGGCCACTGGCAAGGCCCGCATCCGGATGGTGGACATCCATTCCACCCGCTATGGCATCGCGCGGCGCTACATGATCCGGCTGCGGCGAGACGACTTCGACGACGCGCACGAGCTCGCGAAGTTCGCGGCCACGTGTGGATTGACCTTGGAAGAGTTTCGCCGCGAGTTCGGCTACCTCATCGAGAGCGAGCCGCCACCGTTGGATTTGAACGTCTCCAAAAGCGGCTTCTCCGCGGTTTGAGGAACCTCAAGAGGCCGTCCGTCGGTTAACATGGGGCCCGCCCTGACGGCCCTTGGAGATGAGCATGGCCGACTGGCTATCCGCACTCCGCTACGCGTTCCGCACCCTGCGGCGTCAGCCGACTTTCGCGATGATTGCCGTGCTGACGTTGACGCTCGGCATCGGCGCGAACACCGCGCTCTTCAGCATCATTCGAGCGGTCGTACTCAACCCGCTGCCCTACGAGGATCCCGCGAAGATCGTGGTCCTCTGGGAGGTCAACCCCGACGGCGCCCTCGATCGCGTGTCCGTGCCGACGTTCGAAGACTGGAAGGCGGACGCCCGGAGCCTGGAATCGCTCGCGGCGTACCGGCGGGTCGACTTCACTTTCGCTGGATCCGGCGACCCTCTCAGTGTGTCGGGCGGGCGGGCGACGCCCGAACTGTTCGCCGTCCTGCGAGCCGGCGCTCGCATGGGCAGAACCTTTACCGCCGAAGAAGGAGCCTTTGGCGGGCCGCGCGTTGCGGTGTTGAGCGACGGGTTCTGGCGCCGCGCCCTTGGGGCCGAGGCCGGAATCGTCGGCAGGACGATCCAGCTCGACGCCGAGCCGTACACCGTGGTCGGCGTGATGCCGCCAGGCTTCGAGTTCCCCACCGCCGCCGGCGCCGAGCTCTGGGCGCCGTTGACCTTCGATCCCCAGGATCTGCACGGACGATCGCGCCGTGCGCGCTCGCTGATGGTCGTGGGCCGCGTCGGCGCTGGCTCGACGCCCGAACAGGCCCAGCAGGAGGTGCGCCTCCTCGCTGCTCGCATCGCGGCCGAGAACAAGGAGAGCAACGAGGGCTGGAGTGCGAGGGTGATCGCGGCTCACGAGCAGCTGGTTGCTGCATCGCGCCCTGCACTGATGGTGTTGATGGGGGCCGTCGCGTTCCTGCTGCTGATCGTCTGCGCGAACATGGCCAATCTGCTACTGGCGCGCCTGTCGAGCCGGCGCAGGGAGATTGCCGTCCGCGGCGCGCTCGG
>Ga0111539_10013993_pt1 | contig 10026 bp, 6 predicted proteins | sample RhiMethybrSRZTD1_FD_79667 | JGI IMG/M metagenome (GOLD analysis project Ga0111539, IMG submission 79667) | Populus rhizosphere microbial communities from Tennessee, USA - Rhizosphere MetaG P. TD hybrid SRZTD1 (version 2) (version 2) | ecosystem: Host-associated > Plants > Roots > Rhizosphere >... | reverse complement strand
CCACCGCCGCCGATCGGGGTGTATTCCTTCAGCGCGTCACGGAGTGCTTCCGCGTTCTCACGCGTCGGATCGTCTAACGTCTTACCGAGCGCGTCCCGCACCGGCTGCGTTTCGTTGGTGGTCTTGTTCGGGTCATCGAGCGCGTCACGGACTCGGGACGCGATGACGTCCACTCGATCGGCATCCAACTTGTCTCGAGCGACGGTGGGCGAGCCCTCGATCTGCTTGCCAGCACCTTCGAGCCGCTTGATGCGCTCGCGCTCAGCCGAGATGTTCGCGTCCAGGAGATTGTCCTGCGGGCTGGTGTTGCGCTCGTGAAGCATCTGCTGAAGGCGGCTGCGTGCTGCTCGGAGCTCGATGTTGGTCTCGTTGACGCTGGTGTCGCCAGCTTCCTGCCGGGCGCTCGTAGCTGCAGGCGTGCTAGCACCTTGTTGACGGTTCCGCTGCTCCTTGGTCATGCCGCTGTACGGGTTTCGCTTGGTCTTGAAGACCTTCTTGAGATCGGCGAGGTCCCGACGCATCTGCTTCTCGTCGTAGTCGGGCATGTCCCCGCGGGTCCGGACCTCGTCGACCATCCGGTCGCCGACCGCGTCGAGAAGCGCTCTGGAGTTAAGGTTGTAGTTGTCCTTCTCGGTTCGGACGTTGACGCCCGGGTGCTTCGGGTCGACGATGACCTCAGCGTCGCTCCACTGAACCCAGTGACCCTCGGGCCGACTGTTCTCCCACATGCCGTCGCTGATCTGTCCCTGGAGCTCCTGCTCCATGAGAATCTTCTGCGCCTGGTTGTTGACGCGGATGGTCATCTGCGGATACGACTGGTAGCCACCGCCGTAGCGGCTCGGACCGCGGCTGGACCCGGTGGCGTCCGGGATCCAGTTGCCCTTGCCCTCGCTCTCGAGCATCTGGGCGAAATCGTTCCGTCGCTGTATCGCGTCGTTGTAAAGCCTCGATGCCTCCCTACGGCCTGAGCTGCTGCTGGGCAGAGCCTCCATGTCGTCGTGAGCGACGGTGATCCGGCGCTGAAGTCGGGCGAGCTCGGCGTGCGCCTCGTCGCGGCTCAAGCCGCTCTTGGTGCGACTGTCGAGTGAACGGCCGGAAACGCCTGGCGGCCGCGTCTCCGAAGCTGACGGCGTGACGTCCGGCGCAGCTGCTTTCTCAGTCGCCGGCGTGCCGGCCTGGGCACTTCCGCCTCCACCGCCGTCCCCGATCTGGTTCAGGTTCTTGTTGTTGGTGACCTTGCTCTTGCCGTCGTCCCACTTGACGGCCGAGAACGCCTGGTACGTTTCCTTGATGGTGCCGGTCCGGCCGTTCTTGTCCACGACCTTCATGCCGGCGGTCGGCGTCACGCCGTCGCCGAGAGTGACCTTCGGCTGGAAGCGCTCGGGGTCATTGGACTGGAGGACGTCCTTGTTGATTGCTCCGAGCTTCTTCCACTTCTTGCCCTCGAAGACGTGAGACGGCGCTTCGCTCGGCTCCGTCGCGACGTACTGACCAGGCGGCTGCTCGTCGCCCTCACGGGCACCGGGCGGTACGGGACCGGTCTCGCGCTGAGCACGCTCGGAGGCTTCGACGTAGCCAGGCTCGGCGCGGCGATCGCCGACCTCGCGGGTCGGGCGATCTGGTGCCTCGCCTTCGCCGCGGGCATGGGACTCCCCGGCAGCGTCGATCGCAGCATCGCGGTTCGGCGCGTGACCTTCCTGGAAGCCGTCGCCGGAAGCATCGCGGAGCGGGCGTCCGTTCTCGCTGTCGACTCGCCACTCCCAGCCGTCGCCGCTCTCGGCTTCCGAGATCATGATGATACTGCCATCTCCCATCTTGGAGATCTGGCGCCAGTCGTTCCACGGATCGACGCCGAACTCCGGGTACCGCGGTGCACGGTCCATGACGTCCTGCGCGCTGTCGTTCGGCCCGACGTAGATCTTGTCGGGGTTCGCCTGAGCTTCGGACGACGTCCGCATGCTGAGCTCGTCCATTCCGAACGCGTGGTTGCGAGCGACCTCGCCCATGTTCGCGAGCTCTTCGGCGTAGTCGTCGTCCTCGGTCGCGTTCTCAGCGTCCCCGAACGCCTTGTGGACGCCCTCGAAGGCGTCCCGCATCTCGCCGGGACGGCCGCCGACGATCGCGCTGTCGAGGTCCGTGAACGCGTCCTCGAGAGCGTCGACATTCTCGTTCGGAAGAGCGCTGCGACTGTTCCGGACCTCGCTGCGCCAGTCGGCAAGCTCGGCCTGCATGTCCAGCCGGGCACCGGCGTCGACGTTCTCGATGTCCCGAGTGGCGGACGGCTTCTTCCTTGAATCCTGCTCCTGCAGAAGCATCACGAGCCTGTTCTTCTCGGCAAGCGTGTTGCTCTTTCGTCCGCGAAGCTCCTGGATCTCCATCGCGATGGCGGGGTCGCCGAGCTTGGTGACGTCCGAGCGCTCTGGAGCTGAGACGCTGGTCTTGCCCGTCGACAGCGGGTCGGACGGGCGTCCCTGCCAGACGCCGCTGCCCTCGCTGGTCTCGGCGTAGACGGTCTTGTGACCGTCCTTGTAGGTGACGATGACCTTGCTCGGGTCGGTCGGGTGGTTCTCGACCTTCTTGGTGTCCGACGCGCCCTTGCCGAAGTCCGCGTCGTGATCCGCCTTCCAGGACTTGATCTTGCCCTCGGGCGAGGCGGTAGCGTCGCCGCGCTTGCCGCCCTTCTTGCGACGGGCGATCTCTGCCTTGATGCGCTTGTCGTTCTTGGTGCCCTTCATCCGGAGGGCAGCCTCGAGCTGACTGTCGGTCCAGTTGTTGAGGTAGTCCGGGATCTCCGCGGCAGGCGCCTCCTCGGACTTGAACGGCTTGAGCTTCTCCGGCACCGGGATCTGGCGGCGCTTGAACTCGGCGCGAAGCTTCTTCTCGAGAACATTGTCGCCGTCGTCCACGGCCGCGAGGTAGTTCTCCTGAAGCTCCTTGAGCTTCATGTCCTTCGGTGCCGGGTCGTGCGTCGACTGCTCTCGATCCTTGTCGTCGCTCGCCTTCTCTCGCGTCTCGCCCGGTCCCGGCGTCCGCTCCCGCTCGGTGATCTCGGGCTTGCCCTTCCGACGCTCCGCCTGCTTCAGACCCTCGAACTCACCCTTAGTCCGAGGATCCTCCTTGCCGGCGCGGCGACGAATCTCGGCGTCGATCTTCTCGCCCGCGGCACGCTCGTCGTCGGACAGGTGCCGGCGCTCCTTGCTCTCCAGCGCCTTCTTGGTCTTGCTGAGGTCTTCGTCGGTCATGCCGCGAGCACTGATCTTCGCGGACTTGACGCGATCGACGTGCTGAGTGCCCTGGGACTTGACCGGGCGTCCCTTCTCGTCCTTCTTGGCGTACTCGGGCTGCGAGGTGAAGCCCTTGCCGTCCGGGGACTCGTACCAGGGACCGTCGCCGCCGGTCTTCAGCGTCGCCTTCGCTCCAGGCTCGGACTTGCCGAGGGATGCCTTGGTACCCTTCGGCTTGAGGTCGTACTTGGCGACAGTGGTGCCGCTGGACGACCTGACGGTGGTCGGCGTGGCATCCTTGCCGCCCTCCTTGATCGCCGAGACCTCATGCTCGGTCGCGCTGACCTTCCGGGCGTCCGACGTCGCCTTGTACTTGGAGCCGCCGCTCTCGAAGTAATCGCCCTTCCTGACGCTGGACAGCGAGCCGCGTCCGATCGGCAGATAAGCGTTCGGGACGATGACCGCGCCCATGGGCTGATCGTAGAACGCGACACCCTCCGGGGTGGCGACGTTGCGCACCGAGGCGACGATGGCGTCCATCGCTCTCGTGTCCTCGTGAGCCGCGATAGCACTGAGCTCGCGGAACACGTCCCTCGCGTCGACGCTCATTCGTCGCCCTCTCTCCTGACCGCTGGTGACGGCTCTACTATATCACATCTATGGACTTGTGGATACTACTCGGTGCCGGTCGCCTGCTCTTCTTCCTCGAGCTCCGCGTCGTGCTTCTCGTCGAACTCGAGCGCGTCCTGGACGTACTTGAACGCAGCGGCCCGGAGCGCCTCGACGGGCACCTTGCTGGCTTCCGGGCTGGTGGACTGGACGTAGGCGAGCAGCGAGTCGATCGCCGCCATCGCGAGGTCGTCGACCGGAATCTCCATCTCGCCGGCAGCGTCCTCGTCGATCTCGTCCACAACGGCTTCCTCGGCGACGTCCGCCGCAGCAGTGAGCGTCTCCCAGGCGTCGACCGGCTCGAGCACCCCGGCAGTGACGGCCTTCTGGAAGTTCTCGGGCAGCCACGTGCTCGGCAGCGAGCTGAGCAGACCAAGCTGCCCGGCGCTCTCGACGACGTTGGTCCGGGCGCGAAGCTGCGCCTTGCCCTCGAGCTTGTCGACCACCTCGACGGCGTCCGCGAGACTTGCCTCGTCGATGATCCCGCCGCTCGCCTGCACGGTCTCGGTATCCTCGGCGATCTCCTCGGTGGTCTCGTCGACGATCTCGGCCGCGGTCTCGAACTCCTCCTCGCCGGACGCCGTGTAGCCCGTCTCGACGTTGTGGTTCTCGGAGTTCTGCATGCACGACTTGAGGTAGGTGAGCCGCTTCTTCTGGGACTGCGTGAGGCTCTTCATCTTCGAGAGCTTCTGGTACTCGGCCTCGTCCTCGGCGGTCATGTCGGCGGACGCGGTGACGGAGCCGCTCCAGGCGTCGGGCAGCATCGCGGTCGCCTGCAGCGCGCGCGCTCGCTTGATGATGTGACGCTTCGCGCGGGCCTTGTTCTTGGCGCGACCGAACGCCTGGATGGCGCGACGGAGGTCACCCTTGTCGTGGATCGGGTAGCTGCCGTCGGGCAGCGCCTCGCCCTTGCTGGCAGCGGTGTCCCGCGCGTTCTGGTCGTAGTTACCGCCGAACGCGGCGACCATGCCGCCCCACTCCGAGGGGATCTGCTCCTCCTCGCCGTAGACCTTTGCCATTCGCGCGACGTACCAGCGCGCGTGGGGGTAGCGACTGGCGTATCCGATGGCCGAGCCGATGTCGTCGGCGCTCGAGACGACGGGGATGCTCTCCATGCTACTGCTCCTTCCGCGGTCTGTCCGCGCTTGCTGCGATTGGTTCGCCTTGCTGCCGACCGCTCGGAGGCTGGACGCCTTCCGGCGACTCCTCGGCGGTCGTCACCGTCTCGGCGGGGGACGGCGGAAGCTCCTCTTCCTCCTCGCCCGTCGCGCCCTGCTGGTTGAACAGCATCTCGCGGGCGCTGTCCGGGTACGGAGGCTTGACCTCCTCCAGGGACTTGAGCGTGGCAGCCTCGTACACGGCAGGCGTTGCCTGCTTGAGCAGGATCGCTGCCAGGTCCGGCGGGATCGTGACCTTCTCGGTCGCCAGGCGGCGAGCGAGCTCCTCCTCGCTCGGAGCGTCGGCGTCCGAGAAGCCGTGGGCGCGCCTCCAGGCGTCCGCCGACAGCGTGAACCGCTGGTACCCCTGATCCGCGGCAGCGGCCGGGTCGGGCTTGGTCACGACCTCGGTCGGGTCGTACCAGGCGACCAGCTTCTTGAGGTCCTCCGGCGCCAGGTCCGGGAAGGCAGCCTTGAGCGCCGGACGGAAGTACACCGACGTGATCGCGTCGCACAGCATCAGCGCCAGCGGCTCGACATGGCTCTTGTACAGGCTCTCGTCGATCTTGATCGCGTTCGCGTACTTGATGTTCGCGAGACCGGTGACGATGTCCTTCGGGATGTCGATGCCCTGCATGATCCGGTCCAGCACGCGGTCAGCGCGCTCCACCAGGGACTTGTCCGCGTCGCGCGAGAAGGACTGGTAGTTGATCGCCTCACGGACGATCTCGGCAGGGGCGCGAGCGACCATCGGGCCGATCGTCATCGCCGAGCTCTCGTCGCTGACCGGCGTGGTCAGGGCCAGCATGAGCTCCTGCTCGAAGGCGTCGGCTTCCTCCTCCGCCTCCTCGATGTCCCCGGCGGGGGACGAGCTGGCAGCGGTGACGCTGTCCGCCACGATCATGAGGCCGCCGTTCATGCGGCTCCGGGCGGTGGTGCGGATCATCCGCTGGACGGTGAGCAGCTCGTCGCACAGCTCCCGGACGGCGATCATCGACGAGTCGGGCTCGTCGGAGTAGCGAGGGTGCGGCCGCCAGATGCGGCCGACGAAGGTGCGCTGCGGAAGCTCGATCTCGCGAAGACGGCCCGTGGCTGAGGAGCCGCCGGACCGCAGGGTTCTGAGGATCGCGCGCCCGTCGCTGGCGCGCACCGTGACCTCGTCGGTGGAGCGGATGCTCCACTCGCCCTTGTACTGGATGAGGTAGCACTCCCCGGCGACCGAGATGCACTGCGTGTACGTCTTGATCATGCCGGGCAGCCCGCCGATGCCCTCGCTGAGATCGTCGATCAGCTCGGCCATCTTGTCCATGACCTCGGGCGTGATCGAGTCCGGAGCGACCATCTGCTCCTGCTGGTCGATCCGGTGCTCCTCGGCGGTCTGCCCGCGCTGACGACGCCGAAGGTCCATGACCGAGGTAGGCGGTGCGTCCGGGTCGATGACCACTGCCGGATAGAGCCGGAGACGGGACATGACCGAGCCGAGGAGGCTGAACGCGTACTTGATCTCCCCGATGGCGTCGAAGTACTCCCACGCCTCGTGCTGCCACTCGCCGAACGGGCGGTCTGCGAGCTTGTTCCGGTCTTCCCGGTTGTTGAGCTTGAAGCGCTGAGCTGCCGCCGTCATCGGCCGGATGGTGCGATACGAAGCGGGGCGGGGACGAGTCTCGACGGCGACTGAGCCGTTGACTTCTGCTGCCTGCGGCTCTGTCTTCCTCAAGAACCCCACGGCCGCCCTCTCGGTCCGAAGCGACGTTGGCAGGTCAGTCTGTCAAGTCTAGGGGTGCTTCAGTCTCGAAGGGCAGCGCGAGCCAGAATGGTCAGCTCGCTGAGCGCTACTATATACCGGATCCTGCGCGATAGTAAACCGCTCGCCACGAGGCCCGCGACCCACACCGACGTGCAGGCTCTGCAGCTGATCAGGTAGCCGACCTTGGTGGAGTCCACGGGGAACGTCTTCCAGACGTGGTCCCTGACATCGTCCAGAACGGCGTCCTCCACGACGAGACGAGTGAGCCGGGACGTCGCCAGAGCGTCGACCGCCAGATCCAGCGCCTTCACGAGCTGCGCTTCTGGGACACGTGCTTCTCCTTGGACTCGACGTTGATCTTGAGAGCTACCAGGTGCTTCCGCGCCTTGACGCTGCTGTCGTGACACTTGAGATTCTGCCAGCGGCCGTCCCTGTTCACCTGCACGCAGCTGCCCTCGAGACGGTACGGCATCAGCGTGCCTCCAGCTTCTCGATGCGGGCGATCATGCCGCGGACCCCGGCAGCCATGTCCGAGCCGTAGCCACCGGCAGTCATCCCGGGTCCAAGATACTCCGCGAAGACGTGCTGACCGTCGATTGCTACGATCTTGAGACGAGCATCTCGCGGGAAGATCATCTCCCGCTCCGGCACTTGGTCGTGACTCGCTGACGTCTCGTCCTTGAGATCCTCCCGCAGCATGCCGGGAATGTAGAGCGCGTTGCTGCCCGCCGGTACCTTGATCACCATCACCCGATTATCCGAGTCACCGCGTACTGCGGCTATCTCGGGGTCCAAGCTCGTGCTCAGGTATGCCTTGTCGCTGATCACGTCCCCGACCTTGACGTCGTCGAACACCTTACCGGGCAAGCCGCGGTACACGGTCATCTCGCGAGCTGTCTTACGCTTCGGTTCGTGAATGATCTCGTCCAGCGACGCGATATCATGATCGCCGGTCCGTGCCCTGCCGGATCGCAGATCCGCGTTGATCCGGGCTGCTTCACCGTGCATGTAGTACGACATGAGATGCGGGTCCCACGGGTTCTCTTCGTACCACTTCGCGAGCGTCGGCGAGTCCATGCCCGACGGGTCACTATCCCACTCCTCGTGGGACGGCACCTCGTGCAGAAACGCCTGCGTAAGCCGAGCCTTGACCGGATCGTCCGCCACGATGGGAGCGCCGATCGGCTGCTTGTACCACGCCACGCCTGCTTGCGTGGCGACGTTCCGTACCGATGCTGCCACCGGCTCCTCGACCTCGTAGCCGACGACGGTGTCCTCGGGTGCCAGATAGACGACGCTGCAGCGGCAGTTGATCCACTCGCCCGGAGGAGCTGAGCGATCGCCGGGATGCATGAGCTTGGCGCCGGTGGTCGTCTCGAAGGGCTCGCCGAGCTTCCTGGTCACGCCCTCGAGCAGAGCGTGGGAGTGGCGGACGCGGGAGTCCAGGCGAGTGAGCCAGCGGCGGCGGTCGAAGCCGAGACGATCGGCGACCGCCATCTTCATGCCCTCGGCGACGCCGGTGACGATGGTGCGAGCGATCGCTCGCGCCGCGGCGTCCGGGGAGACGACGTCGTCGTCCTTCGCGCGATAGTAAGGGTCGCGCCTGGTCTCCTCCTCGAGCTTGGCGGTCTCGCGGACCGCCGAGTCGTAGACCTGGCTGAGCACGGTTCGCGTGATTTGCCTGGCGAGAGCGTCCCAGTCCCGCGGGTCCCTGTTGCCCATCAGCCGGCGAACCCGGCGCGTGAGCATCCTGGCAGCGACAGCCATCGCGAAGGGCTTGACGAACCCCTGCAGCCCGTTCTCGAAGATCTCGTAGGTCAGCTTGCTCGCCTGAGCGCTGCCGTAGAGGATCAGCAGCTCGTAGATGATCCCGGCGAGAGCGACCTCGGCAGCGTCGGACAGACCCTGCTCGGACTCCATCATCGCGACCTGCTCGGCAGCGTACTCCTCGTACTGGGCACGCTGCTGCTGGGACGGCATAGGACGATGGTATCAGTCCAGGAGTCTCCTGGTCACCAGACGAGCCAGGCAGCATCGTGGCGGTGCCGCGGGGTGGGAATGTCCCAGTCCTCGAAGTCCTCCAGGTTGCGTACCTGCTTGGCGAGGTGCTTGAGGTTCCGCAGCCGTGCGCGGTGCTTGCGGCTGAACTGCTTCTGGCGGAACTTGAACTCGCTGGGGCGCGGCCACCAGCGGGACTCCATGCTGTAGTAGCTCTTGCCCTCGGGATAGCAAGTGTAGTCGGTCCAGTGGAAGGCGCCGACGGGCTCAGGGTACCAGACGCGACACTCGCCGCGTCGGTGGTCGTGGTTGATCTCGTCCCGCTGGTACGCGTGAAGCTGACGCACCCAGGCGGGGTCAGTCTTGTCCGTTCGGGACACGCATGACCTCCTAGGTAGGTTACCTAGGGCTCGGCCATGCTGCGTCCTCTCGGAGTCATCTGGGGTCCTGGAGAACCCAACAGTGGTGCCGTTTGACCGGGCTCATTACCTCCGGTCGATGCGAACCCCTCCTGCGCCCCCTCCAGGAATCGAACCTGAATCTTCAGCTCCGGAGGCTGACGTCATCTCCGTTGGACCAAAGGGGCGTGGTTAACACTTGCACCGACCTTCCGGCCGGCGACAGCTGGCACAGTGCCAGCTTTCCTCGGCGCACCCACCGTCCTTGCGACGACGGGAGCAGTCGAGGTAGACGTTGCTGCGATGACAGCGCTCGCAAACGAAGCGGTGGCCCCTGGCAAGTCCTTCGACCTGCGGGTTCGCCCGTCTCATCAGGCGTCCACCGTCTCATCGCTCCCTTCCTCCACGTCGTCCGGAAGGTGGTAGCTGGGGCCGAGACCCCACTGACTGGTACGCAGGTTCTTGAGCTGGTTCCAGACGTCCCGTGAGATGTCGTGTCGGACGACGTTTCGCATGTGGCGATGGTAGTTCTGCGACTTCAGCTCGATGCGAATGGACGGCGGTGTCGTGAAGCAGGTGCGGTATTCGGTCCGCGACGTCGGATCGTCGTCCCTGTCGAAGCGGTAGGCGCGAACGCACTTGCCGTCGCACCAGAGTCGATGATTTCTGGCGTACACCCGATCGACGAGCCGCATCGGACGCTTGGTGAGCTTCCTCGAGAGGAGCCAGTCGACCCAGGCCCACGCGCTGCTTCTCGCGATCTGGCTAGCGGGCAGGTCGAACGTTGCGAGCGTGTAGCTCGCTGTCTCGCTGATGGGCTTTCCCTCGAAGCT
>Ga0111539_10013988_pt1 | contig 10027 bp, 8 predicted proteins | sample RhiMethybrSRZTD1_FD_79667 | JGI IMG/M metagenome (GOLD analysis project Ga0111539, IMG submission 79667) | Populus rhizosphere microbial communities from Tennessee, USA - Rhizosphere MetaG P. TD hybrid SRZTD1 (version 2) (version 2) | ecosystem: Host-associated > Plants > Roots > Rhizosphere >... | reverse complement strand
TCGACAACACCGCTGATGGAATGTGTCGCAACGACGGCGTCAGGGGCCATGCCCTGTTCGAGCCACCGTTCGAGCGCGGTCTGCATGTCGAATGAATTCGGACCGGGTCCGCCGCCACAATGCCCCATTCCCGGGGCCATGAACAACCGGTAAAAGCTCTGCACATCCTTCAGCACCGCGGGCCGATCCTGTCTGGCGGCTCCAAAAAAGGAAAGCACGCTCTCGTAGTAGTCGATGCTGTTTTGGGCGGCGATGAGCTGATCGCTCCAGCCGTGATACTGCAACAGCTTTCCTCCACGCCGCCGGAACTCGCCGAGGTTCGGATCGGTGGCGTTGAGAATCGGAGCAAACGCCGACTCGCCCTTGCGGAACGCCTGGTAGCCAGCCGGATCCGAGAACTGAAATGTTCGCCAGTCCCAATTCGGATCTGCGAACACGAGCCACTTGTAGTGCGCGATCGGAATGGTAAACGGACTGGCGATGTCGCGGTTGGGCCAGAACGGCTCGCTCCCTGGCGCCAGACCCGGATACAGCTGCGCACCCGTCGTCGGATCCTTGAGCCCGCCGTATACGCGCCGAGCGGCCTCAACCTGCGCGATGGTCAGGCAGGTTCCGGACGCCTGACCAGGCGCGCACTTCAACGTCGACGGATCGAACTTGCAGCGCCGCGGATCGTCGAGCACGCCGTCGACGACGCCGTCCGCGCCGTCGCACGCCGCGAGCACACCGCGGTAGAGCAGTCCGAGCGCGGAGGGCGGCAGGTTGTTGCTCGAGTCCTTGAAGGTGGCCAGGATGGCGTCGAGGTCGCCCGCCATCAGCCGGGTCCAGTTGTTCGCCGGCGCGCCAGCGACGATGCCGTCGTAGTCGGCCGGGAACCGTTGCGCCTCCATCAGGCCTTCATATCCACCTGACGAACAGCCGATCCAATAGGACCGTTCTGGTGGCTTGCCGTAGAACGTCTGCACCAGAGCCTTCGCTTTCAGCGTCGTCTCGTGATACGAGCGATAGGCAAAGTCGATGAGCTGTTCGGGATGGTCGAACGCGAATCGCGCCATGTCCGCGCCGGCCCTGTCTTCGTGGCCGGTGTTGGTGGCAGCGCTCGCGTTGTTGCGCCGAATCTGTTCGGCGAGGCCGCCGAACGGGATGCTGCCTGCCCAGCCACCATTGCCCACGCCGGAGAACCTGCCGTTCCAGGTCTGCAACGGCAGCCACACTTCGAAGAGGATGTGCGAATCGCTCGTCGGCGCGATCTCGCCCGCGACACGGCAGAACGGCGGCAGGTTGGTGATCGCGTTCCTCGACCCTGGAGGTGTGAACGATCCGCTGGTCACAGCCTCGGCCGTGCGAATCGTCGTGTTGGGAAGCCGCTGAGCGGCCAGCTCGGCGCACGAAGCAGCCGTTGCAGTCTGTGCAGATGTTCGCGAAGTGAGAGTCAGTGTGATGAGGGTCGCAGCCGCCAGCGCATAGACGCGAGCACCCGATCTCATGGTCTACCTTCCTTCGGCGCAGCTACTGCTGCCCCGCGGCGCGCGGCGCGCGAATCGCGCGGCCGGGTCTGGCGGCCGTCACGCTGCCGCCGTCGACGACGGGTTGACCGCCCACGATCACGTACGGGATACCGGCCGATGGGACCGTGGCGTCTTCGTATGTCGAGTGGTCGATGACTGTCGCCGGATCGAACACCGTGAGGTCGGCGTCGGCGCCCACCTTGATGCGCCCCTTGTTCGCCATCGCCGGCGTCCGTCGCTCGAGCCGGCGGGCCGGTTCGAGCGTCATCCGGCGCACGGCATCCACGAGCGGCACGACCTTCTCCTCACGCACGTACTTGCCCAGCACCTTGGCGTACGTCCCCGACGTGCGCGGGTGGCCGTGGCCGTTCTCGATGAAGCCGTCGCTGGCGATCATCGCGAGCGGGCTGGCGATCGCCGCACGCGTCTGTTCCTCGGATCGCCCGTGGATGATCACCGTGCCGCCGGCCTCGCGCGCCTTGGCGAACGTCGCGCGGGTGAGACGCTCGCCGGTCGAGACGAGTTGATGCAGCGCGAAGCGCGCATCCGGCCACGTCTGCCAGTCGTCGAACAGCGCCGACTTGATTTCCGTCATGCCGGCGCCGTAGGGATACGCTTCGGTCGTCACGTCCTGTCCGGTGTCGCGCGCGGCCTTGATCGCCGAGAGAAACGCGTCGATCTCGGTGTCCGCGGACGAATTGACGTGGACGATGTGCAGGGGGGCATGTGCGGCGGCGGCCGCGGCGATCGTTTCCTGCAGGCCCTTGATCCCGCCGCGCATGTGAATGTGCGCCGAGACGCCGCCCTCGGCCGCGACGCGGAACATCCGCTCGATTTCCGACATCGGCGCGCCGGGGGTGTAGGCGCTGCCGAATCCCATCGCGACCGCGCCCTGGGCGATCCCTTCGCGCAGGATCGCCTCCATCGCCGCCAGTTGAGCCTCGGTGGCCGTCCCGCTGCCGCCGATTCCAGCCGGCAGCAGCCCTGTGCCGGGATCGCCCAGCACCTTCATCCGCGCCGGAATGTGTCCTACCGATGCGCCGTAGTTGACGATCTGTCCTGGATCGCGCGCCGCATACCACTTGGCGACGTCGCCGGTGCCGACTTCGAGCTCGAACGCCGAGGTGACGCCGTCGCGCACCATCAGGCGATACGACTCCTCCTGCTGGCCGTGCTCGTGGAGGTCGATGAAACCGGGCGACACGACGTGGCGGGACGCGTCGATGACGCGCGCGCCTGTCAGCGGCGTCTCGGACACGGCCGCGATCTTCCCGCCCCGAATCCCGACGTGGCGCACCGCGTCGAGCCCTGACTCGGGATCGAGGACGCGGCCGTTCGCGACCACCAGATCGTAGGATGGCGGTTGCTCGCGCGCGCACGACGCGACGAACATGAGACACATCGCCGTGACGAGAAGCAGCGGCCGGCAGATCATACCGACGGCTCGGATTCTTCCATAAGGGGCGGCTCCTGGGCAGCGCGATGTTAGCCAGCGCTCGCTTCTCGAAGCAAGGCTCTCGTCCACGCGCTGGCCGCGGCCTGCTGCACTGTCTTTCCGTACTGGTCCCGATCGGTCGCGCGAGCGCCACGCTGCAGCAACAGCCGGACGATCCCGGCCTGCTGGTCGCGCGCACGCGCGGACCCGCTTCCTCCACGTCCAGTGGTCTGCACGGCGAGGTGTAGCGGCGTCGACCCGGTCTGGTTCGGCAGTCTCGGATTCGCCCCGCCGTCGAGCAGCGCACGGACCGCCGCCAGCGACCGCGTGCGCACGGCCCGGTGCAGCGGGGCGACGCCGTCCTTGTTCAACGCGTTGGGATCCGCGCCAATGGACAGCAGATACGTGATTGTCTCAGCCTGTGCGTCCGGTTCGAAGCGATTGGCGTCCGCGGCGTAGTGCAACGGCTCCGCTCCGCGGCGATTCTTCGCGTGAACGTCGGCGCCGTGCGCAACCAGAACCTCCGCCACGGGACGGCGAAACGCCGCGGCAGCCATGTGGAGCGCGGTATCGCCTTCGTAGAGGTAGTGGGCGATCTCTGCCACAAAGAACGTGGACGGTTGCCGACGCGTCGCGCCGGTGCCGCACGCCATCGTCGCCAGCGCCGGGTGAGTCGCGACACGGCGCGACACCTGCTCGATGTCGCCAACCGCGATCACGCGAACCAAATCGAGAAAGATCGACGCCATCCGCGCTAGCGTCGGGCCATTCGGACCCGCTTCCTCGCCACCGTCTTCTTCTTCGGCGGTTTCGATTTCGACGTCGACTTCGTCTTGATGTAACGAATGCGTGGTGCGGGAACGCCTCCGGGGACCGAGTAGGCGAGCATGACAATGCCGCTCTTCGGAAGGATTTTCCGGTCCGCCAACACGAGCGGTGTCGACGCACCAGGCGGAAGGAGTGGAATCCCCGCGCCGAGGAGCACAGGCATGACGGCCACTTCCACCGTGTCCACGAGGCGTGCGTCGAGCAACGACTGAAAGAGCGAGCCGCCGCCGAACAGCCAGATGTCGCGACCGGGCTTCGCTTTCAGCGACGCGATCACCTCACGTGGATCGTCGTTGAGGATGCGGACGCCGCGGTGAGTGGCCGGTGGAAGGGTCCGCGAAAAGACGACCACCTCGAGGCCCGGCATCGAGCCGTTGCCGCCCTGCGCGGTCATCATCTGATACGTCTTCCGCCCCATCACGGCGGTGTCGAATTCTTTGTACAGCGCGGCGAAGTCGATCGCGGGGTCCATCACGATCCAGTCGTATTCGCCGTTGGGACCGGCGATGAAGCCGTCCAGGCTGGCGGCGACTTGATAGCGCAGTCGTCTGCTCATGAGCGTCGACCTTCCCGAAACGAATGGCGCGAACGGCTGGACGATCGGGCATTGTAAGCCGGGCCGACGTGCTCCGGCAGCCCGCCGTTTACTTCACTGATGGATGCTGAGCGGCCGGACGCGAGACACAAGGTGGCCGAGGAACTCCCGCGACTTCATGAACACCGCGAAGTGGCCACCGCCCGCGATCGGGATGAACGCCTTTTGCGGGGCGCGGATGCCGGTCACGAACGACCGCGCCAGGCTCGTCGGCGTGGTGAAGTCCTCGGCGCCCTGAATGACGAACACCGGCAGCGCGAACGTTCCGCCGAGCGCCTGTGCCTCGAGCGCGCTGGTTTCGGGAACGAGAGACTCGGCGCTGAAACCCTGTCCGTCGAACCAGTCCAACACGTCGCGCATGGTGGAGCGCGGTGCGGTGAGTGCGAGCCCGAGCGTGGACGGCAGAAACAGGTCTGCCCCCTCGAACCGGTTCGACCACTTGCGCTGGACACCGTAGCCGCGGCCGTTCGCGTACGGCGGGGAACCGATCTCGCGCAGTTCGCGGATCGCCGGCTGGTCGCCGAGCGTCTGTGCCTTCTGCAACAGCGCCGAGTACGCCACGGCATAGTTGCGCCGCGGATCGGCCACCTGACCGGTGCCGACGAATGCGTGGAAGAGTTCGGGCCGGGCCTTCACCATGAAGACGCCGAGGATCGAGCCAAAGGAATGCCCGACGAGGACGAGCTTGTCCGTGCGCAGCTCGCGCCGCAGCAGTTCGGCCAGCTCGATGCCGTCCTGCGTCATGCGCGCGACGGTGATCGACCCGGACGGCGCGCCGCTGTTCTTGCCGAACGTCCGGCCGGCGCCGCGCTGGTCCCACTGCACGACGGTGAAGTGTTTCGACCATCCGCCGAAGCCGGCGTAGGCCCACGGGTTGATCGCATCGCCCGGTCCGCCGTGCAGGAACAGCAGCACCGGATTGTTCCGGTCGTCGCCGCGGATGGTGATCCACTGCTGGATGCCGCCGATCTCGACGAACCGGGCCTCGTCGATGCTGTTCGGGGAGGCGGGGGCGTAGTCGCGCGCATTCCGCGCCCGGAGGAAGGCGAGGGCCGCGTCGAACTTCTGCAGGTCGGCGCTGCTGCTGGCCGGAGGCGGATCACCCTGCGCGCGCGCCGTGCACGCGGCGACGGCGACGATCACGGGAAGCAGACACGCGGCGATGGGTTTGAGCATCTCGGGTGAACCTCTCCCAGGATGGATTGGATGGAGGAATCGTCTGAAAGGATGGCCTGGCTCTTCAGTTTGGAACCACCTCCACGATCAGCTCGATCTCGACCGGAAGGTTGAACGGCAGCTCGTTCGTGCCGAGCGACGTCCGCGCGTGTTTGCCGGCGTCACCGAAGACCTCGATGAGGAGATCGGACGCGCCGTTGATCACCCAGGGCTGCCGCGTGAATCCGGGCGCGCTGTTGACCAGGCCGACGAGCTTCACGATCCGTTTCACGCGATCGAGCGAGCCGATCTCGGCTCGCAACGCCGACAGCAGGATCAGGGCGGTGGCACGCGCCGCCTTGTTCCCTTGCTCTTCGGTCAGTTCACCCCCAACTTTGCCCGTGACCATGGGCTTGCCGTCGGCAAGCGGGCCCTGCCCCGCAAGGAACACCAGGTTGCCCGTGCGCACGGCCGGCACGTATGACGCGACCGGCTTCGGCGCAGGTGGCAACTGGATGCCGAGCGCTTTGAGCCGGGCCTCGGGCGACGCGCCTGATTGTCCGGCGGCGTGTGAGGAACTGGCCACTGCCAGCGCCAGGCCGAACATCGGCGTCAGCCACCGCAGCTTCCCTGTTCGAGTCATGTTCGTCTCCTTACGGCTTGACCGCGATCATCTGCAACTCGACGCGTGCGCCGGCATTCAGAGCCGCGACCTGCACGGTGGCCCTCGCCGGCGGATTCGCCGGAAACGACTCGCTGTACACCGCGTTGAATTTCGCGAAGTCATCGAAACTCGTGATGTAGGCGGTGACGGAGGTCACGTCCTTGAAGTCCATGCCGGCCGCCCTCAGGACTTCGCGCGTGTTGGCGAGCACCTGACGCGTCTCGGCCTCGATGCCGCCTGACACCAGCCGGCTGGAAACCGGATCACGCCCCAGGTGGCCCGAGATGTACAGCGTGTTGCCGACCAGGATGCCAGGACTGAAGGGCAGTCCGGTGTTCGGAGCTTTCTCGGGGCGAATGACTCGGCGTTGACCGCTCGATTGCGCGCCAAGCCCTTGCCCCTGCCACGCGAGCGTCACGATGATCCCGAGGATCAGACCGCCGACGCCCGCAACTGCCGTCACGACGCGCGTGCGATCGGTCGTCATGATGCTCCCTTCACGGGCCGATGTGCCCGGAGGAAGGAACGAATCTGGCGCACCGCCAGCGGAATCCGTTCCTTCGGCTCCTTCCACGGGAACATGCTCACTTCGGCCTTCGGCGCGAGCATCGCGGCCTCCATGGCGACGGCGTACGGGTGCGCGGGGATATCGTCCGGCAGGATCAGGACCGGCGTCTGGCACGTGCGCACGAAGTCGCGGGTGACGGTGAAAACAAAGTCCGCGTTGGTGCGGTACATCCTGGTCAGGAACTTGTCGACCATCTCCATCGTGATCTCGGGCCGGCGCTTGACCAGCTCCGGTCCCCAGCCTTTGATGTTGTTGTCATAGAACAGGTCGCGCATCTCCGGACGCGATCCGCTGGGTTGCGCCAGCACGGCGGCGACCACGCGATTCGGCGCCCGCCGCAGGAGGTTCCAGATGAACGGGCCGCCGATACAGAAGCCCATCACCATGAACTTGTCGATGTTCAGGTGATCCATCAGCCCGAGATGGTCGTCGGTGTAGGCATCCCACGGCCGGTCGATCTCGAGGGGGCCGGAAGACTGACCGCTGTTGGCGTTGCGCAGGTCAGCCGCGATGCAGCGATACTCGCCCTTGAACTCGTCAATCGCGTTGAAGGGATTGGTCAGCCCGGCGATCGTCGAGTTCAGTCCGCCGCCGGCGATCAGCAGCAACGGAAAACCGGAACCATGCTCCTCGTAGTGGATGCGAACCGGGCCCTTCTGGTAGAAGGACGGGGAAGCGCCACGGCCAGCCTGTTGCGCCAGCGCGCGCGGCGTCGCCGCGAGCACGGTCGCCGCGGCGCCGGTTTTCAGTATCTTGCGTCTAAGTCGATCGGTCATCGGAGTACTCCTTTAAACCTCGAGAAGATCCTTGCCGACGATGACGGTGCCCTTGAAATGCGTCCGCGCTGCGTCAATCCACATCTGATCGGTGACCGTCGGATCGTCTGCGGGAATGAGATGGGACAGCACCAGCGTTGTGACGCCAGCTGCTTGTGCCACACGCCCCGCGTCCTCGGCCGACGTCTGGCCCCGGATGATCGTCTGCTTGAGCGTCGTCGCGTTTGGGACCCGGGCAATCAGACGATCGACGGCCGGGAAGTAGACGGCCGAGTGAACCAGGACGTCCGCCCCCTTTGCAAGCTTGACCAGATTGTCTGAACGGGCCGTGTCGCCCGAGATCACGATCGAGCGGTCGGCGGTGTCGAATCGGTAGGCGAACGCCAGCACGAACGGCGGATGATTCACGATCGTCGCGGTCACTTTCACCCGATCGTTCTGCGTCACGGCACCGCCTTCGCTGACCTCGTGGACGTGCACGAGCGGCGCGAGCGGCACACGGCTCTCGTCCGCGATGCGGGCCTCGATGTCACTCGCGTTCATCTGGAAGAACTGGGCCGTCATCTTCTCGAGCGGCGGCGGTCCCCACGTGTCGATGCGTGATTGCAGCCCGGCAGCCCACGCCAAAGAGATCAGGTTTCCGTAGTCGGCGTTGTGGTCCGAGTGATGGTGCGTCAGAAGAATGTGCCGGAGCCTGGCCAGCGGAACGCCTGCAAAGACGAGTTGGCGGGCGACGCCATTGCCGCAGTCGACCACATACGCCTCGTCGTTGACGAGAATTACCTGCGCGGATGCGGAGCTGGCGGTCCGTGGTCGTGGCCCGCCACCCGTGCCGAGCAAGATCAGCCTGGTCTTGGTGCCCTGCGTCAATGCCCGCCGCGGCGAGACCAACGCGCCCAGGATACCGGCCACAGCCGTGAGCACTTCTCGTCGACCGATGCTCAGCCCCATCGTCTTCAGCATTCACAGACCAGGCGCGGATGACGACAACCGCAAGACGTGCTCCATGACCAGGCGCGGTTCTCGATCGGGATCGGGCACGACGCGGCTGACGTTGTTGAACAGCATCGTGTCGCGCGATGTGGCGGAGTAGGCCGGCCACTTCGGCAGCCCTGGTGCGGTTGGATTCCCGGTCCGTGCGAACGACACCCACGCGGCGCTCACCTTGGCGGCCAGCGCGTGCGCTTCCGGCATCTTGGAGATGAGCGGACCGGCGATTTTGATGTTGTTGAACACGAACGGGATCTCGACCGTATGCGGCGATCGCATGTGGCCGCCGCCTTCCGGCGTCTCCCAGTCGAATCGATACGCGAACGCCGGCGCTCCCCCTTGAACCGCCTTGCGTTTCGCGAGCTCCCGCGAGTACGTGCCCCGGGGATGATCGGTCGCAATCAGGATCCACACATCCCATGGCGTGGCGTCCGGATGCGCCTTGCGGTAGACCTCGATGACTCGACTGGGATCGGCGCCGATGCGCTTCTCCGCGCGGAGCTTCAACCCCGCGTCGTCGAGTGCCAGCGTCTCCGGTGTTGGCCGATCGTAGAGCGTCTCCTCGGTCCGCGCATAGCCAATCAGGAGTGGAATGCTGGCTGAAAGCCGCGGCGCAGCCGGATCCCACGGATGGTTGGGTATCGACCTGCCATCAACGGTGGGCGAGTTGGCGGTCATGCCTGGTTCGCGCGAAGGAAGTTTGGCGTTCACCGCCGCGTTGGCGGCGAGCAGGCGGTCCATGGGCACGTTCTGCAACTCCCGGGCGCGACCTTTCCCGAGTCCCACTTCAGCGAGCAGCAGATCGGTGGCGTGAATCGCGTCGGCTCGCTCGGTGAGGCGCAGCACGGCTCCGCTCTCGATGATGGCGCGATGAAACAACCCCTTCGCTTCCGGCATCGCCATCAACGTGGCGACCTTTCGCCCGCCACCCGATTGCCCGAAGATGGTGACGAGGTTGGGATCGCCGCCGAAGCGGTCGATGTTGTCGCGCACCCATTGCAACGCCGCCACGATGTCGAGCATGCCGGCGCCGCCGGAAAGCGCGAACTCCGAACCGGCCGCTTCACCGAGGTACGCGAAACCAAACACGTTCAGCCGGTGGTTGATGGTGACCACCACGACATCCCCGGAGCGCGCCAGATTGGCGCCGTCGAGGATCGGGGTCGATCCCGACCCTGAAGAGAAGCCACCGCCATGCAGCCAGACCATCACCGGCCGGTTGCGGCCGCCGCTCAGCGCCGGCGTGAAGACATTCAACACGAGGCAGTCTTCACCTTCCTCCGGAAGTCGCGTCCGCGCCGCTCGCCCCCGGACGTCCACGGCGCCGACGGTTTGCGGAGCCGTGGGCCCATAGGCGAGGGCGTCGCGCGTGCCCTTCCATGGCACCGGTGCTTTCGGCGGCATGAAGCGGTTCTTGCCAGCCGTCGTGTCGCCGTAGGGAATCCCTTTGAATACGTTGATCCCTTCGTCCACGATCCCCCGGACCGTCCCGGCCGATGTTGTGGCGG
>Ga0111539_10013986_pt1 | contig 10028 bp, 11 predicted proteins | sample RhiMethybrSRZTD1_FD_79667 | JGI IMG/M metagenome (GOLD analysis project Ga0111539, IMG submission 79667) | Populus rhizosphere microbial communities from Tennessee, USA - Rhizosphere MetaG P. TD hybrid SRZTD1 (version 2) (version 2) | ecosystem: Host-associated > Plants > Roots > Rhizosphere >... | reverse complement strand
GGGCTGCGCGCCCGCCTCGCCTGCGTGGACACGCGCGTACTCGACGCCTCGTTCTGCGGGCGCGAGTTCGACGCGTCGCTGCTCGCCGACCTGCCCGCGGGCATCGACCCGTGCGGCGAAAACGGCGAGTTCCACACCTGCGTGCACGACGGCCCGATGTTTCACGAGCTGATGGACCTGGAACCAGGCCGTCTCGAATCGCGTCTGCCGTTTACCTGGTCTGAGCTGACCCTTCGAGTCCCCTTGGGGCAAGCGTCCTCATGACGGCCTATCCTTCCCGGATCGTCTGTCTCACCGAAGAAACGACCGAAACGCTGTATCTGCTCGGCGAGGGAGATCGCGTGGTCGGCGTTTCCGGCTACACGGTGCGGCCGCCCGAGGCCCGGTCGAAGCCGCGTATCTCGGCATTCATCCACGCGAACTACGAGCGCATCGAGGCGCTCGAACCCGACCTCGTGCTCGGTTTTTCAGACCTGCAGGGCGAGATTGCCGCGGATCTGGTGAAGCGCGGCTACCCGGTCGTGATCTTCAACCAGCGTACTGTCGCCGGGATCCTGCAGATGATCCGCATGCTCGGCGCGCTGGTCGGCTCGGGACCGCGGGCGGAAGCGCTCGCCGACCGGCTGGAGATGGATCTCGAGTTCTACCGGACGGCCGCCGCGCCGCTGGCGCGCCGGCCACGGGTGTTCTTCGAGGAATGGGACGATCCGCTCATCTCCGGCATCCGCTGGGTCGAGGAGCTGATCGAGCTGGCCGGCGGACAACCCATCTTTCCTGAGCTTCGCAAAGCGGCGCTCGGCAAGGAGCGGATTGTCGATCCTGACGAAGTGATCCGCCGCGCGCCGGACATCATCATCGCGTCGTGGTGCGGCAAGCCGGTGAAAAAGGACGTGATCGCGGCGCGGCCCGGCTGGAGCGAGATCCCGGCCGTCAGCAACGGCCAGATCTACGAGGTGAAGTCGTCGGTGATTCTGCAGCCCGGGCCGGCGGCGCTGACCGACGGCATCCGCGAGCTGCAGCAGATCATCATGCGCGTGGCGAAGTCAGCAGGCCGCCGGCGCGCGGGCTGACCCGAGCGCCGTTACGATCCGGCCGGACGGAAGCTCACGCGGGTCAGCTCGTCGTTGTCGAACAGCGTTGTCCCATAGAGGAGGCGCCGGCCGTCGGGTGACACGGTCAGAATCGGTTGGGTGGTATCCGGCGGCGGACCGATGTCGAATGACCGCCGCGAGGAGAACTCGAAATAGCGAAGCGCCAGCTGGTGTGCCCCTTCGTCGCACGAGACGTAATAGACGCCCCGCGGTGTCGGCGCGATCCCGAACTCCATTGCACATTCCGGTACGAGCTGTGCTTCGGGATTGTTGGCGATGTCGCCTTCAAGCGATCGCACGAAGATCGGCGACCCGCGGCCCTTTTTGTAGAAGATGCGGCGACCGTCGGCAGCAACGACTGGAGATGAACCTTCGAACAGATGCTCAACCTCGCCATCGCTGACGCGCGCACGCAGCACGCGCTGTGGCGTCAGGTTAACCGCCATCGTGTAGAGGTACTGGCCGTCAGCGGACCATGACGCGCCCACCAGGGCGACGCCCTGTGTCTGTGCCACCTTCCGCGGCGGTGTCTTGCCGTCCAGGTCGGCGACGTACAGCGGCGCAAAGAGATCGCCCACGCTGTGGAATGCGATCTGCCGGCTGTCGGGAGAAATGTGGAGGCCGGACCCGGGAATCAGATCGCTCAGCTTGCGGGGATTGCGGCCATCGGCCGTCGTCACCCAAAGGGTTCCGGCATTGGCGAACGCCAACCAGCGGCCGTCTGGTGAAAACTCGGGCCCATTGATCGAACCAAGAGGCAGGAAGTTCGTTGCGGGCCGCTCCGCGCGTCGTCCCGTCGCATCGAGCCGCAGTTCCCGCAATTCGGAGCGGCCGCTGGCCGTTGCGTAGACGAGCTGGGCCAGCACGCCGTCGTGCCAACGCATCGACACGGCCTGCAATCGATCGGGCGACACCCACAGCTCTCGCGATGGGCCATTGACCTGCCACTCCATCAGCCGCCCGCCGACGACAAACAGCAGGCGGCGGCTGTCAGGCGACCAGGCAGGCGATCGCACCTGGGCCCGGTTCGTCCCGACGCCGCCCGGAACTTCCAGTGGCGACCCTTCAGGCACGCCACCTGGTCCCATCCGGCGGACGAACAGGCGGGAGCTGGCTCGCTCCACCAACGCATAGGCCAGCCATCGGCCGTCGGGCGAAAACGCTGGATAGCCGTCGCCATCTCCACCTGTACTGCTGAACAACAGCTGCGCCGGTGTGTTGTCCAGGCCGATTCGAAAGAGGCTGGCGCGGCTCCCTGCTGCGTCCACCGTCGGAATGACAATCGCGCTACCGTCCGGCGTCCAGGTCAATAGCGGGCGACTCGTTTCGGCAAGCGGAGCGGACTGCTTGATATCGCGGATCTTGCGTTCAGCGCCACCGTTCGCTGGTACGACGATCAACTCGTTAGCGGCTTGAAATCGCCTACGCACGAAGGCAATCTCGGATCCGCCCGGTGACCACGCTGGCGACGCATCGTCAAAGACGCTATCTGTGAGTCGGCGAGGCGTGACAGCCTTGCCGTCGAGATCGAGCACGTAGATCCCGGGACTCCTGCTGTCGGGACCGCGCCACGCAAATGCGATCGCCGAACCGTCTGGAGAAAACGCCGGATCCAGCTTTATCCCCGGGAGATTGGTGATTGCCGTGATACCCGCGACCTCGAGCCGGACAGGCTCGCGTGTTCGACCGGTGAACCACCAGGCCGCAACCAGCGCGATCGCGACAATCGCGGCGACGCCAGCCAGCAGGGCGAAGTTGATGCCGCGCCCCTTCGGGGCGGCGATCGCGCGCAGTGCAGTGGCGACCTCCTCCGTGCTTGCCGGTCGTCGCGCCGGATCCGCGGACAGCAGGCGCGCGATCAGGTTGTCAAGCGCCGGCGAGGCCGCTGTGCGGATTTTCGACGGTGGCGTGATGTCGGCGTGTCCGTGACTCTGCAACACACTGCCGAGCGATGCACCCGGCAACGGAAGCCGGCCGGTCGTCATCTCGTAGAGGACGAGCCCGAGCGCAAAGAGGTCCGAGCGTGCGTCCGCGGGACGTCCGGCGATCTGCTCCGGCGCCATGTAGGCCGGAGTGCCCAGGACCGTGAAGGGCCGTGTGATAGTCGGCTCCGCCACCTCCGTCATCTTCGCCAGGCCGAAGTCCAGCACCTTCACGCCGTGGCGCGAGATCATCACGTTGCCCGGTTTGAGATCGCGGTGCACGATGCCGGCCCGGTGCGCTTCGGTGAGGGCATCGGCGATCTGCGCTCCATAGCGCAACACCTCGTCGATCGGGAGCGGCCCCTTGCGGATGCGCGCCGACAGCGTCTCGCCGTCGATCAGCTCCATCACCAGGTAGTTGGGCCCGATGTCGTACAGCGTGCAGACGTGCGGATGATTGAAGGCCGAGATGGCGCGCGCCTCGCGGTCGAAGCGCTCGCCAAAACGCTCCGAGCAGATCTTGATGGCAACCGGACGATTCAGACGCGTGTCGACGCCGCGGAAGACGGATCCCATGCCGCCGGCGCCGAGCAGCCCCTCGACGCGGTAGACGCCGAACTGCCGGCCCGCCTGGATGTCGGCCGCCGACACGGTGACGGTCTCGTCATGGTTCATGGCGCGACAGGCACACTCTATCGCAGAAGGCCTAGCGCGTCGTGGCCTCCCGGTCGAGGAACAACTCGCCGCCGATGGCGGGAATGAGGCCGGACTGCTGCGCGCGGTCGAACAGCACCTGCACCGCCCTCCTGCCCTGCGTTCCGAGATCGATCGAGTAGTCGTTTACGTACAGATCGATGTGCTGGTACATGACCTGCTCGCTCATTTCCTGCGCGTGTGCGCGCACGTACGGGAGACTTGCCTCGCGATGGGCGAACGCGTACTCGACGCTCCGGCGGATGACGCGGTTGACCGCGCGCTTCACGTCGTCTGGCAACGAGCGCCGGACGACAATGCCGCCGAGCGGAATCGGCGCGCCGGTCTCCGCTTCCCAGAACTCGCCCAGGTCGATGATCTTGCGCAGGCCCTTTGCCTGATAGGTAAAGCGGTTCTCGTGAATGATGACGCCGGCGTCGAAGCGTCCCTCGAGGAGCGCCGGCTCGATGTCAGAGAAGAGCACCTCGGTCTTGTTCCCGGCAGCAGGAAACGCGAGGCCGCACAGGAAGTTGGCCGTCGTGTACTTTCCGGGAATGGCGATGCTGAGCTGTCCCGCGGCGACGTCGCCTGTGCTGATCGGGCGCCTCGAGATCAGGAGCGGTCCGCAATTGCGCCCGAGCGCGCTGCCGGCATCGAGCAGCACATACCGGTCGGCGCAATACGCGTAGGCGTGGAAACTGAGCTTGGTGACGTCGGGCGTCCCGGCGAACGCCGCGTGATTGAGCGCCTCGATGTCGGCAAGCGTGACAGAGAAATCGAGACCCTCGAGATCGATACGGCGGTTGACGATCGCGTCGAACATGAAACAGTCGTTCGGGCACGGCGAAAACGCCAACGACAACGTCATGCCGACTCCAGCATGGCGACGGCCTGTCCCCCGAGCGCGCGAATCGCCGGCTCGATCTTCCACGCCGCGCGATTCCGTCGTTCCACCATGTTCGATACGGCGCGCACCTGCGCGAATGGCACACCCGCGATCAGGCTCGCATACATGAACGCCGCACCCTCCATCGACTCCACGTCGGGTCGAAAGCGCCGGCGCACGTCGGCGATCGTCCGTTCGGCGCCATGCACAGTATTGACCGTAATGCCGGTCACCTGCCGCAGCCTCGCCAGGGACGCCAGCGCGGGTGGCGCGCCGTTGACGAGCCGCCCGTCTTCGAACGGGAACTCGTTCTCGCCGAGCAGCTGCAGCTGGTGAATCGTCAGGAAGGCGTCGCCGTCTTCGGCGCCGAGCTCCGCGATCCGGTCGGACATCACGTGGACGACTGTCCCTGCGGGTATCGCAGTGTCAAAGCTGCCGCACAGGCCGAGGTTCAACGCCAGATCGTAATGTTCGGATGCAAACGCACGCGAGCACCACGCCGCCGTCGCCACCATGCCTACCCCGCTGGTGAGCACGTCGATCTGATGTTCGCGGAACGCGTAGGCTGCCGTCTGTCGGCCGGCGTCGGAGACGCGGCGCAAACGCGCGACGACAGGTTCTACTTCAGCGGAAGTGGCGCAGACGACGAGGATGCGCAGACGTTACTTCTTCGTTGCTGGCTTGGGATTGAGGATGTTTACGCCGCCGTGATTTCGATATTCGCGCGGCGTCATGACCTCGAGCATGTCGGAGTGGGTCGGCCCGCCGTACGGCGCGCGCCCGGATTCGACGTTGTCTTCCGGGTGGATGAGGACGATGTTCGGCCCCTTCGCGAAGACCTGGATGAAGTAGCGGAGGTTCAAGCCGTTGCGCACCTCGCGAATGTCACCCTGGCGGAACTCCCGTTCGATACGGGCAAGATCGATCGGCAGTCGACTGACGTCCACCGTGGCGACGACACCGGATGTGCCCGCTGTCGCACCGCTCGCCGCCGTCGTGCCCGTGCCGGCCCCCTGGGCCGAGGCGACGGGCGCCGTAGCCAACAGAACGATCGCCGCTAGCGCGAAACGGTTGAAATTCATGGCAGTTGAGACGTCAACGCGTCCCTACTGGTTTTCCTTCCATTCTTCGTACCAGGCCATTTGGATGGCCTCGAGCTTCGGCTCATTGGAGCTCTTGGGGTCGTCGTCGAAACCGTCGAGGTGCATCACTTTATCCCGAAGATCGGTAAACCGCACAGTCAGGGGATCGACCTCGGGAAACCGCTCGACCAGCGCGATACCGATGTCCTCGGCGTCGGTCCACTTCATCGCCCAACCTCCTGCTCCCGCTCCTCGTCCTTTTTGTCGGACTTGCCCAGCTGAATACCCCCGCCTTCCTGAACGTAGTTCCTGGTGTACAGGGGGAACTCCACGGTGACGTCGCCCTTGATGACGGCCTGACACCCCAGGCGTGAGTTCGTCCGCAGGTCCCAGGCGGTGTCAAGACGATCGAGCTCATTGTCTTCGGGTTCGCTGAGGTTCTGCTCTCCTTTGACTACGTAGAGGTGACAGGTCGTGCAGGCGCAGCTGCCGCCGCAGGCGTGCTCGAGCGGGATCCCGCAATTCATGGCGAGGTCGAGGAACGACTCGGGCAGGCCGTGCCCATCGTAGGGCAGCTTGCCGTGCTCGAACTCGACGGTGGTTTCCTTGCCGTCCTTGATGAAGGTGACCTTAGGCATCAGACGTCACTGACGTTCCTGCCCGCCAGCGCCTCGCGGACGCTGCGATTCATCATCACCTCCGCGAGGTGCTGCGTCGCATGGTTGAGCGCGTGTGTCCGGTCGTGAAGCAGCTCGCGGTCCGTCGTCTCCATGGCCTGTTTCAGCTCGACGAGAGCCACACGAATTCGGTCCACCTCGCCGGGCTGCAGTTGCGCACGGACGACCTGTTCGAAATCATGACTGCGCAGCGACTTCTCCGTCGCGTGAATGACACTCTCCGCCTCGTTGCGCGCGTCGATGAGGAGCCGCGCCTCGAAGTCGGCCTCCGCGTGTTCGAAGGATTCGATGAGCATGCGCTCGACTTCGCCCTCGGTGAGGCCGTAGGACGGCTTGACCTCGATGACCTGCTCAATCTCTGTTCGCAGCTCGCGGGCGCCGACGCTGAGGATCCCATTCGCGTCGATCTGGAACTGAACCTCGATGCGCGGCAGGCCCGCCGGCATCGGCGGAATACCACGCAGCTTGAACCGCGCCAGCGAGCGGCAATCAGCGGCCAATTCCCGCTCGCCCTGCAGGACGTGAACGTCCACCGCTGTCTGGTTGTCAACGCCCGTCGTGAACATCTCGCGCCCGGTCGCCGGGATCGTGGAATTTCGCAGAATGATCTTCGACGTCACGCCCCCCATCGTCTCGATGCCGAGCGACAGCGGCGTCACATCGAGAAGCAGCATCTCGCGTCGCCCGCTGATCAGAATGTCGGCCTGCACCGCCGCGCCGAGCGCGACGACCTCGTCAGGGTTCAGCTCCGAGTGCGGCTCACGGCCGAACAGGGCGGCCACTTTCGTCCGCACCAGCGGGATGCGCGTAGATCCGCCGACGAGCACGGCCTCATCGATGTCGGGCGGCTCGAGACCCGCATCTTCGAGTGCCTGGCGGACAGGGCCGAGCGTGCGATCGACGAGCGGCTCGATCAACTGCTCGAATTCCGCACGTGTGATGCGGCGATGGTATCCATTCGGCAGATCCGGCTGGGGATCGAGCTGCATGTCGGTGGCATCCGCTTCCGAGAGATCGACCTTCGCCTGGATGACTGCCTTGCGGATCGCCTGAATCAGAGTGGCGGCGGGTCCGCCTCGCAGGGCATCAGCGCTCGGCGGAACCCGCCCTACGTCGTCCGTGTAGGCCGGGTCCCGCGGAGCAGACGATCCATGCGACGCGGACCCGGCAACTCCACGCGACGCGGACCCGGCAACACCAGGCGACGCGGATCCGGCGATTTCGTCCAGGACCATCTGTATCAGCAGATGGTCGATGTCATCGCCGCCCAGATGCGTGTCGCCGTTGGTCGACAGCACCTGGAACACACCGTCCTCGACCTTCAGGATCGAGATGTCGAACGTGCCGCCGCCGAGGTCATAGACTGCAATCGTGCCGCGGTTCTTCTTGTCGAGGCCGTAGGCCAGCGACGCCGCGGTCGGTTCGTTGATGATGCGCAGCACCTCTAGGCCGGCCAGGCGGCCGGCGTCGCGCGTCGCTGTTCGCTGCGCGTCGTTGAAATAGGCCGGCACGGTGATGACCGCGCGGTCCACTTCGAAATCGAACTCGCCCCTTTCGCGGAAGAACTCCTCCGCCCGGTGCTTCAGCTCCTTCAGCACGAAGGCGGAGATCTCAGGCGGCGTCAGTTCGCGGCCGGCCACGCTGATGCGGACCACGCCACCGGCCTCCCCGGTCACGCCGAAGGGGAGCAGCGACGCCTCGTCGCGAACGTCGTCAATGCCGCGCCCCATGAACCGCTTGACTGAGTAGACGGCGCGCGACGGCGCGGTGAGCAGCCGGCGCTGCGCTTCGCGGCCGACGAAGATGGTTCCCTCATCTGCGACCGACACGACCGACGGCACCAGCGCGTCACCCGACTGATCACGGATCACCTCGGGCACTCCGTCCCTGACCCAGGCAACCAGGCTGTTCGTCGTCCCGAGATCGATGCCGACGACGTGGCTCATTGCCGCCCCGCCGCAGGCAGGCTGGCTGCCTCACGGTCAATGGTCGCCAGCAGGTTGTTGATGTAATTGCGCTCGAGCAGCCGCTCGCGCAACGCCTCCAGCGTCGCCCGCTTGTCCTGAGCAGACGCAGTGTCCTGCGCGTCCCAGCGCGCGGCGAGTTCCTGCAACTGCCGCTCGTGTTCCTCGCGTTTGCCTTCGATCGGCTGCCGCGCCTTTTCCAGGCGCGCGCTCAACTGACCGGGCTCACCGCCCGACTCGCGCAGCTCGCGGATCTCGTCCAGCTCCTCGTTGAGCGCAAAGACTTCCTCGAGAAGTCCCGCCGGCACCTTGGCGCTTCCTTCTTCAGATCGCGCCGAGGGCAGTCCCTCGATCGCCAGCAGGTGCTCGACGCGTGCAACCGGACTGCGCAGTGTCCGGTAGGCGTCGTTGAGATACGACGAGCGCTCGAGGCTGGCCAGACGCTCCGCCGGTGAGGCGTTGTAGTAGTAGTCCGGATGGAATTTGCGGCTCAGATCACGGAACCGGCGTTCGAGATCCTGCGCGTCGATGGTCAGCCGGCGAGGCAAGCCGAGGAACGAGAAGTAGTCGCCGTGGCGGCCGAGCGCGAGGATGCGGCTGCAATTCGGGCAGAAGTGTTCGTCAACAGGCGCGCCGGCGCCGCAGGTGCGGCATTCCAATGCCGTGGCGGAGCGAACCGGGATCGGATCGGTCATGCACCGAAGGAGCTGCCACAGCCGCAGGTTTGCTTCGCGTTCGGGTTGTGAAAGACGAAGCCCTGGGTCAACAGCGCCGTGTCGTAATCGAGCGTCGTTCCGTTCAGGAACAGATAGCTCTTACGGTCGATGAAAATCTTCGCGCCGTCCGGCCCCTCGAAGACCTCATCGCCCAGCCGCGGCTCGCGTTCCCACGCGAACGTATAACTCAAACCGGAGCAGCCGCCGCCCTTCACTCCGACGCGCAGACCTCCATCAGTGATGCCCTGCTTGGCCATCAGCGACTTGATCTTGCGAGCGGCGGTTTCCGTCATCTGGATCATGGTCAATTCAGGCAATCGGCTGCGACGGCTGCTGCACAGTCGTCTCGCCCTTCGCCTCGGACTGCTTCTTCTTGTAGTCGGCGATGGCGGCCTTGATGGCGTCCTCGGCAAGCACCGAACAGTGAATCTTCACCGGCGGCAGCGACAGCTCGGTGACGATATCCGTGTTCTTGATGGCGAGTGCCTGGTCGACGGTCTTGCCCTTCAGCCACTCGGTGGCGAGGCTGGAGCTGGCAATCGCCGACCCGCACCCGAACGTCTTGAACTTCGCGTCGTCGATGACGCCGGTCGACGGGTTCACCATGACCTGCAGCTTCATGACGTCGCCGCATTCCGGCGCGCCGACGAGTCCCGTGCCGACGTTGAGGTCGTCCTTCGGCAGCGAGCCGACGTTGCGCGGGTTCTCGTAGTGATCGATCACCTTGTTCGAATAAGCCATGTGCCTATAACCTCAAAATGCAAAATTCAAAATTCAAAATGCAAACAGGCAAATGCGCGATCCGTGCGGATTTTGCATTTTGCATTTTGCATTTTGCATTTCACGTTTCCGCCTAGTGCGTCACCCACTGCATCTTCGACAGGTCGACGCCTTCCTTCACCATCTCGTAAAGCGGCGACATCTCGCGCAGCCGACGAACCACGGTCGTCAGCTTCTCGACGACGTAATCGACTTCCTCGTCCGTCGTCCAGCGGCC
>Ga0111539_10013984_pt1 | contig 10029 bp, 14 predicted proteins | sample RhiMethybrSRZTD1_FD_79667 | JGI IMG/M metagenome (GOLD analysis project Ga0111539, IMG submission 79667) | Populus rhizosphere microbial communities from Tennessee, USA - Rhizosphere MetaG P. TD hybrid SRZTD1 (version 2) (version 2) | ecosystem: Host-associated > Plants > Roots > Rhizosphere >... | reverse complement strand
CGGGCTCCTCACCCTTCGCCGCCGGTGCCTGCTCGGCGGGCGCGTGCGGGCGGAGCGCGAGCCACTGGCTGGTCGCGAACGAGGGGTGGGTGTCCTCGTCCTCTTCGGACTCGGGCTTGTGCTCGGGGCGCGGGCCGGCGGCCCACAGGACGCTCGCGGGCGCGGGCTCGGGGGTGGCCGGGTGCGACGACGTCGTCTGGTGCGCCGCCGCGGCGACCGCGGCGTCGCGGCGGGCGCGCGCCTTCGCGTCGAGCGGTGCGCCGCAGCGCGCGCAGTAGTGGGCGTCGCTGGCGTGGATCTCGCCGCACTCGGGGCAGGTGCCCCCGATGCCAGGCTCGCGCAGGAGCGCGCCGCTGTGCGGCTCGCCGAGGCGGCTCTCCAGCCCGCGGACCTCGCTGTCCAGTGCCGCGAGGCGGTTGGTCTTGGCCTCGATCAGGCGCTTGTGGGTCTCCTGGGCGATCCCGCCGGCGGAGCGCTGGATCTCGTAGGCGAAGCCGCCGAGGTCGCGCAACAGGAGGTCGCGGACCGCGCGCAGATAGCGCAGCCGGCGGCGCAGCTTGCCGCGCCGGGCGCTCGCGACCGGCGCGTCGGCGAGCTCGTTCGGGTCGATCCCCGCGGGTAGGTCGCGAACCGGCGCCGGCGGCTGGATCGCTTGCGTCGGCTGGGCGGTCTCGACCACCGTCGGCGGCTCGACGGGCTGCGCGGGCTGCTCGCCCGTCGCGGGCAGGACCTGCGTCGCCTGCTCCTCGGCCGGAGCGGGCACCGGGCTACCGCCGCCCGACTCGTCGGGGGTGTCGGCGGGCGCGCCGGCCGGCTCGGAGGACTCGGGTGTCGCTGTCCCGGTCTCGTCGGCGGTCGCGGGGCGTCGGCGTGTCAAACGTCGCAGCAGGCCGCTCATACGTAACTAGGGCGCACGCTCACAATGCCCCCGTCTTTCGAGTATACGGTCGTCTCGGCGGGCTTCGGACACCGTATGCCGACTAACGCGGAACGGGATCGATCGAAGCGGCGTTGGCAACATCACGCCACGCGGCCACGACGCGCGCGGCCATTCGGTCGGCGGAGAACAACGCCGCGCGCTCGCGACCGTCCACGCGCGGGTCCTCCGCCGCGATCACCGGCGCCAGCGCCGTGCGCCACGCCTCGCGGTCCCACGGCGCGCAGAACGCGCCTTCGATGCCGTCCAGCGCGACGGGATGGATCCCGACCGGCGTCCCGAACGCCGGCACGCCGCAGGCGATCGCCTCGATCACCGACAGCCCGAACCCCTCGGCCTGCGAGGGCACGAGCACCGCATTGGCCGCGTTGATCCAGTACGGGACCTCGTGCGGCGGCACGCGGCCCATGTTCAGCAGCGGCGTGTCGCCCGCCGCCTCCTGCGCGCGGTCGAAACGCTTCAACGGCCGCGAGGGATCGTGCGGGAACAGCAAGTACGGGCTGCCGGGATCGAGACCGAGATGCGCGCGCGCCTCGCGCCGCGGGATCGGGCGGAAGCGCGTGACGTCGATGCCCACGGGCAGGACGGCCACCTGCCGTGTCGTGCCCGCGCCGGGGAGCAGCCCGCTGAACTCGCGCGACACCGCCGCCGGGAGCGCCACCCACGGCAGGATCGCGCGCGACAGCCGGTTCGAGCGCGGGTGGAACAGGTCGTTGCCGTGCAACGTGACGACCACGGGGCCGAGCCGGGCCGCCACCGCCGGCCACGCGGTCAGCCCGAAGTGCGCGTGGACGACGTCGAACCGCTGCCCGCGGTAGCGCCGCCGCAGCTCGCGCGCGGCACGCGGGTAGCCGCCGAAGCCGGGCGGGAACGCGAACAGCTCGATCTCCACGTCGCTCCGCCGGCGCAGCGCCTCGACCTGATCGCGGACGAACGACCCGAGCGCCGGTCGCTCCGGCGTCGGGTACATGTTCGTGACGATCAGCGCGCGCACGGCGGCGCCGAGAGTACGTCACACAGTTGTCACGAACTTGTGACACATGCGCGTAGAGCCGTTACACGATCCGCCGGAGACTGACCGAGCCTCACCACAACCGGACGAGGCGCCGGGCTCCGGGGCAGCCGGGGCGGGGATCGATCGGGGGCTCTCGATGCGCTACGAGCTGATGGGACGCACGCACGCCGGACTCGCGCGGGCACTGACGGACGCACGCGGACAGGGGACGGTCGAGTACGTCGGCCTCGTGCTGCTGGTCGCGGTGCTGCTGGCCGGCGTCGTGAAGGCGACCGGCGGCTTCTCGGACACCGGGATCGCCGAGGCGATCGTGAAGAAGCTCAAGGGGGCGATCACCGGCGTCGGAGAAGGATGAGAGGAGAGCTCGGAGACTTCCTCGCCGACGCCGGTGCGGTGGTCGGTGGCGCCACTGTCCTGGGCGCCACGGCGGGATTCATCATCGGGTCGGTGGTTCACGATCTCCGGCCGGAGACCGATCCGGAACGGTGGGCTCGCGTATGGGGGCTGGTCGGCGGCAGCGGCGGTCTCGTCGTGTTCCTGATCGAGCGGTAGCATCCGGACGTGAGCTTTCGGACGCGGAAATACATCGCGCTGCTCATCGTCGTGGGCCTCGCTGTTGCGCTGACGCGAGTGTCGGATGCCGCCGGTTGGAGCACGCTCGAGATGTACGCGGTCGGGGCCGGCCTGCTCGTGGTGCTCTGCCCGGTCGCAATGGCCTGGATGGAGATGGCACCCGACGGCGCTTGGCGCCGCAAGCCGCCCCGCTGAGCGTTCCGGCCCAGACGCCTGCCAGACTGGCGGCCGTGATGGCCCAAGACGCGTCGCAGCCCGCGCCCGAGGAGGTGCGCCGGCGTCCGGTCGGGGTCTTCGACTCCGGCGTGGGCGGCCTGACCGTGCTGCACGAGCTGCTCGTGCAGCTGCCGGCCGAGGACTTCGTCTATCTCGCGGACTCCGCGCGGTTTCCGTACGGCGCGCGCAGCCACGCCGAGCTCGAGAGCTTCGCGCTGGAGATCGCCGAGGAGCTGCTCGCGCGGCGGGTCAAGCTGCTCGTCGTCGCCTGCAACTCCGCGACGGCGGCGGCGCTGCCGGCGCTGCGCGAGCGGCTGATGCAGACCACGCTCGGGGTCGAGGTGCTGGGCGTCGTCCAGCCCGGGGCCGTGCAGGCGGTGGCGGCGACCCGGAACGGTCGCGTCGGGCTGCTGGCCACGCCGGCGACGGTCGAGAGCGGCTCATACGCGCGCGCGATCGCGGACGCCGACCCGTTCGTGAAGCTCACGTCCGTCCCGTGCCCCGACCTCGCGGCGATCATCGAGGCCGGCTTCCCGTTCGACCAGCAGGTCGTGGATACCGTCCGCGAGTACACGGCGCCGCTGCGCGCCGCGGGCGTCGACACGGTCGTGCTCGGCTGCACGCACTACCCGCTCGTGCGGCCGATGCTCCAGCGCATGCTCGGCCGCCGCGTGAACATCATCGTGAGCGGCGACCCGCTGGCCCACCAGGTCGAGCACGTGCTCGGCTCGCGCGGGCTGGCGAACCCGCGCGAGCACGGCGAGGGCCGATACGACTTCCTGTGCACCGGCGACACCGAGGCCTTCCGGGCGCTCGGCACGCGCTTCCTGCAGCTGCCGCTCGGCGCGGTCGAGCACCTCGAGCTCGGCCGCAAAGCGATGGCGGGAGCGGCGCGATGAGCCGCAGCGGCGATCGCGCGCCGGACGCGCTGCGCCCCACCACGATCGAGCCCGGGTTCGTGCGCACGGCGACCGGCTCGGCGCTGATCAGCTGCGGCGAGACGCGGGTGATCTGCACCGCGTCCGCGCAGGAGTCCGTGCCGCGCTGGATGATGGGCAAGGGCCGCGGGTGGGTCACCGCCGAGTACGGGATGCTCCCGGCGTCCACCGGCGACCGCAAGCAGCGTGACGTGAGCAAGGGCCGCCCCGACGGGCGCACGGTCGAGATCCAGCGCCTGATCGGCCGCTCGCTGCGCGGCGTGGTCGACTTCGCGGCGCTCGGCGAGCGCACCATCTACGTCGACTGCGACGTCCTGCAGGCCGACGGCGGGACGCGCTGCGCGTCGATCACCGGCGGCTACGTGGCACTCGAGCTCGCCTGCCGCAAGCTCGTCGCCGACGGGCTGCTGGAGCGCGTGCCGCTCACCGGCAGCGTGGCGGCGATCTCGTGCGGGATCGTCGACGGCGTGCCGCTGCTCGATCTCGACTACCCGGAGGACTCGTCCGCGGAGGTCGACGCCAACGTGGTCATGACCGGCGACGGCGGCCTGGTCGAGGTGCAGGCGACCGCGGAGCGCACCCCGCTCTCGCGCGCGCACCTCGACGAGCTCCTGGCCCTCGCACAGCACGGCATCGACGCCCTGCGCGAGATCCAGGCCGGGGCTGTCAGCTGATGCGCGATGCGGCTGCTGCTCGCGACCCGCAACGACCACAAGCTGCGCGAGTTCGCGCGCCTGCTGGACACCGTTGAGCTCGACCCGCTGCCGGACGGTCTCCCGAGCCCGGTCGAGGACGGCGACACCTACGCCGCCAACGCGCTGATCAAGGCTCGCGCCGCCGTCAAGGCCACGGGGCGCGCCGCGATCGCCGACGACTCGGGCATCGAGGCGGACGCGCTGAACGGCGCGCCCGGCGTCCGGACCGCCCGCTTTGCCGGCGACGACGCGACCGACCAGGAGAACCTCGACAAGCTCGGCCGCGAGGCACCGGCGGGCACCAAGCTCCGCTACGTGTGCGTGATCGCGCACGTCGATCCCGACGGCCGCGAGCACCTCTTCGAGGGGACGACCACCGGCACGGTCGCGCCAGCGCCCGCGGGCAGCGGCGGCTTCGGCTACGACCCGCTGTTCGTGCCCGACGGCGACACCCGCACGATGGCCGAGCTCTCGGACGCCGAGAAGGACGCGATCTCGCACCGCGGCCGGGCCGCGCGCGCGTTCGAGGATTGGCTGAGCGGGAACCCGTGAACCGATGACCGTCAAGCGCTCACGTGCCGCGGCGGTCTCGATCGTCTCCAACACCTCGCTGATCGCGCTGAAGGTCGTCGCCGGCCTGATCACCGGCTCGGTCGCGATCCTCACCGAGGCGATCCACTCGTCGGTCGACCTCGCCGCCTCGTTCATCGCGTACTTCTCCGTCCGCCAGGCCGAGACGCCGGCCGACGACGAGCACCGCTACGGCCACGAGAAGTTCGAGAACGTCGCCGCGGCGGCCGAGGGCGTGCTGATCCTCATCGGCTCGGGCGTGATCGTCTTCGCCGCGATCCGCAGCCTGGTCCTCGGGCCTGAGCTCGAGTCGCTCGGCCTCGGCATCGGGGTCGTCGCGTTCGCCACGGCCGTGAACCTGGTCGTGTCGACCTGGCTGTACCGCCAGGCGCGGCTCTCCCAGTCCGCCGCGCTGGAGGGCGACGCGGCGCACCTGCGGACCGACGCCTTCACGTCGGCCGGCGTGCTCGTCGGCCTCGCGCTGGCGCAGATCACCGGCGCCCACTGGCTCGACCCGGCGATCGCGCTCGTGATCGCGGCCGCGATCGTCGTCACCGGCACGCGGATCGTCGCGCGCTCGTGGGGCGTGCTGGTCGACGAGGCGCTTCCGCCCGACGAGCAGGACGCGATCCGCGAGGCGATCGAGGCGTTCGCGAGCCGCGGCGTCGTCGGATACCACCAGCTGCGCACCCGCCGCGCCGGCGCCCGCCGCTACGTCGACCTGCACGTGCAGTTCCGCTCGGGCACGTCGCTCGAGGACGCGCACGGCACCGCGCACGCGCTGCAGGACGCGATCGAGCGCCGTCTGCCCGGCGGCACCGACGTGCTGATCCACCTCGAGCCGGCCGACAAGGTCCGGCCCGGGGAGGAGATCGCCACGAGCGTCAGCGCAGGTTGATGGCGGCCGCGAGCGCGACCGCGAGCGTCACTCCCGCATAGCCGTCGTAGCCGGACAGCAGCAGGATGAGCGCCGCGACCATGCAGATGGCGACGGTGACGAGCCAGGCAATCCTCGAGAGGGGCACAGACGGCTATTCTCGCGAACGGTCGATGAGCCCTGCCCCGACCCTCACGCCGCCGCTCGCGCTCGACTACCTGCGCGAGCTCTCGGCCGACATCCGTTCCGGCGTCGTGCTGGACGCCGCGGGCAAGCTGCTCGCAGGCCCGGAGGAGCTCGGCGAGGCGGCTCGCGACCTCGTCCAGGCGGCCGGTGCCGCCGAGGAGATCCACGTGAGCATGGCCGACGGCGGTGTGTTCGCCGCGCGCTCGGACAAGCACGCGCTGGTCGTCGTGTGCGGCCGGCTCGCGCTGCCCTCGTTGATCCGCTACGACCTCCGTCTCGTGCTTGCCGACCTCGAAGGGGGGACGCGCCCGGATGCCCCGGCTGCCGCGTAAGCCGAGCGCGCCGCGGCCGCGCGGCGCGGTCGGCGCGATGGCTGCGTCGCTCGCCCGCCGGAAGGCGGCGCGCGAGCCGCGCGTCGTGCTCACCGACCCCGGCGGACACCCGCGCACGCTCGAGCCGACGGACCCCGCCGCGGAGCCGCTTCTGGACGCGGCGGAGCGGCTGCTGACCGCCGTTCAGGGGCGGTCAGAGGCCTGATCTGGCGCCGTTTTTCATGGTTTAGCGCCCCGATCGGTCTCATTTCCGCGCCCCCGAATCCCGCAAAATGCGGGGAAATCGCCGAATTTGGCTCTAGAGCGTCCGATGGCGCTGTTAGCTTCGCGCCGTCATCCATATCCCGCCCGGGAAACTCCGGCGGGAAAAAGGAGGAGTAGTCAATGACAACCAAGGCGGAGTTCGTCGATCAGGTCGCGGCTAAGAGCGGCCTGAGCAAGAAGGACGCCGGTGCTGCCGTCGATGCCGTCATCAGCTCGATCGAAGAGTCGCTGAAGGCCGGCAACGAGGTCAGCTTTACGGGCTTCGGCAAGTTCCACGTCGCCAACCGTGGGGCGCGCGAGGGCCGCAACCCGCGGACGGGCGAGACGATGACCATCGCCGCGAGCCGCGTCCCGCGGTTCACCGCCGGGTCGGGCCTCAAGAAGGCCGTCAAGTAGCCGGCGCCGCCAAGTCTGTGTCGGGCGTCGGCGATTCGTCGCCGGCGCCCGATCCGGCGACGCGCCAACCGTTCGGAGATCGGCTCGCCGCCGCGGTGGCCGCGCGCGAGTCCCAGATCGTCCTCGGGATCGATCCCGATCCCGCTCGGTTGTGGCCGAGCGCGGTCGATCGCACGTCCGAGGCGCGTGCTGAGCTCGCTACGACGCTGGCGGATGCGCACGCCGAGATGCGCGCGTCGGTCGGCGATCAGGCGTCGCTCAGCCCGGCCGCGCTCGAGGCCGCCGCGGCGGTGCTCGCGCACTCGCTCGCGCTGATCGAGGCCGCCGGGCCGGCGTGCGTCGCCGCCAAGCCCCAGCTCGCGTGCTTCGAGCGCCTCGGCTTCGCCGGCGTGCTGGCCCTCGAGGCGGTGTGCGCTTCCGCGCGTGCGGCCGGGCTGCTCGTGCTCGCCGACGGCAAGCGCGGCGACGTTCCGGTGACCGCCGCCGCGTACGCGCAGGCGCTCGTCGGCTCCACGCCGTCGCCGTTCGGCGCCGTGCGCGGCCTGGAGGCCGACGCGTTCACGGCCAACCCGCTGCTCGGCCGCGACGCGCTCGCGCCCCTGATCGGCGGCGCGCGCGCCGCCGGCGCCGGCACGTTCGTGCTCGTCCGCACGTCCAACCCGGGCGCCGCCGACGTCCTCGACCTGCCGCTCGCCACCGGCGAGCCGCTGTGGGAGCGGCTGGCGCAGCTGGTCGCCGAGCTCGGCGAAACCGGCGCGTCCGGGCTCAGCGATGTCGGCGCCGTTACCGGCGCCACCGCGCCCGAGCACCTCGCACGCATGCGCGAGCTGATGCCGCGCACACCGTTCCTGCTGCCGGGCGTCGGCGCCCAGGGCGGGGACGTCGCCGCGCTCGCCCCCGCCTTCGCGCCCGGTCACGCGGCCGGGCTCGTGACCGCCTCGCGGTCGATCGCGCAGGCGCACGAGAGCGGAGCGAGCGACCCGCCGACGGCCGCCCGCGCGGAGGCCGAACGGCTGCGCGAGACCGCTTGGGCGCTCGCCTGAAGCCGCCTTGACCGACGCTAGACTCACCAGCGATGGCCGGTCGCAGCCCCGCGCGGTTCATAGCGCCGCTTGCGTTGGTGGCCGTCGGCGTCGCCCTCTTCATGGTCGTGTCCTCGTCGACGAACAAGTCGGGCGACGGCAGCTCGCCGTCCGAGACGAGCGGCAACGGGCCGGCCGCCACGCCGACGCCGAAAGGCAAGAGCGAGCGCAAGGGCCCCCGCCGCTACCGCGTCAAGACCGGCGACACGCCGTCGTCGATCGCCGAGAAGACCGGCGTCCCGCTGGAGGAGATCCTGCGCCTGAACCCCGACCTGGACCCGCAGACGCTCGCTCCGGGCCAGCGCATCAAGCTGCGCGAGTGAGTCGCCTCAGCCTCTCGACGGTCCTCGCGGCGATCGTCCTCGCCGTCTTCGCCGCCCCCGCGGCCGCGCGCGACTGCCCGAAGTCGGTCGGAGCCCCGAGCGCGATCGTGCTCGAGGTCTCGACCGGGATCGTCGTCTGCGAGCGCAACGCCGACCAGGAGCGGTCCGTCGGCTCGACGATGAAGCTGATGACCGCGCTGCTCACGCTCGAGCGCGCCGACCTCGACGACCGGTTCCGGGCTCCGGCGTACCACGGCAGCCCGGCGGAGTCCCTGATCTACCTGCGGGCGGGGGACCGGCTCACGGTCCGCGACCTGCTGCGGGGACTGCTGATCCGCTCGGGCAACGATGCCGCGATGACGCTCGCGACCGGGATCTCCGGGTCCGAGAAGGCGTTCGTGCGGCTCATGAACCAGCGTGCGAGCGAGCTGAACCTCGACCACACGCACTACGCGAACCCGATCGGGCTCGATGCGCCGGGCGCGCATTCGAGCGCGCGCGACCTCGCGATGCTCGCGCTGTTCCTGCGCACCAAGCCGTTCTTCCGGCGCACCGTCAAGCAGCCCAGCGTCTCGCTCATCACCGGCGGCGTGAGCCGGACGTTCGCGAACAAGAACACGCTGATCCCGTCCGTGCCGTGGGTCAACGGCGTCAAGACCGGCCACACGGCGAGCGCCGGCTACAACCTCGTCGGGTCTGGGCGGCAGAACGGGATCCAGGTCATCTCCGCGGTCCTCGGCGAGTCCTCCGAGGCCGCCCGCAACGAGGACAGCGTGCGGCTGCTCAAGTTCGGCATGAGCAAGTTCCAGCGGATTACCGCGGCGCCGCCCGGCACGCATGTCGACGTGTTCGTGCCGATCCGCTACCGCCGCGGCGCCGAGCTCGAGCTGGTCGTCGGGTTCAACGGCGAGCGCACCGTCGTGCCCAAGCACCAGCGCGACCGGGTCACGATCAAGCCGACGACGTTCCCCCGCGAGGTCGCCGGGCCGATCGCGGCCGGCGAGAAGCTCGGCGAGGCGCAGGTGCTGCAGGACGGGCGCAAGATCGCGACCGTGCCGCTCGTGGCGAGCGGGGAGGTCCCGGCCGCCGGTGTGGCGCAGCGCACCAAATCCTGGTTCGCGACGCCGATCGGCGTGCTCATCGGCTTCGTGGTCGTGGGCGGTACGGTGGTGCTGGCACGGCGGCGTCGGCGACCGCGCGGACCGAGCCAGAAGCGGGCTCGCGAAGAGCCGGGGATCGCATGATCATCACGGTCACGCTCAACACGGCCATCGACAAGACGCTGTCGGTCCCGAACTTCCGGCTCGGGCGGCGCCACCGCACGGTCGAGCAGACGACGATGCCGGGCGGCAAGGGCGTCAACGTCGCACGCGTGCTCAAGACGCTCGGCACGCCGGTGATCGCCACCGGCCTCGCCGGCGGCGCGACCGGCACCCGCATCGTCGACCAGCTGACGCAGCTGTCCGTGCTCAGCGACTTCGTGCGCATCCGCGAGGAGTCGCGCACGAACACGGCGGTGATCGACCCGACGACCGGCGAGCAGACCGAGATCAACGAGCGCGGCCCGAAGGTCTCCGAGCAGGAGGCCGAGCTGTTCGTCGACAAGCTGCTGTACCTGGCCAAGG
>Ga0111539_10013983_pt1 | contig 10029 bp, 10 predicted proteins | sample RhiMethybrSRZTD1_FD_79667 | JGI IMG/M metagenome (GOLD analysis project Ga0111539, IMG submission 79667) | Populus rhizosphere microbial communities from Tennessee, USA - Rhizosphere MetaG P. TD hybrid SRZTD1 (version 2) (version 2) | ecosystem: Host-associated > Plants > Roots > Rhizosphere >... | reverse complement strand
TTGAAACCGCCACACTGTCCGTCGCGCCCCTGCTCGCCAACGGGCTGCTCGGGTTCGGTCTGGATGTGGAGGGCTATTCGAGCCGCGACCGCACCCGCGCGCTGGCCGGCGGCAATGTCGTCGCGCCAGGCTATTTTCGAATGGTGGGGACTCAGCTCGTGCGCGGCCGCGACTTCTCGGAGACCGATACGGCGCGCTCCCCGCGTGTGGCGATCGTGAGCGAAACGTTCGTGCAACGCTACCTGCCGAACCTCGATCCCATCGGCCGGACGATCACCTTTGCACTCGGCGGCCCGCAACGCTTTCAGCACACGATCGTCGGCGTTTCGAAGGACGCCCGGCTCAACAACCTGCGCAACGCGCCGAGACCGACGTTCTATCTGCCGTACACCCAGTTCGACGTCCTCAACGCCTCGTTCTTCCTGGTGCGGGGTGTCAGCGACGCGAGCCCGCTCCGGCGTTCCATCGAGGAGACGGTACGGCGCCTCGACCCGGAACTACCGGTGATCGGCTACATCAGCCTCGACGAACAGATCGATCGCGTGCTGCAGTCGGAGCGGCTCCTCGCCTCGCTGTCGCTGTGGTTCGGCGTGCTGGCGACGGGACTCGGCGCGATCGGATTGTACGGCGTCACGGCGTTCGCCGTCGCTCGCCGGACCCGCGAGATCGGTCTGCGCATCGCGCTCGGCGCCGACCGCCGCGCCGTAGTCCAGATGATCCTGCGCGGCGCAGCCGCCATGGCCGCGATCGGTATCGGTCTGGGCGCCGTGCTGGTACTGGCTCTCGGCCGCTACGTCGAATCGCAGCTCTACGGGATTCGCGGTGCGGACCTCGTCACCCTCGCCGGCGCCGGTGCCGTTCTCGTGGCCGTAGTTCTCACCTCGGGCTGGCTACCTGCCCGCCGTGCCAGCCGCGTCGATCCGATGGTGGCGCTCCGATACGAGTAGCCGATCGCGCCGTTGACTAAACCTAGCGGTAGGTTTACGATCGCAAGGTGACCTGGGCCGCGGTGATCCGCAAGCTGAAGGCCGCGGGATTCGAACTCCGGTCTGGGAAGGGCAGCCATCTGCTGCTGAAGCACCCCACAACCGGCAAGGAAGTATGGGTGGCCGTTCACACCAGGAAAGATGCGGGGCGGCTCGGTAATCGCATCCTGCGTGAGGCAGGTGTCGAATGACAATGCTCTATCCGATTGTCTTTGAAACCGAAGAAAGCGGGGCGGTGAGCGCCTACGTGCCTGGACTACCCGTCTATGCGGCGGCCGATACCCACGCGAAGACCGAGCGCGCTATTCGCGCTGTGCTCACGGACTACCTCAACGCGCACCCCGACAGCCAGCCAGATGCTCGTGTCCGGGTCGCACGCTTCTCCGACAAAGAACGGAAGGTCGATATCGTCGGCGTCGCCGCGTTGGTGGGCGCCCGTCGAAGCAAGGCGAAGGCACGCGCCTCGAGAGCCAATGGCCGGCTCGGTGGGCGTCCTCCCAAGGACACGGGCATGGGAGCGAGTCGCTCGAAGGCGTCGCGCTGACGCCCGCTCATCAGCTAAATCCACTGACTTCAGCAAATTGCTGGAACTTTGCGAACCGGGAACTTCCCCCCGGTATGCCTGGTTACGCTGCGAGTGTGCGGCATCTGAAGTGGAACTACTTTACGTGTTCCCGCAGATACTTCGCGACGTCTGTAATGAGGCGATGGACCGACGCCTGCGCGATGCGGTGCCCCACCGTCGCATCGAGCGCATCGCCGACGATTCCCATCGGCGGCTCGTAGCGTCCCACGAACTCGAGCTGGGTTTCCGTTGCCGTGAGCGGATAAACCGACAATTCGGCTTTCATGACCGGAAACAGCGCTGCACGCTGGGCGGCCGACCATTCGATCGGGATGCGCGTGACTCGTGAAATCGGCGCTGTGTAGCTCTGCTCGCTGATCTCGCCTACCGTGACGGCAATCTCCGCGCCGATATCGAGGGGCCCGATGTTCACGTGCAGCGCGGCGGCGACGTCTCTCGCGCGCGCGGCCGCAGCATTGGTGGCTGCGCTCAGTACGGCCGCCGGATCCTTGACGAGCGCGTCACGTACCGCCGCATACGGGTGGTTGACGTAGTCATGGCTTCGGATCTCGTTCATGGGCCCGACCTTGCGATCGATCGTAAACACCGTTGAGCGTGCACCTATCATAGACCATCGCTAGTTCCGAGTTCGCACGATAGCCGTCTCGCGGCAGGCCTTGCAGGGATCGCCGCATTGTGGGCGTCGTGGGCAAGGGCTTCCAATACCTCTCCTGTCGCGGCGCTGTGGGAGTAGCATTGCCCACATGTCGACATCCATCACTCGTCGTGAGGCCCTGAAGCTCGCAAGCCTCGCGCTCGTCGGGCAACCGGGTCTGCAGCGCGGCGTCAAGAAGGTCATCGTTGCAGGCGCCGGCATAGGTGGATTGAGCTGCGCCTGGGAGCTGATGCGACGCGGTCACGACGTGACCGTGCTGGAAGCGTCCGCGCGGACGGGCGGGCATGTCTTCACATTTCGCGAAGGGCTCGACGACGGCCTTTACGCGGATGGGGGCGCCGAGCACTTCACACAGCCCGGATATGAGCAGTTCTGGTCCTACGTGCGTGAGTTCAATCTGCCCTTTCTGTACTACCCGCGCCGCGAGCATCTGCTGCGATGGATCGATGGCCGGATGTACACGCCAGAAATGCTCGCCGACCCGAAGGCGCTTGGCGAGCTCGGGCTGAACCGGCGCGAAATCGAATTTCTGGGTCAGCATCCTTTTGCGGAGCTCTCCTCGCTGTACCTCGGGCCGTATCTCGATAACTTCGCGGATGAATATCGCCCCTTCGACGCGGGACTCAACGCGCTCGATCAGATCAGCTCCGCCGATCTCTTTCGAAAAGACGGTGCGTCGGCCGGTGCTCTGCGCTTCATCGGCGGTCGTGGATCCGCTCTTCAGGCCGTGTGGCACGCCGCCATCCTGAAACGGCGCGGCGTTCCACTCTTTCCGCCCAAAGTGTTCCGTCTGGTCGGTGGCAATCAGACGCTTCCCGATACGTTCGCCGCTCGACTCGGCACAGCCATCAAGGTGCACTCTCCGATCACGGCGATCGAACACGGCAATTCGGGTGTACGGGTCAACTATCTCGAAAAAGAAACGCCCGCGAGGATGGAGGGCGACTACCTGGTTTGCGCGATGTCGGCGCGAATGCTTGCAAAGCTACCGGTCACGCCCGCGTGGCCCGAGGACAAGGCGTTTGCGATTGGCAACGTGCCGTACTATCACGACACGCGTGTCATTTTTCAATCGCGCAGCCGATTCTGGCAGCGCGACGGCATCAGTCCGAACATGCAGTTCGGCGACACCTCGCTCGGTTCAGCATGGAGCGCTTCGGAGGAAGTGAAGACGACGCGTGGCCTGCTGGCGGGCACGGCCTCCGGCGCCGGGACCGCTGAGCGGGCGCTCGCGACCTACAAGAAGTACTATCCCGGTCGGTCCGAGGACATCGAGAAGGCGCACGTCGTGGTGTGGGCTCTGGATCCGTGGGCATCCGCCTGTGAGCGAACGTCGTATGCCCCTGGACAACTCGGAAAATTCTGGCCAATCCTCATCGAACCACACGGCCGGATTCACTTCGTCGGCGCCTACGCCGACAACCTGAACTGGGGAATGGAAGCCGCGACGCGTTCCGCGAATCGCGTCGCCGAGGCCATTCACAAATTGTGAACTCGGGTTCTTGAATTGTTGCGCGTGCTAACGGGCGCGTACTAACGAGCGGATTGTCGGCCGAAAGACAGCCATGATCTTCTTACAGACCCAACGGAATCGGAACCCCGAGTGGCACCGTTGGCGAGATCTGCAGCACGCGCTTGCTGTCGACGTTCACGCCGAAGTGCAGGCGCAGAAAAGGGGTCTGGTCTGTCGGAGTGTATGAGCAAACGTAGTCCCAATCCGTCGGTCTCGGCTCACAGCGAAGCCGGGCATCGGCGAAATAGCGGCTCGATTGAATCAATTGTGATTCGAGTTCCTGCGCACTGATCTTTTTGCTGCGCCCTTCGGTCGACAATCCGGTCAGCGGAGCGTATTGCCGGATTGCAGCGTGCGGGACCTGAACGACCAGCGGGGCCCGAGTCTTGAAAGCAGCGACGCGGCTCGTGATGAAGACCAGCACGGCGGCGACCAGGACGACCAGCGCAACCGTCATCCACCGATTGACACCCTCGACGTCCACCATCCAGCGATCGACGTTCTGATTCATGCGACGGCTGGCATCGCCGAGTTCGGTGTCGTCCCGTGCGATCGTGGGATCTGACGCCTTGCTCACCTGGTGATATCGCAGCGGCGCCCTGCGAATGAGCCCGTAGGCGTCGTTGATTGCCGCCATGTGCGCGGTTGCCTGTTGCTGTTCCGCCGAGCCCACCGGAAACCTGTCCGGATGATGTTGTTTGGCAAGATGCTTGTGCGCCTGGCGGATAGCGGCCGGATCGGCCGAGTAGTCGACGCCGAGGACCTTGTATGCGTTCATGAACGCCAACAGATCGGGCCGGGCCGCCGTGGGCATGCGTCGGGGTCTGCCGATTGTGTGCCAGTGTCGCGACGCACTGTAGCCCCCGAAACGTCTCGATGTTGACCATGGTCTGTGCCGGAGCAACGCTCAGCGGAACCAAGCTCGCGTGTCCTGAGTTGGCCATGCGGCGCACCAAAGCGTCGTCGCCGCCTTCAGTTCTGTAATGGTGACGCCAATCCTGTTTGTCCAGTGATGGAGTAGCGCGCCCCCAAGGCAAATCTTCTTCTGTCAGACGCCTTCGAGACCTCGCTGCCAGTCGAACCCGATCGCGGTGAGAAAGGCACGGGCAATCAGGGCGGACCCGGTGTTATTGGGGTGCACGCGGTCCCAGTTGATCGTCGCCGGATAGTAGGTCGTGAGCAGTCGATCGAAAGCGGCCTGCACGTCGACGAACACGCTCCCCGCTGTCGCAGTGGCGACCTTCTTCACAACGGCGCCGTATCTGTCCATCGTCGCGCGCATCGCGTCTTGCCGGTTCGGCTCGATGTAGTACGGCGTCATCAGCACCAGGCCCTTGACCAACGGCTTTGTGGACGAGACCAGCTCGCCGAGGTTGCGCTCGTATTCGTCAATGAGCACGTGACCCTCTGTCTGCTTCGGCGAGTCGTACTGGCGCCAGACGTCGTTGGCGCCAATCATGATCGACAGCCAGTCCGGCTTCAGATCCAGCACATCCTTCTGCCATCGCGCCTTGAGATCGCGGGTCGTGTTTCCGCTGACTCCCATGTTGATGACGCGGATCAGGCGATCGGGATACACCGCGCCGAGCAGCGCGTCGACCATCATCACGTAACCTCGCCCCAGCGCATCGTCGGCTCGCCCCTCACCGATCGGCCTGGCGCGGCCGACATCGGTGATCGAATCGCCGATCATCACCAGCTTCTCACCCTTCTGCAGTCGCAGATCGGGCCGGCGACCCGGCGTCTGAGCCGCGGCAACCGGAATCCCGAGCGTCGCGAGCCCGGAAACTCCCGCGAGGGCGGAAACAACTTCTCGTCGTGTGACCATGACTCCCCTTTCACGTCGCCAGTGGCGGTCCGCTCGTTATCGCAGGACGTCAACGTCCCGTCAGCTTCCGGATCAGATCCACCTCGTCGGCCTTGTACGGCGTTCCGTCCTGCTTGAAAATCTCGTGGAACCACACCGTCGGTTCACGATCGACGTAGGGCTTCTGCCACGAATCCCACGGCAGATACGTCTGCGTCTTGCCGGCGACGAAACCCCAGTTGATCGCAGCCACCTTGTACTTCTTCGCGATCGGCAGTGAGCCGTCGAACGTGCTGCCGTTGCCGCGCGCCATGTACTCAGTGCAAAGAATGGGACGATGGAAGCGCTGCAACCACTGGATGCGCTTCTCGAATTCCGCTGCCTTGTCGTAGTTGTGGAACGAGATGACGTCCGAGTGCTCGAGCTGCACGCGTTCCATCGGCGAGAGCTTGTCGTCGCTCGACCAATCGCCCTTCCACACGCCCGACGTCAACGGTTGCTCGGCGCCCGCTTCGCGCGTCCAGGCGAACACCTGCGGCAGCAGTTTCAGGACGAGATCGACCTTATTCTTTGGCTCCTGGCTGCCGTAGCTGTTCGTGTTCATGTTGTCGGGTTCATTCCAGACGTCCCAGCCGAGCACGCGCGAGTCCTTGCCGAAGGCGCCGACAACACCCGTCACGTACGTCTTGAGCCGCGGATACTCCTTCGGATCCTGCAGGGCCTTCGCGCCGGGTGCCTGTAGCCAGCCAGAGTTGTGCACGCCGGGTGTCGGATCGTGCTGCTTGCCGAGATGGGGATTGGGATCCCAGCACGAATCGAAGAGCACGAGCAGGGGTTTGATCTTGTGCTTCGCGGCGATATCGAGGAACTGATTGATTCGCGCCTGATACCCCTTGGCGTCCTGCTGCCACGGCAAATCATGCAGAAACACTCTCATCGTAGTCATGCCGAGCCCTTCGGCCCAGCCGAGCTCCTTGTCGATCGTCTTCGGATCGAACGTCTCGGCCTGCCACATCTCGAGCTCGTTGATCGCGTTTGCCGGAATGTAGTTGCTGCCGACCAGCCAAGGTTGCTTCGCGTACCAGTCGTTGGCCTTCGCCTCGGACCAGCGGCCAGCGGGCGCCTGCGACAGGGCGAGCGTGCAGACACAGCCGATCAGCAATGTCATGAACAGGCAGGGCGTTTTCATGCCGCAGACCTTAGCATGAACTCGTCCTGACGACCCTTGATGAACAGATTGCGGCGGAACTTGCCGAGGGGCTACACTCGCGTTCGTTCATGAACAAGCAAGGAGTCGTCATGACCCGTGTTAATCACATACGTCTTATGGTGTCCGCGATCGGTGTTGCGGCCATTGCATTGCTGGCTGCCAACGCTGCGCACCTGATCGGCGCGCCGGCATTCAAGGTGGACAAGTACGACATCAAAGGTGAAGGCGGTACTGACTATGTGACCGTTGAATCCGCGACAGGCCGCGTGTTCGTTTCGCGGAGCACGCACATGATGGTGGTCGATGGGGCCACCGGCAAGGTCGTCGGAGACATTGCGGATACTCCCGGTGTTCACGGCGCAGGCCTCGTCACCAAGGTGGGCCACGGATTCACGACGAACAGCGGTGATCAAACAGTCACCATGTTCGACCTCAAGACGCTGGCACCGATCAAGAAGATCAAGATTGGCCCGGGTCTCGACGGCATCATGTACGACGAGCCCGACAACAAGATCATCCTGACGAATCACAGTCGTCCCGGCACGCTCACCGCGATCGATCCGGACAGCGGCGACGTTGTCGTTACGGTAGAACTCGAGGACAACGCGCCCGAGGGAGCCGCCACCGACGGCAAAGGTCACATCTTCGTCAATAACGAAGGCAAGAGCACCATTCAGGTCATCGACGTGAAGACCTGGAAGGCCACGGCGTCATGGCCTCTGGCGCCATGCGACGGGCCGACCGGCATCGCCTACGACCGCACGACCAATCGAATCTTTTCGGGTTGCAGCAAGACGTCAGTCGTGGTCGATGCAAGCACCGGAAAGGTCGTGGCATCGATTGCAAACGGGACGCGTGTAGATGCACTCGGATGGGATCCGTCAGAAAAGCTGATTTACATCCCGAACGGTGGCGAAGGCAACGTCACGGTTGTCCACCAGGATGCCGCGGACAAGTACAGCATTGTCGCCACGGTCGCGACGTTCGCTGGCGCAAAAACGATCACCGTCGACCCCAAGACGCATCGCGCGTATCTGTTTCAACCTGAGCGCGGTCCCGCACCTCCGCCGGCAGCCGATGCACCGCCGCCAGCGCCCGGTCAGCGCGGAAGAGGGCCGCAGGGACCGATCATCGCCGCGTGGTTCATGGCGGTTAGTCACTGACGTTGATCGATTAGGTCGGTCTCCGTGGCACCAACGCGTTCACCGTCTCGTTCCCCACGCGGCAAGCACGCTCGCAGACGCACGTGAACCGGGCAGCCATTGCGGCCGACGAAACGCATGTGACCGCCGTCACGCAATCACTGCGTTGACGACCTTCCCGCTGACGTCGGTGAGCCTGAAGCGTCGGCCCCGGTACAGAGACGTCAATCGCTCGTGCTGGGATGTAGTTGATCGATTCGACCGGGACGGGCCCGCCCCTCCTTTGACGAACGTCTAGGCATCGTGTATATTCAATGTAGATACAGAGTCGCACATGACAACTTCACTGGCGAAATGGGGAAACAGCCTCGGGCTGCGGATTCCAAAGTCAATCGCCGCCGAACTCGACATCCGCGACGGCGACGCCGTCGATGTCGTCGTGCAGGACGGCGCAATTGTCGTGCGACCGGCGAGAAGACGATACACGATTGAAGAACTGGTCGCTGACATGACGCCCGACGATCGCGGAGAGACGGATTGGGGGCGACCCGTAGGCAACGAGGTGTGGTGAAACGCGCCTACGTTCCAGAGCCTGGCGATCTCATCTGGCTCACATTTGATCCCCAAACCGGACGCGAGCACCGAGGGCGTCGTCCGGCCCTCGTCCTGTCGCCGCGAATCTACAACGAGCGCTCCGAACTCGCGATTGTGTGCCCGATCACCTCCAAGGTGAAGCGGCGCATGTTCGAAGTATCCCTGCCGCCGGGCGGACGCATCGAAGGCGCCGTGCTGGTGAACCACTTGAAAAGCCTCGACTGGAAACAGCGACGCGCCGAGTTGGCAGGAAAGACGGACGCATCCGTGCTTGAAGAGGTGCGGGAACGAATCCGCCCACTGGTGGGCCTCTGAGAGGCGCGTCGTCATAGGGCACGACGTCACGCTTGTCGTGGTCGACCTCCCGCTGCGGTAGCCGCCGTCACGCAATCACTGCGTTGACGACCTTCCCGCTGACGTCGGTGAGCCTGAAGCGTCGGCCCTGGTACAGATACGTCAATCGCTCGTGATCGATGCCGAGCAGGTGCAGTAGTGTCGCGTGGAAATCGTGCACATGAACCGGCTGGTCGACGACGTTGTAGCTGAAATCGTCGGTGGCGCCGAAGACGAGCCCCGGCTTCACCCCACCGCCGGCCATCCAGACGCTGAAGCACCGCGGGTGGTGGTCGCGCCCGTAGTTGGTGGCGGTCAGCTTGCCCTGCGAGTAGCTGGTCCGTCCAAACTCGCCACCCCAGACGACGAGCGTGTCGTCGAGCAGGCCGCGCCGTTTGAGATCGATGACGAGCGCCGCGCTCGCCTGGTCTGTCTCGCGGCATTGCCGTTCGATGTCCCGCGGCAGGTTGTCGTGCTGATCCCAGCCCTGGTGATAGAGCTGCACGAACTTGACGCCGCGCTCGGCGAGACGGCGCGCGAGCAGGCAGTTTGCCGCGAAGGCCCCGGGCGTCCGCGAGTCCTTGCCGTACAGATCGAAGGTTTCCTCGGTCTCGTTCGAGAGATCCATCACGCCCGGTACGCTCGCCTGCATCCGGTATGACATCTCGTACTGCGCGATGCGCGCGTCGACCTCGCGATCGCCGAGCTGCTCGGCGGCATGGGTGTGGAGTTCGCGCAGCCGATCGAGCAGCAGCCGCCGGCTCTCACGCGACACGCCGTCGGGGCTGGAGAGGTAGAGGACGGCGTCTTTGCCGCTCCTGAACTGCACGCCCTGGTGTTCCGGGGGCAGGAAGCCGCTGCCCCAGAGGCGCGCGTACAGCGGCTGATCGACCTTGCCCGGCGTGATCAGCACGACGAACGCCGGCAGGTCCTCGTTGTCGCTGCCGAGACCATAGTGAATCCACGCGCCGATGCTCGGCCGGCCCGCGATCTGCGACCCGCTCTGGAAGAAAGTGATCGCCGGGTCGTGATTGATGGCGTCGGTGGACATCGAGCGGATGATGCACAGGTTGTCGACGATCTTCGCGGTGTGAGGCAGCAGGTCCGAGACCCACGCGCCACTGGCGCCGTATTGCTTGAACCCGAAGAGCGAACCCGCCAGCGGCAACGACGACTGGTTGCCGGACATGCCCGTCAATCGCT
>Ga0111539_10013982_pt1 | contig 10030 bp, 13 predicted proteins | sample RhiMethybrSRZTD1_FD_79667 | JGI IMG/M metagenome (GOLD analysis project Ga0111539, IMG submission 79667) | Populus rhizosphere microbial communities from Tennessee, USA - Rhizosphere MetaG P. TD hybrid SRZTD1 (version 2) (version 2) | ecosystem: Host-associated > Plants > Roots > Rhizosphere >... | reverse complement strand
CAACGGCCCCGACAGCGCCAGCCATAAGACGACACCCTATTACACGACCGACAAGGCCAAGGGCGCGCAGACCAACCCCGACGTGTCGCGCAAATCGAAGCTGGTCTTCACCGACAGCCACGACCGGCCGGTCTTCGGCAACTCGACGGGTCCGGCCAAACGCTCCGAGGGTGGCTCTGGCCAGGCCGGCGGCGACGGCATCGGCGGTCGCAAGAGCAATCTCGCCGGAAAATACTGACCATGGCCACCAAGGGTGGCCCGACCTGCGTCACCACGCGTGACGCGCGCAAGTCCGTGCGCGAGGACCTCGGCCCCCGGCGCAAAGCCCAATACAAGGCCGCGGTCGCCAAGGCCCGCAAGGCCAAGCGGAGGCACAAATGAGCAAGCCGGTTTTCACCAACAAGAACATGCTTGAGCACGGCTCGATGATGGACGCCTTCAGCCGGGCCGAGGCGACGACCGTCCGGCCTCCAGGCATGGGTGCCAAGTACAAGTTCGGCGTCGGCGGCAAGCCGTTGAGCGAGGCCCAACGGGCTTCCGTCATCAAGGCGGGCCGGACCTCGGCGATGAAGCGCGGCCTGCGCGCCGCCAAGCCGATCGTCCCCAAGGGCGGGCTGGGCCTGTGAGATGGCCAACTGGGTGCTGAACACCGGCCGCGGCAACGCCACCGGCATTCGCGGCCAGTCGTTCTCCGGGATCACTCCGGCGCCGCCGGCCAAGCCGGAAGCCGACCCCTTCGAGGACAGCTTCCTGGCGATGGGCGACGACGAGTTCGCCACCGCCGTCAAGCAGGCCCAGGACGACGCCGTCATGTATGTCGACGGCTATGTCGGGCCGTACCGCTCGCAGGCCACGAGATTTTACCGCGGCGATCCGTTCGGCAACGAGGAAGAAGGCCGCTCGCAGATCGTCATGACCGATGTCCGCGACACCGTCCTGACCATGCTCCCCTCGCTGTTAAGAATTTTCACCTCGTCGGAAGACGCCGTGGTGTTCGAGCCCAACACCGTCGAAAAAGTCGAGATCGCCGAACAGCAGACGGATTACGTGAACCACCTGTTCTTCTGCGACAACCCCGGATTTACCAATCTCTATAACGTCTTCAAGGATGCCCTGATCAGGAAAACAGGGATCTTGAAGTACTACTGGGACGAACGCATCGAGGTCAGCGAGCTGGAGTTCACCGGCCTGACCGACGGCCAGATGCACGTCCTCAACGAGGAAGACGGGGTGTTCATCCTGGAGCAGGAGCGTTACCGGACGCCCGACTGGGAGCCCCAGGAAAACGTCTTCGACATGCAGACCGGGCAGCCCCAGCAGCAAGAGAGCCCGTGGCTGACCGACGTCAAGGTCCGGCGCTACGTCAAGCGCAACCGCGTCACCATCGAGGCCCTGCCGCCGGAGGAATTTCTCTGTTCGCGCAATTCACGCGATCCCGAAACCGCGCCCTACCTCGGCCATCGCTCGATCAAGACGCTGAGCGACCTGGTGGCAATGGGCTACGACCGCACCTGGCTCGAAAGCCTGCCCAACAACGGCGACACGTTCATCCTCAACGACGAGGCGCAGACCAGAAATCCCGCCGTCAACAGCTTCATGCAGACGGCCGACATCAACGATCCGATGGCCGCCAAGGTCGTCTATGTCGAGAACTACATCAGGATCGACCGCGACGGCGACGGCATCGCCGAGCTTCATAAGGTTTGCACCGTCAGCAACGTCGTGCTGCACGACGAGGTCGTCGACGAAGCGCCGTTCGCATTGTTCTGCCCCGACCCCGAGCCGCACACCTTGATCGGCAGCTCGGTCGCCGATCAGACCATGGACCTGCAGCTTCTCAAGTCCAACGTGATGAGAGGTACGCTGGACAGCCTGGCGCAGAGCATCCATCCGCGCACCGCGGTGGTCGAAGGGCAAGTGAATTTGGACGACGTCATGAACGTCGAGACCGGCGCAATTATTCGTATGCGCCAGCCCGGCATGGTCCAGCCGTTCTCCGAGCCGTTCGTTGGTCAAAATGCTATGCCGATCATCGAATGGATTGATAACTTGAGGGCGGCGCGGACGGGGATCATCCCGGCCACTGCCGGTCTCGATCCCGATGTCCTGCAGAGCACCACCGCATCGGCGGTGTCCGCCGCCATCGCCGGTGCCCAGGAACGCACCGAGATGACGGCGCGGTTGTTCGCGGAAACGGGTATGCGCCGGGCGATGCGCGGTATCCTCAAGCTGGTCGTCCGTCACCAGGACAAGCCGCGTCTTATGAGACTGCGCGGCAAATGGGTCGAGGCCGATCCGCGCATGTGGGACGCCCTGCTCGACGTCAAGGTCAACATCGCCCTGGGCCGTGGCGACGACACCAAGCGCATACAGTCGCTGATCGCCATCGCCGCCAAGCAGGAGCAGATCATCCAGCTTCTCGGGCCGATGAACCCGTTGAGCGACGTCAGCCAGTACCGGAACACCCTCGCCAAGATCACCGAGCTGATGGGCTACAAGGACGTCAATCAGTTCTGGAAGCCCGTGGACATGAAGCAGATCGCCGAGGAGCAGGCGAATAAACCGCCGCCGCCCGATCCCAACATGGTCCTGGCCCAGGCCCAGATGACCAAGGCGCAAGGCGAGGTCCAGGCCAAGCAGCAACAGAACCAGATCGAGACCCAGCGCATCCAGATCGAGGACCAGCGCGAGCGCGAGAAGGCCAAGCTCAACGCCCTGGTCGAGCTGCAGCGCATCGAAGCGACGTTCGCCCAGTCGGGCGCCGACCGCGATCAGCAGGCCGAGACGTCGCGCGCCCAGTTGCTCGGCGACCTGCTGAAGCATTCGACGGCCGAGCACAACCGGGCCTCGCAGGAGGCTCAGGCGTCGGAGCGCGACCAGACCAAGTACGAGGTCGACAGCGCCATGTCGTTCGACCGCGAGGAGCGCGACCGCCGCCAGGACATGGTCAAGCACCGGCTCGCCCTGGACAGCAAGGAGCGCCAGGCGCGCCTCGCCGCCGAAGCGCGTGCCCAGGCGGCGGCCAACAAGCCGAAGACCGTTCAATGACCGAGATCGTTCTTACCCGCGAGGACATCGACCAGGTCGAGGACATGCTGGCCTCGACGGCGTTCGCCAAGCTGATGGCGATTGCCCAGGCCGATTATCAAATGCGCTGGGCGGCGGCGAAGACGCCGGCCGAGCGCGAGGAGATCTGGCACCTGCTGCACGCCACGGCGCATGTCCATCAGCGCCTGAGCGATCTCGTCGCCGGCTTGAAGCTCCAACAGAAACAACAAGCGGCGCGGAGCAAGCCGTCCGACGCCGACCTGCTGCGGCCCAATGGAGTTGTCCCTCAACCTTTTCAGGTGTAAATCATGCCTCCGGAGACACCGGGTAGCACGCCCACTCAAGGGCCTACCCTGGACGATGCGGCGTCAGCCTTTTCGGCATTTCTGGACCCTTCCGAGGGCACCCAAGACCCGAAGACCGGCGCATCCCCTGATCCATCCGAAGCCGAAGCCTTCCAGGGCAGCGGCGAGGACGCAGAGCCCGGCGAACCAACCGAGACAGAGACCACTCCCGAAGACGGGAGCGTCGAGGACGGCGAGCCAGCGGATACTTCGCAGGAAGAGCCGGCCGAGAGCCAGCCGCAGACGACCCCGCTCTACACCGTCAAGGTCGACGGCAAGGATGAGCAGGTAACGCTCGGCGAAGCCCTCAAAGGTTACTCCCGGACCCGCGACTACACGCTCAAGACGGCTGCGCTGGCAGAGGAAAAACGATCCTTTACCGGAGAGCGGTCGGCGCTTTTGGCGGAACGGCAGCAATACGCAGCCCTGTTGCCGGCGCTCGTCTCGCAGTTGCAAGGCGAGATGGGGCCGGAGCCCAACTGGGATGCCCTGTATCAAGCCAATCCGCTGGACTATGTCCGGCAGAAGGACCTGTGGCGGGAGAAGCAGGACCGCATCCAAGCGGCCCAGTACGAGATCAACCGTCTCAACCAGGTCCAGCAGTCGGAGACCGAGGCGACGCGCCAGAAGCTGATGAAGGAGGGGCGTGAGTACCTCCAGAAGGCCCATCCGGCGTGGCGTGACCCGAAGGCCTGGGAGGCCGACCGCGCCAAGCTGGTCAGTTATGGCCGCAAGGTGGGTTACACCGACCAGGAGATCGGCAACGCCCTCGATCCGCGCTCGATCCTGATCATGGATAAAGCGCGGCGCTACGACGAGCTGATGGCCAATAAACCACGGCCCAACGTCGTGCCCAGAGGTCCCCGCGTGTCCCCGGCCGGGCAACCCGATGTCCAGCAGTCCGAAAGCCACAGAGCGCGCCAGCGTCTCGCCAAGAGTGGCAGCCTCAACGATGCGGCTGCCGTGTTCAAAGGCTTGCTCGGATAATCGGGAGACCACCCTCATGGCCCTCATCACATCGACGATCACCCGCTATGACGCCACGCGCGCCGTTCGCGAGGACCTCAGCAATATTATTTACAACATCAGCCCAGTGGATTGCCCCGGCATGGCGAACTTCGGCCGCGATACCGCCCGCCAGACGATGTTCGAGTGGCAGGTGGACACCCTGGCCACGCCGGCCAATGTCCCTGTCCTCGAAGGCGACGACGTCGCCGGTTATACCGATGCGCGGACACCGACGGCGCGGGTCAACAACTACGCCCAGATAAATCGTAAGGTCATTACCGTGTCCGGGACACTGGAGGCGGTCGATAAAGCCGGCATGAAGAGCTACCTGGCGTATGAGTTGGCCAAAGCCGCGTCCGAGATGAAGCGCGACATGGAACTCGCGACCATGGGATTGCAGATCGGCAACGCCGGTAGCAACTCTGTCCCGCGCGCCACGGCCGGGCTCGGCGCCTGGGTGATCACCAATTACCTGGCCGGCGCCGGCACGGGTGCCGCGCCGGTGATGTCCTCGGGTGCGTCCAACCTCAACGGCTATCCGGCGACGGCGGCTGTCGCGGGAACGTTGAGGGCGCTCACCGAAACACTGTTCAAGACCGCCCAACAAAAAGTCTGGGAACAGGGCGGCGACCCCAAGGTCGCGTTCGTCAATGCCTCGCAGAAGGTGGCGATCTCGGCCTTCGTCGGCCTCGCCACGCGCTACAAGGATGTCCCCGCTGGACAGCAGGCCCAGATCATCGGTGCGGCCGACACCTACGTCGGCGATTTCGGCACAACTGCCGTCGTCGCCGACAGGTTCATGCCGACCTCGGTGGTCTATATGGGCGACCCCGAGTTCGCCGCCCTGGCCTACCTGCGCAACTTCAGCACCGAAGTCATGGCGAAGACCGCCGACGGCGAGAAGCGCATGATCCTCGCCGAGTGGGGATTTAAAATGCGCCAGCAGCGTTCGTGGTCGGTCATCGCCGACCTGACTTAGGAACTTCCACCGGGGAAAGGACGCGGCGACGACCGGCTGATGACGGCCGTCGCCGTGTCCAACCCTGTCCCAGGCCAGGGAGGTCCAGGCATGTCACGACGCTACCTCGATACCGATCCTTTGAGCGGCACCAAACACTACGTCGACTACGACGAGAACGAGGACCGGCTCGACTACATAACTGAACTCAACGTCGACGAGATCCTGCGGCACAACCACTACGACCGCACCACCCAGCCGCGCCAGACCCACGGCAAGGACATGGTGTTCGTCGCCCGGCTGCCCATTAACATACTCCACGACCTGCAGCGCCGCGGGATCTTCCAGGACAAGAAACGCTACCTGAAATGGCTTGAGGAGAACCCGAAGTTCAAGACCTGGGATGGGGGCCTGATCTAGATGGCCACGCCCGACCTCACGACCTGGGACGGCCAGATCGAAGCGATCCAGAACTGGCTGGTACGCGCCGACCTGGCCGAGATGGCGCCGGCGTTCATCCAGGTCGCCGAGGCCCAGCTCAATCGGGAACTCCGTGTCCGCGACATGCTGACCCGTGTCCACTGTCCGTCGGACGTGAATTTTCCCGAGTTCATAAGTCTGCCGAATGATTTTCTCGAAACCTACACCCTGGTGATCAACCCCGACGGTCTCGGCCCCGAGAGCGCCCTCGAATACGTCAACCAGCGCGATGCCCAGTCCCTGAAAGCGAACCGGATCTCGGGACCTGTTCGCTACTACTCGATCGTCGACAACGTCTTCGAGCTGTTGCCGACGCCGACCACGGCGCTCGACCTCAAGCTGACCTACTACGCCCGGATACCGGCGCTGACCGCCGCTGCGCCGCGCAACTGGCTGAGCATCAAGTCGCCCGACCTCTACCTGTTTGCCGCCCTGGCCGAGGCCGCGCCCTACATGAACGACGACAGCCGGACCCAGGTCTGGATCACGCGCCGCGCCAAGCTGGTCGAGGACATGCACGTCGAGAGCGAACGCTCGATGCGGCCGAGGACACAGTTGGTTTCCCGCGCCAAGCCGCTCGACGGGATCTCCGGTTTCCGCTGAGGAGATCTCTCATGCCCGACGTCGTCAGCCTCAACGAGGTCATGATCAGCGAGCTGCCGGCGGCGACCGAGGCCCACGCCACCGACCAGCTTGAGACCAACCAGACCGGGGTCAGCCGGCGGATCACGCTCGACCAGGTGAGCACGGTGGTCGCCGCGAGCGACCAGATCGGCGAGGTGATCGACACGGCGATCGGCGCGATCCCTCCACCGCCGCCCAACGACTGGGACAGCATCACCGGCAAGCCGACGACCTTCCCGCCGGCGCCGCACACCCATCCCGAGAGCGACATCACCAACCTGGTCGGCGATCTCGCGCTCAAGGCACCGCTGGCCAGCCCGACCTTCACCGGCGATCCCAAGGCGCCAACGCCCGCGACCAGCGACAACGACACCTCGCTGGCCACGACGGCCTATGTCCGCTCGGCGATCAGCACGTTCTCTCCGGCGCCCGATCTGTCGGGCTACGCGCCGCTCGCCTCGCCGACCTTCACCGGAGATCCAAAAGCACCGACGCCGACGACGGCCGATAACGACACCAGCATCGCGACGACGGCCTATGTGAAGGCGCAGGGTTACACCAGCAACGTCGGCACCCTGACCGGCGTCACCGGCGGGACCGGCGTCACCGTCTCCGGCTCGGCACCGTCGCCGACGGTCGGCCTCAGCAACCAGATCACGGCCGGTGGTCCGATCGGCAATGCCACGACCGTGCCGGTGATCACCTACAATGCGCAGGGCCAGCTCACCGCGGTGACGACGGCTGCGATCAGCAGCGGCGCTTCGGTCTCGGTCGGCGTCGTGCCGCCAGGGTCGCCTTCTGCCAATCAGATGTGGTGGAACAGCGAGACCGGCGTCCTCTACCTCTACTACAACGACGGCAACACCTCGCAGTGGGTGCCTGCCATCCCGGCCAATTCGATGCAGTCTGGCGCGCTGACGCTCTACAGCGAGCAGGTGCTGACGGTAGCGGGCCCCACAATGACGGTGGCCTTTCCACTCGGTGCGAAGCGGGTCGAACTCGATTTTCAGTACATCACAACGCCGTTCGCAAACCCCGCCACAACTTCTCTGCAGGGCATGAACGGCGGATCGGTCGTCTCGGCCGCGACCTATCGGGGAGGGGATTTCGTAATCACCAGCGCCAACACTTTTAGCGGCGGTTTTTCCAGTGGGCTGGCGGCCTTCAATCTGGGCGGATTGGCTCAGACGCATGGCAAGGCCACCTTTGTCGTTCCCGATACGGGCATAGGCTGGATCGACATGCACGGCGTGAACGCGAGCAGCGGTGCCCGGTATCGCTATTTAAGCACCTACGAGGGACTGTTCTCAGCCGGAGCCTTCACCGGCTACCGCATAACGCTCAGCGGGAACATGGCCGCTGGCTCGTTCCTGCGCTGCTACGCGGTGACCTGATGGCCGCCATCGACTTTCCCGCCTCCCCCACCAACAACCAGGTGTTCGTCGCGAGCAACGGCGTGACCTACATCTGGTCGTCGGCCTATACGGCGTGGCAGGCGCAGCCGCTGTCGGCGGGTTACGTCGGCGACTTCATGGCGACGTGGACCTCGGGCTTCGGAAGCTGGCCTGCCGGCACTGAATTCACGATGGTCTTCCCGACCATCTTCACGGGCAACGCCGGCGGTTGGTACAGCACGAGCAACGGTCGCTACACGCCGCCGAGAGGTCGCTACAAGGTTTCAGCAGGCTATAGTTGCTATTCGGCAACGGCGGCCATTGCGACACAGATAAAGCTGCGCAAGAACGGCGCCGATATTCTCCCAGGAGGCATCCAAGATGCCTCTACCGCCAGCAACCAGAACACAGAAGTACACCAAGAACTCATCCTCGACCTGAATGGCACTGACTACATCGAAGTGCGTGCGTGGACCAGTGGTGTGCCATCGGGTGTCAATGGTGCCTTCTTCACTGCGTTCCCGATCGCGCCCAACGTCAACATGACGCAAGGCACGGGCGACTTCTATGCGACGACGAGCAATGCCGGGCTTACAGCTTCATATGCGACCGTTCTCTTCAACACCATCCTGACCGGAAATGCTTCGGGGGCCTATGCTAGTGGAACAGGCCGGTTCACTCCTCCGGCGGGCCGATATTTTCTCACGACGACATTGTCAGCTTATTGGACTGCGGCTTCGACACAACTCTATGTCAAAATCCGCAAGAACGGTGTCGATATACCGAACATCGTCGCTTATTCATCCTCGCCCACCAACAGCACCTACACGACCGTTACTGTTCAGGCGACGGTCGATGCCAGCGGTACAGATTACTTCGACGTACATAGTCTCAGCACGTCGGGCGCGTCAGGAAGCAGCGGCTGGTTCGGCGCGTATCCGATCTCGGGCATCCAAGGCCCGCCCGGCCCGCCGCCGCTGGGCTCGCTGTCGCTCTACAGCGAGAAGGTGTGCGTCGGCGGCGAGACGCTCATGGACGTGACGATCCCGCCCAACTGCAAGCGGATCGAGCTGGAATACGCAATACAAGCGGCAGCCGGAGATCCGGCGACACTCTTGCAGGCAGTCCAGAGCGGCGTGCCGAACGCGTCAGCCGCCTACAGCTATGCAGACGGCTATGCCCTCAACACACCAGCTTCGGGTGGCGGTGGGGCGAACTCGCAGACGGCCTGGAACTTCAACGGTGCGCGCTGGAACTCGGGGACGGTCAAGCTGTGGGCGCATCCCAGCACGCAATGGACGGGCACATGCCTGCGCGCTGAAGTCTCGTCTGCCACACGGTACGTCTATTACTCCGCCCTCGACGGTCCGGCGATCATACCGACAACGACAGGCTGGCGTCTGTCGCTGAACGCGAGTTCCTTCGTCGCCGGTTCGTTCCTGCGCTGCTACGTGGTGACGTGAGATGAACCTTCTCATGTTCGCCCTGGCGCTGATCAGCCTGCACAACGTCGACGGCATGGAGATCCTGGTGAACCCCGAGGAGATCGCCACCATGCGGCCGAGCATCGAGGCGCAGGGCGGTCAGCGCAACACGCTGACCGCACCCGGTATCAAGTGTCATATCGGCCTGAGCAGCGGTCATCACTTCGGCGTCGTCGAGAGCTGCGACATGATCCGCGAGCTGATCCAGCGGCTTCGCCAATGACCTGGCAGCCCGACCCCGGCAGCCTCAAGGAGTGGCAGCCCGACCTCGACGGCACCGGCACCTGGCAGCCCGAACTCGACGATCTCGAAGAATGGCGGGCCGAGGTCCTGGGCGGCGCCATTCGGATTACCGAGAACAGCAAGATCCGTCGTGTCCACGACGGCCGTATCCGCGTCGTCGAGCATACCCGTACCGGCTGGCTGCCCGAGGCGTTTGCGAGCAACAATCCCTGGCAGCCCCTCTGAAGGAGGCGACCATGTCCATGATCCTGATCATCATTCTCGTGTTGGTGCTGCTCGGCTTCGGTGGCGGTTTCTATGGCTACCGTACCTACGGCTATAACGGCCTAGGCGGCGTCCTCGGCCTGGTGCTGATTATCTTCCTGATCTTGTGGCTGACCGGCCATCTCGGAGGCGTCTGAACCATGGCCGAGGAAATGCTGACCGAACATTTTTCCCTGGACGAGT
>Ga0111539_10013981_pt1 | contig 10031 bp, 7 predicted proteins | sample RhiMethybrSRZTD1_FD_79667 | JGI IMG/M metagenome (GOLD analysis project Ga0111539, IMG submission 79667) | Populus rhizosphere microbial communities from Tennessee, USA - Rhizosphere MetaG P. TD hybrid SRZTD1 (version 2) (version 2) | ecosystem: Host-associated > Plants > Roots > Rhizosphere >... | reverse complement strand
TCCCTGGCACCCGGCAGGAGTATGGCGGAATCATCCGGCACGGCGCCAAGCTCCTCTTCGCGTTTGCCGAGGCCACGGTGCCGAAGCTGACCGTGATTACGCGAAAGGCGTACGGCGGTGCCTACTGCGTCATGGCGAGCAAGCACATTCGCACCGACTTCAACTACGCGTGGCCGAGCGCGGAGATCGCGGTGATGGGCGCGGAGGGCGCGGTCAACATCCTCTACAAGCGCGACATCGAAAAGGCCGCCGATCCCGCCGCGATGCGCGCGGAGAAGATCGCGGAGTTCCGCGAGCGATTCGCCAGTCCGTACGTCGCCGCCGAGCGCGGTTATGTCGATGAAGTGATCCTGCCGCGAACGACACGCGCGAAGCTGGTGCAGGCGCTTGCCACACTCGATCACAAACGCGACAAGAACCCTCCGAAGAAACATGGCAACATTCCGCTATAAGGAGCGAGGCTTCGCCTCGCTCGGGCTACGTCATCTTGCCCGCCTCCGGCGGGCGGTTAGGCTGTTGTTCGTGGTGTTCAGCCTCGCGTGCGTGTCGCGCGACGGCGCACCGGAAGCTGCCGCGGCGCCGCTCGAGGAAGCGAAGATTCAGAAGGCGCAGATCGAGCACCTGACGCCGCGCCGCGATTTCGTGGGCCCGACACCGACGAAGCTCGAATGGACCGCGGTCGACGGCGTCGACAGCTACGCGATCAGCGTCGAGAACGAGATCGAGCTGCCGGTGTTCGATCAGGACGGGATCAAGACGACAACCGTCCCGTGGCCGAAGGAGGTTCGCGTCGATCCCGGCACCTATTTCTGGCGGATCGTCGGAATCAAGGGCGACAAGGTCATTGCCGACTCCGGCCGGGCGGCATTCGTGGTGATGGAGTAGAATTTTTAGAGCTTTGACGAGTTGAGCTGACGACGCATGAGCCAAGTCCCCCCCTGGCTGCGTTCGCACACGCGCAGTGTGCCGAGCGCGATCGCGCTTGTTTTGGCGCTCTCCGCGACCGCGGTGATCGCGCAATTCGGCACATTCAATCCAGCCTTCGACGGCGAGCTGTGGGGCGTGCGCCACGAGCTCACGATTGCGGACGATGGTGTGCCCGCGGGCGTGGCATTCAGCGGCGGCAGATTGTTTATCGCCGACTCCGCGCATCACACGGTGATCGTCTACGACAGCCACGGCCAGGCGGTGGCGATGCCCGGCGCCGATTGGGACACCACGGATCCGCTCTCGCCGGTGTTCGCTCTGGTTCCTCATCAGCTCGCCGCGGTCGTTGTTGACGTCAACGGCGTCGATCGCAACGCCCTCCTCGTTTCCGATTCGAAGTCGAACCGCGCTGCCGCCTTCGACACTGCCGATGGCAGTTATCTATTCACGTTGCGGCTGGAGCGTCCGTCTGCGGCGCCAACCTACTCGCTGTCGATCGGGCAAATGGCGATGTCCACCGGCGGCAGGTTCCATCTCACCACCAGCCCGCCTTCGTTGACGCTCTCCGGAAGTTTTGCCGCCGCATGGCGCGAGCAGTTGCTGACGGGCGCCGTCAATAGCGGCGCACTCGCGTTTGTGGGCGCCTCGTCGGTGTTCCCGTTTGCGGGCGGGGAGTTTGCCGCGACCGCGACGAGCATCGTCGACGGTACTGAAGGGAATCCGGTCGCGCCCGCGCCGCTGAACGTCTTCGGCGTCACGTTCGACACCGACGGCAATCTCTACGCGCTCGATGCCTATAACGAGCTGCTGCATGTGTACAGCCCGGCGTTGACGCGCCTGTTCACGTTCGGCACGCCGGTCGCCGGCGGCGGCACGGCGGAATTCAACGAGCCCTGGGGCCTGGCGTTCTGGCCGGATGCCGCGGGCACGAGCGGCCGCATCCTCATCAACGACACCTACAACAGCCGCATCATGATCTACCGCCCCGTCGACGGCGCGGACCCTGGCGCCGTCATCGACGGGCTGGACTTCGCGAGCTCGATCGCGAACTTCGTGGCGCCGAATCCGCCGATCGAATTGTTCTCGCTCGCGGTTGATCCGTCGACCAACACCATCGCCGTCAGTGATTTCGCGGAGTTGACGGAAAACGCGGTGCCGCGTGTCGTGGTCCTGCAGAAGCCGCGGCTGGCGACGTTCAACCTTCAGCTGCTCGACGAAGACGACGAGATCATCTCGAGCGTCTGCGCCGACGCCACCTTCAAAGTCCGGTTCAGCCTGACGGTTCCACCGGGCCTCGCGGCGGTCGACGACGTGACGCCGACGTTGTTGATCGACGGAGTGCCGAGCCCGGTCGCGCCCGTTCCGGCCGCGATCTATCCGTCCGCGACGCTGTCCGCGGGCGAAGTGATGACGTTCACCTATTCGCTGCCGGGCATCGCCGCCGACGTGGACATCGTCGCCGGCGCGACCGCATCGAATACGAACGACGTGTCGTCGCGCGCGGCGACGATCTTCGTGGCCCGCTGCGCGGATGAAACCGATGCGACGACCTTCGCCCTTGCGCCCAACATCCCTGCGCAGGTCTCGGGCTGGACGCCGGTCCACGAGAACGAAAGCTACTCCGTCGCGGTGCATGGCCAGGATGACGACGGCATCGAGGTCGTCGAGTACGAGCTCACCGGCGCAAACCTGACCCCCGGCGTGATCACGACCCCGTTCGAAGATGTGCCGACGGATGCGGAGGTCGTCGTCCCGATCCCCGACCCCGGGCGCACCACGCTTCGATATCGCGCGCGCGACGGCAACGGGATCTGGTCCGCATGGCAGGCGATCGAGGTGCGCACCAGGCCGGTCATTGATCGTGTCACGAACGAAAACGCCCCTGAAGCGTTCCGGGTCGGCGATCCGGAAGGCATCGGATTCGTGTTCAGTGTCAACAGGGTGCCGGACGGTGTGACGTTCTCATCGGTGACCGGACAGTTCAGCGGTACTCCGTCGTACAACGCTCATGACCCGTATTCAGCGGATCCAGTCGTCGCGAGCGGCATCTACCACGTCGTCATCACCGAGACCGCGCCGGGAGGCGCGACCTCGGAGGTCGGCTTCACGTGGACCATCAATCACATCAATCGCGCTCCGAGCATTACTCCGGTCGTCGGCTTCTCGGTGAATCAGGACGAGCCCTTCACGCTGCAGATTGTGGGCTCGGATCCCGATGGCGACCCCGCGTTCTGGACGATCGACGGCATCGGCGTGCACACGGGCCAGGATCTGCCGCCCGGCGTTCAAATCACGATCGACGGCGGGCTGATCTTCGGGACATTCCCGCCCGGCGCCGACACCGAATACCAGATCTCTGTGGGTCTCTCCGAATGCGCCGTTGCCGACCCCGACCCGCCATGCGGCGGCAAGCTGCTGCTGCCGGGCGCGCATCTCGCGACCTTGTCGACAATGACGTTCGGCGTCAACGATCTGAATGCCCCGGCGGAGGTGAACAACCCCGGCCCGCAGTCGAACGCGGAAAACGACACGGTGTCGCTCCAGATCGAAGCGGATGACGCCGAACACGATTCGTTGACGTACTCGGCGATCGGGCTGCCTCCCGGCCTCAGCATCGACGCCGCGACCGGACTGATCAGCGGTGTCGTCGGGTGGAATGCCGCGGGCGCTTATGGCGTGAGAGTCGAGGTCGACGATCACATGAACCCGCCGGCCGCGGTCCAATTCAGTTGGGACATCGTCAACACCAACCGGCCGCCGGTCGTGTCGATTCCGGATCGCACCGACATCGAAAGCACGACGATCGTCCCCGGTACCACGATCAGTGGGTTTGCGTCTGATCCGGACGGATCGCCGGTGACGTTCGTGAGCGCGGTGGGACTGCCGCCCGGTGTTGCGATGGGTGTGAACGGAACGCTCAGCGGCGCGCTCGATTTCACGTCGGCCGGTATCTATGCCGTGACGGTGCGCGTGTCGGATGGCGCCGCGTTCACCGATGATTCGTTCGTCTGGACCGTTCTCAACAAGAACCGCGAGCCGCAAATGACAGTGCTCGATCGGTCCAACGGCGAAGGCGATGTTGTGTCGTATCAATTACCCGCCAGCGATCCTGACAGCGACCCGCTGGTGTTCAGCATCAACGGCTTGCCGCCCGGCCTCACGCTCAACACGTCGACCGGCCTCATCACGGGCACACTCGCGTCCAACTCGACCGGCGTCTACACCGTGAACGTGGGCGTGAGCGACGCGATCGCCGAGGGTTCGCTGGCGATCTTCAGGACCTTCACGTGGACGATCGTCAACAATCGTGCACCAGTGTGTTCGGCGGCGACGGGCGGGGAGATCTGGCCACCCAATCACAAGAAGTTCTATCTCGCGCCGATCAGCGGCGTGTACGATCCGGACGGCAACCCGATCACCATCGCCGTCACCGCGATCCAGCAGGACGAACAGATCGACTCGACCGGCGACGGGCAGTTCGCGCCTGACGGCAGGATCGAAAACGGTCAGGCCTGGATCCGCGCGGAGCGCAACGGCCACGGCAATAAGGCCGCGGGCAACGGCCGCGTCTACGAGATCTTCTTCACCGCGACTGACACGAGGGCCGGCCAGTGCAGCGGATCGGTGTTGTGGACGGTACCGCACGATCAAGGCCAGCGCGCCACCGCAATCGACGATGGCATTCGCTACGATTCGACGGGCGTGATTCCCGGCGCCATCGACAAGAAGCAGAAGACCTCGAAGAAGTAAGCGGACCGTATAATTGGCGGTATGCCCGACAGGCTGAGGGCGCTTGTATATCGGCCGGGCTCGCTCGGCGACACGCTGGTGTCGTTGCCGGCGATTGCCGAGATTCGCCGCCGCTATCCTGAACACACGCTGACGCTGCTCACCGAGCGCCCATCCATTGCGCGGGTCTCGCCGTGGACGGTGCTCAAGGAGACCGGCTGGTTCGACAACGTGCGTCACTACGTCGTCAAACCGCGGCGTCTTCGGGATCGCGTCCACAACGTCAGGCTGGCGCTCGAGCTGCGGGCCATCGGCTACGACGAAGTCTTCTCACTCGCGCCGAGGCGCACCGCGCGCCAGCTTCGTGTCGACTCGCGGATTTTCCGCGGCGTGGTCGGCGCCGGGCGCTACCATGCCGCCGACAAGCCGGCCTGGCCGATTTCTCCGGATGCGACCGCGGTCGAATATGAAGGGCTCCGTTTGTTGCGCATCGTCGATCCCGACGCGACGATTGCGTCGCTCCTCGAATTCCGCCTCGCCGTGCCCGACGCGGAACGCGAACTGGGTGAGGACCTGCTGAGCGATCTCGGCGTGCGTGATGATCAACTGCTGATCGGCGTCGGGCCGGGTTCGGGACGCGCGACGACGACCTGGCCGGCGGACCGCTTCGCCGCCGTCGGCAGCGCGTTGCTGCGGCAATTCAGAAACGTCGTGCTGCTGGCGATCGGCGGCGCGAACGAGCGATCGTTGTGCGAGCGATTGTGCGAAGCGTGGGGGCCGCGGTCGCACAACCTGGCGGGACGGCTCAGCGTTTTCGGATCGGCCTCGATCCTGTCCCGATGCGCGATGTTCATCGGCAACGATTCGGGGCCGACGCATCTGGCGGCGGTGGTGGGTGTGCCGTGCGTGGCGATCTACGGCGCGCGCAATGCCCGCGGATTGTGGGAGCTGGTCGGCCCCGATCACGTGGTGCTCGAGGAGCGGCCGGCATGCGCCGGCTGCAGGCTCGATGACTGCGTGAGCCAGGCCACCAAATGCCTGACCAGCATCGAGACCGGCCGCGTGCTCAACGAGGCGATTTCGCTGATCGAGTCGCGCCGCCCAACGTGCCTGGCGCACTGATCGGCACGACGGTCGCGGTCACCGGCGCCGCCGGCTTTCTCGGCGCGCGGACCGTGGCTCGCCTGGCCGGCGAGGGCCGTACGATCGTCCGCGTTGCCAGGTTGCCGGCGCGGCCGCTCGACAACGCGGTCGCGACGGTGATCGATGTGGCCGGCGATGTCGGCGAGCGTGACACCTGGGATCGCGTTGTCGAAGCCGATGTGATCTTCCATTTCGCGGCGCAGACCAGCGTCGCCGCGGCGGCGGCGGATCCTGATGTGGACTTCCGATCCAACGTCATGCCGATCCGCCACCTGCTTGCGGCCTGCCGCGACAGCAAACGGCGGCCGATCGTGGTATCCGCGGGAACCGTCACTGAGGCGGGCATTCCCTCGCGATTGCCGGTTGGCGAGGATGTGGCGGATGATCCGATCACCGTCTATGACCGTCACAAGCTGATGGCGGAGACCGAACTGAAACGGGCCGCGGCAGACGGCGTGGTGCGCGGCGCGACGCTGCGCCTCGCCAACGTGTACGGTCCGGGCGCGCACGGCCGGAGCGCGGATCGCGATGTGCTGAATCGAATGATTGGCGCGGCGGTGATCGGCCAGCCGCTGACGATCTATGGCGCCGGCGACTACGTGCGGGACTACATCTTTGTCGAGGATGTCGTGGACGCGTTCCTCGCGGCGGCCGCACACATCGAGCGCGTCAACGGGCACCACTTCGTGATCGGCAGCGGGCGGGGCATCAGCATTCGCGACGCATTCGAGCTGATCGCGGCACGCGTCGAACGGTTGACGGGCCGGCGGGTCCCGATCGCGACCGTGGCGCCGGCGGCGCCGTTGTCGCCGATCGAGCGGCGGAACTTCGTCGGCGATCATTCGCGGTTTTCGGCACTCACCGGATGGCAGCCGAAGTGGACCCTCGCCGACGGCATCGATCGCACCATCGAGGCACTGATTTGCGGATCGTAATCACCGGCGCGCTCGGTCACATCGGCTCGCGGCTGATTCGCGAGGTGGCCGGGGCGTGTCCCGGCGCCGGCGTCGTGATGCTCGACAACCTCGCCACCGAGCGCTATGCCTCGCTCTACGATCTTCCTGAAGCCTGCCGCTATGAATTCGTCGAGGCCGATGTCCTCACCGCGGATTTACCCAGCCTCTTCACGGGCGCCGACGCCGTGTTCCACCTTGCCGCGCTGACCAACTACGCGCGCATCGATCTGCGCGAACGGATGGAGCGGGTCAACGTTCACGGCACCGAGCGCGTCGCCCGCGCGTGTGCGGCGGTTGGCGTGCCGATGCTGTTTCCGTCGACGACCAGCGTCTACGGCGTCGCCAACGGCGTGGTCAGCGAAGAAAGTCCGCCTGAGAACGTCCACCCGCAGAATCCGTACGCCGCGTGGAAGCTCCAGTCTGAGGAGCTACTGCGTTCGCTTGGCCGCGACGCCGGCCTGCGATTCGTGATTTTCCGGATGGGGACGATCTTTGGACCATCCGTCGGCATGCGCTTCCACACCGCCGTGAATCAATTCTGCTGGCGAGCGATGTCGGGTCAGCCCATCGAGGTATGGCACACCGCGTCGCACCAGTTCCGTCCGTATCTCGATCTGTCCGACGCGGTCCGCGCAATGATCTTCCTGTTACGCCATCGGCAGTTCGATGCGAGGATCTACAACGTGCTCACGCTCAACGCGACGGTCGCCCACGTTGTCGAAGTGTTATCGGCATTCGTCCCGAACCTGCGCATCAACTACATCGAGTCGCCGCTCATGAACACGTTGTCGTATCACGTCGACTCGACGCGGTTCTCGCGACTCGGCTTCGAATTCTCGGGCAGCCTCGAACGCGGTATCGGCGAGACCATCGCGATGCTCGCCGGGACCCGCATGCGCGGCGCCGCGACGGATCGCTGATCAGGGTGGCGAATCGCGACGAAACAGCCAGCCGGTACAGACCGGCTGCTCGGGTGCGTTGACGATCGGCGGGTGAGGGCCCATCGGGAATTCACGGATCAGCCGCAAGCCACCGCGTTCGGCCGTCTCGATGACCTCTGAGCGGTTGAGCGCCATCTGCATGCACGTGTGGCCGCCCTCCCGATGCGTCGCAACGAACGTCGGGACGTTCCGCGCCGTGCCGACGTCAGAGAGCAGCAGATACCCGCGAGTCGATCGAGCGGCACGATACAAGACATCGCGCCAGTCGCGAAGACACTGAATGCTCGAAGAGAACATCACCAGGTCATAGCTCGCGTCGAGGCAGGCATCGTCGGTATGCCAGGTCACGTCGGGAGAAAGCCGGCGTCCCGCCTCCGCGACAGATGACAGTTCCTTGACGTGGTAATCGAGCTGCACGTCCGGGACCATCGCGCGGCCGAACCAATAGAACTCGCCCATGTTTCCGCCGTAGTCGAGCACCGATACTTTTCCTCGAGACCCGGCGGCGAGCGCGAGGACGTAGCCGAAGACGGCATTCTTCGAGTTGGCGTCGCCGTCGGGGTACAGCATCGGCTCGCCGGCGCGAACCCGCGCGATCAACGCTTCACAGTACGCCTGCTCCTTCGCAACGAAGGCGGTCCAAAAGTCATCACTGTTCAGATTGTCTGGCAGCTGCGTTGCCCATCCATCGGGTGCGTACTCCAGCAGTGTTGTTGAGCGCACCACGCGACGTTTGACTCGGCTGCCGAGTCGCCAGAGCAGCGGCGGAACGATCGACTGGATAACCCGAGCGGCGCTCATCGATTTTCGAGAGTCAGTATAATGGCGTCCCTTCGACATGATCGCCGGCGATCAACTCACCATTGTGCTGGCGCTGAAGGATCGCGTGGCGTTCACGCGGCGGTGGCTGGCGTATGCGGCGAGCGCGCCGCTGCCGTGCCGCGTGCTGATCGCCGATGGCGGCGCGGACGACGCCGTTGCTGGACTCGCATCCGAGGCGCGCGCTCACGGCGTCGACCTCGAATACATCCGGTATCCCTACGACGACAGTTACGCGCGCTACTACACGAAGGTGGCCGATGCGCTCTCGCGCGTGACGACGCCGTTCGCGGTGATGGCCGACAACGACGACTTCTTCATTCCAGGCGGGCTGCAGAGCGCGGTGAAGTTCCTGCAAGCGCATCCCGACTTCGTCGCGTGCGGCGGACAATGCGCCGTCTTCTGGGTCACTGGAACGGATCAGGCCGGCGCGACATACAGCGATCGGGTCGAGTGGAAGTGCAGCAGCCAGTATTCGACGGATAGCGCCGACACCGCCGCGACGCGTCTGCGTGAGCGCTGCCTCGGCGCCAACGACGTGTTTTATGCGGTGCATCGAACCGATCTGCTGCGCGGCAATTTCGCAGCCGTCAGGGATTGCAATCCGCGCGATCTGTTCCTGATGGAGCAGCTGGTCATGGTCCTGACCGCCATCGCCGGCAAGACGCGGCAGCTCGATACGCTCTACATCGCCCGCCAGCAGGGCACGCCCGACCGCAGCGGCGGTGAACATCAACGGCGTCATGGCGATTGGTACGATCGGATGCTGGCGCCAACATGGTCGGAAGACTTCACTCGATTCGCTGACTGCGCAACCCAGGCGCTGGTGCGCGCCGATCGCCTCGACGATGCCGAGGCCCGCCGCGTCGTGATCGACGCCTACAAGGCGTCAGTCGCGCCGTCGCTGTTATCGGATCTCGTCGAGGAGCCGACGGTGTCGTGGTCGATGCCGATCGTGCTGCAGGTGGTGCGGCGGCTCGTGAACCTGCCGCGCGACAGCTGGCGGCGGCGGCTGGCGCAGGCCGCCTACCGGCGGGCGCACTGGCTCTCGCACGATTTCGTCCGCGGCACCGAGTTCAAGACCGGACGCGCGCGTGATGTCGCCGGCGAATTCTCGCCGGTGCTGACGTTCCTGACCGATCAGAATTCGCGGACACCCGGCACGTAAGCAATCCAGCGTCCGCCGGCCCGCGCGAACGCCTCTTCCTTCGCGCGCACTTCGGCAGCGTGATTCCACAAGAACAGCAACGCCCGCTGGGGATATCGCTCCGCGAACTCGCGATGCGGCCGCACCGGAATGTGCGCGCCCGGGCTATAGGTGCCGTGCTTGGCCGGTGTCGTGTCGCTGATGAACTCGACCAGATCGGGAGTGATGCCAAGGTAGTTGATGGTGGTCGTGCTCTTCGACGTGGCGCCGTAGCCAACGACGCGTTTCTGCTCCGACTGGCACCTCCGCAACAGCGTCATCAATGCCGCACCCGCAGCCGTGACGCGGTCGCGAAATCGATCGAAGGTC
>Ga0111539_10013978_pt1 | contig 10031 bp, 7 predicted proteins | sample RhiMethybrSRZTD1_FD_79667 | JGI IMG/M metagenome (GOLD analysis project Ga0111539, IMG submission 79667) | Populus rhizosphere microbial communities from Tennessee, USA - Rhizosphere MetaG P. TD hybrid SRZTD1 (version 2) (version 2) | ecosystem: Host-associated > Plants > Roots > Rhizosphere >... | reverse complement strand
GGGATCGGAATCAGGTTGAAGAGCCCGAGCGCGCAGTTCCACACCACCCCCGCGAGCCCCATCAGCTTGAGCGGGGCGAAGAAGCCGTGGCTCGGCGCGACCGCCGCGAGCGCCGCGAACAGGAGCGCGAGCAACGCGTTCGACGCCGGTCCGGCGAGGGCGACCTTGACCTGGTCGTTGCGCGGGTTGCGGAGCCGCGACCAGTCGACCGGGATCGGCTTGGCCCACCCGAACAGGAACGGCGAGCCGCTCACCATCAGGATGCCCGGCAGCAGCAGCGAGCCGATCGGATCGACGTGGGGCAGCGGATTCAAGGTCAGGCGGCCGCGATCGCGGGCGGTGGTGTCGCCGTTCCAGAGCGCCATCACGCCATGCGCACACTCGTGCACGACGATGCTCAGGACGAACACCGGAAAGATCAGCAGAATCTGAGGATCGAAGCGCACGCGAGGGGTTCCAGCCATGGTGGGAGTGGGAATTCGGGGCAGCGTAGCCATCGCTCGTGCGAGGGTCAAGGCACGCGCGCTATGATGAGCGTGTCATGGAGCCGCCACGACGCATCGAAGATCTGGTCGACCAGCCGATTCCGGATTACGAGCTGCCGTCCTCTGCGGGCGGAATGTTTCGATTCCGCGGCTTCGTGGGCGTGAGCCCGCTGGTGCTGTTCTTCTACCTGCGCGACGGCACCCCCGGCTGAGTGCGCGAGCTTCGCGAGTTCCGCGAACACCATTCCGAATACCGGGCCGCCGGGATCGCGCTCGCCGGCGTGAGCGCCAACACGCTGGAACAGCACCGCACCTGGGTCGAGCGGCTGGATCTCCCCTATCCCCTGCTCGCGGACTCGCAGCGGCAGGTCGCCCACGCGCTCGGACTCACCCGCATCCTCGGCTTCGGCGCATGGAAGGTCGAGCTGATGCGGCGCACCACGCTGCTGATCGATTCGGCCGGCGTGGTGGCGGCGGTGTGGGGTTCGGTCAAGATCCGCGGACACGCGGCGCAGGTTCTGACGCACGCCCGCGCGCTCCAGCGCACGGCGTGACTGCGGCAGCCGCTAGTCGAGGACCTTGAGGACCAGCAGCGTGAGGTCGTCGGACGAGCGCCCCTCGCACCACTCGGTCACCGACGCGACCAGGCCTTCGACGATCTCGGCCGCGCTCCGGTCTCGCAGGCGGAGGACGGTCTCCTGGATCCGCTCCTCGCCGAACTGGTCGCCGCCCGGCGACATCGCCTCGGAGACGCCGTCGGTGTAGAGCACCAGCACATCGCCGGACTGGAGCGCCTGCGGACGCTCATCGTACTGGGCCGCGGGCAGCACCCCGAGCGCCACGCCCCCTTCGTGCAGATGCTCGGAGGTGCCGTCGCGACGCAGCAGCATCGGCGGGTTGTGCCCGGCATTGGCGAACGTCAGCACCCGGCTCTTCAGATCCAGGACGCCGTAGAACGCGGTCACGAACTTGTCGCTGTCGGTGCTCTCGTAGAGCAGCGAGTTCACCTTGCGCATCACCGCGCGGATCGCGAAGTCGTTGCGGATCTCGGCCAGCAGACTCATCCGGAACCCGGCCATGATGAGCGCGGCGGGAATGCCCTTGCCGGACACGTCGGCGATCGCCAGCCCCAGCTGGCCTTCGGACACCGAGATGAAATCGAAGTAGTCGCCGCCCACCTCGTCGTGCGCGCGCGCGGTGCCGGCCAGATCGAATCCCGGCAGCTCGGGCGCCTTCTTGGGCAGGAACGACTCCTGGATCTCGCGCGCGATCGCCAGTTCCTTCTCGAGACGCCGGCGCTCGAGCAGCTCGCGCGTCAGGCGCGCGCGCTCGATCGCAACCGCCGCCTGCGCCGCGAACGCGGAAACCAGCTCGAGCTGGCCTTCGTGGTAGCTGTCGAGCCGGTCACTCTCGAGGTTGAACACGCCGATCGTGCGTCCCTTGAGCACCAGCGGCGCCGCCAGCTCGCTGCGCGTGCTGGGACGCGCGGCCACGTAGCGTCCATCCTCGCGCACGTCGCTCACGATCACGCTCTCGCCGGTCTTCGCCACCCAGCCCACCAGCCCGACGCCGACCCGCAGACCGAATGCCTCCTCCGAACCCTCGGGGTAGCCGACCTGGACGGCGCATTCGAGCGCCTGCGATTTCTTGTTCACCAGGTAGACCGCGGCGCCGTCGAAATCGACCACCTGCTTGAGCGACTGCAGGATCGCCGTCAGGACCTCCTCGAGTTCGAGCGGGGCCGACAGCGTCTTGACCACTTCCAGCAGCACTTCCTTCTCGAGCGCACGGCGCGCCGACACTTCGTGGAGCAGCGCGTGATCGAGGGCGAACGCGATGTGCTCGCCCGCCACCTCCAGAATGTCCTGGTCGGCGGCGGTGAAGCCGCCCGGCGCGAGCCCGTCGGGCGCGCGGCGGTTCAGGCACTCGATGACGGCGAACACCTGGCCGGCCCGGAACAGCGGCACCACCAGCGCCGACACGAACTCCGGCACCGGTCCGGTGAACGCCGTCGGCGGATCGGCCGCCGTGAACCGCAGCGTCTCTCCGCTGCTCGCCACCCACCCGGCCAGCCCCTCGCCGCGGGCCAGCCGCAGCTCGACCGGCGGTCCGTCCTCGGGGAAATCGCGCGCCACCAGGCGGCGCCCGCCCCGGCGCGCCAGCCAGATGCGCGCGATCTCGCAGTCCACCAGCTTGCGCCCGTGGCGTGAGGTGGTGCGCAGGAGTTCCTGGAGGCGCGTGGTCCCCTCGGCCGGCTCGCCGAGCATGGCCAGAACCCCCGGTAATGCGGCCAGCGACCGTTCCGGTGAAGGTGCCGCGCGGGTGCTGAGGGGCGGCTCGGGGGTGCTCGGTGCGTCGGGAATCGGCATCTCCGAGGTTGGATGGGACATTGCGTTGCACGCTAGCACGCGCGACGGACCCGGCCAAACGTGCAGTGTGCAAAACGCAATTCGATCGTCGCCGCGCTCGCAACTGGACGGTGAACGGACCGCACCGGGTCGCCGATACCCACACAGAGCCCACGACCGTTCCATTCCCCCGCACGGAGTCACGGATGGCCAAGGAGCACAAGCGCCTCGGCGATCTCCTGATCGACGAGAACGTCATCGCGCCGCAGGACCTCGCCGACGCGATCGCCGAACAGCGCAAGACCGGTGAGTTGCTCGGCGCCACGCTGGTGCGCATGGGACTCGTCTCCGAGTCGCAGCTCATGAAGACGCTGCAGCTCCAGCTCGGCCTGCCCCTGATCGACGTGGGCGAGTCGGTGGCCGACGAGCAGGCGCTCGCGCTGGTCAAGGAGGACCTGGCGCGCAAGTACGCCGCGCTGCCGATCGAGATCGAGGGCCGCAAGACCCTGATCGTGGCGATGGCCGACCCGCTCAACGTCGCCGCGCTCGAGGACCTGCGCTTCCACAGCGGCATGTTCATCAAGCCGGTGCTCGGCCTCCCCTCCCAGATCCAGGAGGCAATCGAGCGCTACTACCACATCGACAACTCGATGAACGAGGTGATCAACAACATCATCTCGAGCGAGGACGAGCTGGTGGTGGCGGCGATCCAGGAAGAGGACGCATCCCGGACCGAGGCGATCGACGAGCTGATGCGCGAGGCCGAGGGCCGCCCGATCGTCCGGCTCACGAACTGGCTGCTCCATCGCGCGGTCGAGGAGCGCGCGAGCGACATCCACATCGAACCGCAGGAGAAGGAGCTGATCGTCCGCCTGCGGGTCGACGGCCTGCTCCACGCGGTCCAGCGCCTGCCGAAGTGGACCCAGGGCGCGGTCATCTCGCGCATCAAGGTGCTGTCGAACCTCGACATCGCCGAGAAGCGCCAGCCGCAGGACGGGCGCCTGATCGCCGAAATCCGAGGCCGCCGGGTCGACATGCGCGTCTCGACGCTGCCGACCACCCACGGCGAGAAGATGGTGATCCGCATCATCGACCAGCTGCGGTCGAGCGTCGACATCGACGAACTCGGGCTGGCCGAGGACGACCTCGCGAACCTCCGCCGCTATCTCGACCGCCCGCAGGGCATCGTGCTCGTCACCGGTCCGACCGGATCGGGCAAGAGCACGCTGCTCTACGCGTGCCTGCGCCACATCCAGCACGAGACCAAGAACATCGTGACCGTCGAGGACCCGGTCGAGTACCAGCTCGGCGGCATCAACCAGGTGCAGGTCGACGAGAAGGCCAAGAAGACCTTCCCCGCCGCGTTGCGCGCGATTCTCCGCCAGGACCCCGACGTCATCATGATCGGCGAGATCCGCGACAAGGAAACCGCCCAGATCGCGTTCCGCGCCTCGGTCACCGGCCACCTGGTGCTGTCGACCGTCCACACCAACGACGCAGCGAGCGCGGTCACGCGCCTGATGGACCTCGGCCTCGAACCCTTCATGGTTTCGTCGTCGCTGAACGCGGTGGTGAGCATGCGCCTGGTGCGCACCCTGTGCCCGCGCTGCCGCGAGAGCTACGAGGTCAACGCGTCGAATCTCAACCGGCTCGGGGCGCGCGACCTGGGCGAAGGCACCGTGACACTGAGCCGCGGACGCGGCTGCTCGCACTGCCGCGATACCGGATACCACGGCCGGACCGGCATCTATGAAGTGCTGGAGGTCAGCGACGCGATCCGCGGGCTGATCGCCAACGGCGCCTCGGACGCCACGATCCGGGCCGCGGCGGTCGAGAACGGCATGCGCACGATCGGCGAGGACGGCCTGAAGAAGGTGCTGGCCGGCAGGACCACGCTCGAGGAAGTGACGCGGGTCGTTTACCTTGCCGAGTCGGGCGTCAAGATGTGCGGGTCGTGCAACGAAGTGCTGGCCAAGGACTACGAGTACTGCCCCAACTGCGGCGACTACGTCGGCGACCACTGCGAGCACTGCAAGCACCGGCTCGACCGCAAGTGGACGTTCTGCCCGCACTGCGGCGAGGACACCGGCCACGGCGCCAACGCGGTCGAAGCCTCCGGCGAAGCGGGATCCACCGAACGCCGCCGCCGCCCGCGCCTCAAGCGCGCGAGCTGACCTCAGACACGTTCGCCGGAACCCCGCGCCGCGCTAGACTCGCGCGATGCGGCTGCCACTCGTTCTCGCGCTCCTGCTGGTTGCGGTCATCGCGGTGCTCGCGCTCCGCCGCGACCTCTATAGCATCCAGCGGCCCGGACCCGGACCGCGCCCGCTCGAGCTGACGGCCGGCGCCCGCCCGGCCGCCGGCTTCGACCTCGTGCTCCCGGTGGTGCCGGTCGGCATGCGCCGGGTGCGCTCTGCGGATGGCCCGCTCCTCATTCATTACTGGGCCCCGTGGGAACACCATTCCCGCGACCAGGCGCGCGGACTCGATTCGCTCGCCCACTCGGCCGGGCTGGCGGGATTCCGGGTCGCGATGGTGTGTTTCGATCCGTTCCCGTCGGTCGCCCGCTACGTCGGTCGCCAGCGCCTGCGGGTGCCCGTGCTGCTCGACGGCCGACGCGAGCTGGCGGCGACCCTGCCGTGCCCGAGCCTTCCCTACACCTATCTGATCGATCGCTCAGGACGGATCGCGCTGTCGATGCCGGGCGAGGTCGCGTGGTGGGATTCGACGTCGATCGCGACGCTGCGAAGACTCGCCGCCGAGCCTCCCGCACGAACCGCACCGAACCCTTCGTAAGCCGCCTGGCAATTTCACGCCACCGCGCAGGCCGCGCTGAATTCCGCACGGCTGGGCGGAATCGCGGGGCCTTTTCCCCACGAACTCCCCCGCCCCGCACCGTCCTCCGTGCGAATCGCAGCGATCGTGATTGCAGCCGACGTCGTAACCCGATGCAACGCATCACCGGGTTGTGCGCAGTTCGATTGCGAATTGCGCACGAGCGCAAAGGACGCGGGAGGCACGACGCTTGCGCTACTGGGATGCAAACGATGCCGGCGGACAATCGCCGGAAACCAAGGTCCCAGTCTCTCAGGAGGAAGTCGATGTCCCCGAACCGTATCTCCCGCTGCCTCGTTCCGGTGGCGCTCGTCTCCCTCCTCGCGGTGGGTTGTTCCGAGCTGCCGACTCAGCCGGTCGTCGATCACTCCGCCGCACCGGAAGCGAATCAGGTCACGGGACAGTCCGCGGATCTGTCGCGTCTCGTTCCGCCCGCGCCTCAGCCGGGCGCCACCTCGAATCAGGCCCGGATCCAGGGGCAGCGCGGTGGCATCGTGGTGGCCGGAAAGTTCGCGGTCGTGATTCCCCCGGGCGCCTTCAGCGGCATGGCGACCGTCCGGATCGATGTGCCGGATCCGATGCAGCCGATGGTCGAGCTCTCGATCGAGCCCGCTTCCAAGAACAACTTCTACCGGCCGGTGACGCTGGTTGCGAGTCTCCCGAACGTCGATGCGAACGTGCTCATGGCGAGTGGCGTGAGTGAGCTGACCGGCGGTTCGTGGCAGCCGATGGCCGGCGTTCAGCCCGATCCGCAGCAGATGACGCTGCGAACCCCGCTTCAGCACTTCTCGACCTATCGCGTCGAGCTCGCGACTGCCGGCCAGCCGACCGGCGGCGCTGGTGGCACCAGCACGGGCGGCGGCACCACCCCGCGGGATCCGAGCATCCAGGACTGACCGAACCAGGACGACGGCCCGGGTGGCGGCCCCCCGCCCCACCCGGGCCTTGTTCGTTTCGTCCGGGCGACTTCCCGATGGGTCGGTTTTCGCACTCCCCCTCCCCACGCCGGGGGATTCCGCCCGAACCCGCCGACCACCACCATGCGGATCGCAACCCAGGATGCGTGCGCCGCGCAGACCGCCCTTCCAACTCGTTCCCACCACACCACCACCGATCAGGACTGGTTCGCGAAATTGCGGACGCTGCGCGGCGCCTGCAGGGCACAGCGTTTGCGGTTCTGGATCTGCGAAGCCCGGCGGATCGCGGGGCCACAGAAAACCGCAGCAAACACCTGGAGGTGGTCAAATGTTCCGGTTCTCGAAGTACAGCCCGCTGGTTCCGGTCGCGCTCGTCGCGGCGCTGACCGTCGGATGCAGCACGCTTCCCACCCAGCCGATCGTCGATTCGAACTCCCCGGGTGTCCGGGCGGACGTGCCGGCCGCGAGCGCGGCATCGGTTTCGGCCAGCCTCAAGATCAAGGGCCAGGAAGGCGGCACCCTGAGCGCCGGTATCTTCACGGTCGTGATCCCGCCGGGGGCGTACGAGGGATCGGCGACCATCACCGTCTCGCAGCCCGATCCCGCACAGCCGGTGGCGGTGCTGTCCATCCACCCGAATGACAAGAATGCGTTCGCGGTTCCGGTCACCCTGACGGCGAGCCTGCCCAACCTCGACGCGGCGTGGCTCATTCAGAGCGGCATGAGCGAGCAGGACGACTTCGGCATGTGGCAGGCGATGGGCAGCTCGCAGCCGGATGCGCAGACGATGACGGTGAGCGCGTCGCTCGCCCACTTCTCGACCTATCGCGTCGACATCGCGTACCCGCTCGCGGGCGCGACCGGCACCGGCGCCGGCGGCGACCGCCCGTCCCGCCGCACGAGCGAAATGGACTGAACCGCGGCCGCGGACACGCGGCGGCAAACCGAACGCCCCCGCCGGCACCTCCGGCGGGGGCGTTACGCGTTCATCAGTACGAGCAGTCCGCCATCCCCGGCCACGGTCGGCGCGGCAGCTCGGCCGGCGCCGGGCGCACGACCGGCGCGAGCGGGCGGTTCATGAATCGCTCGATGTCGCGGCCCAGCAGCGCCCGGTGGGCCACCTCCGCCTGACTCGCCCGGGCCGGCGCCGCGCCCGCGACCCGGCGTGCGATCGACATCAGCCCCCACTCGGCCGCCGCGCGGACGCGGGGCGTCGCGGCCGGATCGGATGCGAGCCGGATCAGCGCGTCACACCCGGAGCGCTGCACCACCCGCCGGAGATGGGCGGCTTCGGGACCGGGAGCCGCACGCCAGGTTCGATCGATCACGCTGCCGATCACCGTCTCGAGCGACGGCAGCGCGGAGTCGCGCGCGGCGAACGCGACGACCCGGGCTGCGCGGGCGGGTGCGAACACCCGGCCCAACACGTCGTCCGCCAGCGCGCGTGCCGCCTCGCCGGGATCGAACGCCGGGTCGGCCGCCGCTCCGAACGCGCGCGCATCCGGGTCGTAGCCGAACGCGGTCGGCGCGATCATCGCCGCGATGCCGCCGGGGATCGCGAGCTCGGCCGGCTCCAGACAGTCGAGCGTCAGCTCGAGCGCGCGCTTCTGACGCGCGGCGCTCACCACCCGCGTCGGGACCTTGCCGTCCCCGCGCACGCCGTACTCGAACTCCATTCCGCCGATCGCCTTGATCGCGGCGCCGAGCGTGTACTGGTGATAGAGGTAGGCCTGCGCGAACCGCTTGTTGAGCAGCGCCATCGGCTCGCCCGGCCGGATTGCGCGCTCGTCGAACCGGTCGATCAGCGTGCGGCGCAGCTGGAGTACGCGCGGCAGCTCGGCGACCACGTCCTCGCCGTTGACCCACGGCGTTCCCTCCGGATACGAGCCGTCGGGGCCCTCGTCCGGATTGGTGACGAACCGCAGCCGCGACCGTCCCAGTTCGGCGAGGATCGCCCGGGTGCCGGCGAGTTCGCCGCCCGCGGGGAACTCGGTGTACGCGAACCGCACCATCAGCGAATCCCAGGCGCCCGGACCGTCGCGGTACGCATCCCGCGGGTCGACGCTCCCGTTCGCGAGCCGGACCAGCGGCGCCGGATACGCCATCACCGACGCGCGCCCGTCGGCGGCTGCCGCGAAGTTGTGGGAGAAACCGAGCGTGTGCCCGACCTCGTGGGCCGCGTGCTGGCGGCGCCGGGCGATGATCGCCTGCTCGATCCACGCCGGTGCGTCGCCTGCGTCCTCGCCCATCGCGGGCAGCATCGCCGCGAACAGGTCGTAGTCGACGCGCGACCGATGCGAGTCCATCCGCACCGCCGCCTTGATGATCTCGCCGGTGCGCGGATCGACCACCGACGGCCCGACCGAGGCGCCCGGCTCGCTGCGATGGAACCACTGGATCACGTTGTAACGCGCATCCATCGGATCCATGTCGGCGGGCATGTCCTCGACCCGGATCGCGTTGCGGAACCCCGCCGCCTCGAACACGCGGTTCCACCACATCGTGCCCTCACGGAACGCCGAGCGATAGGGCTCGGGAACGCCGCGGTCCAGGTAGTAGACGATCGGCTGGACCGGCTCGCTCATCGCGGCCGCCGGATCCCGCTTCACCAGCCGGTGGCGGACGATGAAGCGCTGCACGGGATCGCGGTCGAACGGCTGCGCGAAGTCGTAGAACTCGACCGGAAACACGCCGGTGCGCGGATCGAACACGCGCGGCCGGTAGCCCGGCTCCGGCAGCTTCACGAACGAATGATGCTCGCGCAGGGTGATGGCGCGCGCATCGGGCGCGTGCTGGCGCACCCGCGCCCCCGGATCGTCGCTGGTGAAGGTGAGCGCCGCCTCGACCTCGGAGTTGCGCGGGAACGCGCGCGTGCGCGGACGATGGATCCGACTGCGCTCGCGGTCGAGCTGGAATCCACCCTGCCCCGACGACCGCAGGATGCCGCGCACGTCGATCGCATCGCTGAGGAACAGCGGCGTGAGATCGGCGAGCACGTGGCCCTGCGACTCGCCCACGATCTCGAATGCCCCGAGCGTCGAGGTGGTGAACGACTCCTCGACGGTGCGCGCGAGTTCCGGGCTGCCGCTCAGGCTCTGGAAGCGCGTGCTGCGGATCACGAGATGGAGCTTGCCGCCCGCGCGCTCGAACCGGCCGATCGCGGTGTTTCCGGTTGCGCCGCGGTCGAGATCGAGGCTCACCTGGACGTCGCCAAAGCCGGTCGCGAGCGACGTCATGTAGAGGAACGACTCGTCGAGGCTCGGGACCTCGATCAGCACCCGCCCCTTGCCTACGTCCCAGTAGAGCGGAAAGAAGCCGTCGAGCTTCTCGAGTCCGCGGGTAGCCTCGGCGATCGTCGCGGCGAATGCCCCGGGCGGTGCGAGCGATGTCAGGAGAAGAAGGAGAACCGCAACGGCAGCAACAGGACGCCGGGAACGGGGAGGGTT
>Ga0111539_10013977_pt1 | contig 10031 bp, 8 predicted proteins | sample RhiMethybrSRZTD1_FD_79667 | JGI IMG/M metagenome (GOLD analysis project Ga0111539, IMG submission 79667) | Populus rhizosphere microbial communities from Tennessee, USA - Rhizosphere MetaG P. TD hybrid SRZTD1 (version 2) (version 2) | ecosystem: Host-associated > Plants > Roots > Rhizosphere >... | reverse complement strand
GTCGTATCGTTGTGCTGTTCGAGATTCACCATGGCCCTCCCCGTTTGATTCCCGACCATCCTTGGTGCCGCCTCACGGGCGACTACGCGGAGGATAGCACGTGCGCCAAACGGCGGTGGCCAAAATCGCATCGTCCGTTGGGAGCTTTCCCAAGTCGGGCAGCCCACAAATGCCATATCGCCAACGGATTTCAGCCCCGCTATGCTCTCATGCAAACGGGAGCAGTCTCGTGAAACTCTACTCGTATTTCCGCTCGTCCGCCGCCTACCGCGTCCGGATAGCCCTCAACCTCAAAGGGGTATCGTACGAGATGGTCCCGATCCACCTGACGAAAGATGGTGGACAGCAGCACACGGCCGAATATCGAACCATCAATCCCCAAGCCAAAGTGCCGGCGCTGGTGCTGCCCGGCGGCGACGTGCTGACTCAATCAATGGCTATCATCGAATATCTCGATGAAACACATCGTGAGCCTCCGCTGCTGCCCGCGGACGCTGTTGGCCGCGCCAAGGTCCGGGCGATCGCGCAGGCGATCGCCTGCGATATTCATCCGCTGAACAATTTGATTGCCCTTCAGTACCTCAGGCGACAACTCAAACACGAGCAGCCGGAGATCGACGCCTGGTACCATCATTGGATCATCGAAGGATTTGCTGCGCTCGAAACCATGCTTGGTCCCGGCCCTTACACTTGCGGCACCAAAGTTTCGCTCGCAGACGTCTGCCTGGTTCCACAAGTCGCAAATGCGCGCAGACTTAAAGTCCCGCTTGACAAATTTCCGAAGATCGTCGCGGCCGATGCCGCCTGCCTGAAACTTCCGGCATTCGACAAGGCGCGACCGGAGAACCAGCCAGATGCGGAGTGACGCCGATTCGGCTGTCTGCTAGACCATCCGCCCGCACGGATTAGCCCCGCCATATCAGCAGATAACACCGTGGTCACAAACAAGCTCGTACGCGTCGTCCTTTGGATGGTCGGCGCATTGCTGTCGTTTTCCGTGATGGCCGTATCCATTCGTGAGTTATTTAGTGGCGGCCTGAGCATTTTTGAGATCCTCGCGGTCCGCAGTGGCATCGCGCTTGTCGTACTGTTGGTTCTGCTCGCTGCACGCAAGGACCTGCGCGTGCACGCGATACCGCGCCGCATGGGACTCAATTTTTTCCGGAACGGTGTTCACTACGCTTCCCAATACTGTTGGGCGCTCAGCCTCACGATGCTTCCGCTTGCCATGGTGTTTGCGCTTGAATTCACCATGCCGGCCTGGACCGCGCTGTTGGCGGTGTGGTTTTTGCACGAGCGACTGACACCGAGCCGTCTCGGCGTTGTTGTTCTCGGCCTCATCGGCGTGCTGGTGATCCTTCGGCCGGGAATCGCGGAGTTCAAACCCGCTGCCGCTCTCGTGCTGCTGGCAGCGTTCGGTTACGCCATCACCATGATTACAACCAAGCAACTGACCAAAACGGAGACAACATTCAGTATCGTGTTCTGGATGGCCGTTATACAGCTTCCACTATCGTTGCTGGGCAGCAATCCTGCTGTTTTTCTTCACCTCGATGCACGCCACCTTTTGCCTGCAATCGGGGTCGGAGTAGCTGGCCTCACATCATACTATTGCCTGAGCAACGCATTCCGCTCCTGCGACGCCACCCTGGTGGTGCCTTTGGATTTCATGCGTATCCCGCTGATCGCCGTGGTCGGCTGGGCAGTTTATGGCGAGCCGTTGGACTTATTTGTTCTTCTCGGTGCTCTGATCATTGTCTCCGGGGTGTTGTGGAACCTGCGTTCCGAAGTCGCACGCGCCCAATGATGCAAGGCTCGCCCCTGCATAGTTTTCGGACTAGAGTGTTGGCCATGAGGGAATCTTCTTGCAGGATCATAGCCGCCGCGATGGCGGCTTTATTCAGCCCGTCTGCGGCCATTGCGCAGTCTGCTAATCCCGCTTGTCAAAGGCTTGAGACACAACTCGCGACCCTTAACCAGGGCAACGCGGACCCTGCCCGTGCCGAGCAGATTCGGCGCACCGAAGACATGGTCAATCGCCAGCAACTGGAGGTCGACCGGTTGGTGGCCCAGTCGCGGCGCATCGGTTGCCAAAGCTCGGGCTTCTTCTCCATTTTCAGCAACCCGCCCCCGCAGTGCGGCGGGCTCACCCGCCAAATCGACCAGCAGCGTCTCGGGCTCGAACGCATGCGCAATCAGCTTGAGCAGCTCAATGGCGGGACCACCGAACGCGCGGCACAGCGACAGGCATTGCTCATCGCTCTCGGCAACAACGGATGTGGGCCACAATATCGTTCGGCCGCGATTGCCGCGCAACAGGGAGGTTTCTTCGATCGGCTTTTCGGGACGAACAATAGCGGCGGTGGCATTTTCTCCACTCCGCAAGAACCGATGGGCGGAACATTTCGTACGGTCTGCGTGCGGACCTGTGACGGATTCTATTTTCCCATTTCTTATTCGACCTCGCCCGATCGTTTTCGCGACGATGAGCAGGCCTGCCAGCGCATGTGCCCGGCGGCGGAGGTCGCGCTTTACACATATCACAACCCGGGCGAGGAAATGACCCAAGCCGTTTCGCTGAACGGGCGGCTGTATACGGAGCTTCCAACTGCCTTCCAATATCGAAAGGCCTTGGACTCGACCTGCAGCTGCCGGCGGCCCGGCGAAAGCTGGGCGCAGACCCTTAAGTCCGTTGGACCTGACGACACCGTCGTTCCAGGCGACGTAGTCGTAACCGAGCAACATTCCAAGCAATTGTCGCTGCCGCGTGCGGGTCCGGACGGAAAACCGCTACGTACTGATTTGCGTGGAACCGTGCCGACTGCTGCACCGGCGTCTACACCGCCCCCAACCGCCCAGCCGCCCGCCGAAACTGATCCGGCCAAACGAACGGTCCGTACAGTTGGCCCGACGTTCCTGCCTACGCGCTAGAGCGGCGGTCAAAAATCGAAGGCTTCCGATTTTATCGGCTTTCCCGTGATCAGCGACACATCGGGTGCAGGCATTGGCGTGCCCGGATCGCGGAAACGATTGGTTATCGGATATCGCCGGTCGCGCCCGAAATTCTTCAGCGTCACCTTTACACCGGGTGCAGCCTGGCGCCGTTTGTACTCGGCGACGTTGATCATGCGGTCGACTCGCATGACGGTATCGCGGTCAAAACCCGCAGCGACAACCGCGGAGATCGGCTCCTCATACTCAACCAGCCGCTCTAGGATCGGATCGAGCACGGCGTACGCAGGAAGCGAGTCTTCGTCTTTCTGGTTTTCACGCAACTCCGCCGTCGGCGGCCGCGCGATGATGTTGTCCGGAATGACGGGCCCATCAGGGCCTTTGGCACCATCCGGCTTCCAGCTGTTGCGCAGGCGCGCCAGGCGAAAGACCTCGGTCTTGTACAGATCTTTGATGGGATTGAACCCGCCGTTCATGTCGCCGTAGAGCGTCGCATAACCGACGGACATTTCCGACTTGTTCCCCGTGGTCACCACCATGAGATTGAATTTGTTGGAAATCGCCATAAGAATTGTGCCGCGCGTACGTGCTTGCAGATTTTCCTCGGTAACATCGCGTTGCAATCCGGAAAAAGCCGGGGTCAGTGCAGCCTCAAACCCCTCAACTGCTGGAGCGATCGGCAGGATCTCGTAGCGCACGCCTAGCGCCTTGGCGCAGGCAGCTGCGTCCTTAAGCGATTCCTGAGATGTGAATTTGTAAGGCAGCATTATGCAACGCACGCGCTCAGCGCCAAGCGCGTCGACCGCCATGGCGGCGCATAATGCGGAATCGATGCCTCCCGACAGCCCGAGCACAACTCCTGGAAACCCGTTCTTGTTGACGTAGTCGCGCAGGCCCAGCACGCACGCGCTGTAATCGGCATGGTCCGCTTCGACACTCGCTATCCGCGGGCCGTTTTCGCAACGCCAGGCCCCGTTGTGACGGACCCAATGTGTCGTTGCGACCGTTTCCTGAAACGCTGCGAACTGGAACGCAAGCGAACAATCCGCGTGCAGACCGAACGAGACTCCATCAAATACCAGCTCATCCTGCCCGCCAACCTGGTTGACATAAATTGTGGGAAGCCCCTGTTCGGTGACGCGCGCGACCGCGATGTTGATCCGCACGTCGCCTTTCTGTCTCCAGTATGGTGAGCCATTAGGCACCACAAGCATTTCCGCGCCGGTTTCTGCCAGACATTCGACGACTTCCATGCCCCAGATGTCTTCGCAAATTGGGGTGCCAAGCCGTACGCCGCGAAAGTTCACAGGACCGGGCATTGGCCCCGGTGCGAACACACGCTTTTCGTCGAACACACCATAGTTCGGCAGATCGACCTTGTAGCGCAGTGCAGTAATTGCGCCGCCTTCAAGAAGAGCAACGGCGTTGTGCAGCTTTCCGGCATCCAGCCAGGGCGTGCCAACCAGCAAGGCCGGACCGCCCCTGGATGTTTCGCGTGCAAGCGCTTCAACCGCAGAGCGGCAGCCGGCCTGAAATGCAGGCTTGAGCACCAGATCTTCCGGCGGGTAGCCCGCGATGAATAGCTCAGGGAAAACGACGATGTCTGCACCTTGCGCGGCCGCGGTCGCGCGCGCGTTGCGGACTTTCTCGACGTTGCCGGCAATGTCGCCAACTGTCGAGTTGAGCTGCGCAACAGCGATTGAAAGCTTTTCAGCAGGCCGAGCGCTCATTGAAATGCTCTACCGCCTTGGTATCCAGCCCCGCAATGGGGTTCCCTGCATGGCCGACCGGCACGGCTCGATGGTGCGTCAGAACGGCCCGAAGCGGTAGCTGCCCTGGACGAAAACCCCATAGATATCGGTCTTAAAGTCCAAAGGCTGGCGCAAACCGCCGAGTTGCTCGAAATGCGCGTCTCCCTTGCTTTCAAAGTGCCAATAGCGGCCGCCGACACCCACGCTGATGGCGTCGTCCCATTTGTACGAAAGCAATGCCTCCAACTGGTAGCCCCAGCTGTGGCCGTCTTCCAAAATCGGCAGCGGCAAATCCGGGCGCAACAGATGGTTGTCGCTGCCGGAAAACCAAACGTATGGCAGATATGCCCCTTCTAGATTGAGACGCCACCTGTCCGCCAATGGGAGGTCAGCGTTTAACCCCAGCCGCAGGCTTTGCCAGGTATCGTCCTCGACAATTACCGCGACGCTGTCCGGGATTCCGCCCGCGCAAATAAAAGGATTGCCGGCAGTCTGCTGGCAACCAAAGGCTTTCATCCGCTGATGCAAATAGTGATAGCCGACGAATCCATCAATGCGGAAATCCGGGCCGCGCAACAGCGCGCCCCCGAAATCCACGCTGATGTAGCCGAGCGATTGGTTTTGCAGCGTGCTGTTTGTGCTTGAATAGGGTGCAATAACCGGCGGAAAATCCTCGTCCTGCAAGTTACCGCCGCTGAGCAGCCCCCCTCCGGCATACCCCTTCCAGAACAGCCCCGTGCTCGTGTGATCAACGCGCGTAAAAATCTCGAGCGAGTGCGAGTGCATACCTGTGTAGCTAAGGCGAGAAACGAGCTCATCGCGCGTGAAGCCATAAAGATCCTTGCTGGTACTGGCGAAGCCATACCAGTATCGAAGCGCGAACGACGACGTGAATTCAGTCGGATCCTTCTCGATGATGAACGCGTTGCCGGCGCCGGACGTGCTGGTTGCGGCAACAACCCACGCCAAACTGAGCAGCAATCCCGATATCTTTTCTTTGAGCACGTTGTTGCCCCAAACCGGTCATCGATGGGGCAACTTCACGCCAATAGTTTTCGTGCTGGTTACAATTTTAGCGAGCTAATTCAGAAATCACCCGCATCATTAAAGAACGAATAAGCGGGAGTCCGTTTACCTTTATGGGCACTGAAGACCCAAATTTCTGCGCGCAAAGCAGCTCACTTCACATCGGAAGGGACATCGCCTTTACGAATCGCAGGAACGATGGGTGGCTGACCGGAATTGGCCTTCCGAACTGAGAGGACAGAGGCAGAAGCCCGACACAAATGGAAAACGTGAGCTTAATGCTCGCTCGTCTCATGGCGCGTCCCCCTGCGTATTTCACCGGCTATTTCTGTCCCTCTCAGAGTCCCCCTGCTGCCGACTTCAGCTCAAGCTGCGTCGACCGCTCCTTCTTGAGCAGTTCGGCAAGCAGGAACGCAAGATCAATCGCCTGCTCCGCGTTAAGTCGCGGATCGCAGACCGTGTGGTAACGGTCGTTGAGCTCGGATTCAGTGATGGCACGTGCCCCGCCCGTGCATTCCGTCACATTCTGACCCGTCATCTCGAGGTGAACGCCGCCGGCGTAGGTACCCTCGGCTTGATGGACCTCGAAAAATCCGCGGACCTCTTTGAGGATCAGGTCGAAAGGACGTGTTTTGTATCCGCTGGCCGAGGTAATCGTATTCCCGTGCATGGGATCGCAAGACCACAGCACGACCCGTCCTTCGCGCTTGACTGCGCGGATGAGCGTCGGCAGGAGCTCACCGACTTTTTCAGCGCCGAAACGACCGATCAGCGTCAGACGGCCAGCTTCGTTGTCCGGATTGAGAATATCGATTAATCGCAAGAGATCGTCGGCCTTCAGCGACGGGCCGCACTTCAATCCAATCGGATTCTTAATCCCACGTGCATATTCGATATGGGCATGGTCAAATTGCCGTGTCCGATCACCGATCCAAAGCATATGGCCCGAGGTTGCGTACCAATCGCCAGTCGTTGAATCGACGCGGGTGAGCGATTCCTCAAACCCCAAAAGCAAAGCTTCATGGCTCGTGTAGAAGTCGGTCGTCCGCAGTTCCGGATGGCTTTCAAGGTCAAGCCCGCAGGCTTGCATAAAACCGAGCGCTTCCGATATCCGATCTGACAGCTCAACATAACGCCGAGACTGTGGGCTGTCCTTTACAAACCCGAGCATCCACTGACGCACGCTTGCAAGATTTGCGTAACCGCCCTGTGCAAAGGCACGCAACAGATTCAGCGTGGCGGCCGATTGCCGATAGGCTTCGATCTGCCGACGCGGATCCGGTCGTCGAGCCTGCTCGGTGAAGGCGTAGTCGTTTATGATATCGCCGCGATAGCTCGGCAATTCCTTGCCGTCGCATTTCTCCGTCGGAGACGAGCGCGGCTTGGCGAATTGCCCGGCGATGCGGCCAACTTTCACGACTGGCGATGCGGCTGCATACGTCAACACGACCGCCATCTGCAGGAACATCCGGAAAAAATCGCGGATATTGTTGGCGCCATGCTCGGCAAAACTTTCCGCGCAGTCGCCGCCCTGCAACAGGAAAGCCTTGCCGTTGGCGACTCGCGCCAACTGCTTTTTCAGGTTGCGCGCCTCACCGGCAAAAACCAGGGGCGGGAATGTCGCCAACTGCTTTTCGACGTCAGCCAAAGCATCCCGGTCCGGATAATCCGGCAACTGCTGAATCGGCTTTTTGCGCCAGCTGTCGGGCGACCAACGTTCCGCCATTACGCACTACTCCGGTATTTGGGCGGCCTTATACACGAGGGCGCCCTCAAGTGGCCAGTTTTTCCGGAGAATTCGGTTATTTAAACGCTATTCCGCCGCGCGCTGCCCATAGCTCATGGCTTTTTCACGCATGGTGACAAGCTCTTCCGCTGCCGTTGGATGTACGGCCATCGTGGCGTCGAAGTCCGCCTTGGTCGCCCCCATCTTCACGACGATTCCGACAATCTGGATCAATTCACCGGCATCCGGCCCGACGATATGGCATCCAACGACGCGATCGGTCGTAGCATCCACCAGCAGTTTCATGAATGTCCGCGTATTGCGGCCGGAAAGTGTCGCCTTCATTGGACGAAATGTCGTTTTGTAGACGTCAAGCTTCGCCAAGCGTTCGCGTGCCTGTGTCTCCGTCAGTCCGATAGCGCCTATCTCGGGTTCGGAGAAAACCGCAGTTGGCACATTGGTGTGATCGACCTGGGTCGGCTTGCCGCCGAAAACCGTATCGGCAAAAGCATGACCTTCGCGGATCGCCACAGGCGTGAGATTGACGCGGTTTGTAACGTCGCCGATCGCGTAGATATTTGAGACGGAAGTGCGCGAAAATTCGTCGACTGCAATGCCGCCACGCTTATCGATCTTGATCCCCAAACGCTCTAGTCCAAAACCACTCACGTTAGGATGACGACCGATCGCAAACATGACCTTATCTGATTTGACGGTGCTCTCGTCGGAGAGGCGCGTGACAAATTCTTCGCCGATCTTCTGAATCTCCGTGACGGTGTGACCGCAAGTCACCGTGATACCGCGACTTTGCATTTCAGTGCGCAAATGTTCGCGCACATCGTCATCGAATCCACGGAGAATGTTCTCTCCGCGATAAACGAGAGTAACCTTGCTGCCGAGTCCGGCAAAAATGCAGGCGAACTCGACGGCAATATAGCCACCGCCCTGTATCACAATACGTTTTGGCAGCTCGGGCAAATGGAAGGCTTCGTTCGACGAGATCGCGTGTTCAAGACCGGGGATGCTCGGCCCCATATGCGGCCATGCTCCGGTCGAAATTAAAATCGTTTTCGCCCGCACGCTCGCCCCGGTCGCGAGGCGAACAGTATGGTCGTCATCGAGAACAGCACGGGACTTCACCAAAACGACATTGTAGCGCTCGAGTGTGGCGGCATATGCGGCTTCCAGCCGTGCAATTTCGCGGTCCTTGTTGGCAATCAGCGCTGACCAATGAAAGGTTGGATCCGGCACTGTCCAACCGTAACCAGGTGCATCTTCAAATTCGTGAGAAAACCGCGACGCATAGACGAGAAGCTTTTTCGGCACGCAGCCGCGTATGACGCATGTCCCCCCGACCCGATATTCCTCGGCGGCCATCACATGGGCGCCATGACTGGCGGCAACGCGCGCCGCGCGCACGCCTCCGGATCCTGCTCCAATTACGAAAAGGTCGACGTCGTGGTCCGCCATCAGTCGTTGCCGACACCTACCGGGATTGCCTCGCGGGATTTCCGGTCATGATCTCTCAAAGCGCGTGGCCTCGCTTTTTCAATTCGTCGCGCATCTTTGCGATGACCTGATCGGAAAGCTTGTTTGCCCAGTCCTGCGCAAACTTCATGCTTGAATCGATGATCTGCGGCTGCGTCGCGAGAAGTTTTTTGCCGGCAGTTGTCTTATAAAACGTAATAATATCTTTTAGTTCCTGCTCGGTGAAGTTGGCCGCGTAGAGGCGCGCCACTTCGTCAGTCAATTCGCTGAATCGCGATTGCAGATCTGCGCGTATCTGCGTGGCAATTTCATTAAGGTCTTTGGACAAGGCGGGGTTTTGTTGCAAATAGAGAACCTTTGCCTGTTCGACCACACCTGCAATGAGCGGACCGAAAAGCGTTGTCGCCCCGGTGACTGAGATCAGTTCCTTGGCGCTCGCAATCGCGGCAGGCGACGGCTGCTGTGCATTGGCCACGGGGCTAAAAGTCACAAGTGCCAGGCCCAGTGCAGCCAACCTAACAGCATTCTTGACGGCCACTGCGACGCTCATTTTGCAAACTCCATCTAGCTCGTGATTTACGCTCGTTCGACTACTTTTACGCCGTTTGGACCGCCAATAATGGCCATGTCAGCGAGGCCAATAAAGAGGCCGTGCTCCACGACCCCCGGTACCACCGCAAGCGCATGCGCCAAAGCAGCGGGGTCGTCAATCCGGCCAAGCTCTGCATCAATAATCCAGTGGCCGCCATCAGTGACGAAAGGATGACCACCTTTGGCCTGTCGTATCGTCATCGAACCAACCTTTTGGACACGCTTTATCGCCGCTTCGATAGAGCGCTGTATTGCCGCGACACCGAACGGAACGATTTCGACCGGCAGGGGAAATCGGCCAAGCGTGCCCACGCATTTGCTCTCGTCAGCAATAACGATCATGCGCCCAGAAGCTGCAGCGACGATTTTTTCTCGGAGCAAGGCGCCACCGCCCCCTTTAATCAAGGAGAGGTCCGGCGCAATTTCATCAGCGCCGTCCACCGTCAAATCGAGCTGAGGCGTGTCATCAAGTGTGGTCAGCGCAATGCCGCAACGTT